>ENA-UOVV01001349-UOVV01001349.1-compost-metagenome-genome-assembly--contig:-NODE-1349-length-18931-cov-24.820619_pt1 | contig 18931 bp, 15 predicted proteins | sample MGYA00238155_ERZ761577 | MGnify/ENA primary metagenome ERZ761577 (study PRJEB28898, sample SAMN06268775) | compost metagenome | isolation source: Emeryville, CA | place: USA:Emeryville, CA | collected...
CGCGCTGAGGCTCGAGCCTCGCCGGTCACCCGCCCAACTCATCAACCCGAGGCCATTCGGCCGGCGGGCGCTTCGGCACGGACCCGATCTGCCATGGAGTTCTGCCCGAAACGCAGGCCCCAACCCGGCGGGAGCCAGACAAGGTAACGGCTTTCGTCCTGCGGTCTCTAAAGCAGCGTCGAAATTCCCGGGGGCACGCCGCCCATCTTGGCGAGCAGCGCCTCGAGCTGGGCCTTGCGTAACGGCGTCCAGTCGGCAGTGCGCGAGACGATCAGGTTCGCCTCCGAACGCATGATCAGCCCATCCTCCAGCACGCGAAGCTGGTTGGCCTGCAGCGTCGAACCCGACGAGGTGATATCGACGATGAGGTCGGCGGAACCGGCGGCAGGAGCCGCCTCGGTCGCCCCGGCCGACTCCACGATGCGGTACTCGGCAATGCCGTGCTTGGCGAAATGTCGGCGGGTGAGGTTCACATATTTGGTGGCCACGCGCAGCCAGCGGCCGTGACGGGCGCGGAAATCCGACGCCACGTCGGCGAGGTCGCTCATCTGCTGCACATCGATCCAGCTGTCGGGCACGGCGACCACCACGTCGGCCTCGCCGAAGCCGAGCCCGCGGACGAAGAGCACATTCTCCTCGCCGTTCTCGGACGCCTCGTGGATCAGGTCGGTGCCGGTGACGCCCATGTCGACGCCGCCGAGGATCAGCTCGCGGGCAATCTCGGCGGCCGGATAGAAGCGCACCGTCACCTGCGGCAGGTCCTTGATCGATCCGATATAGGAGCGCGCGCCACCGGGGCGCGAGATGCTGAGCCGCGCGGTGGAGAAGGCCTTGCGGGTCATCTCCTCGAGCCGGCCCTTGCTGGGCACGGCAAGGCTCAAGCCACCGGGGATCACACCGTCACTCATCTCCTGCCTCCCGCGCCATACGATCGACCCAGAGCGAGCAGCCCGAAGCATTGACCGGCTCCGGCGAGCCCAGCCGTTCGAGCATGCGGTCATACTCGCCGCCAGAAGCGAGAATGGCGCCGTCTGAGCCCGTCATCTCGAAGACGATGCCGGTGTAGTAGTCGAGCCGCGGCGAGAAGCTCGCATCGAATATCACCTCGGCATTGGGCGAGAGCGCCTGCAGCTGGGCGGCGTGATTGCGCACCTTGAACAGCGGCTCGGAGAAATCAAAGCCGGCATCGGCGCAAAGCGCGGCGATGCGGTCGAAGGCGCTGTCGGCCACATCCGCGATCGACAGGTAGTTCTGCAGCAGCGCCACTGTCTCGGCCGGCACCGGCGCGGCATCGAGCGCCTGCTTTTCGAGGTAGCGGTCGGCGATCTCTTCGGGGGTGCGGCTGCCGATGAGGCTGAGCCCGCCCGACAGCATGGCGTCGGTGACGATCTCGATGACGGTGTCGCGACTGTCCGGCGCGGGCGCGGTGGTGCGCTCCTCCGGGTTCGCCAGCCGTTCCATCAGCCGCTCCATCGCCTCGGGATGGCCGAAGCGGTGGCGGATGCGGCTCCGCCAGGCGGGCGGCACGTCGGCGGCCTCGAGGAAAGCCTCGAACAGCCCCACCCCGCCCAGCCGCACGTTCGGCGCCGTGATGTCGTAAATGGCGAGGGCCCAGCGTGCGAAGGTCAGCACCTGGTCGAGGGCCTGGTCGGAATCCTCGTGGCCGAGCAGCTCGAGGCCGGCCTGCTCGAATTCCACCGGGGTGGAGCGCTCCTGCCGGAAGATCGGCCCCAGATAGGTGAACGCCGCGGGCGTGCCGAGCATGCCCTCTTCGATATAGTCCTGCGCGATGGGCAGGGTGAAATCGGGGCGCAGGCAGTACTCGACGCCGTTATTGGTGGTGGTGAGCAGCAGGTTGCGGCCGAATTCCTCGCCGGCGAGGTCAAAATAAGGCCCAGCGGGCAGCAACAGCGGCGGCTGCGAACGCGTGACGGTGCGCGACTCGACGAGCCGCACCAGCGCCGCGTAGCGTTCCGACGCCGACTTCACTGGTTATCCTTCAGATAGTTGGCGACGGCCGGCAGCTCGCTGATCGCCGCTACGATCGAGGCGAGGTCGCCCTTGCACTCGAACTGGCCGGGGCGCGCCGCCTTGTATTCGGCATTGTCCTTGATCGCGGCGGCGGCTTCCTTGCCGGCGATCAGGTCCTTGATCTGCACGATGCCCTGCTCGCGCTCCTGGCTGCCCTCGATGATCACCGCTGGGGAGTTGCGCTTGTCGGCATAGGCCACCTGCTTGCCGAAGTTCTTGGTATTGCCCATGAACATCTCGGCGCGGATGCCAGCGTTGCGCAGGGCAGACGTGATCGCCTGGTAGCGGGCCACCTGGTCCTTGTCCATCACCAACACCACCACCGGGCCGACCGGTTCGGTGGCGCCGAGATTGCCGGTGAGCTTCAGCGCATTGGCGAGGCGCGACACGCCGATAGAAAAGCCGGTCGCCGGCACGGGCTCGGAGCGGAAGCGGCTCACCAGCCCGTCATAGCGCCCGCCGCCGCCGACGGAGCCGAACACCACGTCCTGCCCCTTCTCGTTGTGCACCTTGAAGGTGAGCTCGATCTCGAACACGGGGCCGGTGTAGTATTCGAGGCCGCGGACGACGGAGGGATCGATCTTGATGCGGTCGGGGCCATAACCGGCAGCATCGAACAGCGCCTGCATGGTCCTCAGTTCGGCGACACCCTCATTGTCCACCGGTTCCTGGCCGCGCACATAGTATAGGACGATGGCACTCTGCTCGGCGGTGAGGCCGGCGCCCTTGGTGAAGTCGCCGCTCTCGTCCTTGCGCCCCTCGCCGAGCAGCAGTTCGACACCAGCGGGGCCGAACTTGTCGAGCTTGTCGATGGCGCGCAGAACCGTGAGCTTCTGCTCCTCCGAAGTCACTCCAGCCGAAGCCAGCACCCCGTCGAGCACCTTGCGGTTGTTGACCTTCACCACGTACTTCCCGGCAAGTCCGAGCGCGTCCATGGTGTCGGCCATCATCATGCACATTTCGGCATCCGCTTCGGGACCCGCGGCGCCCACCGTATCGGCGTCGAACTGCATGAACTGGCGGAAGCGGCCGGGGCCGGGCTTCTCGTTGCGGAAGACATAACCCGCGCGATAGCTGCGATACGGTTTCGGCAGGTCGTTGAAGTTCTCGGCGAAGTGGCGGGCGAGCGGCGCCGTCAGGTCGTAGCGCAGGCTCATCCACTGGTCGTCGTCGTCCTGCAGCGAAAACACGCCGGCATTGGGCCGGTCGGTGTCAGGCAGGAACTTGCCGAGCGTCTCGGTGTATTCCAGCAGCGGCGTTTCGACAGGATCGAAACCGTACCGCTCGTAGACCTTGCGGATCTTGGCCGTCATCTCGTTGATGGCGCCGATTTCCGCGGGCAAGCGGTCCTCGAAGCCGCGCGGCAATCGCGGCGCGATAAGCTTCTTTTTCTCGGTCATTTTCGGGTTCTTACGCGCGTGCCGGAATCTGCGAACGGGTTCCTAACGGAAACCCCGGCATGACTCAAGGAAACCCCCTGTGCCAAATCTGCAACACGGCCGCGGGTGCGGCAGGCTGTCGCAGATTCTGCTTGGCACGCCACCCCTCCGGGTCTAGAAGCGCACCGTCCAACGCCAGCAGCAAGAAGGGGACGCACATGAGCAAGTTCATCCACGTCACCGGCCCTGGCTTCGACGTCGCCTGGAAGCATCGCGCCTGACATTGGTGCCCGGCTCCGCCATGGAGCCGTCTGTTCCCGGCCTTTCATTAGCCTGACTGCCTGGTAACCGTTGTCCGTGCGCATTCGCGTCCGGGCCGCGTCGTCATCCTTAGTCAACCCAACCACACCCAGAGGACCGGGCATTTGCGTGCCCGGCAGCACACATGTCTGTTGACCTCCGTACCCGCGAGGACTCGCGGTCCGGCCGCATTGCCACCATCAGTGTGTGGGGGCGCGTCCGCTACCTCATCGTCGCAGCCGGCGCCACGTTAGCAGCGCGCCGCATGCTGGCGAAGACGCTGCGGCCCTACAAGTCGCGCGGCTCGCCGAACATCCCGCCGCATCTCATGCGGGATATCGGCCTGCCCGAATGCTATTTCGAGCGCTCGCCGACCCACTGGGACCACCAGTGAGGGCGTGAGGGCCGTCTCGCCGCAACGCGGTTGAGGCGGCCATCCGCACCATTCAGTTGAACAAGGGAACCGGCGCCGCAACGGCTGCCGGAATGCAATATGTCATCGCCATTTCATCCTATCCGCAGACGCCGCCCACCCATCCCGGCCGACCGCATCTTCGACCCGTGGGAGCCGGACCAGCACAATGTGCCTAGGGAGCGCCCGAGGCTCTCCGAGGTTCGGTTGCTGGCCCTGCTTTTCATGCGGCGGTAGCGCAGCGGGCGGGGCGCGGAGGCGCCCTGCCCTACTTCCCGGGGATGGCCGCCTTCGCCCTGTCGGCCTCGCACTCCTCGCGCACGAAGCACTCCTCGATGTGGTCGTTCACCAGCCCCATGGCCTGCATGAAGGCGTAGACCGTGGTCGGCCCCACGAACGAGAAACCGCGCTTCTTGAGATCCTTGCTCAGCCGCTTGCTCATATCCGTCTCTGCCGGGATCTGGCCGGGACGGATCGGGTCCCGCTCACGCTCTGGCTCGAAGTGCCAGATATAGGTGGCGAGGGAGCCGAACTCATGGCGAATAGCCTGCGCCCGCTTGGCGTTGTTGATGGTCGAGGCGATCTTGCCCCGGTGGCGGATGATGCCCGCATCCTGCAACAGGCGCGCGATATCGGCCTCGCCCATGCCCGCCACCCTGTCGATATCGAAGTCATGGAAGGCAGCGCGGAAGTTGTCGCGCTTCCGGAGGATTGTGATCCACGCCAGACCCGACTGGAATCCTTCTAGGCAGAGTTTTTCGAACAGCCTGTTGTCGTCGGTTACCGGACGACCCCACTCACGATCGTGGTAGTGCTGGTAAAGCGCGTCGGAGCCCGCCCAACCGCAGCGCACGACTTCTTTCATCGACATGGAATCGTCTCCATCAATATTCATTCAAATAACGAATCCGCGCGATGCCGGGCTATCCGCTACGCTTTTCTAACCATACGGATTCACCGGACATTTTGCATTCCGGCGAATACTGTGCCCGTCGCCGCCCTCTCGCGGCGGAGATACCGACAGGTGTTGTGATGCTGCGTTCGTCCCGCGCTGCGCTCTATTGCGCGGCCATGGTTCTGTCTGCCCTTGTTTTCACCGACGCCGTCCAGGCGGCAGGCCTCAAATACTTCACGTTCGATCCACCACCCGGCATGTCGCTCACGGACGGCAAACCTAAGAACGCGCTGCAGCTCAAGCGCGGCAAGGTGAAGCTCGATCCCAAGTACATGCGCCAGGTCGTCGCTTACAAGACCAGCGAGAAACCGGGCACCATCGTGGTGGTCACGGGGCAGAAGTTCCTCTACCTCGTGCTCGGGAACGGCAAGGCGCTGCGCTACGGCATCGGCACGGCCAAGGAGGGGTTCGAGTGGAGCGGCACCCACAAGATTACCCGCATGCGCGAATGGCCCGACTGGACGCCGCCGCCCGAGATGCGCAAGCGCCGCCCCGAGCTGCCCGCCCACATGGAAGGCGGCATCAGCAACCCGCTCGGCGCCCGCGCCCTCTACCTCGGCTCCACTCTCTACCGCATCCACGGCACCAACGAGCCGTGGACCATCGGTCAAGACGTAAGCTCGGGTTGCATCCGCATGGTCAATGATGACGTAGAAGACCTCTACGAGCGCGTAAAAATTGGCGCAAAGGTAATTGTCCTTTAGTTAGGATTTTAAGCCACACTGGCGCCCGAGAACATGGGGTTTCGGGCGTCATGCGTGGGTTATACGAGCTGGTCCGCCGCTTTCGAGATGACGAACGCGGCGTATTTGCCGTTCTGTTCGGCGTGTTCGCAATCGTGCTCATCGCAGCTGCGGGAGCAGTGGTAGACTTCACCCGGGTCGAACTCGCCCGCACCAAGGCGCAGCAGGCGCTCGATTCCGCCGCGCTGGGCCTCGCTCCGACCATCTACGACGACGGCGTCACCGAGGAAACGCTCATGGCCAAGGCGCAGGGCCTGGTGCTCGAGCGCCTCAATGACGGCAGCTTGACGGTGAACGTCAACGCGGCTGAAGTCGACCTCGACGAAGGCACCCTGAACTTCCAGGGCAGCATCACGGTGCCCATGGCCTTCGTGCAGCTGATCGGCATTCCCTCGCTCACCGCCCGGGTTCAGTCCGAGGCAACCAAGAGTTCGTCGCATATCGAGGTCGCGGTGGCGCTCGACGTCACCTACTCGATGAATGGCAGCAAGATCAATGCGCTCGAGGACGCCGCGGGCCTGCTGATCGACCGCGTGGTAAAGAACACGCAGGCCCCGACGACCTCGCGCATGGCACTCGTTCCCTATTCGATGGGCGTCAACCTCGGTGACTATGCCGATCAGGTGCGGGGGGCACCCCTCCCCGGCAAGCCGATCACGGGTGCCAGCTGGATCGCCACCACCGGCAAGACCAGCGGCACCATCACCGGCATCACCCGGCAGAGTACCGGCGTCATCACATCGAGCGCCCATGGCCTCTCCACCGGCGATCGCATCGCCATCACCGATGTCAGGGGCATGACTCAGGTCAACAACAAGGCCTATCGGGTGGTGCGGATCGACAGCAACAAGTTCTCGCTGCAGACCCTGTCGAGCGGCAGCACGGTCAGCACCAGCAACTACAGCAACTACACCAGCGGCGGCACCTGGCGGAAATGTGCCCTCTCGACCTGCGAGATCAAGATCACTGCCAACAACCACGGCTTCAACAATGACGACTGGGTGGCGATCGACGGCGTCGGCGGCCTGACCGGGCTCAACAACAACGCGTTCCAGGTCAAGAGCAAGGACACCAACAGCTTCCTGCTGAAAGATACCGTGGGCATCGACTACGGCACCACATATACCGGCGGCGGTAATGTCTATTGCACCGAGAACGAGGCGGCGTCGCGGCCCTGCGAGTTCTTCCGCTTCCGCGCCGTGGACAATAGCTACAGGCTGTCGCGCATCACCACTTGCGTTACCGAGCGCGCCAGCAACACCTACACCACCGCTCCGCCGGAGACATTCTCGCCTGTGGCGACGAACTGGTTCGGCCGCCACTACCCCAACGGCAACAACCTCAACGAATGCCTGACCGACCAGATCGTCCTGATGACCTCGAACAAGGACGATCTGCATGCCCTGGCCGACAACCTCACAGCGGCTGGCACGACCGCGGGCCATATCGGGCTGGCTTGGGCGTGGTACATGCTCTCGACCTCGTTCAACTACCTGTGGCCCGAAGAGCACCGCACCCGCGACCCGCTGGCGGAGAATGCGGAGCCGGTGCTCAAGGTGCTGGTGCTGATGACAGACGGCGACTTCAACACCGCCTATTGCAAGGGCGTCGTCTCGAGCGACTCGAACTCCGTTGCCGGTAACAACTCGCAGCGCATCAACTGCAACGCGCCCGACGATTCGACCGACCAGGCCGAAGCCCTGTGCGAAAAGATAAAAACCAACAACACCCCGGCGAATACCGATGATGACATCATCATCTACACTGTCGGGTTCGCGCTCAACGAAATCACCAATGCGCAGGCCCGCGCCAATGCCCAGGCGCTGATGGCCAGTTGCGCCTCGCCGGGCAAGAACTACACCGCCAACAGCGAGGCGCAGCTGCTGCAGGCCTTCCGTGACATCGGACGGGATATTACCGGGTTGCGGCTCTCGAAGTAGTCACGAGGCGAGAACGAAGCGCTTGCCCCCCGGAAAGGCGGCAAGCGCCGCCTTCTGTTCTTCCTCGCTCAACCCCTCGAAGCTCACCTTCATCGGCGTTTCCGGGCCGTAGACCGGGGCGATCACCGGACGATTCAGAGTCCGCCCGTTGGCGGCGGCGAGCCACAGCCGGGCCCGCCGGCTGGCATTTGGCGAAGTCAGTCGCTGCACCTGTCGCTCCATACGCAGACCATTGTCTCTTGCCGGCGGACCGGCAGCTTGCCCTCTGCATCAACGCCCGGATCGTACGACACGTTGCACTCTCCTGATGCTCACTTGTACGTCAGTGGCGTTTTTTGCGTCTCGCCGTTGAACCTGCGGCAACGGCGTGTTCAGACAGCGTTCAACCGGATGCGGATTTTTGTCGAAAATGCTGCAACCGATCCCATACCAGCACGTTGAACGGGGTCCCAATCTCGGGAGCAAGGGGTGCATAGACTGGATCGCTCTACAGGTTCCCTCAGCGAAGGCGAGCAGTTCCGTCGCCTGGTGGAGGGCGTTACCGATTACGCCATCTATATGCTCGACCCCGACGGACGGGTGGTCAGCTGGAACGCTGGCGCCCAGCGAATAAAGGGATATCGACCGCATGAGATCATCGGCCGCTCCTTCGCCACCTTCTATACGGAGGCCGACCGGGAGGGACGAGAGCCCGAACGTGCCTTGGAAATTGCTGCGCGCGACGGCCGCTTCGAGCGCGAGGCCCTGCGCGTCCGCAAGGATGGCAGCCAGTTCTGGGCCCATGTCATCATCGACGCCATCCGCGAGTCGGACGGCACCCTGGTCGGCTACGCCAAGATCACCCGCGACATCACCGAGCGGGTAAATACCCAGCGCGAGCTCGAGAAGGCGCGCGAACAGCTGTTCCAGGCCCAGAAGATGGAGGCCATCGGCCAACTCACAGGCGGCGTCGCCCACGACTTCAACAACCTGCTGATGGCCGTGCTGGGCAGCCTGGAACTGCTGCGCAAGCGCCTACCCGCCGACGATCCAAAACTGACCCAGTTGCTCGACAACGCCGAACTAGGCGCCGAGCGCGGCCGGGCCCTGATTCAGCGCATGCTGGCCTTCGCGCGGCGCCAGACGCTCGAACTGAAGCCGGTGAACCTCGGCGCGCTGCTCGACGGCATGCGCGAACTGGTGAGCCGGACGCTCGGGCCGCAGGTCACCGTCGCGATTGCCGTCCCGGCCGACCTGCCGATGGCAACTACGGACGCCAACCAGATCGAGACCGCCATCCTCAACCTCGCCGTCAACGCCCGCGACGCCATGGCTGAGAATGGTGGGACCATAACCATCTCGGCCGAAGAGGCCACGCCACCTTCCGAGCTCGCCCTGCCCCCCGGCCGCTACGTGCGCCTCTCGGTCAGGGATACCGGCGCCGGCATGGATGCCTCGACGCTGGAACGGGCAGCCGAACCCTTCTTCACCACCAAGGGCGTGGGAAAGGGCACCGGCCTCGGTCTCTCCATGGTGCACGGCCTCGCCGAGCAGTCGGGCGGCCGCCTTTCGCTGGCGAGCCGGGTCGGACAGGGCACCACCGTGACCCTGTGGCTTCCCGCGGCAGGGCGCGAGGCTGTAGAAGGCGAAACGGACAAGACGCCCGGCGCTGCACCCGTAGAGCAGGCGGACTCGCGCCCGTTGGTCATCGTCGCCGTCGATGACGATCCACTGGTGCTCATGAACACCACCGCCATGCTCGAGGATATGGGGCACACCGTGATCGATGCGCTATCGGGGCCCGAGGCGTTGCGCAAGCTGGGCAGCGCCGGCAGGGTCGACCTCGTGATCACCGATCACGCCATGCCCGCGATGACCGGATCGCAGCTTGCCCAGCAGATACGCGAACGGTGGCCCGAGCTGCCCGTGGTGCTCGCCACCGGCTATGCAGAACTGCCGACGGGCGGCAACGAGGAACTGCCCAAGCTCAGCAAGCCCTTCTCGCAGGCCGAACTCGCCAAGGTGGTGGACCGCGCCACCCGGCAAGTCGCCTAGGCACTGGCGTCGAGAATCACCTTCGCCCGTTCGGCGATGGCAGCCGGGGCAATTCGCACCAGCTCGAATCCGTAGTGCCGATAGACCGCCTCATGCACCGCACCGAAGCGAGTCGCGTCGGCCAAGCTAATGCGCCGCGCCGCGGTGTTCGCGATGAAGCCGAGCTGCTCGACGAAGAAGGCGCGGCGCTCGAACCAGCCCTCCCGCACCAGCCGCTCGGCCTCATCAGTCAGTTCGGTCGGCACGGAATGGTCGAGCCATTCGGCCAGCGCCAGGGTGCAGAACAGTGAGCGATCCGAGAAGCGCCGAGCAGAGCGCATCGGCGTTGCCTCGCGGAAGCGCTGCAAACGGGCGATTTCGGCGATGAACTCCGACCGCTCCCATGGCCGCTCCACGCCTCCTGCCTGTGCGAGCGCGATCACGTCGGTCGCCGCTTCCCCGACGACTTCGTGGCCGAAGGATTCGAGGTGGAGGATCAGCGCCGTCTTGCCGGCGCCCGGCGCGCCGGTGAGGATGAATCGGGATGGCATGCGAGTGCTCCATGGTCAGGGCCACGGGCTAACGCAACACGCGAGGAACCCCGTGGTCCGTAGCGTTGCGTTGATGATTGGAAAACCGCCCGGCGCAAGGCGCTCTGGGCTTTGGGTGGTACCGCCTCCCCGGTTCGAACGGGGGACCCCTAGATCCACAATCTAGTGCTCTAACCAGCTGAGCTAAGGCGGCCCGAAAAGTGGGCGGACCATAGTTTCGGTTCTTCGCGTTTGCAAGGGTCCTTTTCGACCCTTTCGCAAGCCATTTTGACGCCCCGCTTAACCATCGGCAGTGATAGCGCTTAGCGGCCGGCGTGGAGATATGGACCCCGTCAGCCCCCCGCGATATTTAGAAGTTCATTAAGTTACGAGTGCGGATTGTTCCAATCTGGTACAATCCGGAGAGAGTGCGCGTGGACGCTGAGTGGATCAAATCGCCGACGGCGCGCCGGATACTGGCGCACTGGGCCGACGCCCGACCCGCCTGGCTATGGTCGCAGGATGGCGAGACGCTGATCTGGCGCAACGAAGCCGCCCGTTTTTTCCACGGCAAGGTCAAGAAACACGGCGTCAAGCTCGCGCCTGAAGCGGTGCCGATCAAGGGGCAGATCGCCCGGCTGATCCGTCTCGGCTCGGCCAACCGCTCAAGCCTCAGCCGCATCCAGTTTCTCGCCGGCGACCGGCCCATCTCCACCACCTGCACCTGCACCCCGCTCAGCCTCGCCGATGGCAGCGTGGCGCTGCTCATTGTAGGCGTCGATGCGATCGAGCCCGAACTGCTCGAGGCGCAAGACTTCGGCCATGTCGATCCCCTGGCGGTGAGTCTGTTCCCGCGCGGCGCCGACTACCTGCTGGTCAGCGATGACGGCCTGATTGCCGGCGGTTCGCACGACGCGCTGGAGCGTTATGCCCCGATCATCGAAAGTGAAGGTCTGCCGGAGCTCGAGGGCGACAGCGGCAATGCCGCGCTCGGCGACGAGACGGTGCGCCTTACCCGCTTCACCGCGAGCCCGCACGACGCGCTGTTGTTGCTCATCGAGCATGAGGGCGAGACGCGCAAGCCGTCCGACACCACCTCGATCGCCGAGATTCGGGCTGAGGAAGGCGTGGCCGATCCGGTCGACGAACGTGTCGGTACGCCCGAGCCGGAGCCTGAGGAGCCGCTACTGCCGATGGGCCTGCCGGAGCGCGAGTCTGCCGAGCAGGCCGAAGCCGCTCCCGCCGCCGAGGACCATTGGGTCGCCCCCCTGCCCGAGACGGAGGCACCGCACGGCACGCTCTCGACCCTGTTCGACCGTCTCGCCGATGACCCCGAGCTCTACACTCCACTCGGTGCCGAGGACGAGACGTTCCACGGCCCGCCGCCCGACCTGCCGGCAGAGACCTTTACGCCCGAACCCGAACCGGAGTTCCCCGTCGCGGAAGCGCCGGCGGAGGAGCTTGCTGGGGCCGACCCGCCGAGCGGACCGGAGCCCGAGCCCATCGCTCCGGAGCCGCTGCTCGAAGTCCCTGAGCCGATCGAGGCCTCCGAAGCCGTTTTAACCGGGCCTGAGCCGATTCCGGCCGAACCCGTAGAGTCGGAGCCGCAACCGGACGCCATCGCGGCGATGATCGCCACCATCGAAGCCGAGGATGCCGACCGGCGCGAGCGCGTCACCACCTGGCGCATTGTCGGCCGCGGCTTCACGCCGCTCGAGGCCGCCGAGCCCCGGCCGCTTGTCGTCCCCGAACCGGAGGCAGAGGCAGCGGGGACCGAGGAACCGGCCGTCGCCGAAACCGCCCTCGAACCACCCGCTCCCGAAGCGCCCGGAGCCATGCCGCCCGAGCCCGACGCGGAGACGGTGGAGCGCGTGTCGCGCTACAATTTCGACGAACTGAGCCGCATCCTCACCGACCGGGTGAGCGGCCCGCCCACCGCGATTGAGCCCGAGGCCGAGACGATTCCCGCCGCCGCGGGCAACCCGCTGGTCAGCCTCTCGGGGGAGACCTTCATCCTCAACCGGCTGCCGCTCGGCATCATGGTGTTCCGCGACCAGCAGGTGCTGTTCGCCAACCGCGCGCTCACCGACCTGACCGGCTATGACAGCATCGACAGCCTGCGCGCTGCCGGCCTCACTGCCATCTTCCCCGCCGAGGATGCGGCTGCAGGGCCGGTGACACACCTGGTGCGCCGCGACGGTTCTCTGGTGCCCGTGGGAGCGCGCCTGCAGTCGATCAACTGGCACGGCCGCCCGGCCCTGATGCTCTCGGCTTCCATCGCCGAACGCCGCGATTCAAGTCACGAGGCCGCCGTGCGCAGCTTCGCCGAGCTCAATGCGGAAATGGCCGAGGATGGCTTCTTCACCACTGACCGCAGCGGCGTCGTCGCCAGCGTTTCGCTCCACGCCCGCATCCTGCTCGGCGAAACCGAGCACGAGCTTATCGGCCGCCCGTTGTCGCACCTCATCTCTGCTGGTGAGGTTGCCGACCTCAAGCGCTTCCTCGAGCGCCCGGCCCGCTTTGCCGAAACCGAACGGCCCAGCATCATGCTCACCGGCGCGCGCCCCGATACGCGGCTGACGCTCTATGCCGAGGGGCAAGCGGGCATCGTCACCGGCTATTTCGGCTTGGTACGCCGCCTGCTGACGGCCATCCCGGTGGTGCGTGACAAGCCGATCAAGGCCGAAGACATCGAACCCTCGATGCTGACTCGCATCACGCGGGGCGTGCGGCGGCCGCTCAACTCGATCATCGGCTTCGCCGAACTGATCCGCTCGACGCCCAATGATCCCAGCCGCCATCAGGAATATGCACGCGACATCCGCATGGCGGGCGAGGAAATCGCCACGCTGGTCGATGAGCTCGACGATTATGCCCGGCTGCGCGAGGGCCGCTACGAGGCGCAGGCCGACGACATCGATCTCGCTGCCATGCTTGACACCTGTCTGTCGCGGGTGCGGGTACAGGCCGCTGAGGCGCGCGTGCTGGTGCGCAGCGCCGTGTCCGAAAACCTGCCGCGGGTCACAGCCGACCGGGCCTCGCTGACCCAGGCGATCCTCAACCTGCTCGCCAGCGCCATCGACCAGACCCCAACGGGTGGCACGGTGATCCTTTCGGCCCAGCGCGAGGACGATGGCGCCATCGTCATCAACGTCCGTGACAGCGGCCACAAGCGTACCGACCTCGGCGAGCGCTTCGTGGTGTTCCGCGATGGCGTGGGCAAGGACGGCGAAACGCTGATGCCCGTGCGTTCCAGCGTCGGCCTGGCGCTTACCCGATCGCTGCTGGCGGTGAATGCATTCAAGCTCAACGTCGATCCGGCAGCTGGCGCGGGCACATTGTTTTCGCTCATTGTTCCGGCCGAACTGACCCGCTCCTAATTCACGGTTAACCATTTCTTGACCATAGTGTCGGCGGTTGAACTGACCGGTGGGCAGGAGTTTGGCGGGGACGCAGCCAGCTTTCGACGCCTTGGTTGCGGCACTCGCGCATGGTGCCGCATGAGACGGTTTTTGCTTCTCTCCTTCGGCCGGTTCGTCGCTGCCCTGTTCGTGGCCTGGCTGCTGCTCTTCGTGCTGCTGCACCTGCTTCCGGGTGCCGAGGATGACCCGCTGGGGCTGCAATTCCCCGCCGATCGCCTGGCGGTAACCCTGCCGCTGCTGCTGCTCGCCGGCATCGTGGCGCTGGGGCTCGGGGCCGCCATCGGCTTCGCCGCCGCTCGGTTCCCCGGTTGGGGCGAGCGGATACTGGGAGGCCTGGCAACGCTACTGAGCTACCTGCCGCCCTTCTGGCTCGGGCTGGTGCTTGCGCTGCTGCTGGCCGGTACTCTTCCGGCGGGTGGCTTCGTGCCGTGGAGTGCCGGGCCCATGCAGGCCGTCGCCTCTCTGCTGCTGCCGGCACTGGCCCTCGGGGTGCCGCATGCCGGCCAGTTCGCCATCCGGGTGCGCGGCGCCTTCGGCCCCGAGCCGAGCGAGGCTGAACTCCGGCCCCTGCGCATTGCTGGCACTGCACCGGGGCTGGCGCGCTGGACCATCGTCCAAGCTCGCGCCCTGCACCAGTTGCCGCGACTTGCAGCCACGGTGCTCGCCTCGCTGCTGGTAGGCGCGGTGGTGGTGGAGAACGTCTTCTACCTGCCCGGCCTCGGACGGCAGGTACTCGGGGCGGCGCTGGCGCATGACCTGCCCGGCCTCCGCGCCAGCCTGTTCCTGCTCATCGCCATCGCGGCCCTGCTCCTGCTGATCGGTACACTGGGGCGACTGGTGACAGACCGCCAGCTGAGAGCGACGCCATGAGCATGACGCCCCTGCCGCGCGGACGCTTCCAGGCCGGTATGGGCATCGCACTCGTCGCCGCCATCGCGCTTCTGGCGCTGGTCTCGCTGGTGTGGACGCCGCATGGCGGTGTCCCCGAGGCCGCCGCACCGCTCGCCGAGCCTGGCCGCGAGCATTGGCTCGGCACTGACCAGAACGGCCGCGACGTCGTCTCGGCGCTGATGTCGGCGACGCTGATGAGCCTGCTGCTCGCATGGTTCGCCACGCTGGTGAGCCTCCTGATAGGCGTGCCGCTCGGCGCGGTGCTGGCGGCACAGTTCGGAGCGGGGGCAATGCGGCAGTTGATGCTCGTCGGCATCCTGCCCGCCGCGCTTTGCTTGGGCGCCATTTTCGGGGGCCTGCAGGTGCAATCGACCCTTTCGGTGTTTCTCGCCATCGGATTGCCGAGTGCGGTTGCCGCCACGGTGGCGAGCCGGGCGGTGCTGGCGCCGGTGCTCGCTGCCGACTATGTGTCATCGGCGCGGCTCGCCGGTCTCGGCTGGCTGGGCGCGACGCAGCGCCATGTCGTACCCACGGCAAAGCCACAGCTGATCGCGCTGGGTATGGAGCTTCTCGCCGCCGCCATGCTGGTCGAGGTGACGCTATCCTTCGCCGGGCTCGGGGTCGATGGCAGTGGCCTCAGCCTCGGCACCATGCTGCGCGATGGCCAGCAGCTGGCGCAGGTGCGCCCCATGCTGGTGGTGGCGCCAGGAGCGGTGGCGGTGGTGAGCGCCCTCGCCCTGCTCCTTGCCGCCAACGGCCTGCGGGAGACCCGTCGTGGCGCTGCTTGAGCTCAAGGGATACGGCATCAGCCATGGCGCGACCCACCTCGCTGGCGTCGACCTGACGGTCGAACCCGCCACCATGCTGGCGGTGGTCGGGCGTGGCTACGGCGCCATCTCGCTGCTCGCCCTGGCCATTGCGGGCCTGCTGCCGCGGGACGCAAGGACCGAGGGCACGCTGAACTTTTCCGGCAAGCGCGTGCTCTATCTCGATCGCAATTCCGAGGTCGCGGCAGTGGGCGAAGCCGACCTGATCGTCGCCGACGAGCCGGGGCGAGGACGCGATCCGGCGACGCAACTGGCCCTGCTGACGGCTTTGCAGCAGGCGAGCCGGAGCGCCGCCGTCATCATCTTCACCGCCGACTTCCACCTCGCCCTCAGCATGGGGCTGGAGGTTGCGGTGATCGCCAATGGCAAGCTGCTGCTCCGGGCACCAGCGAGCCAGATCTTCGAACTGCCGCAATACGATACCGTTCGCCATCTGGTGGGCGGCCAGCGGCTGCGCATCCGCACCCTGATGCGACCTCCCATCGGTGAGCCGATCCTCGAACTCGATGGTGTGGCCAAGAGTTTTCGGAAGGGGCTGCCCTGGTTCGGACCGCCGCCGGTCGAGGCACTCAAGAGGATCGGCTTTTCTGTCCGCGAGGGCGAGGTGGTCGGCCTGATGGGGCCCGACGGGGCTGGCAAGTCGACGCTGCTGCGGCTGATCGCCGGGCTCGACCGGCCGGGTGCTGGCCGCATTTCGCGGCGGCCGGGACTGGTCGGCTTCGTGTTCCCCGACCCTCGCAAGGCCTTCAACCCCACCCTGCCGGTCGGGATGTCGCTCACCGAGCCGCTGCGCGTCGAGCAGACGCTGCTGGTGGAGGAGCAGGCCGACCGGCTGGTGGAGGTGGTGCGCGCGGTCGGCCTCGAGCCCGAACTGCTGACGCGGCTGCCGGGGGAGTTCGGCCCTGCGGACTTGCAGCGCATGGCGCTGGCCCGCGCCTTGGCCGGTCGCCCCAGCCTGCTGCTGCTCGACGACCCGACCTTTGCGCTCGAACCGGCCGAGGCACGCGAGTTTCTGCTGCTCTTTGCCCGGGTTCGCGCCGATTTCGGCCTCACCGCCCTCGTCGCTTCGCGCGAGTTCGAGGTGCTGCGCAACATATCCGACCGGCTGCTGGTGATCGACGACGGTCATATCATCGAAGGCGGCAAGCCCGCCGAGCTGGGAGAGGCTCCCGGGCACGAGGTCACGAAGCGGCTCGTCTCGCTGCGCTACCCCGGCCCGGCGAAAATGGAGGCCACCCCCGAGGCGCCGGCGGAAGCCGCAGCGGTGGCGCCCGAACCGGCCCCTGCCGCCGAACCGACGCCGGAGCCGGAGCCCGACCCGGTGCCGACTCTCTCGGCCGAGATCGTCATCGCTCCCGTCGTGCTGCCGGATCCGCCCCTGGTAGCGCCAGCGGAGCCTCAGCCCCCTCCTCCACCGTCAGGCGACGGCGCCGACGAAGCTGCCGAATCCGGGAAGGCTGAGCACGCCGCCGACGGGCTCGCCGACACTGCCGGGGGCCCCGATGCTGCGGACGACAAGGCCAGCCGGTAGCGGCACGCTGATGACATTCTCGGTCATGTTGTAGGCGCAAAGCAGTTTCTCGCCGCCGCCTTCACGCGTGAACATCAGCACGCCGTCCGGCGCGTCCAGCGTCTCGATGCTGCCCCTGACCAGCGCCGGGTGCTGCTTGCGGAAGCTGAGCGTCGTCCGGTAGTGGTGCAGCAGGCTGTCATTCTGCTTTTCCTGCTGATCGACGGCCTTGAGCATGTGGTCGGAGGGCACCGGCAGCCAGGACTTTGCCGCCGTGGTGAAGCCGCCCATCGGTGCGTTGGCCTGCCACACCATGGGCGTGCGGCAGCCGTCGCGGCCCTTGAACTCGGGCCAGAACTCGATGCCATAGGGATCGACCAGGTCCTCGAAGGAGAGTTCGGCTTCGGTCAATCCCAGTTCCTCGCCCTGATAAAGGCAGACCGAGCCGCGCATTGTGAGCAGCATGGTCGCCGTCAGGCGGGCGAAGGCGTCCTTGTTGGCGTGCGCCGCCCACCGGCTCACGTGGCGGACCACGTCGTGGTTGGAAAAGGCCAGACAGATCCAGCCATCGGGTGCGTCGCGCTCGGTCAGCTCGATCGCCTTGCGGAAATGCCCGGCATCGAAGGCGCCGCCGAGATAGTCGAAGGTGTAGGCCATGTGCAGCTTGTCGTCGCCCGAAGTGTACTGGGCCATGACTTCGAGCTGGTGCTGGCTGTCGCCGATCTCGCCCACGGTGGTACGGCCCGGATACTCGTCCATCAGTGCGCGCAAACGCTTGAGGAACTCGAGATTTTCGGGGCGGCTCTTGTCGTAGACGTGCTCCTGGAAGTTGTAGGGGTTCACGGCCGGGGCGGTAGAGGCGTTGAAATCCTCGGGCTTCACCACCGGGTTCGACTCGAGGCCAAGCGAGCAGAAGTAGAAGTTGACCGTATCGAGCCGGAACCCGTCGACGCCGCGATCCAGCCAGAAGCGCATGTCGGCCAGCACAGCATCCTGCACGGCGGGATTGTGGAAGTTGAGATCAGGCTGTGCGGCGAGGAAATTGTGCAGGTAATACTGCATGCGCCGGCTGTCCCACGTCCAGGCCGAGCCGCCGAAGATGCTCAGCCAGTTGTTGGGCGGCGTGCCATCGGGCTTCGGATCGGCCCAGACGTACCAGTCGGCCTTTTCGTTGGTGCGGCTCGAGCGCGACTCCTGGAACCACGGGTGCTTGTCGGAAGAGTGCGAGATCACCTGGTCGATGATGACCTTGAGGCCCAGCGCGTGGGCCTTTTCGATCAACCGGTCGAAATCGCCCAGCGTGCCGAAGACCGGATCGACGTCGCGGTAGTTGGAGACGTCGTAGCCAAAATCCTTCATCGGCGAGGTGAAGAAGGGGCCGAGCCAGATGGCATCGACGCCCAGCTGCGCCACGTAGTCGAGCCGCTCGGTGATGCCGACGAGGTCGCCGATGCCGTCACCGTTATGGTCCTGAAAGGAGCGCGGGTAGATCTGGTAGATCACCGCGCCGCGCCACCAATCCTTATCCACAGGCGTAGTGGAGGTGGATTCGGGCTTGGTCATCGGCGGCGTGGCAACCGGCGGAACGAGGCTCATGGCGGACTTCCTGAGGGGCGAGGTGGCTTGGGTGTGGCGCGGGGCGTCACGGGAGTCAATTGGGGGCACCCGGCGGGGTGCCAGCGGGCACTTTGACTTTCGATGTGGGCACGCAGGGAGGATTGGGGACGCGTTGAAGCGCCCGCCGGCCATGCGGCCTCGGGTTGATGGGTCCTGCCCCTTTCGGGGCAAGTAAGCGGGGCCGGCGAGGCGATTGCCCCACGCGGTTAGTCCGCAGATGAAACGAGGCTCTCGCCCCGCCGGCCGACCGGGGTTTTGGGCTTATGGCACCGTAGCCCGGGCGCATCCCGTGCCGCATCGCCAGGAACACGGGCGGCCTGCGACCGGGAATCCACCCGCATCACTACCTCTCCCAGCCGCC
>ENA-UOVV01001350-UOVV01001350.1-compost-metagenome-genome-assembly--contig:-NODE-1350-length-18927-cov-88.108097_pt1 | contig 18927 bp, 17 predicted proteins | sample MGYA00238155_ERZ761577 | MGnify/ENA primary metagenome ERZ761577 (study PRJEB28898, sample SAMN06268775) | compost metagenome | isolation source: Emeryville, CA | place: USA:Emeryville, CA | collected...
AGATGATGTTCCAACCGGGCCAAAAATTCGACGGTCTCCATTCGAAAACCTAACGCTCCCTTCTCCACCCGCAACCCCTCCGGCCGCCGCCCTCTCACTCCCTCGCCCACCCCTCCACCTTCTCCGGCACCCACAACTCCGGATATTCCAACACGAACCCGTTCTCATCCACCTTCAGCTTCCCCGCATACCCCACCGTCGGCGCCGCACAGCCGCATCGCATCCGTCCCCACCTCATTCACCCGCCGCCACAACACCGCCCCCACCAGCTACCCCTCACTTTCCCCTCTCCCTTTCACTCTCATCCGTCACTCCCCCATCGCCACCACCAACGCGATCACCGCCACCACCAGCGCTCCTCCCGCCATGACCATCATCCCCACCGCCCGCCGCTGCAGCCGCTCCGTCACCTCCGCCTGACGCCTCAGCTCCTCCGCCACGGCCTGCAACTGCTGCGCCACGCTCGTCAGCACCTCGCCCGCCCGCAACGTCTCCTGCTCGATCTTGCTGATGCGATCCTCCATCCGCGTCGCCTCCCGCGTCGACCGCATCCCCGCCACGATGCTGCCCGCCTGTGCAATCAACGGAGCCACCGCCCTCAAAATCGGAATCACCTGCAATGCCATACCCTTATCGACCTCCCTCCCCGCCCTCAGTTCAACCCCTTTCCTCCAACCCTGCCCATGACACCTTCTTCCTCCGTGCCCCGTGTCTCCGGTGGTTAAATTCCAGCGCCGCGAACCCCGCTAAACCACGCGAACAAAATCTCCATCCTTCGCGCCCGTCCGCGTATTTCGCGGGCAACATCCCACCTCTTCTTTTTGCGCCTTCCGCGCCTCTTTGCGGCCACCCCCAACCCTCCCCCTTTCCGTGTCTTCCGTGTATTCCGTGGGCCATCTACTCCCCACACTTGCCCCTCCTTCCGCTTCCCTCTCTTTTCCTCCTCTCCGTCGTCCGCCACCACCACCACCGTGTCCCAACCCGCGCTCACCAACCTCTACGATCTCACCCGTGCCGACCTCCGCACGTGGTTGATCCAGCGCGACCTTAACCCGACCCACGCCGCCCGTCTCTGGTCCTACCTCTACCTCGATCTCGTCGACACCTTCGACGCGATGCCCGACCTCCCCGCCCGCGTCCGCGACCGCCTCGCCGCCGAAACCTTCATCGGCACCCTCCCCATCGCCGCCGCCACCGATTCCTCCGACGGCTTCACGCGTAAATACCTCCTCTCCCTCCCCGACGCCGAACGCATCGAAACCGTTCTCATGCGCTTCACCGGCCGCGTCACCGCCTGCATCTCGAGCCAAGTCGGATGCGCCATGGGCTGCGTTTTCTGCGCCACCGGCCAGATGGGCTACACCCGCCATCTCACCGCCGGCGAAATCGTCGCCCAAGCCACCCACGTCGCCCGCGCCCTCCGCTCCAACTCCGCACCTTCCGCCACCGCCCCCCGCGAACGCCTCCGCAACATCGTCCTCATGGGCATGGGCGAACCGCTGCACAACTACGACGCCGTCATGCGCGCCATCGACATCCTGCGCGACGACGGCGGCCTCGCCCTCGCCGCCGAGCGCATCACGCTCAGCACCGTCGGCGTCGTCCCCGGCATCCTCCGCCTCGCCCGCGAAAAACGCCCGCTCCATCTCGCCGTCTCCCTGCACGCCGCCACGCAGCCCGAGCGCGCCGCCCTCGTCCCCGCCGCCCGCAAGTGGCCGCTCGACGAACTCATCGCCGCCTGCCGCACCTACAGCGAAACCACCGGCCGCCGCATCTTCTACGAGTGGACGCTCATCGACGGCAAAAACGACACCCCCGACCACGCCCGCGCCGTCGGTCATCTCCTCCGCGGCCTCCCCGCGCAGGTGAACCTCATCCCGCTCAACCCCACCACCGGCTACGACGGCGCCCCCACCCGCACCGAAGCCGCGCGCCGTTTCCAAAAAATCCTCGCCGACGAATTCGCGCTCCCCAGCACCGTCCGCCAACGCCGCGGCATCGACATCGCCGCCGGCTGCGGCCAACTCGCCGCCACAAGGTAGGGCGCGTTGTCCCCGCCGCGCCGCGGCATTTCGCCCTTTTCAGTTCAGCCACGAATGAACACGAACCCACACGAACGGATGCCGGCTGAATTCGTGTCCCTTCGTGTCCATTCGTGGTCCCTATCTGCGTGATTCGCTCCCCCGCCTTCGCGCCCCTTGGCGCCCTTCGCGGTTCAATTCATCCACTCCGCTTCCCGCGCCTCGTCCTTACCGCCTCCGCCAACACCCCCAACACCGGCAGCGTCTGCTCCCACGCCAAGCACGCATCCGTCACGCTCCGCCCCCACACCAGCGGCTCCGCGCGATAATCCTGCGCTCCGCCCACGAGATTGCTCTCGAGCATCACCGCCGCGATCGCCCGCTCCTCACCCGCGATCTGCGCCGCCAGCTCCGCCGCCACCACCGGCTGACGCGCCGGATCCTTCCCGCTGTTCGCATGGCTGCAATCCACCATCAGCCGCTCCGCCAGCCCGTGCTTTCGCAACAACTCCGCCGCCGCCCGCACGTGCTCCCGCGAAAAATTCGGCCCGCGCGTCCCGCCCCGCAGCACGAGGTGCGTATCCAAATTTCCACTCGTGCCCAAAATCGCCGGCACGCCCTCCCGCGTCAGCGTCGGAAACCAGTGCGGCTCCCGCGCCGACCGAATCGCGTCCACCGCCACCTGCACGTCGCCATCCGTCCGATTCTTGAACCCCACCGGCATCGACAACCCCGACGCCAGCTCGCGATGCACCTGGCTCTCCACCGTCCGCGCCCCGATCGCGCCCCACGCCACCAAATCGGCATAATACTGCCCGAGCGTCGTATCCAGAAATTCAGTTCCCACCGGCAGCCCCAACGCCACCACGTCCAACATCAGCTTCCGCGCCAGCCTCAGCCCGCGCCCGATATCATAACTCCCGTCGCGCCCCGGATCGTTGATCAACCCCTTCCATCCCACCACCGTCCGCGGTTTTTCGAAATACACCCGCATCACCACCAACAACTCCGCCGCATACACCTTCGCCGCGTCGCGCAACCTCCCTGCATACTCCACCGCCGCCTCGGGATCGTGAATCGAGCACGGCCCCACCACGACCATCAGCCGATCATCCTCCCCGCGCATCACCGCCGCCACCTCCCGCCGTGCGCGCGCGACCTCCGTCGCCGCCTCCTCCGTCAACGGCAACTCCGCCTCCAGCTCCCGCGGCGCCACCAGCGGTCGCGTCGCCCGAATCCTCAAATCCGCCGTCCGCTCATGCATGCGCGCACATCATCTCCTTCGTGTAAATTCGTGTCCCTTCGTGGTTCCAAACCTTCCCACCCATTCGTGGTTCAACCTCCGTCTCCCGCCGGACCCTGCTTGTAATCCATCCGCCCTTCGCGCCTCTTCGCGGTCCCCATCCATCCGTGTTCATCCGCGTCCATCCGCGGTTCACAACCCCCGCGCCCGCGCAATCAACTCCGACGCCGCCAGCTCCGCCTCGATCCGCGCCGCCACGCCCAGCTTCTCCGAACGATTCCGCAGCGTTAAAAACGCCAGCGACGCCGCCTCGTTCCCCACCGCCGCATCCGCCGTCCGCGCCACTACGTCGTCCATCGGCGGGATCTGCTCCGCCGGCAGCAGATTCTTCTCGCCCAGAAACAGCGTCAGCGACGCCCCCAGCATCTCCAGCCACGCGCGCGGCGACACCGGCGGCGCATACTTCAACCCGCCCTTCGCCGGCATCCACTCCATGAATACACGGATCTGCTCGTGTAGCTTCGCCAGCTCCACGTCCGCCGTCGCCGGCGTCCACCGCGCCGTGAACGTCTTCCGCTCGCGAAACTTCTTCACCTCCCACACCCGCAACACCAGCTCGTAGTCCCCCGCCTTCTGCCGGATCGCACCCGTGAAGATATAATCGAGCCCGCCCTCCGTCGTCTCCACGAGCTGACGCAGATTCTCCGCCGTCCACTCCGACGGAAACAGCGCATAATGCCGCTCCACCAACCCCACCGCCGCGATCGGCGCATAGTGCGGCGTGAAATGAAACGTCTCCGCCAGCCACAACGGAATCGCCCGGCTCAACCGCCCCATCTCCTCCTCCGGCCGCTCCGCCGCCTGCGCATCCGCGATTCCCGGCGTCGCCAGTTGTCCGAACCCCACCCGTCGCAACCGCCCTTCCTTCGGCGCCAGCACCTGCTCCGCCAGCGGCTCCAGTCCATAAAACCAGATCGGCTTGCTGATGCTCACCAGATTCACCTTCGCCACCTCGCGCCCGCCCCCCGCCGCGCCCGCATCCACCGGCGCGTTCTCCGACTGCATCAACTCCGCGATCGCATTCGAAAACCCATACAGCCGCTCCTCCAGATCCGGCCGCTTCAACGCGAACAAGATGTCCAACAAATGCTGCGCCGCCTCCACGTTCCGCAGCACCAGATACGCCTGCAGCAAATTGATCCCCGTCGCCGGCCCGTGCCGCTCCGCATCATAGCGCGGCGCCACCAGCTCCACGATTTCCTTCACATTCCCCGTCACGCCAAGATCCCCCGAAATCGTCACGAGCACATCCGGACGATCCCCGTCCGTCGCCAGCACCTCCTCGTAAATAGCCACCGCCCCCGCCACATCCTTCGCTTCGAGCCGTTCGCGCGCCGCCACCAGCTTCGTCCTCACCGCCCCCGCCGCCGTTTCCGCATTCGAAACCTGCGGCGTCGTTTTCTTCTGCGCGAATCGATCGAAAAATCCCATGCGCCGAAAAAAGCGCCCCCCTCGCCTCTGGCGAACAGAATCACACCACCCGCTCCGGGGCCTCGTTCTCGTTCTTCGTTCTCTTTCTCGTTCTCCCTCCAAATCGAAAATCCAAATTCGAAAATCGAAAATTCCCCTCACCCCCTCATCAACAACCGCCTCACCCCCTCGATCGGCGCCTCCGTCACCGGCACCAACGCCAGCGGCGACCGCGGCGCCAGCGCCTCCAACACCACCGGATGCGTCAGAATCGGCCCGCTCAACCCCGCGCTCAACTCATCCACCGGCTCCCCCGGAAACAACCGCGTCGCCACCCGCACTGCCAGCTCCAGCAACTCGCCCGCCGAGTCCACGATCAGTTGATGCGCCGTGTGATCCCCCTCGCTCGCCAGCCGCAACACCGCCGGCGCCAATGCCCCGATCCTCCGATTCGGCTCCGTATCCGCATAAAAATACCGCGTCACCGCCGACGCATCCGCGCCCTCCCCCAATTGCGTGTGATCCCGCACCGTCGGCCCCAGCCGCGACGCCGGCGCCCACCCTTGCAACTCCAGCAACGCCCGCGACACCGCCCGCCGTCCCAAGTCATACCCGCTCCCCGGATCGCCAAACCGCCATCCCAACCCGCCCGCATAATGCACCACGCCACTCCGATCGCGCGCCGCCACAAACGACCCCGTCCCCGAATGCAACACCAGCCCCGCCCCGCCCTTCGTCGCCAGCTCCAGCACCGGCAGCGAATCCGCGCCCGTCGTCACGCTTCCGAAATCCACCAGCTCCTCGGCGATTTCCTGCCAGAACCCCTTGCTCCCCGCCATGAACAGCCGCGTCTCCGAAATCCGAATACCCGGCACGACCCGCTTCCCTTCCGCCAGCAGCGCGCACAACGCATCCGTGATGATCAACCGCGCCTGTTCCGCCCCCGCGACATTCGGATTGCACCCCGGCGCCACCTGCCGCGCCACCACCGCTCCGGCCTCGTCGACCAGAATGCATTCCGTCTTCGTCGCCCCGCCATCGACTCCGATCTTGAAACTCATCGCCCCTTCCCGCGCTTCCTCACGCCAACTGCCGGCTCAACCGCCCCTTGTAGCTCTCCGCCAGCTCCCGATTCCGCTCGATCGCCCCCGGCACATTCTGGCTCCGCAAAATCGGCAGCGGATGCCCGTTCGTCTTCAACCAGTCCACGACCGACAGCATCAACCAGTTCAAAATCGAACACCCGATAAACGTCGACGTCGGCCCCGCCATGATCCCCTCGCGCACCTCCACGATCGCGTCTCCCGGCACCCCGCCGTTGTCCAACACATAGTCCGCCACCTCGTGCAGCTTCTTCCCGTCCGGATGCACCGTCGCATACGTCGTCGACATCGCCAGCGCCGTCAGCCCCACCACCGTCAGCCCTTTCTTCTTCGCATACGCCGCCACTTCGAGCGGCGACGAGTTCTTCCCCGAATTCGAGATCACGATGATCACCTCGCCCGCTCGCAGTTGATACTGCCGGTCGTGCCGCTCCGCCAACTTCGTCCCGTAACCCACGAGGTTCTCCACAAATCCCGCCGTCGGATCGATGATCCCATTCACACACACGAGGCCGCCCGCGCGCCCGATGATCTCGCGCGCGATCAACTCGCTGTGCCCGCTCCCAAACGTGTGCACCACGCCGCCCTTCGCGATCGATTCGCCCACGATCGGCGTCAGCTTCGCGATCGTCTCCGCATTCGCCGCCCACGCCTTCGCGAGCATCTCGTTCGCCCGCCGATAATAATCGGCCGCCAGCCCCGTCTCACTCCCGCTCGTCGGCGGCGTTCCGTTGTTCGTGTCCATTCGTGTCCCTTCGTAATTCTTCTCAGCTCACGGCCTCCCAACGTCCATAAATCCCGCACGGCAGCACCTTCCCATCCCGCTCGATCGGCAGTCCCACCTCACCCGCCGTGATCGCACCCCCGCGCTCCCCCAACAACTCCGCCAACAGATTCGCCACCACCGTGGGCGACAGCCGCGCCGTGTAGGCATTCACCAGAAAAAACACCGGCCGCTCGCTCAGCAGCTCGCGACACGCCAGCAGCAGCTCCCACAAATGATCCTCCAGCCGCCACATCTCCCCCGTGCTCCCGCGGCCATACGTCGGCGGATCCATGATCACCGCGTCGTAGCGCCGCCCGCGCTTCAACTCCCGCCGCGCAAACTTCAGGCAATCGTCGACGATATACCGCACCGGCGCTTCCGCCAGCCCGCTCAACGCCGCGTTCTCGCGACACCACTTCACCATTCCTTCCGCCGCGTCGACGTGACACACGCTCGCCCCCGCCTTCGCCGCCGCCACCGTCGCCGCACCCGTGTAACCGAATAAATTCAACACCGACACCTCCCGCCCCGCCGCCCGCGCCGCGCGAATCTTCCCGCTGAACCACTCCCAGTTCACCGCCTGCTCCGGAAACAATCCCGTGTGCTTGAACGAGGTCGGACGGATCTTGAACGTCAGCCCCAGCGGCCCGTATCCGATTTTCCACGACTCCGGCAACGCGCGCTTCATCTCCCATTTTCCGCCGCCCGTGTCGCTCCGGTGATAAAACGCATCCCAACTTTCCCAGCGCGCACCGGGATTTCTCCCATGACGCGGCCATATGATTTGAGGATCGGGCCGCACCAACGTGAACTCGCCCCACCGCTCTTGTTTCATACCATCACCACAGTCGATCAGCCGGTATTCCTGCCAGCGATCGGCAAGAATCAGTGCAGGGCGTTGAACGTTTTCAGCCATCCGTCGCGCGAACCAATCGCGCCGGCTTCGCCTTGTCGAGCAGCCGATAAACTTCGCGGAACTCGTGTTGCACCGCGGAAGACAAACCTCTTTGATCGAACCCTTTTCGTTATAACATCATGAACCGAACTACGCTCCGCACTATCCTCCTGTGCCTCGCCGCCGCGTTTCTCGCGCTCCGCGCTCACGCCGACGTCGTCGAAACGAACAACGGCGCCCGCCTCGTCGGCGACATCGAGAAAATCGCCGATGGCCACATCGTCATGAAAACGGCCTACGCGGACGTCATCACCATCAAGCAGTCCGACGTCACCAGCATCACCACCGACAAGGCCCTCGCCGTCCGCCTCGAAAGCGGCAACGTCATCGAGGGCACCGTCGCCACCCAGAACGGCGAAGTCCAGATCACCGGCGCCGACGGCCGCCTTTCCACCTCCGTCGCCCGCATCGCCGCCGTCTGGCCCGCCGGCACCACCGACCCCCGCATCGCCGCCCTCGAACGTTCCTGGGCCTACGAAGCCGCCGTCGATATCACCGGCAAGACCGGCAACAGCGAACAGCTCGGCACCCAGGTCAGCGGCCGCGCCACGCTCAAGACCGATCGCGACACCCTTCAGTTCTACACCGCCTACAACCGCCAGGTCACCGACGACACCAAGGCCGCCGACGAATTCAAAGCCGGCGTCGACTACGCCAACAATTTCTCCGGCAAACGCTCGTGGTATGTTCGCACCGAGGGCGGTTTCGACCGCGTGAAAGACATCGACCTCTACAACGTCTCCGCGGTCGGTCTCGGCTACGACTTCATCAAGGAAGACAACCACACGCTCACGGGCCGCTTCGGTCTCTCGTATCGCTATGAAGGTTACGGCAACCCCGCCACCGAGGATGTCAGCAGCGCCGGTCTCGACCTCGGTCTCAACCACGAGTGGACCTTCGAAAACTCCCGCATCGTGAACCGCCTCTCGATCGTCCCGACCTTCGACGATTTCGGCAACTTCCGCCTCTCCCACGAATCCTTCTACGAAATCCCCCTCGCGGCCCCGGCTTGGAAGCTCCGCCTCGGCATCAGCAACGATTACAACAGCGAGCCCGGCGCCGGTGTGGAAAAACTGGATACGTCCTACTTCACCCGCCTGGTCCTCACCTGGAAGTAATCGCAACAAAACTTCCTCCATCGCGAGCCCGCCCTTCCCGGCGGGCTCTCTTTTTTCGCCCCTTTTTTCTCTTTCCTCTTTCTCTTTATCTTTCTCCCCTCCCCGCGCGCTCGTTCTCGTTCTCGTTCTCCGTCTCTTCTCACCCCCGCCCCCGTCGCTCCACCTCCCTACTAAACGGGATGACCCCCCCCGCACTCGCCATCTTCTCCCGCCTTCCCCATCCTCCCTTCTGAATGCCCGCCGCGCCCGCTCTCAACCCCGCCGCCGCCACCGTTTCCCCCGCCGCCTTTTCCGCCCTCGCCTCCCGCCTCACCGGCGAACTCCACACCGGCCGCACGCTCCGCATCCTCTACGCGACCGACGCCTCCGAATACCAGGAGCTCCCCGCCGCCGTCGCCTTCCCGCGCACCGAAGCCGACGTCCGCCTTCTCATCGAATTCTGCGCGCAACACCGCCTCGGCTTCATCCCGCGCACCGCCGGCACCTCCCTCGCCGGCCAGACCGTCGGCCCCGGCCTCGTCGTCGACCTCGGCCGCCACCTCAACCGCATCGTCTCCATCGACGCCGCCCATCGCCGCGTTCGCGTCCAACCCGGCATCGTCCGCAACGAACTCAACCTCGCCCTCCGCCCCCACGGCCTCCTCTTCGGCCCCGAAACCGCCACCGCCACCCGCGCCATGATCGGCGGCATGGTCGGCAACAACTCCTGCGGCTCCAACTCCATCGTCTACGGCTCCACCCGCGACCACCTCGTCTCCGCCCGCGGCTTCCTCGCCGACGGCTCCGAGGTCACCTTCGGCCCGCTCACCCCCGACGAGTTCGCCGCCAAATGCGACGCCCCCGACTCCCTCGAAACGCGCATCTACCGCGAAATCCGCGATCTCCTCTCCGACGCCTCCCACCGCCAGCTCATCCGCGACAACTTCCCCAAACCCGAGATCCCCCGCCGCAACACCGGCTACGCCCTCGATCTCCTCATGGACTGCGAGGTCTTCGATCCCGCCTCCGATAAACCTTTCAATCTCTGCCGCCTCATCGCCGGCTCCGAGGGCACGCTCTTCGTCGGCGTCGAATTCGAGCTCACCTGCGATCCCCTCCCGCCGCCACCCGCCCTCCTCTGCGCGCACTTCCATTCCATTAACGAAGCCCTCCGCGCCATGCTCGTCGCGCTGCCTCACCGCCCCAGCGCCGCCGAGCTCATCGACCGCCACCTGCTCGAATGCACCAAGCTCAACCTCGAACAGGCCCGCAACCGCTTCTTCGTCCAAGGCGACCCCGGCGGCATCATGGTCATTGAAGTCCGCCGCGAATCCCGCGCCGAAACCGCAGCCACCCTCGAAGCCATCGCCGCCGACATGCGCGCCGCCGGCCTCGGCTACGCGTATCCAACTCTCTGGGACGCCGACGTCGAACGCGTCTGGGACCTCCGCCGCGCCGGCCAGGGCATCATGAACAACGTCACCGGCGACGCCAAACCGCGCGAAAACGTCGAGGACACCGCCGTCGCCCCCGCCGATCTCCCGAACTACATCGAGGAGTTCGACGCCATCATGCGGAATAAATACGGCATCGACTGCGTCTACTACGGCCACGCCGGCACCGGCGAACTCCACACCCGCCCGCTCTTCAATCTGAAAACCCGCGAGGGCCTGAAGATGTTCCGCGACGTGGCCACCGACATCGCCGCCCTCGTCAAAAAATACCGCGGCTCCCTCAGCGGCGAACACGGCGACGGCCGCCTCCGCGGCGAATTCATCCGCTTCATGGTCGGCGACGCCTGCTACGAGCTCCTCCGCCGCGTGAAGCTCGCCTTCGATCCCCACCACATCCTCAACCCGGGCAAGATCATCGACGCGCCGCCGATGGACACCTCGCTGCGCAACAGCCCCGACACGCCATCGCCCGACTACCCGACCTACTTCGACTTCACCTCCACCGAAGGCGTCGTCCGCGCCGCCGACCGCTGCAGCGGCTCCGGCGACTGCCGCAAATCCCACCTCATGGGCGGCACCATGTGCCCGAGCTATATGGCCACGCGTAATGAAAAAGACACGACACGCGCCCGGGCCAACATGCTCCGCCACCTCCTTACCTACCCGCACGATCCGTCCAACCCGTGGAACCGCGACGAAATCGCCGAGGTGATGGACCTCTGCATTTCCTGCAAGGGCTGCAAATCCGAATGCCCCGCCAACGTCGACATGGCCCGCCTCAAGGCCGAATGGCAGCAGCACTTCCACGACGCCCGCGGCGCCACCCTCCGCTCCCGCCTCATCGCCAACTTCTCCCGCCTCACCGCCCTCGGCACCTTCGCCCCCTCGCTCCACAACTTCTTCGTCACCTCCCCGCTCACCAGCCGCCCCTTCAAACGCCTCCTGGGCTTCGCCCGCGATCGCAGCCTCCCCACGCTTCCTCCCGCGACGCTGCGTAGCTGGTATTCGCGCCGCCGCTCACGCCCCGCCCCCTCGACCCGCCGCGTCCACCTCTTCGCCGACGAATTCACAAACTTCCACGACGCCCCCATCGGCATCGCCGCCCTCCAACTCCTCGAACGCCTCGGCTACGAGGTCGTCATTCCCGACCACGTCGACAGCGGCCGCGCCCAATTTTCCAAAGGCTTCCTCCGCGACGCCCGCCGCCTCGCCACGCGCAACATCGAACTTCTCTCACCCGTCGTCACCGACGACGCCCCGCTCATCGGCATCGAACCTTCCGCGATCCTCGGCTTCCGCGACGAATTTCCCGACCTCGTTCCCGCCGCCCTCCGCCCCGCCGCCCGCGCGCTCTCGAAACGCGTTTTCCTCTTCGAGGAATTCATCGCCCGCGAAGTCGACCGCGGCCACATCACCTCCGCCTCCTTCACCACCGCCTCACGCACCATCAAGCTCCACGGCCACTGCCACCAAAAAGCCCTCTCCTCGCTCACGCCCGCCGTCAAAGCCCTCCAGCTTCCCGCCAACTACAAAGTGGAGATCATCCCTTCCGGCTGCTGCGGCATGGCCGGCTCCTTCGGTTACGAAGCCGAACATTTCGAAATCTCCCAACAGATCGGCGAACTCGTCCTCTTCCCCGCCGTGCGTGCTGCTGGAGCGGATACACTCATCGCCGCCCCCGGCACCAGTTGCCGCCACCAGATCAAGGACGCCACCGCCCGTCGCGCCCTCCACCCGGCCGAAATCCTCCACGCCGCCCTCGCTTGAGCGCCGCGACTACGAGCGTGAGCGAGTGGCCGCTTCGCGTCTCTTCGCGCCCTTTCGCATCTTTAGCGGGCTACCTCATTCACCACATCTTCCTACACCGCTCCGGCTCCGCATCCGGCTTGCCCTCGTAGGCATGCACCGAACACGCCGAATCCGCCCACAGCGGCAGGTTGTCCTTCCGCCAGTCGCGCGTCTCGACGATGTCGCGCTGCAACTCCGGATCTTCCGCGCGCATCATCAGCCGGTTCAACGCCGCATACGCCACGTCCTCGACCGACACTCCGATCTCCTCGGCGAAGCGGACCACCGCGTCACGCTCCGCTTGTTCCAGGTGTAGTTTGATCGCACTCACGGCAACCTCCTTTCGATTACTCCAACAAACCCAAGATATCCCCTCAGACCCACCGTCTCAACCCGAGGTGCCCTCCCCGCCTCGTTCAAACATTCTTCTAATACCTCTCGCCCCCGCTCCCTCTCGAATCCCGCGCATTTCTTGCCCCCGCCAACATCTGCGCACCCCCACCATCGTTCTCGTTCTCATTCTCTTTCTCGTTCTCCCGCACTTTCCTTCTCCCTTTCACTTTCCCTTTTCCCTCCTTCGCCGCATCCTCCCCTCATGTCCGACCTCGCGGGCCAATTCCTCCAAGCCTTCATCCCGCTCTTCGTCGCGATCGATCCCATCGGCCTTGCCGCGATCTTCCTCGCGATGAGCGCCGGCGTCCCCGCCGAGCGCCGCCGCAAGATCGCCGCGCAAGCCACCTGGACCGGCGGCGGTGTCGCCCTCCTCTTCCTCCTCCTCGGCCAGACCATCTTCAGCGCCCTCGGCATCACCGCCTCCGACTTCCAAATCGCCGGCGGACTCATCCTCTTCATCCTCGCCGCCCGCGACATCATTCATTCCGCCACCGAGCAACCCCGCGAGCTCGCCGACGACTTCGGCGTTGTCCCTCTCGGCATGCCCCTCATCGCCGGCCCCGCGTCGATCACGACTCTCATCCTCCTCGCTCAAACCGTCGGTGTCGTGATCACCCTCGTCGCCCTCGCCGTGAACCTTTTCTTCGTCGTCCTCGCCTTCGCGCAGAGCGAACGCATCTCCCGTCGCATCGGCGGCACCGGCATGCGCGCCATCTCGAAAATCATCTCACTCCTCCTCGCCGCCATCGCCGTCAACATGGTCCGCCAAGGCCTGAACTAAAGCTGTTGGACCGGCTTCCCGCCGCGACCCTCGCCCCCCTTCTCTGCGCTCTGTGCGTTCCCCGCGGTTAATTCCCCCTTCCTCCGCAGCCCCCCTTTCCGTGTCTTTCGTGTATTCCGTGGGCTACCTCTTTGCGCCTTCTGCGCCTCTTTGCGGCCCCCATTCCGCCGCTTCTTCTCCGCGTTCTCCACGCTCTCTGCGGTTATCTCCCCAATTCGTGTCCCTTCGTGTCCCTTCGTGGTTCTCTCCCCACACACCCTCATCTGAATCCGTGTTCATCCGTGGTCGCCCAAAATTCAAAAATCCAAAATCCTCTCACCCCTCGAACCCCGCCAACAACTCCGCATAAATCTTCGCGCAGTTCACCAGATCCCGCACGCGCGCCCGTTCATCGACCGCATGATAATTCTCCCCGCCCGGCCCATAGCCGAGCGTCGGAATCTTCAGATGATGCGAGAAAAAGTGCATGTCGTTGAACCCCGTCGACACGTTGAACAACGTTTTCGTCCTCCGCACGCGCGTCACACACTCCGCCATCGTCGCGAAAAACGGATGCTCCGGCTCCGTATAACACGAGAAATTCTCCGACACCTTCCGCACCGTGATCCGGCACTGCGGAATCCTCCGCGCCGCCGCCGCCAGAAACTCCCTTAACTCCCGCTCCGCCGCCTCGTGATCCTCGATCGCCAGCACGCGCCGATCGATCGAGAAACTCGCCTCCGCCGGCACCGTGTTGATCTTGCCGCCCGGGCCCGACGCAAACACGCCGCCCACATTGATCGTGGGCCGCATCGTCACGCCTTCCGGCGTCTTCCACGTCCGCTTCGCGAGCACCTTTTTGTAATCCTCCAACGCGATCACGAGCGCCGACATCTTCTCCAGCGCATTGATGCCCAGCTCCGGCAGCGACCCGTGCGCCGCGCGCCCGTGCACCACCACCTCGAGCCACACCACGCCATTGTGCCCGCAACACACGCGCGCCCCTTCGCCGCCTTCCATCACGATCGCATAATCCGGATCGATCGGCGCATGCCGCACCAGCCAGCCGGCCCCCAGCTCCGAATCCGTCTCCTCGTCCGCCGTGAACGACACCTCCACGTTCACCTTCGGCGGCGTTCCCGTCGCCCGCAGCGCCTTCAACGCCAGCAGCAAACTCGCGTGCGATCCCTTCATGTCCGACGTCCCCCGCCCGTAAACCCATCCGCCCTCCAGCGCCCCGCTGAACGCCGCCCCGTGTCTCCACCGTCCGGATACCGGCACCACGTCGTAGTGCGCGTTGAAATGCACCGTCTTCTTCGCGCCGCGCACGCGCCACTTCCCCACGACATTGAAACGCGGATACATCCACTGCTCCCTCGGCAGCAGCTTCTTCAGCAGCTTTTCCGGAATCGCATAACGCTTCGCCTGCAGCCCCGCCGCCTCCAGCTCGTCGCGCAACACCTCCGTGATCTCCGCGTAATTCTCCCCCGGCGGGTTCACCGTCGAGATTCCGACCAATTGCTGCAACGTGCCGACCATGTCCGCGGCGTGAAGATCGATGTAGGCAGAGGGTGTCATGCGTGTTCGACTACACCGCATGAACGACGAAGCCGCGCGCCTTGTCGAGCGCCTGCACCTCGCCCCGCTGCCGCACGAGGGCGGCTTTTTCCGCCGCATCTGGACCGCTCCCGCCCCCGTCGACGGCTCGCGCCCCGCCGCCTCCGCCATCCTCTTTCTCCTCACGTCCTCCGACTTCTCCGCCTTCCACCAACTCGCCTCCGAAGAACTCTGGCTCCACCAAGCCGGCGACCCTGTCGAACACGTCCAACTCAGTCCCGGCCAACCCGCCCCCATCCTCACCACGCTCCACTCCCCCGCTGTCGATGTGCCTCCGCGCAGCCAAAGTCCCCTCTCGAGAGGGATGTCCGAAAGGCGGGGTGTGTCCGTCGCCATCCCACCCGGCACCTGGCAAGGCGCCCGCCTCCGCCCCCCCGCCGCGCCACAACCCTTCGAAACACCCCCAGCGCCCCGCGGCCAAAGTCCCCTCTCGAGAGGGATGTCCGAAAGGCGGGGTGTGCCCGCCCCATCCGCCCCCTCCCGCCACGGCTGGGCGCTCGTCACCTGCATCGTCACGCCCGCATGGTCCGACGCCGACTTCATCCTCGGCGACCGCACCACCCTCCTCCGCGATTTCCCTTCCGCCCGTGATTGGATCGTCGCATTGACGAGATGATTTTTGACACGCACCGCCCGCGTTTCATCATCGCCGCCTCCACGCTCCCCATGTCGCTCGCCGATCTGCGCAAAGACTACTCGCTCGCCGGACTCGCCGAGAAAGACCTTGCCCGCGATCCCTTCCGCCAGTTCGAGAAATGGTTTCAGGAGGCCGAGGCCGCGAAGCTCATCGAACCCAACGCCATGACGCTCGCCACCGCCTCCCGCGACGGCCGCCCCACCGCGCGCACCGTCCTCCTCAAGGGCGTCGATGGCCGCGGTTTCGTTTTCTACACCAATTACGAGAGCCGCAAGGGCCGCGATCTCGACGGCAACCCCCGCGCGACCCTTCTCTTTCCGTGGCTCGCCCTCGAACGCCAGGTCACCGTCGAAGGCACCGTCACCAAGGTCTCGCGCGAGGAATCCGAGGCCTACTTCCACAGCCGCCCGTTGCTCAGCCAGCTCTCCGCCTGGGTCTCGCGCCAGAGCTCCATCATCTCCGACCGCAAGTCGCTCGAAGACGCCTTCAAGGTAGTGGAAAAAAAATACGCCGGCCAGCCCGTGCCCCTCCCGCCCCACTGGGGCGGCTACCGCGTCGCCCCCGAGACCGTCGAGTTCTGGCAGGGCCGCCGCAGCCGGCTCCACGACCGCCTGCGCTATCGCCGCGAAACCGACGGCACCTGGACCATCGAGCGACTCGCCCCGTGAAGAAACGCGCCGCGAAGAAACCCAGCGTCGCGCCCGGCCTCCTGGCGGCCGCCCTCCGTGCCCAAGCCGACGGCGTCTTCATCGCCGACGCCACCCCTTCCCCCCGCGGCCTCCGCATTCTTTTCGTCAACGAGAGCTTCTGCGCGATGACCGGCCGCTCCGCGCGCGAACTCACCGGCAGTTCTCACGGCGTCCTTCACGCCGATCCTTCCGACGTCGAGCGCACCACCAAATGGCTCGACGGCGACCGCGTCTCCCGCCCGCACACCGGCGAAGGCTACCTCACCCGCAAGGACGGCGGCGCAGTCTACGCCTCCTGGACTTTTAGCCCCATCCTCAACGCCCGCGGCCGCACTTCCCACATCGTCGCCACCTACCGCGACACCACCGAGAAACGCCGCCTCCAGGAAGCGCTCGTCCACTCGCAGCGTCTCGACGCGGTCGGCCGCCTCGCGGGCGGCGTCGCCCACGATTTCAACAACCTCCTCTCCGTCATCAACGGCTACTGCGAGATGCTCGCCGCGCAGGTCGCCGACCGCCCGCAGGCCCTTCGCGAGGTCCAGGAAATCCACAAATCCGGCCTCCGCGCCGCCACGCTCACGCGCCAGCTTCTCGCCTTCGGTCGCCGCCAGCCGATGGACGCCCGCGTCATCAATCTCAACCGCATCGTCCGCGACAACGCCGAGATTCTCCGCCGCCTCATCGGCCACGCCGGCCGCCTCGAACTCGATCTCGCCAAAAAACTCTCCAACGTCCGCGCCGACCCCACCCAGTTCCAGCAGGTCCTTCTCAATCTCGTCATCAACGCCCGCGACGCGCTCCGCGACCGCGGCTGTATCACGATCAGCACGACAGACCGCGACATCAAACCCGGCCTCAACCGCCGCACCACCGACGTCCCGCCCGGCCACTACGTTTCGCTCACCGTTTCCGACAACGGCACCGGCATGGACGCCGAAACGCAAAAACACCTTTTCGAGCCGTTCTTCACCACCAAGCCCGAAGGCAAGGGCACCGGCCTCGGCCTCGCGCTCGTTTACGGCATCGTCCAGCAAAGCAGCGGCTACATCAACGTTCGCAGCGTCCTCCTCGCCGGCTCCACCTTCGAAATCCTCCTCCCGGCGACCACCGAGCCCGAGGAATCCTCCGCCCCGCTCGCGCCCATCACGCCGCTCCCCGCCACGCGCGGACACGAAACCCTCCTCCTCGTCGAGGAAGACGAGGTCGTTCGCAAGATGGTCGGCGGCATGCTCGCGGCCGACGGCTACAACGTCCTCGCCGCCGCCTCCGCCAAAGAGGCCGCCAAACGCGCCCGCGAACACCCCCGCCCCGTCCAACTCCTCATCGCCCCGCTCGACAACGGCGGCGCCGAACTCGCCCGCCGCCTCGCCAAGGCCACCTCCGACCTCCGCGTCCTCGCGATCGGCCACTTCGACGAAGCCCCCGCCCTCCCTTGGCTCGCCGCCTCCCGCCAAACCTCCCTCTCAAAGCCTTTCGCCCTCAGCGAAATCCTCCGCTCCGTTCGCGCCCTCCTCGACGCGTAGCCTTTCAGTGGTGCGTGCTTCAGCCCGCACTTTGTTTCTCTCACGTTCACATTCACCCCCATGCCCCGCCGCCTCCTCTCCTTCCTCACTCTCCTCCTCAGCGCCAGCCTCGCTTTCGCGGCCAACCCCACCGACCGCAAATGGGTCGCCTCCTGGGTCTCCGCCCAACAACTCGTCGAACCCCACAACCTCCCGCCCGCGCCCGGCCTCGCCGACCGCACGCTCCGCCAAATCATCCAACCGTCCCTCGCCGGCAACCGCCTCCGCCTCGCGTTCTCCAACGCCTACGGCGAAGCCCCCGTCCGCATCACCGCCGTCCACGTCGCCCGCTCCGCCGGCGGCTCCGCGATCGTCGCCGACACCGACACCGCCCTCACTTTCAACGGCTCGCCATCCGTCACGATCCTCCCGGGCACGATGATGTTCACCGACGATGTCGCGTTCGACGTCGCCCCCTTCGTCAACCTCGCCGTCAGTATCCACATTGCGGATATACCGCAGAACATCACCGGCCACCCCGGCTCGCGCACCGGCTCCTTCATCGTTCCCGGCGACGCCGTCGCCGCCGCCGACTTCACCGACGCCGTCCGCACCGAACGCTGGTATCTTCTCGCCTCGCTCGAGGTCTTCGCCGACGCGCGCTCCTCCGCCATCGTCGTCATCGGCGATTCGATCACCGACGGACGCGGCTCCACCACCGACCAAAACAACCGCTGGCCCAATCTCCTCGCCCGCCGTCTCCACGCGAATCCGTCCACGGCCAACATCTCCGTCCTCAACCAAGGCGCCGGCGGCGGCCGCGTCCTCCGCGACGGCCTCGGCACCAGCGCGCTCGGCCGCTTCGACCGCGATGTCATCGCGATCCCCGGCGTCCGCTGGCTCATCATCTTCGAAGGCGTCAACGATCTCGGCACCGCCGTCGGCGCCCGCGCCAACGGCCAACCGCACGCCACCGCCGCCGACCTCATCGCCGCCTACCAACAGATGATCACCCGCGCCCACGCCCACGGCATCAAAGTCATCGGCGCCACGATCATGGCCTTCGCCGGTTTCACCAGCTACGACACCCCCGAAAGCGAAGCCGACCGCCAGGCCGTCAACGACTGGATTCGCCACAGCGGCGCCTTCGACGGCGTGATCGATTTCGACGCCATCACCCGCGACCCCGAAAACCCCTCGCGCCTCTCCGCCGCCGTCGACGGCGGCGACCACCTCCATCCTTCCGCCGACGGCTACCGCCTCATGGCCGACGCCATCGACCTCTCCCTCTTCCACAGGTAACCCGCACTGATGGAGGCGCGGTGTCCCCACCGCGCAGCTCCGGGAGCGGCTCTATGCCCCGCCAAAATAAATCGTTCTCGTAATCTTTCTCTTTCTCGTTCTCGCCCAATCGAACGAGAACGAGAACGAG
>ENA-UOVV01001352-UOVV01001352.1-compost-metagenome-genome-assembly--contig:-NODE-1352-length-18862-cov-7.030042_pt1 | contig 18862 bp, 16 predicted proteins | sample MGYA00238155_ERZ761577 | MGnify/ENA primary metagenome ERZ761577 (study PRJEB28898, sample SAMN06268775) | compost metagenome | isolation source: Emeryville, CA | place: USA:Emeryville, CA | collected...
CGCCGCCGCGCCGCAGAGCACCAACGCACCGGCCAGCGCCACCTTCATACCCCACGACGGCGTCGCAACCGGCACAACGAAACGATCTAAAGGGCGCATAGCCTCTCCTTGCATCCACGAGTCCCCACCATATTGAGCGCGCCATTAGGCCGCAACTGAGGCGGTCGCGGGATTGTGTTGGCGATCGCGGGAACGGGTTCGAATCGGCGCGTCGGAACCCGGCGGTCGATCGTTCTCGCCACGACGATCGATGTTGTGGCCCGGGGATGCCACGGCGTAGGATCGGGTCCTATGCCCTCACCACAGAGATTGCCATGCACTCGCATTCGCTTGAAAGCTGGACGCATCACCACAACTTTCTCGGCGGCCAGCACGCCCGCAACGAACAGCGCACCTGGATCGTCGTCTGGCTGACGCTGATCATGATGATCGCAGAGATCGTCGGCGGCACCGTGTTCGGATCGATGGCCCTGCTCGCCGACGGCTGGCACATGTCGACTCACGCCGTCGCCATCGGCATCACGGCGCTGGCCTATCGTTATGCCCGGCGTCATGCCGACGATCCGCGCTTTGCCTTCGGCACCGGCAAATTTGGCGAACTGGCGGCCTTCACCAGCGCCGTGGTGCTGGGCATCGTCGCCATCATGGTGGCATATGAGAGCGTGCTGCGCATGGCCGATCCCAAGCCGATCGCCTACGGCGAAGCCATCGCCATCGCGGCGCTGGGACTGGTGGTGAATCTGGTCTCGGCATGGCTGCTGCGCGACGATGACGACCATCACCATGGCCATACGCATCATGCGCATCACGATGATGATCATGATCATCACGCCGGACATGATCAGCCGCATGAGCATCATCATCGCCATCATCGCGACAACAATCTGCGCGCCGCCTATCTTCACGTGCTGGCGGACGCCGCGACCTCCGTGATGGCGATCCTCGCGCTCATCGTCGCGCGCGCTTTCGGATGGGTCTGGATCGATCCGGTGGTCGGGATCGTCGGCAGTCTGGTGATCGCGAGCTGGGCTTACGGATTGATCAAGAGCGCCGGCGCGGTGCTGATCGACGTGGTGCCGGATACGGGCGTCGCCCATGATATTCGCCAGCGGCTGGAAACCGACGGCGACCGCATCGCCGATCTGCATTTATGGCAGGTCGGTCCCGGGCATTACTCCGCGATCGTGAACGTCGTCACCGATCACCCGAGGCCGCCGGCATTCTACAAGGCGCGGCTTGGTGGATTGTCACAGATCAGCCATATCACTGTCGAAGTGGACCATTGCGTGCATCCGGAAGGCGCCTGCGCCCACGTCGCCTGATGCGGTGGCGCGGGTTCGTCCATCGGATTCGCATCGCCGTCGCTTGCATGTGACGTTCCGATGGGTGAAATAGACGCGGGCGATCGGGCAGCCGGTCACCCTTAAGCGAGACGAACAACTTTTTTGGGGATCGTAATGGCAGGAACAGTCGAGCAGAAACTTGCGGAGCAAGGAGTGGTGTTGCATGAGCCCTCCAGCCCGATCGCCAATTATGTCGGCTTCGTCCGCACCGGCAACCTGCTGTTCGTGTCCGGTCAGGTCTGCGTCAATGCCGAAGGCAAGCTGATCGCCAAGGGCAAGCTCGGCGCCGGCGTCACCATCGAGCAGGGAAACGCCGCGGCGCGCGGCTGCGCCATCAATCTGCTGGCGCAGATCAAGGCCGCGCTCGGCGATCTCGACAAGGTGACGCGCGTGGTGCGCCTCGGCGGCTTCGTCAATTCGACGCCGGATTTCGTCGACGGTCCGAAGGTGCTCAACGGCGCGTCCGACCTGATGGTCGCCGCCTTTGGCGACAAGGGTCGCCACGCCCGCAGCACGATCGGCGTCGCCTCGCTGCCCGGCGATGCCGCGGTCGAGGTCGAAGGCATTTTCGAAGTCGCATGACGAGCTGACGCGATGCGCGGACCCGACTGGCTTGCCGCACGTCCCATCGCGCATCGCGGCCTGCATGATCGCGCGCGCGGCATCGTCGAGAACATGCCGGGCGCATTCGTCGCCGCGATCGAGGGCAATTACGGCATCGAGCTGGACCTGCAACTGACCGCCGACGGCGAAGCCATGGTGCATCACGACGACCGGCTCGGCCGTCTCACCCACGGCGACGCCACGCCGCTGCGCAACATGACCGCCGCGCAGCTGCGGCAGGTGACGTTCAAGGATACGACCGAGCGGATGATCGCGCTCGGCGACGTGCTGGAGATGGTCGGCGGCCGGGTGCCGCTTTTCATCGAGGTGAAGAGCCTCTACGACGGCGACCGCAAGCTGGTCGCGCGTCTGGCGGAGGTGATTGCCGGCTATCGCGGCCCCGCGGCAGTGATGTCGTTCGATCCGGATCAGGTGCTGGCGTTGCGTGAAAAGCTGCCGCATCTGCCGCGCGGCATCATCGCCCAGCGCACCTATGACGACAGCTATTGGAGCTGGCTGACGCCGCAGCAGCGCGACGGCATGCTGTATCTGCGCCACGCCTTCCGCACGCAGCCGCACTTTATCAATTTCTGGGGTCAGCAACTCCCTGCGCCCGCGCCGTGGATCGCGCGCAACATCTTCGGCTGTCCGCTATTGGCCTGGACCATCCGCACCGCCGAGCAGCGCGCCCATGCCGAGCGCTATGCCGACCAGATCGTGTTCGAGGGGTTCCGGGCATAGGTGACGCGGTCCTCAGCTCGGGAGGACGCGCCCCCGCGGCCGCAACCTGCTCTGCTTGCAATGGCGCGGCCTTGACGTCGCGCCTCCCAGGCCCAATCTGTAGAATAGTCACCCAGCCGCAAACGGCTCCTCCGCGTGACCGGTTCGTGTTGATGGCCTCACCCGAAATCACCCTGGAAGCAGTATCATCGGCACGTCAGATCGGCGCCGCGGACTGGAACGCCTGCGCCAATCCGCCAAACTGCGGCGCGGCCGGGCAAGTCTACAATCCGTTCGTCGACTACGCGTTCTTCGATGCCGTCGAGCAATCCAACTCGGCCTGCCCGCGCACCGGCTGGGCCCCGCGCCATCTGGTGGCACGGCGCGGCGGCGCCGTTGTCGGCCTGGTGCCATGTTATCTGAAGTCGCATTCGCAGGGCGAATATGTCTTCGATCGCGGCTGGGCCGACGCCTATGAGCGCGCCGGCGGACGCTACTATCCGAAGCTGCAGGCCAGCGTGCCATTCACGCCGGCAACCGGACCGCGCCTTCTGGTCCGCGGCGGCGCCGAGGACGCGGAGGCCATTCGCAGCGCGCTCGGCAGTGGCCTGATGGCGCTCTGCAATGCGACCGACGCCTCCTCGGTGCACGTGACCTTCGCCCCCGAAGACGAATGGAAATTCCTCGCGTCGCAGGGCTTCCTGCAGCGGACCGATCAGCAATTCCACTGGCACAATTCCGGCTATGCGACGTTCGAGGATTTTCTCGCCACGCTCTCCTCACGCCATCGCAAGGCAATCCGCCGTGAGCGGCGTGACGCGCTGGCCGCTGGCATCAGCATCCATGTCCTGAGCGGCACCGATCTCACCGAAGAGATCTGGGATTCGTTTTTCGAATTCTACATGGAGACCGGTTCGCGCAAATGGGGCCGCCCCTATCTGACCCGTGCGTTTTACAGCCTGATCGGCGCCACGATGCCGGACCGCATCGCGCTGATCATGGCGAAGCGGAACGGACGCTGGATAGCCGGCGCGATCAACTTCATCGGCGGCGATACGCTGTTCGGGCGGCACTGGGGCGCCGTCGAGCATCATCCCTTCCTGCATTTCGAGGTCTGCTACTATCAGGCCATCGATTTCGCGATCCGGCATCGGCTGGCGAGGGTCGAGGCCGGCGCGCAGGGCGAACACAAGCTAGCGCGCGGCTACCTGCCGCAGACCACCTATTCGGCGCATTACATCGCCGATCCGGCGCTGCGCCGCGCCGTGCGCGACTATCTGCAGCGCGAGCGGATGTATGTCGCGGAAGCCGGGCGTCAGCTCGCCGAAGCGGGACCCTTCCGCAAGACTGCGTCCGACCATGAGACGTCTTGACCGAGGCCTGCCGGACGGTGAAAGTGGCGCGACTTTTCTGGAGCGACCATGGCCACTTACGACACCAACAATATTTTCGCGAAGATCCTGCGCGGCGAGATCCCCTGCTTCAAGGTCTACGAGAACGATCACGTCCTTGCGTTTCTCGACATCATGCCGCGCGCGCCCGGCCACACGCTGGTGATCCCGAAGGCGCCCGCGCGCAACCTGCTCGACATCACCGAAGAGGATTTCGTTCACGTCGCCCGCGCCACGCGCCTGATTGCGCGCGCCGCGATGCCGGTCTTCAACGCCGATGGCATCATGATCGTGCAGTTCAGCGAGCCCGCCAGCGGCCAGGAAGTCTATCACCTGCATATGCATGTGATTCCGCGCTTCGAAGGCGTCGCGCTGCTGCCGCCGGCCACCGTCAAGGCCGACATGAACGTGCTCGGGGAGCGCGCCGCAAAGCTCGCCGCCGCCCTGAAAGGCGCGTGACGGGTTACGGCCTCAATCGCCGACCTGAAAGTCGCCGGGCTGCGGCGGCGCGAGTGGCGTGAACTGGCAGCGGTCCGGCTTCAGGTCGATCAGCGGGGTGCCGTCGAGACAATCGAGGCCGCGCACCAGCACGGTGGCGCCCTCGAGGCCGACGAACTTCACCAGCGACGTGCCGATCGGATTGGGACGCACCGGCGAGCGCAGCGAGAAAGTGCCGCGCACCGCGCCGTCGTTCTTCGGGCTTTGCAGCACCAGATCGCGGCGCGACAAGTGCAGCCAGTAGATCACCTCAAGATTGTCATACTGCGCGATGCCGCGCAGCGCCGCCACCCACGGTTCGAAAATCTCGATGCGGCAGACCGGGCCATCGACGCGGCCCTGGCGCGGCGTCTCGAGCCGCGAGGTCCATGGCGTGCGGATCCGCCCGATGAAGACGAGACCGGCATCGGTCGGCGGCGGAGCCTCGACCGCAACTTCACCAGCGCGAATTTCACTTTCCCGGACCATATCCCGGCCTCTCGTGAGAGCGATATATCCAGCTGAATAGGCCGCTCGGCCGCCTCCCCGTCAAGTCCGCGCTGTCATCCTTTGACGCCCTTGTTACGCAGCACGAGGCAGGCCTGCCCGGCGCGATGAATGCGCTGGCACAGATCGTTCGCCTCGTTACGCGTCGTGGCACCAATCCGCACCTGATAGAAGGTGCGCGTGCCGCGGCTGCGCCAGATCGAGCCCAGCAGCATCGGATCGTGGTCGCCGATCAGCGCCGTCAGCCGCTTCATCGCCCGCGCATAAGATGCCAGCGCGCGATCGCGCGAGAAGCCCGCCGCGAGCTGCACGCCCCATGGCTGGTCGGCACCGACCTTCACGCGCTGCGTCAACCCCTCGACGAACGGATTGGGCGCGCGTTGCAAGAGTGCCATCAGATCGCGGCAACTGGTGACAGAGGTCTGTTGCTGCGGCGGTTTCACGGCGCTGGCGTTCTTCCAGTCCTCGACCGAAACCCCGGTGATCGCCAGGACGTAGTTGCGCGTCTCGGCGGGCATCGCTCCGGTGCCCTCGATCCATTCGCGCACGCGGCGCGGTCCCGCATTGTAGGCCGCCGCCGCGAGGCCGAGGTTGCCGAACTGATCGCGCAGCTCGCGCAGGAACTCCGCCGATTTCGGCAGCGCCTGCACCGGATCGAACGGATCGAGCAGCCGCCGTTCGCTCGCCGTGCCAGGCATGAATTGCGCGATGCCCTGCGCGCGCTTGCCGCTCCGTGTGACCGGCCCGACCGCGTCCGGCTGGAAACGACTTTCCTGCCAGATCACGCGGGAGAAGAAATCCAGCGGCAGGCCAGCATCCTTGGCAGCGGATTCGATCATCAGGCAGATCGCTTCGCGGGTGTCGGTCTGGGCCGCGGGCTTGGCCGCGGCGTCTTCGGCCCGCGCCGCAAGGCCCGACGCTATTAGCGTGATGGCAGCCAGCAGGGCACCGCGCGCGGCTCTCGCGCACGTCCGCATTGCAGCCTTCCCTCGCCTGCATAGCATCGCTTGACACTCACCGATCAGCCGCTAGCTATCGTTGCAGGCGCGTAGCCGGGAAATGCGGCGCGAGCGTGGGAGACGCGGATGACCAGCCCAGATGACAATCGCCTCGCCTTCGCGCCGGATGACGATCAGCCGATCCAGTACATGGCGCGCACCCGCGCTTACTACGCGGCGATCGGCTACACCACGCCGTATCGCTGGGCGCATTACACCAGCGCGCCATTCCAGCCGCTGCGCAAGCCGCTGACGCAATCGCGGGTCAGCATCGTCACCACGGCGGCTCCCTACGATCCCGCCAAAGGCGATCAGGGACCCGGCGCGGCCTACAATGGCGGCGCGAAATTCTATGCGGTCTATGCCGGCGACACCTCGAAGCAACATGATCTGCGCATCTCGCACATCGCCTACGATCGCATCCACACCAGCGCCGAGGACAGCGGCACCTGGTTTCCGCTGCCGCAACTGATCAAAGCGTCTGCGGGCGGCCGCATCGGCGAGGTCGCGCCGCACTTCTTCGGCGCGCCGACCAACCGCAGCCATCGCGTCACCATCGAGACCGACGCGCCGGAAATTCTCGCGCGCTGCAAAGCCGACGGCGTCGATGCGGTGGTGCTGGTGCCGAACTGCCCGGTGTGTCACCAGACTGTCAGCCTGGTCGCGCGGCATCTCGAAGCCAACGGCATCGCCACCGTGGTGATGGGCTGCGCCAAGGACATTGTCGAATTTGCCGCCGTGCCGCGTTTCCTGTTCAGCGATTTCCCCCTCGGCAATTCGGCCGGCAAACCGCATGACAAGGAATCGCAGGCGCAAACGCTGGAGCTGGCGCTGCGGCTCCTGGAGTCCGCGCCGGGGCCGCAGACCACGATGCAGTCGCCGCTGCGCTGGAGCAGCGATCCGTCATGGAAGCGCGACTACAACAACGTCGAGACCATGAGCGCGGAAGAACTGGCGCGGCGCCGCCGCGATTTCGACGCGCAGAAGCAAGCCGCGCGTCAAGTGCGCGACGGCGTCGATTAGATCGAAAACCCGAAATTGCGGCGAAAACCTTCGCGTCCCTTTGGCGTGATCTGCAAGGCGCGCGGGTTGCGCTCGCGCCGCACCCAGCCGAGATCGAAGCAGCGCGTGGCGATTGCTGCGCCAACGACGCCCGACAGGTGAAAGCGCCGCTCGGTCCAGTCAAGGCAATGACGGCAGATCGGGCGGCGCGTCTGCGTCGTCAGCGAAACGCCGAAGTCATTGAGGAACGTCTGCCCGGCTGTCGTCACCTCGCCGCCGTCGTCCGAGAGAATGATGTGCTTGCGCTCGCACAGCGCATCGGCAATCGAGACGCCGAGGATTCCGGCGAAGTGATCGTAGCAGGTGCGCGCGAGGCGCAACCTGTCCTCCTGCGCGGTGCGCGGCCGATAGCGCGGCGGCGCGCTGGCCGCGACCGCCATGATGCTCTCTAGCATCTGGGCCACCAGCGGCGTCGCCAGCCGGAAGTAACGATGCCGTCCCTGCTTGAGCACGGTGAGCAGCCCGGCTTGTGTCATCTTGGCGAGATGACCGCTCGCGGTTTGCGGCGTCACATTCGCCGCATAGCTCAACTCGGTCGCGGTCAGTGCGCGGCCGTCGAACAGGGTGCTGAGGATGGTGGCGCGTGCCGGATCACCCACCAGCGCGGCGATCTCGGCCATTTGCGGAACTGTCATGAGACGCAGTTTAGGCCGAAACCCGCCGCGCGCAATTGCTGACGCTTCGGTCCCGCCCGAAGCAACGCGCTTGCGTTCCGGCGTTAACTCATCGTCTGCGGACATGGTCAGCGCACGTGCGCTCCCGGTTCCGCCTTCCCGCGCGATCGATATCAGCGAAAGGCCGTCGAATGACGATCTCGACCCATCCTGCGTCGCGGCGCACCGATAGAGCTGATCCCCACGTCAACGCAGTGCTGCTGACGATGTGTTTTGGCGTGTTCCTGGCGCAACTCGATTCCTCGGTGGTGTTCCTTGGCCTCAAGCACATCGGCTCTGACCTCGATGCGAGCATCAGCGAGATGCAATGGGTGCTGGATTCCTACAATCTGGTCTACGCCACGTTCCTTCTCACAGGCGGCGCGCTCGGCGATCTCTACGGGCGCCTGCGGGTGTTCGCTTGCGGCATCACGCTGATCGTCATCGGCTCGCTCGTCTGCGCAGTGGCGCCGGACGGCACGACGCTGATCGCAGGACGCGCGGTCACCGGGCTTGGCGCCGCGCTGGAGGTGACGTCTTCGCTCGCCATCGTCAGCATCACCTTCCCGGATGCGGCGGCGCGCGGGCGTGCGCTCGGCCTGTGGGCAAGCTGCAACGGCGTCGCCATGGCCATCGGCCCGACGATCGGCGGACTGCTGGTCGATCACGTCGGCTGGCGCAGCGTCTTCGTGCTGTCGGTGCCGATCGGACTTGTGACGCTGCTGCTGGGTTATCTGTATGTCGGCGAAAGCCGGCATCCGCACGGCCGACAACTCGATCCCGTCGCGCAGATACTGGCGGTGATCGGGCTCGGCGCGCTGTCGTTCATCACCATCGAAGGCCAGCATCGCGGCTGGGCCTCGCCGCTGATTGTCGGCACAGCGGTCGCGGCGCTCGGCGCAGCGGTGGCGTTCATATGCGTCGAGCGCAACCGTCCCGGCGCCATGGTGCCGCTGGATATCTTCAGGAACGTGCCGTTCAGTGCCGCGCTTGCCATCGCCGGGTTGATGACCTTCGGCATGTATTCGATGCTGTTCCTGATGCCGCTGTACTTCCAGTCCATCACCGGCGCGTCGGCCTTCCTCGCCGGGCTGGAACTGCTGCCGATCTCCATCGCTTTCGTGGTGGTGTCGCAATGTTCCGGCGGTTTGATGCATCACTTCGGCGCACGGGCGATGCTGATGGGCGGCATGGGTTTCATGGGAACAGGATTGCTGGCGCTGACGCAGATCTCGACCACCACACCCATGGCGCTGGTGCAGCTTGCGCTGATCGTCATCGGCGTCGGCCTCGGTCTCAACACCGGGCCGGTCAATGCGGTCGCTGTCGCGGCCGTCCCCGCCGCGCGCTCCGGAACGGCATCCGGCCTGCTCAACACCGCGCGCATGACGGGGGCGACCACGGGCATTGCGGTGCTCGGCGCGATCTATGCGGCACATGCGCAGGCCGGCGGCGCGCAGGCGATGCTGGAGGGACTGCACTGGGCGTTCCTCGGCGGCGCCATCGCCGAACTCAGCGGCGTCGTGATTGCGCTCGCCTTCACCCACGCCGATTCAATGGTGCAGAAACCGATGTGAGATTCACCGAAGGAGGCACGCATCTGTCGGTTCGTCATGGCCGGATTTATTCCGGCCATGACGTCCTAACAAGCTAGCCAGCAGAAAAACGTGGATGGCCGGGACAAGCCCGGCCATGACGCGTGGAGAGTACAGGTGTCCGTTTCGCAGACCCAGGTTCCGATTGAATCTCGAATAGCAAAAGGGCGGCGGAAAACTCCGCCGCCCTTTCTTGTTTCATTTCCGCCACTCACGCTTTGACCAGCGGTCCCTTCGAAGGCGAGCCCTTGGAGCCGCCGCCGGGGCCACCAGGGCGAGGCTTGCGCACCGGCGCTTTCTTGCGCGCGCCCGGCAGCTTCTCCGGCTTCGGAGTCACCGGTCCGTCGAGATATTCGAAGCCGATCTTGTCGGCCCCCGCCTCGTCCTTCTCCAGCACGACGCGGACGTGTCCGCCGCCCTTCAGCGCACCGAACAGCACCTGATCGGCGAGCGGCTTCTTGATGTGCTCCTGGATCATGCGGCCCATCGGGCGCGCCCCCATCTGCTCATCGTAGCCGTGCTCGACCAGCCAGGCCTTGGCGGGCTCCGACAGTTCGATGGTGACATCGCGGTCGGCGAGCTGCGCCTCGAGTTGCAGCACGAACTTCTCCACCACCATGCCGATGACGTCGGCATTGAGGTGCGCGAACGACACGATGGCATCGAGCCGGTTGCGGAATTCAGGCGCGAACTGCCGATTGATCGCTTCCTGATCATCGCCTTCTCGCTTGTTGCGCGTGAAGCCGAAGGCCTGCCGCGCCAGATCGGCGGCGCCGGCATTCGTCGTCATGATCAGGATGACGTTGCGGAAGTTGACCTGCTTGCCGTTATGGTCGGTCAGCTTGCCGTGATCCATGATCTGCAACAGCACGTTGTAGAGATCGGGATGCGCCTTCTCGATTTCGTCGAGCAGCACCACGCAATGCGGATGCTGATCGACGCCATCGGTGAGCAGGCCGCCCTGATCGAAGCCGACATAGCCCGGAGGGGCGCCGATCAGCCGCGAGACCGTATGGCGCTCCATGTATTCGGACATGTCGAAGCGCAGCAGTTCGACGCCGAGCGACGCCGCCAGTTGCTTCGCCACCTCGGTCTTGCCGACGCCGGTTGGTCCCGAGAACAGGTAGGAGCCGATCGGCTTCTCCGGTTCGCGCAGGCCCGCGCGCGCCAGCTTGATCGATGCCGCGAGCGCCTCGATCGCCTTGTCCTGGCCGAACACCACGCGCTTCAAGGTCTGCTCGAGGTGCTTGAGCACCTCGGCATCGTCCTTCGACACGCTCTTGGGCGGGATCCGCGCCATAGTCGCGATCGTGGTCTCGATTTCCTTGATGCCGATGGTCTTCTTGCGCTTGCTTTCCGCCACCAGCATCTGCGCCGCGCCGGATTCATCGATCACGTCGATCGCCTTGTCCGGCAGTTTGCGGTCGTGGATGTAACGGGACGACAGTTGCACCGCCGCCTCGATCGCGTCGTTGGTGTATTTCAGCTTATGATAATCCTCGAAGTAGGGCTTGAGGCCCTTGAGGATCGCAATCGCGTCTTCCACCGTCGGCTCATTGACATCGATCTTCTGGAAGCGACGCACCAGCGCGCGATCCTTCTCGAAGTGCTGACGGTATTCCTTATAGGTCGTCGAGCCCATGCAGCGGATCGAGCCGGATGCCAGTGCCGGCTTGAGCAGGTTCGATGCATCCATCGCGCCGCCGGAGGTCGCGCCCGCGCCGATCACGGTATGGATCTCGTCGATGAAGAGGATCGCGTTGGGATGCGCCTCGAGTTCCTTGAGGACCTGCTTCAGGCGCTCCTCGAAATCGCCGCGATAGCGCGTGCCGGCGAGCAGCGTGCCCATGTCGAGCGAGAACACGGTGGCGGCGGAGAGCACCTCCGGCACCTCGCTGTCGACGATGCGCTTGGCGAGTCCCTCCGCAATCGCAGTCTTGCCGACGCCCGCTTCGCCGACGAACAACGGGTTGTTCTTCTGGCGGCGGCACAGCACCTGAATGGCGCGGTTGATTTCGGCATTGCGGCCGATGACCGGATCGATCTTGCCGTCACGCGCCTTCTTGTTGAGATTGATGCAGTAGGTCTCGAGCGCCTCGCCCTTCTTCTTGGCGTCGTCGCCGCTCTTGGCTTCCGCCTCCTCATCGACGCCGCGCACCGGCCGTGCTTCGGAAGCGCCGGGCCGCTTGGCGATGCCGTGGCTGATGTAGTTGACCGCGTCGTAACGCGTCATGTCCTGCTCCTGCAGGAAATACGCGGCATGGCTTTCGCGCTCGGCGAAAATCGCGATCAGCACGTTGGCGCCCGTCACCTCCTCGCGGCCCGAGGACTGGACGTGAATCACCGCGCGTTGAATCACACGCTGGAAGCCCGCCGTCGGCTTGGCGTCGTCGGAGCCGTCGGTCACCAGATTCTCGAATTCAGTTTCGAGGTAATTGACGAGACTGGTGCGCAGCTTGTCGAGATCGACGCTGCAGGCGCGCATCACCGCCGCCGCATCGGAGTCATCCACCAGCGACAGCAGGAGATGCTCCAGCGTCGCATACTGATGGTGCCGCTCGTTGGCGATCGCGAGGGCCCGATGTAACGACTGTTCAAGGCTCTGAGAAAAAGTTGGCATTCGCGTCCTCTATGGCCCCCGGCCATCATGATCGCCGCCGCCGCATCAGGCAACAACAACCTTTTAGAATATATAGGCCGGCCGCCTCGGAGCGGAAGACCGGTTCCCACGGCGTGGCATCATTACATGACGCGCGAGAGCCTATCCGGTTCGCGTGCGACGTCGATTTGCCCCGGCGTTAATCTTTGTCCACATTTCGGGGCGATACTGGCATTCGCATGGCGTCCGCAGGTCTCGAACACCACTTCGTGTTCGGATCACCAGGCCGCGCGCGACAAACTGTGTGACACGGGCGCGCAGTCGCGGTGAACGCGGAGAAACGCCGACCGTTCTTTGACGGTCCGAAAGGTGCGCGCATCCGCACGGAAGCGATGCGCCCCTCGGCTATTTCTTCTCCATCACGCATTGCAGCGGATGCTGGTGCTTGCGGGCGAAATCCATCACCTGCGTCACCTTGGTCTCGGCAATCTCGTAGGTAAACACGCCGCATTCGCCGATGCCATGGTGATGGACGTGCAACATGATCTTGGTCGCGGCTTCGGCGTCCTTCTGGAAAAACCGCTCCAGCACATGAACGACGAACTCCATCGGCGTGTAGTCGTCATTCAGGATGAGAACGCGATAGAGATTAGGCCGCTTCGCCTTCGGCTTGACTTTGGTGATCACCGACGTCGAAGGGCCGGTCGGGCGTCCCTGCTCGCCGCTCATGCGTGGGGCCACCGCCGCCGCACCGTCTGGCCGGAAGGAGAGTTCAGTTTGCAAAGATAGCTTCGACATGACTTCGATAATTACGTCCGGATATCTGCAACCCCACAACGAAGCACGGCCGTGCCCGTTAGGGATCTTGCCCGTGCCGTAGTTCCGCCTGTCACCTGCCGACATCCCGGACGCTGCCGACGCGGGCCGACCGTGCCAATATGGGTCGGTGTCAGCACCGCCGCAAGCTGCCAATGGTCGCGTCGCCCGGCGGGCATGGCAGGCAGGCATGCTCGCCCAAGGTTAATCCAGTTTTGGCCGATTCGTCAGAATTCACGGCTATCGGATTCATGGGCCGTTGACCTTGAAAACCGGCCAGGCCGCCATTCTACGCATTTATCCAGCTATTTACCTGATTTCTCAGGACGGCTTTACCACCTGTTTAGCCGCTCGCGCGGAAATGGCGCCACATCCATCTTACGGTGACCGCCATGTCCGGTAAATCGCTGTTCACGTCGCTCGGGCGCAAGGCTGCCGAGTTGATCCAGGCCGACCGCGGTAATGTCGCGGCGATTTTCGCCATCGCCCTCGTTCCCATGTTGGGGATCGTCGGCGCCGCGATCGACTATAGCCGCGCCGTGGCCGCGCGCTCCGCGATGCAAGCCGCGCTCGATACCGCGGCGCTGATGGTGTCCAAGGACGCGCAGGCCAATCCCTCGATGACCGCCGCCCAGGCCACCGCTGCGGCGCAGAAATACTTCGACGCGCTCTATCAGGAAGGCGGCACCAGTGGGGTCACCGTCACCGCCAGCTACACCCCGAACAACGGCCAGGGCGCGACCGTCCAGCTAAATGCCAACGCCTCCGTCTCGACCGATTTCATGAAGATCGCCGGCTTCAACCAGATCGGTTTCGGCACCAGTTCGCAGACCAAATGGGGCAATACCCGCATGCGGGTCGCGATGGTGCTGGATAACACCGGATCGATGGCCGACAACAGCAAGATGTCCAAAATGCAGAGCGCTGCAAAGGACCTGATCGACAAACTCGCCGGGCTCAACAAGACGAACGGCGATGTCTACATCTCGCTGATTCCGTTCGCCAAGAACGTCAATCTGGGCAGCAATTTCGACAAGCGCTACATCAAGTGGAGCAGCCCCGCCGGAACATCGAATCCCGACACGTGGGATGAGAACAACGGAACCTGCAGCGGCGGCACGTCGTACAAGACGAAGTCCGCCTGCACTTCGGCCTATGCCTGCTCGGATTCCCGCTACTCGACGCAGCGGCAGTGCGAATCCAACAACAAAATCTGGAAGAACGCCAACTACGTGTGGACCCCCGCCGACCACAGCACGTGGAACGGCTGCGTGATGGACCGCGACCAGGATTACGATATCCAGAATACCGCGCCGGTCGCCGGCGATACCAACGCGGTGTCGACGCTCTTCCCCGCGCAGGAATACATGCAGGGCTCGACGAATTACTGCAAGGTGGGCAGCCGGCCCTATCTGCAGCCGATCATTCCGATGACCAACGATTGGACCCAGCTCAAGCAGGCCGTTGACAACATGCAGCCGACCGGCGGCACCAACCAGGCGATCGGCGTCGCCTGGGGCTGGCAGTCGCTGAGCACGACCAACGGGCCGATTACCGCTCCCGCAAAGGACCCGAACTCCGTCTACAAGGACTATCTGGTGATCCTGTCGGACGGCCTGAACACGCAGGATCGCTGGCCATCTTACGGGAATGGACAGACGCAATCCACCTGCAACGGTCAGCCCTGCATCGATGCACGGCAAAAGAAGTTGTGCGACGCCATCAAGGACCCGTTGAAGAACGACGGCAGCAGCATCACCATCTTCACCATCCAGGTGAACATCAACAACGCTGATCCGACATCGGCGGTGCTGCAGGACTGCGCGTCCGGCGGCAACTTCCAGATGATCACCTCATCCAATCAGACCGCGGACGCCTTCAACAATATCTTCGCGCAGATCGCCAAGCTGCGGATTTCGCAATAACGCCGCCCTGCTCGGTCTCCCGACAAAAAAACCCGGTCGTCAGACCGGGCTTTTTGCTTTGACGGATCGGAAATCCTTCCGGCGTTCGCGCGAAGGGTCACCTCCTTCGCGCGGGGGAAAGGCGCTTAATGCACCGAAGCGGGGTTCAGCTTGGCGACGAAGGCTTCGAACGGCTTGAAGGTCTGCTTGGCCAGTTCGACATAGAGGCCGCCGATCTTCTGCGACTCGGCCAGGAAGGTCTCGTAGCTGGTCTTGGCGTATTCGCTCTGGACTTCGAGGGCCTTGTCGAGCGACTTCGACGCCACGAGCTTCTCGAAGAACGCGCTGCCGTCCTCGAACGACTTCTTCGAGTAGTCGCCATACGCGGTGGCGATCGCCTGAACGGTCTGCTGAAAGCCGTTGGCAGCCGAGACCGCCGCATCGAATTGTTCTTTGCCGTACTGTTGCAGTTCTTCAACCTTGACCATGGGAATATCCTTCGTGGGCTGCAGGGGAGGTATCGCCGGCACGATCCGGCGCGGGTATCGAGGCTCACAGGGATGATATCGCGGCGCACAAAACTGTCAACGGAAATGATGCGTCGCACAATTGTCAAAATCGCCCCGAATCCAAGCTATCTCGGCAAGGGTTATTTAACCTTTTCGAAACTCCGGCCTCTTACCCTGTTCTGGTTATCATTGCGGTCCGGCGTAAAGCTCAAAAGCTGCGCGAATGCAAGCTCTTAGCCAACCTGTGAAGATCCCTGGTCTGGCTCGGGGCCGGCAGCGCGTCGGTCCCTCAATCGAGGTTCGTCACGGACCGCCGGGCATAATTTAGCCTCACGGGCCGGTGATTGAGATGGAATTCTGACGGGGACGTCTATGCTACGTACAACCTCAGCCTCTTCACGCGCCCTGCGGGTTTGCGTTCTGGGCCTGGCTACCATCACGGCTGCCGTCATTTTCACCACCGATACCGCCGATGCCCGGCGTCGCCACCGCCATCACCACCGTCACCATGCGGTTCAGCAAAGCTATAATCCGGCCTTCGCCTCGATCATCGTCGATGCCAATTCGGGTGCGACGCTGACGGCGACCAACGCCGACGGCCTGCGCTTTCCCGCATCCCTCACCAAGATCATGACGCTGTATCTGCTGTTTGAGCGTCTCGACGCCGGCAAGATCAGCCTCAACACCGAAATGCCGGTGTCCTCGCACGCGGCGTCGCAGGCGCCGACCAAGCTCGGCCTGCGTCCAGGCCAGACCATTCGCGTCGAGGACGCGATCAAGGGACTGGTCACCCGCTCCGCCAACGATGCCGCGGTGGTGATCGCCGAATTTATCGGCGGCGACGAGGACGATTTCGCCAAGATGATGACGCGCAAGGCGCGCGCGCTCGGCATGACGCGCACCGTGTATCGCAACGCCTCCGGCCTGCCCAACGACGACCAGGTGACGACGGCGCGCGATCAAGCCACCCTCGGCCGCGCCATCCAGGAACGCTTCCCACGCTACTACCGCTATTTCGCCACCGCATCGTTCAACTATCGCGGCCGCAACATCCGCAACCACAATCATCTGCTCGGCAAAGTCGAAGGCGTCGACGGCATCAAGACCGGCTATACCCGCGCCTCCGGTTTCAACCTCGTCACCAACCTGCGGCGCGGCAACCGTCATCTCGTCGGCGTCGTCATGGGCGGACGCAGCGGCGGCTCGCGCGACGCCATCATGCGCAATCTCCTCGCCGCCAATCTGGAAAAGGCATCCGGCCGCCGCACGGTCGCCGCCATCGTCGAGCGTAGCCCGTCCGAGGCAAACGCCGCCGTGGCCGAGGAGGACGCGCGAACCCGTCCCGCGGCGCCGGTTCAGGTCCAGGGCGCCATTCAGGTCGCGGCCGACACCAATAATGCGCCGCCGCCGGCCCGCGCCATCGCCGCAGCGGCTCCGGTGCCTACTCCCGTCGAAAGGCCGGTGCAGGACCCCGCCCCTCTCACCAACGGCGTGATCCAGAACAAGGCCCTCGCCGCGATCCCCGGCTCGACCGAGCCAATGAAGCCGGTGCGCGTGAAGACGCTCCAGGTCCGCGCCGGCGCCGTTCGCGTCGCATCCGCTGGTCCGACCTCGCTGGCTCCGCAGGCGGCCGAAGCCAATGACGTCTCCGGCTCGGTCAGCCCGCGCGAGTTGCCGGTGCAGCCGCCGAACCATGGCACCGGACAAGGCATCCTCGGCGTGCTGCCGGCCTCCAGCGTCGCAGCGCCGCCCCCCCGTCACGCCGCCGTCGAAACCTCTCATCCCGCGCCGCAGACAGTTCAGAACCAGGGCGCCATCAAGACCGTCGCGACGGCGCATAGCGGCTGGATCGTGCAGGTCGGCGCACTGGAGAGCGAGAGCCAGGCCCGCGAACGTCTGGAAGCCGCCCGCGAGCGCGCGCGCGGCATGCTCGGCAAGGCGGATCCGTTCACCGAGCCAGTGGTGACGCGCGGCGACAAGAAACTCTATCGCGCCCGTTTCGCCGGTCTTGAGCGCGACCAGGCCGAAGCGGTCTGCAAGCAGCTCAAGCGCTCCGACATGTCCTGCATCACGATCCGCAACTAAGGACACGCGTATCGCGCGGAAGCACCACGGACGTTTCGCAAGGCCAGCACCCGCGAAACCTCCCGTCAAGAATTAGCCGATATAGGTACCATACAGGCTGACACGCCGGACAACGGCGGCCGCAGGGACATCAGACAGACAACGGCGGGACTCTCGGCGCGTGGCGTTATTTGCGTTGCCGGAGTTAGTTGCGATGCGTGCGAAGCAGAGTGTCCTTGGCCTCGTTTACCCGGGCCGCCAGGTACGTCGACCCCCCCTGGTCGGGATGCAGTTTCTTCATCAAGGTGCGGTGAGCACGCCCTATATCGTCACGGCCCGCACCCGGCTGCAGGCCAAGGATCTGATAGGCCTCCTCGTCCGTCATTTTGCCGCTCGACGCCGCGCGGCCCTGCCCCGATGCCGTGTGGCCCTCCGCGTGCTGACGCCAGGCGGGAAAGCGGCGGTCAAGATAACCTTCAAGTAGCGCGCAGCTCTCCGCGTCGAACTGCGGCATCATCGCCGCCAGCGCCGGCAGGTCGAGGTCGTCGAGCGAACGTCCTGCATAAGGGCCGGCGACGATCGTGCCGCTCAGCCGGCCGCTGTCGTGATCCAGCACCATGTCGAGGAAGCGGGAGCGCACCCGCGAGCTCTGCCCGCCGCTGGGCCTGCCCGCACCGCCGAACACACCGCCGAAATTCGGAAATCGGGTGCCGAACGGCGACCATCCGAGAAGCCCGGCGCCGAATACGCCGAGCGGGATGGCTACCGCGAGTTCGCCTTTGAGCCCGACGAATGCCGCGGCCGCGAGCGCGACGATGCCGCCGACGATCTTGATGGCGCGGGCCAGCATCGCCGGATTGGCAGAGCGAAACATCTGCAGCAGCGTGTACAGGACGAGGACGGCGACCGCTCCGGCAATCAGCGTGGCCATGAACGATCTTTCCGGTTGAGCATGCGCGGACGCGCGGTGCCGTTGCGGTCATGGCCCGTCATGGCAGTTGCCCCAGCAATCGTGCGGCGCCTGATGTCGTGCGCGAGAGCCGCGCCAAGGCTTCCCGACCCCCGGCCGCATAGGCCGCCGCGGCGCGCAATAGTTCGCGGAGCTGGGCGGCCGCCCCCGGATCGAAGCGGCACCACGCGCCGCCGGTCAGCCGAGCGATCTCGCGAAACGCCTGCTCGGCGACCGGATCATCGCCTTCCTGGAACAGAAACACCGGCACCTTCAGCAATCCGAGCTCGCCGGCCTTGCGGCACAAATCGTCGATCTGCTCTTCCATCGCATCGCCGACGAACACCACGGCGCGCACGCCCGCTTCTACGGCCTGATTGCGGACGTCGCCAAGCACGCGGCCGATCTGCGTGTGGCCACCCCGGCAATCGATTTTCCGCATCAGGGCGGCAAGCCTCGCGGGGTCGGAAATCCAGCCGCTGGCACGGCACTCCGAGGCACCGCGATAGTAGATCAGGCGGATATCGAGATTACCGCTCCGTGCGGCCTCGCTGAACATGTCCGCCTGCAATTCGCAGGCAAGATCCCACGTCGGCTGTCGGCTCATGGTAGCATCGAGCGCGAACACCAGACGGGCGCGCGCTCCCGGGGCCAGCGGCGACACCGAACGCG
>ENA-UOVV01001355-UOVV01001355.1-compost-metagenome-genome-assembly--contig:-NODE-1355-length-18827-cov-16.400756_pt1 | contig 18827 bp, 18 predicted proteins | sample MGYA00238155_ERZ761577 | MGnify/ENA primary metagenome ERZ761577 (study PRJEB28898, sample SAMN06268775) | compost metagenome | isolation source: Emeryville, CA | place: USA:Emeryville, CA | collected...
AGATGCTGCTCACCCTTGCGGACGGAGGGCTGGCCGTCAGCGACCGGCTCGAGGTGCTGGACCGGGAGGGCGCCCCGATACCCGGCTTGTATGCCGCGGGTTCGGTCGGTCAGGGCGGACTGTTTCTCGAAGGCCACGGCCATCATCTCGGCTGGGCGTTCACCTCGGGACGGTTGGCCGGGCGCCATGCGGCAAACGATGCGGTGAGCCCGCCCGCCGCCCAGGGGGCGGATCGCGCGGCGGCCGACGGCGGCGCGTGACCGGCAAAAGCCTCGGCGGCCTTCGGCCCGCCCCGGCCACGCTGCGGGACTGATTTCTGACGGGAGACCATGATGGACGACACCGACGGGCAGAATGCGATGATGCCGGAAGACGGGCCCGAGCTGCGCAAGCTCTATGCCGACTTCCGCGACATGAACATCATGCCGCTTTGGACCCAGCTCGCCGACCTGATGCCGCGCCATCCGCAGCCGCAGGCCGTTCCCTATCTCTGGCGCTGGGCCGAGCTCTATCCGCTCGCGCAGCGTTCGGGCGAGCTGGTGCCGGTCGGCCGCGGCGGCGAGCGCCGCGCGCTCGGGCTGGGCAATCCGGGCCTTGGCGGCAACCCCTATATCAGCCCCACCCTGTGGTGTGCGATCCAGTATCTCGGGCCGCGCGAGACCGCGCCCGAGCATCGGCATTCGCAGAACGCCTTCCGCTTCGTCGTCGAGGGCGAGGGTGTATGGACGGTGGTCAATGGCGACCCCGTGCGGATGAGCCGGGGCGACCTTCTGCTGACGCCGGGGTGGCACTTCCACGGGCACCACAACGATACCGACCAGCCGATGGCCTGGATCGACGGCCTCGACATCCCGTTTTCACACCACAACGATGTCGGCTTCTTCGAGTTCGGCTCCGACCGCGTCACCGACTATGCGACGCCCCGCTATTCCCGCGGCGAGCGCCTGTGGGCCCATCCCGGCCTGCGGCCGCTGTCGGGCCTGAGGAACAGCGTCAGCTCTCCCCTCGGCGCCTATCGCTGGGAATATACCGACCGCGCCCTGACCGAGCAGCTGCTGCTGGAGGAGGAGGGCGTTCCCGCCACCGTCGAGCAGGGCCATGCCGCGGTGAGATATGTCAATCCGACGACGGGCGGCGACATCATGCCGACGATCAGGGCCGAGTTCCATCGCCTCAGGGAGGGCGTCGAGACGCCGACGCGCCGCGAGGTCGGCGCGACCGTCTTCCAGGTGTTCCAGGGCCGCGGCCGGGTGGTGATGGCCGGCGAGGACCACCGCCTGGATCAGGGCGACATCTTCGTCATCCCGTCCTGGGTGCCGTGGTCCCTTCAGGCCGAGACGATGTTCGATCTGTTCCGCTTTTCCGATGCGCCCATCGTCGAGCGCCTCAACTTCGACCGGGTGCAGGTGGACGGTGGTGAAGGCTGAGCCTGCGAACGGGCTGGACGGCGCCCGCGCCTCGCTGCGCGCGCGCCAGGGCGGCGGTGCCCGCTACGATGCGGCGAACGCGCCCGCGCGCGAGCTGGACTGGGCGCGCCGCGGCTCGGCCTATTTCGCCCGCAGGCTGGAGGAGCTGTCCGATCCGGCGCTGGGCGGCGACAGTCTCGTTCCGGGCTGGACGCGCCAGCATGTGGTCGCCTGCGTCGCCTATCACGCACGGGCGCTGGCGCGCATCCTCGAGCAGGTGCGCACCGGCGCGCCGGTGCGCATGTACGAGCGGCCGGGCCAGCGCGAGGAAGAGATCGCCGATGGCGCGACCCTGCCTCCGGCTGCGGTGCGCTATCTCTATCAGCACACGGTGATCCACCTCAATGTCGAGTGGCGGGACCTGACGGTGCGCCACTGGGAGCTGGAGCTGGACGGGATCCCCGGCCTCGCCGCGATGCGGCAGACGCCGTGGACGCGGGCGCGCGAGATATGGCTGCGGGCACTCGACCTGAACAACGGCGCCAGGTTCCGCGACCTTCCGGCCGATTTCCTGGAAGCGCTGATCTCGGAGAGGATCGCCGTTCTTGCCGACGGCGCGCATGGCGCCGTTCCGGCCGGATTCGGCACCCCTGACGGCGCCAGCCTCACCTTCGGCGGATGCCCCGTCGCCGGCCGGCGCGCCGATCTCGCCCGTTATCTGTGCGGTTACGGCAATGCGCGGCTGCGCTGCGACCGCGCGCTTCCCGATGTGCCGCGGGCTCTCCCGCATCCCTGACGCGGCAAGCCCCTGAAGAAGGAATATGAGCGTGAGCGCAGCAAAGCGTCTGTTTCCCGATCCGCAGTTCGGAGCCTTGCCGGTGGCCGGGTCCGACGCCCTCTATCCGGTCCATCGCATCTTCTGCGTCGGACGCAACTATGCCGAGCACGCGAAGGAGATGGGCGTCGAAGTCGATCGCGAGGAGCCGTTCTACTTCCTCAAGAACCCGCTTTCGCTCGTGCCCGGCGGCGCCACCATCCCCTATCCTCCGGGGACCGCGAACTATCACTACGAGATGGAGCTGGTGGTGGCGGTCGGCCGTCCCGTGTTCAGGGCCGCGCCCGGCGCCGCGGCCGATGCGGCGTTCGGCTATGCGTGCGGGCTGGACATGACGCGGCGCGACCTGCAGCTCAAGGCGCGCGCGGCGTCCAGGCCATGGGATCTGGGCAAGGATTTCGAGCAGTCCGCCGTCGTCTCGGCGCTCACGCGGGCGGCAAAGGCCGGCGCGCTCGGGCCGAAGCGCATCTGGCTGGAAGTCGACGGCACCGTCAGGCAGGAGGCCCGGCTGGCGGACCTGATCTGGAGCGTGGACGAGATCGTGTGCCACCTGTCGCAATTCTATCACCTCGTCCCGGGAGATCTGATATTCACCGGGACGCCCGCCGGCGTCGGCGCGGTGTCGCCGGGCAGCAGGCTTCGCGGCGGCATCGACGGGCTGGGCGAGGTCACATTGGCAATCGGGGCGGCCGAATGATCAGGTTCTATGGCTATTTCCGCAGCTCGGCATCCTGGCGCTGCCGGATCGCCTTCAATCTCAAGCGCGTGGATTACGAGTTCGTGCCGGTCCAGCTGCGCGCAAACGAGCAGGGCGGGGCGGCCTATCTGGACGTGAACCCGCAGGGGCTGGTGCCGTCCCTGCAGGTCGGCGACCTTGTGATTGCCCAGTCGCTGGCGATCATGGAATGGCTGGACGAGACGTTTCCCGAGCCGCCGCTGCTGCCGGCCGACAGGGACCGGCGGGCCGAGGTTCGCGCCTTCGCACAGGCGATCGCATGCGACATCCATCCGCTGCAGAATCTGCGCGTGCTCCGCCATCTCGGCGACACCTACGGTGCGGACGCGGCAGGGCTCGACGCCTGGTGCGGCCGGTGGCTCGGCGCCGGCCTGCAGGCGTGCGAGGAGACCGCCCGGCGCAACGACCGCGGCGGCGCGTTCCTGTTCGGCGACGCGCCGACGCTCGCCGACATCTGCCTCGTCCCGCAACTCGCATCCGCCGACCGCTTCCACGTCGACACCTCCCGCTTCGCGCGCCTTCTGGAGGTCCGCGCCGCCTGCGAGGCGCTGCCGGCCTTTGCCGACGCGGTTCCGGCCAGGCAGCCCGACAGCGCCTGAGGCGCCGGCCCCGCGCCGCGCCGGGAGCGGGCCGCCCCGGTACATTCGTCTTGACATGAAGACATATGTTCAATACGCCTTGACGATCCAACGCGACGCCGGGAGGACGCATGGCTGCGAACGTGGCTTTGGTCGGGCTTGCCCGCGAACTCGCGGAGCGCCACGAGGCCGGCCGGCCGATCCGCATCGGCCTGATCGGCTGCGGCGAGATGGGAACGGACATCGTCACCCAGGTCTCGCGCATGCGCGGCCTCGCCGTCGGCGCCGTCGCCGAGATCAACCTGCCTGCGGCGCGCAAGGCCGTCGAGATCGCCTATGGCGATGCCGCGCGCGGCCGTGAGGCGCGCTCCGCCGGGGACCTGAACGCGGCGATCGAGGCCGGCGCGATCGCGCTTACGGACGATGCCGGGGCCGTCATCTCCAGCGGCCTCGTCGACGTGGTGATCGACGCCACCGGCGTGCCGGCGGTCGGCGCGGAGATCGGCCTCAGGGCCATGCAGCACGGCAAGCATCTCGTGATGATGAATGTCGAGGCCGACGTCACCATCGGCGCCTACCTGAAGAGCGAGGCGCGCCGCCTCGGCGTCGTCTATTCGCTCGGCGCCGGCGACGAGCCGTCGGCCTGCATGGAGCTGATCGAGTTCGTCTCGGCGCTCGGCTTTCCGGTGGTCGCCGCAGGCAAGGGCAAGAACAACCCGCTCAACATCGACGCGGTGCCCGACGACTATGCCGAGGAGGCGAAGCGCCGCAACATGAACGTGCGCATGCTGGTCGAGTTCGTCGACGGCTCCAAGACCATGGTCGAGATGGCGGCGATCGCCAACGCGACCGGGCTGGTGCCCGACCGGCCGGGCATGCACGGGCCGAAAGCGACGGTAGACGAACTGGCGCGCACGCTGGTGCCGGCCGCCGACGGCGGTGTGCTGTCGCGCAAGGGCGTGGTCGACTATTCGATCGGCAAGGGCGTGGCGCCCGGCGTGTTCGTCGTCGCCGAGGCGCCGCATCCGCGCCTGCGCGAGCGCATGGAAGATCTGAAGATGGGCGAAGGGCCCTATTTCACCTTCCACCGGCCCTATCATTTGACGTCGCTGGAAGTGCCGCTGACCTGCGCGCGCGTCGTTCTGCACGGCAAGGCCGACATGGTGCCGCTCGACAGGCCGGTGGCCGAGGTCTGCGCGGTGGCGAAGAAGGACCTCGGACCCGGCGACCGCCTCGATGCGATCGGCCAGTACGGCTACCGCGCCTGGATCATGCAGGCCGCCGAGGCGCGGGCCGCCCGCGCCATCCCCTGCGGCCTGCTCGAAGGCGGCCGCGTCACCCGCCCGATCGCCAGGGGCGAATTGATCACCTACGACAACGCCGCGCCGCCGGCCGGCTCGCGCATCGCCGCGCTGCGGGCCCTGCAGGACGAGCTGGTCTACGGCGGGGCGGGAGCCTGAGCATGGCCGCCAGAACCAGACCGGCCCGGCGAACCGAGCCGCGCCGCAACCTTCCCTTCCTCTATGCGCGCTACGACCACGCCGCGCTGGCGGGCGCCCTGCGAAGGATGCACCTGATCCGCCAGTTCGAGGAGGGCGCGGAGGACAGTTACATGCGCGGCCTGATTCACGGCACCATGCATCTGTCGATCGGCCAGGAGGCGAGCGCGGTCGGCATCTGCCTCGGCCTCACCGACGACGACCAGATCACCTCCACCCATCGCGGCCACGGCCATTCGATCGCCAAGGGCGCGGACGTCAAGCGCATGTTCGCCGAGTTCTTCGGCAAGACCACCGGCTATTGCCGCGGCCGCGGCGGCTCGATGCACATCGCCGACGTGTCGAAGGGCAATCTCGGCGCCAACGGCATCGTCGGCGGCGGCATCCCGATCGCCGTCGGTGCGGCGCTGACCGCGAAAAGGCTTTCGACTGGCCGCGTGGTCGTCTCCTTCTTCGGCGACGGCGCCAACAATGAGGGGGCCTTCCACGAAGCGCTGAACATGGCCGCGATCTGGAAGCTGCCGGTGATCTTCGTATGCGAGAACAACGGCTACGGCATGTCGACCTCGGTCGAGCGCGCCACGGCCGTGCCGAACATCGCCGACCGCGCCTCAGCCTATGCGATGCCGGGCGTGATCGTCGACGGCAATTCGGTGAGCGACGTCGCGGAAGCCGCCGACGCGGCGATCGCCCGCGCCCGGCGCGGCGAGGGCCCGACCCTCATCGAATGCAAGACCTACCGCTACCGGGGCCATTCCAAGAGCGACCGCAACCGCTACCGCAGCAAGCAGGAGATCGACGAGTGGATGAACGAACGCGACCCGATCCGCCGCTTCGAGGCGGAGCTGGTCGAGTTCGGCATCCTCGACAAGGCCGGCATCGGGGCGATCCGTGACAGCGTGCGGGCCGAGATCGCCGAGGCGATCGCCTTCGCCAAGGAAAGCCCGGCGCCCGACGTCGCCAATCTCGAGAAATACGTCTACACGGAGCCGGCATGATGGAGGCCGCCGCTGCAACCGCGCCGCGCGAGCTCAGCTATGCGCAGGCCATCCAGGAGGCGATGGCGCTCGCGATGGAAGCCGACGAGCGCGTGTTCCTGATGGGCGAGGACATCGGCGTCTATGGCGGCGCCTTCCAGGTCACCGGCGACCTGGTCGAGCGCTTCGGTCCGGAACGGGTGATGGACACGCCGATCTCCGAACTGGGCGGTGCCGGCGTGGCCGTGGGGGCGGCCGTCACCGGCCTGCGGCCGATCTTCGAGTTCCAGTTCTCCGACTTCGCCACGCTGGCGATGGAGCAGATCGTCAACCAGGCGGCGAAGATGCGCTATATGCTCGGCGGCGCGGTGTCGGTGCCGCTCGTCATGCGCTTCCCCGCCGGCTCCGGCACCGGCGCGGCGGCACAGCACAGCCAGAGCCTCGAGGCCTGGCTCGGCCATGTCCCGGGCCTGAAGGTGATCCAGCCGGCAACGCCGCATGACGCCAAGGGCATGCTGCTGGCGGCCGTGGCGGACCCGGACCCGGTGATGATCTTCGAGCACAAGCTGCTCTACAAGATGAAGGGTGTCGTGCCGGAAGGCCACTACACCGTGCCGATCGGCAAGGCCGAGGTGCGGCGGGCAGGGCGCGACCTCACCATCGTCGCCACCTCCATCATGGTCCACAAGGCGCTGGAGGCGGCCGCGACCCTCGCCGCCGAGGGGATCGACGCGGAGGTGATCGACCTGCGCACCGTGCGGCCGATGGATCGCGAGACGGTGGTCGCCAGCGTCTGCAAGACCTCGCGGCTGCTGTGCGTCTACGAGGCGGTGAAGACGCTCGGCATCGGCGCCGAGGTGTCGGCGATGGTCGCCGAGAGCGAAGCCTTCGACTTCCTCGATGCGCCGATCGTCAGGCTGGGCGGCGCCGAGACGCCGATCCCCTACAATCCGGACCTCGAACGGGCGACGGTGCCGCAGGTGGACGACATCGTCGCCGCCGCGCGGGCGCTGGCCACCGGAGCGCGCTGACGTGGCGACCGAGGTGATCCTGCCGAAGGTCGACATGGACATGACGACCGGCCGCATCTCGAAATGGCATGTGGTGGAAGGCCAGGCCGTCCGGCAGGGTGATCTGCTGTTCGAGATCGAGACCGACAAGGCGGCGATGGAGATCGATTCGCCGGCCAGCGGCGTGATCCGCGACATTGCTGGCCGCGAGGGCGTCGATATTCCCGTCGGGCAGCCGGTGGCGTGGATCTATGCCGAGGGCGAAGCCCATGCGCCGGCAATGGCAGAACGGGCGGCGGGGCAGGCGGCTGAGCGCGTGGCCGCCCCCCCTGAGGGGGAGATGCCCGGCAGGGCGGAGGGGCGCGCCGCCACACCGGCCGTTCAGGCTTCGGGCGTGCGGGGGGAGGCCGGCGGCAGCGCCGTCCGCGCGACCCCGCTCGCCCGCCGGCTTGCCCGCGAGCGCGGTGTCGATCTCGGCACGATCTCCGGTTCCGGCCCGCACGGCCGCATCGTCCGGGCGGACGTGGAGGGGCTGCGGCCCTCAACCCCGCGGGAAGGTCGCGCCGAAGGCGCGGGCGGGGGGGCCTCCCTGGCCCTTGGCGGGTCCGAGCCCACGCCCTTGACCCCTCCCCGCAAGGGAGAGGGGGACGGCACGGTCCTCTCTCTCTTCGAGCCCGGCTCCTACGATCTGGTTCCGCACGACGGTATGCGCCGCACCATCGCCCGCCGTCTTGTCGAGGCGAAGACGACCATCCCGCATTTCTACCTGACCGCCGATTGCGCCATCGACGCGCTGCTGCGGCTCCGGCAGGATCTGAACGACGCGGCGCCGGCCGAAGACGACAAGCCGTCCTGGCGCATCTCCGTCAACGATCTCGTCGTCAAGGCGCTGGCCCTTGCCCTGGCGCGGGTGCCCGACGCCAATGTGAGCTGGACGGACGACGCCCTGATCCGCCACCGGCAGGTCGACGTGGGCGTTGCGGTGGCCGTTCCCGGCGGCCTGATCACGCCGATCGTGCGGGGCGCCGCGGTGAAGCCTGTGTCGGCGATTTCGAACGAGATGAAGGCGCTGGCCGAGCGCGCCCGCGCCCGCGCGCTGCGGCCCGAGGAATATCGCGGCGGCACGACGGCCGTCTCCAATCTCGGCATGTACGGTGTTCGTTCGTTCGCCGCCATCATCAATCCGCCGCACGCGACCATCCTCGCGGTCGGGGCCGGTGAACGCCGCGCCGTCGCCGAGGGCGATGCGATCCGGCCGGCCACGATGATGACGGTGACGCTTTCGGCCGACCATCGTGCCGTCGACGGCGCAGTAGCGGCCGAGCTGCTGGCGGCCTTCCGCCAGGCGGTGGAGCGGCCGCTCGGCCTCGTCGCCTGAGCGGCATGACCCGGGCCCGGCCGGCGCTTCAGCCGCCGGTGATCTCGGCGGTGCCGACGGCCGGCCGCACGCTCAGATGGTCCGGAAAGGTCCAGTTGGGCGAAAGGCCGAAAAACAGGTCGAGGAATGCGGCCGCGAGCGCCGGATTCTCGGTCGCGTTCTCGCGGAACGACCACCACGTCCTCATATCGTCCAGCGCGGGATCGAGCGGCGGCGCGGCGCCGAGCTCCTGCTCGAGGACGGCCGAAACCGCCCCGATGCAGAAATCGGCATAGAGGAAGCCCTCCGGCCAGAAATCGGCGATTGCCGCCCGCGCGAGCCGGCGTCCGGGCACCGCCGGAGCTGCCTTGCGCGCCCGCGCGGGGCCGGCGCGGACGAGCTCGCCCAGCGCCAGCCCGCCGCAGAACAGGGTGAAGTCGGCCCGGTCCGTGCGCCGGCCGGCCGACTGGTGCTCGATGGCGTCGATCCAGTCGAAGAAGGCGCGCGCCAGCGCCGGCTCGTCGATGTCGAAACGATAGCCGTAGGTCGAGCCGACCCGCCGCGCATCGTCCTCGAAGCTTGCGCAGAACAGCCCGAGCTTGCGCATGCCGTGCGCCAGATCCGGCGTCGTTGCGAGCCTGGTGCTGAAATCGAGGTCCGGCATGGTCGGCTTGCCTCCGGGCCGTCAGGCAAGATGCAGCAGCATCGATTCGAACAGGGCGGAAAGCGCCCCGACAGGGTCGTCCGCCGCGGCGGCCGCCGCAAGCCGCTCCTGCCGGGCCCCGACCGCCAGCATGGCAAGCTCCAGCGTCTGCGGCACGTAGGGCCGGCCGTCGACGCTCGCCCAGGCGCTGGCGAGCAGGCCCGGCGCATAGCAGCCGACGCGCATCCCGGCCGCCGCCGCGGTTGCGGGCGCGACGATCTCGTGCATCAGCACGGCGCAGATTTCCGCGGCGCTTGTGGCCCGGGCTTCCGCCGGACCGGGCATGCGAAGGGCGGCGAGCGCCCTGCCGCACTGCCGCCTGGCGGCGATGAACGCGTCGTGCAGCACCGTTTCGCGGACCAGCCCGGCCGCCGCCGGGCCGCTGCGCGCGCCGGCGATCCGCGCGGCGCGGTAGATATGGTGGCGAAACAGGCGGCCGCCGTCTTCGGCTGCGAAGTAGCGCTCGAGCGGCAGCAGCGCCAGCCGCGCGTCGGTCAGCTCCGGAAAGACCGCCAGCGACAGGCTGCGCGCGGCCGTCATCGTATCGTCGATCGCCCCTGCGGCATGGTCGATAATATGCTCGATCTCGGGCGGCAAAAGCCCGTGCCGCGTCTGCCGGCCCTCACTTTCGCGCCGCCGTGCCTGCAGCGCCTCGCGCAGATCGCGCAGCCGGTCCCGCGCCTGAGACGAGATTCCGCCGGAAATCTCCCTGAGCATGACGCATCCTCTTTCTCGCGAACGGCGCGGAACGATGTTGACCGCCGGCGCCCATCATTGTTTTGATTCCGTTCGCGATCAAGCATGGTGTTGCGCCGCAGGCGGAACGGCGCGGACGGTCTGGAGGCCAGATGAGCGGGCGGGGCAGGAAAGGCGCGACGGCAGGGGCGCCCGCGGACAGCGGCGCCGGCGGCGCAGGCGCGGCGCGCGGCGACAGCCTGCGCATCCGCGCCGCCTGGATGTACTTCATCGAGCAGAAGACGCAGTCCGAGATTTCCGAGATCCTCGGCATCGGCCGGGTCAGCGTCATCCGCCTTCTCGCCGATGCCCGCGCCCGCCAGGAGGTGAAGATCACCATCGCCAGCGAGCTCGCCGAGGTGACGGAGCTGGAGCGCGCGCTGGAGGCGCGCTTCGGCCTTTCGCGCGCGCTGGTGGCGCCGCTGGCCTCGCGGGAGGCGGACCCCACGCCGGTCATCGGCGCGGCCATAGGCGGCTACGTGGCGGACCTTCTGGCGCCCGGCATGACGGTCGGCGTCGGCTGGGGACGGACCCTGTTCGCCTCGCTGCCGCATCTGAGCGCCCGTCCGCTGCGCGACCTGAAGGTCATCTCGCTGCTGGGGGGCGTCGGCGTCGCCCGCCATTTCAACCCTGCCGAGTTCGCCTGGCGCTTCGCCAGCCTGTTCCAGGGCGAAGGCTATCTCATCCCCGCGCCGGCGCTGGTCGACAGCGTCGCGACCAAGACCGCGCTGATCGAGCGTTGCGGGCTGAACAAGGTCCTGGCGCTGGCCGACCGTCTCGACATGGTGCTGGTCTCGGTTGGCAGCATCGTGTCGGCCACGACCTTCTATCGCGGCGGCTATCTGAGCGACCGCGAGCAGGGCGAGCTGGCGGGCCAGGGCGCGGTCGGCGACCTGCTGTTCCATTTCTTCGACCGGGAGGGCGCGTTGCTCGACCACGCGATCAACCAGCGCGTGATGTCGGTCGATGTCGACCGGTTGCGGCGAGCCGGACGGCGCGTGCTCGCCTCCGGCGGGCCGGACAAGACCGAGGCCCTGCGCGGCGCGATCGCGCTGCTCGGGCCGACCGACCTCGTCACTGACGAGCAGACGGCGCGCAGGCTCCTGAAGGCGGGGTAGCGGCGCCGGCCTCTGCGGCCACCTGTCGCCCTCTCCCGGGCGTTGAGCGGACACCGCGCGCGGCTTATCATCGCCGGAAACGGAGGTTCGCCATGCGCGCAGACAGACCCGAAAACCTTCCCTCGGCCGTCGGCCGTACGCTGGGCCGGGTGCCCGCCGACGTCCGCCTGCTCGTCCAGCGCCTGCACGACCATGCGCTCGACCCGCGTCTTTCGCCGGCCGAGACGGCCGCGCTGATGCGCGCCCTCGGCTATCGCGACATCGCCGCGTTCTGCGCGGCGGCCGGCCTGCCGGCCCATCTGGCCGATCGCTGGGCGCGCTTCGGCGTCTCGGGCGAGATGCGGCAGGTGCTGCTTCTGATGGCGTCCTGGCGCCGCAGCGTCGCGGCAGCGGTCGAGGAGTTCGAGGCGGCGACCCATGTCGGGCTGGAGGATTTCATGGCCGAGCGCGGACTCGTCTGAGCGCCCGGTCGCGCGGTTGGCGCCGCGCGGCCGCGAAGCCTGCCGGTGCAGGCGGCGGGGCGCTCGCCGCGTTGCGGGGAATCCGGCTCTGCGGCGAAAGGGCGAGCTGTTCTTTTGTAATTGACGCGAAACATTTGTTCATGCTCAATGCAGGCGCGCTTTTGTAGCCGTACTGTCACATCGCGCGTGCATGGGAGGAGCCCGGGGCGCGCCCCGGGAGCAAACAAGAGGAGATCATCTCGATGAGAAGTACCGGTCCTGTCCGCCGTTTCGCGTTCGCGACGGCTCTGTTGACATCGCTTTCGGTTGCCGGCGTGGCGTCGGCGGAAAGCCTCGTCCTCTATACCTCGCAGCCCGATGCGGATGCGGCCCAGACGGTCGATGCCTTCAAGGCGGCCAATCCGGGCGTCGAGGTCCAGATTTTCCGGTCCGGCACCAGCGACCTTCTCGCCAAGCTGGCGGCGGAGTTCGCGGCCGGCAGCCCGCAGCCCGACGTTCTCCTGATCGCCGATGCGGTCAGCATGGAGACGCTGAAGAAGGACGGCAGGCTGATGGCCTATCCGGAGGCCAATGTCGACGGCTTCGACGCCGCCGCCTACGATCCCGACAAGACCTATTTCGGCTCCAAGCTGATCACCACCGGGATCGCCTACAACACCCGGGCGGCCGAGCGCCCCGAGCACTGGGCCGATCTCGCCAAGCCGGCCTACAAGGATCTGCTGATCATGCCGAGCCCGCTCTATTCGGGCGCCGCCGCCTATCAGCTCGCCGCCTTCGTCGAGAAGGACGATCTCGGCTGGGCCTATTTCGACAAGCTCAAGGAAAACGGCATCGTCGCCGTGCGCGGCAACGGCGCGGTGCTGAAATCCGTCGCCAGCGGCGAGAAGGCCTACGGCATCCTCGTCGACTTCATGGCCATGAACGCCAAGAAGGACGGTTCGCCGATCGAGTTCGTCTTCCCCGACGAGGGCGTCACCGCCGTCACCGAGCCGGTCGCCATCATGTCCACCGCGAAGAACGTGGACACGGCGAAGAAGTTCGTCGACTTCATCCTTTCCGACGACGGCCAGAAGCTGGCTCTGAGCCAGGGCTATCTGCCCGCCAAGCCCTCGGTCGGTCGTCCCGACTGGATGCCCGAAGGCACCACGGTGAACGTGATGGCCGTCGACATCGGCAAGGTCGTCGGCGAGATCGACGCCGCCAAGGAGAAGTTCTCCGAGATGTTCGGCGGCTGAGGGCAGCCTCGTGGCGTGGGTCGTGCGCAACCGTCAGGGCCAGGACCTGGTCCTGACGGGCGCGATCGTCGCGATCATCATCGTCTTCTCGTTGCTCCCGATGGCGCGGCTTCTGCAGGAGGTCGTGCTGCCGAGGGGCGTCTTCTCCCTCGATGTGATCGCCTCGGGCCTCGTGTCCCGCAGGACCTGGGTCGCCACCTGGAACACGCTGGCCGTCGGCCTCGGTGGCACGCTGTTCGCGCTCGTGCTGGGCGTCGCCGTCGCCCTGCTCGTCTCGCTCACCGACATGCGCGGCCGTCAGGCCTTCGTGTTGTGCTTCGTCACGCCGCTGATGATCGCGCCGCAGGTCACCGCGCTTGCCTGGCTGCAGGTGGCGGGACCGTCGAGCCCGCTCCTCAACATGCTCGGCATGGCGCCGCCGCTCGGCACGCGCAACCCGCTCTATTCGGCCGAGGGCATCGTCTTCCTGCTCGGCATCCAGTATGCGCCGCTGGTCTTCCTGATCGTCAGGGCCGGGCTTCGCAAACTGCCGCGCGAGCTGGTCGAGGCCGCGCAGGCAGGCGGCGCCGGCAGGCTGACCGTGCTGCGCACTATCGTCCTGCCGCTGATGACGCCCTCGATCGTCGGCGCGGCGGCGCTCACCTTCGTCTCCTGCGTCGGCAATTTCGGCATCCCCGCCTTCCTCGGCATTCCGGCCAACTATCTCGTCCTGCCGACGCTCATCTACCAGCGGCTGGCCGGCGGCGGCCCGGCGGTGCTGTCGGAAGTCGCCTTCCTCTCGGTGCTGATCGGCATCATCGCGATGGTCGGCATCGTGCTGCAGGACCGGCTGAGCCGGGGCCGCGATTTCCGCATCACCTCGACCTCGCTGTCGGTGACGCCCTACGCGCTGGGGCGCTGGCGGCCGGCGGTCGAGCTCGGCATGTGGCTCCTGATCGCCTTGATCCTCGTCCTGCCGCTGGTCGGCCTCGTGCTCACCTCGCTGGTGCCGGGCTACGGCGTCGTCCTGAACGCCTCCACCGCGACGCTCGAGAATTTCCGCTTCGTCCTGTTCGACCATGTCGCCTCGCGCCGCGGCTTCCTCAACAGCCTGACGCTCTCGGCGGTCGCCGCCGTGTTCGCCGTCTTCGTGGCGATCCCGCTCGGCTACGTCATCGCCTGGGGCACGAGGCGCTGGGTGAAGGCGCTCAACCTGACGGTGGAGCTGCCCTATGCGCTTCCGGGCGTGGTGCTGGCGATCGCCGCGCTGCTGCTCTTCCTGAGGCCGATCCCGCTCATCGACATCCAGATCTACAACACCGTCTGGATCATCCTCTATGCCTACCTGGCCAGGTTCCTGGTGCTGGCGGTGCGGCCGACGGTCACCGGCTACTACCAGATGGACCGGGCGCTGGAGGAGGCCGCCCAGGTCGCCGGTGCCGGCCTGTTCACCCGCCTGCGCACCATCGTCTTCCCGTTGATCGCGCCGGCCGCGATGGCGGGCGGCCTGCTCATCTTCATGACCGCGCTGTGCGAGCTGACCGTCTCGGCGCTGCTGTGGTCGTCGGGGGCCGAAACCATCGGTGTCGTCATCTTCTCCTTCGAGCAGGGCGGCGATTCCAAATATGCAGCCGCCGTGTCGGCGATCATGGTCGCCGTCACCTTCCTGCTCATGCTCGTGGCCGGGCTGTTCGCCCGCAAGCTTCCGGACGGAGTCCTCCCATGGCGGGACTGACAATCGACGCTGTCACCAAGAAATTCGGCGAGATGGTCGCGCTCGACCGCGTCTCGATCGACGTCGCCGATGGCGAGTTCCTCGCCGTGCTCGGCCCGTCGGGCTGCGGCAAGACCACGCTGCTGCGGCTGATCGCCGGCTTCGAGGCGCTCAATGGCGGCACCATCCGCATCGGCGACCGGCTGGTCTCCTCCGAAAGCGAGAACGTCGCGCCCGAGAAGCGGCGCGTCGGCATCGTGTTCCAGAATTATGCGCTGTGGCCGCACATGACGGTGGCCGAGAATATCGGCTATGCCCTCAAGGTCGGCGGCGTCGGTCGCGCCGAGCGCGACGAGCGCGTGAAAAAGGCGCTCGCCCTGGTCAACATGGGCGAATACGGCGAGCGGCGCCCGGCCAACCTGTCGGGCGGCCAGCGCCAGCGCGTCGCGCTCGCCCGCTGCCTCGTCGCCGAGCCGCGGCTGGTCCTGTTCGACGAGCCGCTGGCCAATCTCGACGTCCATCTGCGCGCCGCGATGGAGGACGAGTTCGCCGATTTCCACAAGCGCACCGGAACCACGATCGTCTACATCACCCACGATCAGGCCGAGGCGATGGCGCTGGCGGACCGCATCGCGGTGATGGATCACGGCCGGCTGATGCAGCTCGCCTCGCCCCATGCGCTCTATCATCAGCCGGAAAACGAGATGGTTGCCGCCTTCATCTCGCAAGGCATGGTGCTCCCTGCCGAGGTCGCGTCTGCGGCCGCGGCCGGCCGCTGCCGCGTGCGCGTGCTCGGCCAGGAGGTCGTCGTGCGCTGCGCGCCGGGCGAGGCGCCGCGGGCGGGCGCGGCCATTTGCTGCCGGTCCTCGCAACTTGCCCCGGCCGCCGATGGCGAACCCGGCTTCGACGGGCGGATCGCGCGCGTCGTCTATCGCGGCGGCGCGGCCCGCATCGAGTTCGTGCCGGATGCGCAGCCCGGCCTTGCGCTGCATTTCGACCAGCCGGACCCGATCACCTTCGCACCCGGCGACCGCGCCCGGCTGAGGCTCGCGGACGGCTGGCTGATCCCGCGCGGGGCCGGCGCCTGATGCTGACCCTGCATCTTCAGGGCGGGTTCGGCGAAAAGGGCAGGACCAGCCTCGCCGTCGACGACGGCCGCACCCGCATCATGCTCGATGCCGGCATCAAGGTCGGCGCCGCTGGCGACGATTATTACCCGCGCCCCGGCCTGCCGCCCGGCGAGATCGACGCGCTTTTCATCTCGCACGCGCACGAGGACCATGTCGGCGCCCTTTGCCGGCTGCTGCGGCAAGGCTATGCCGGCCCGATCCTGATGACGGCCGAGACCCGGGCGGACATGCCGGCGACGCTCGCCCAATATGCCGACGCCGACGACCTCGCCCGCTTCATGCCGCCGGAGAGCCGGATCGAGCTGTTTCGTCCCGGCGACGCCGTCACCATCGGCTCGCTGCATGTCGAGACGGGCGCTTCCGGCCATGTCGCCGGCGGCGTGTGGTTCGCCGTCGCGGGCGGCGGTCGTCGCGTCGTCTATGCCGCGGACATGGTGTCCGCCAGCCGGGTCTTCGCGATGCAGATGCCGCCGGCTTGCGATCTCGTCGTCCTCGACGCCTCCTATGGCGTGGACCCGGTGACGGCCGAAACGCGCGCAGCGGAGATTGCCGCCTGGCTCGACCGCCATCCCGGCGGCTGCCTGATGCCGACGCCGCTGGCCGGCCGTTCGCTGGAGCTGATGGCGGTGCTCGCCGGTCCGTTTGCGATAGAGGCCGGCATGCGGGCGGCGCTGGCCGCGCAGATCCGGCCCGACGTGCTTCGGCCCGGCGTGGCGGAGCTGCTGGGCGGCCGGCTGGCCAAGGCCGTCGACTGGCAGGTCGGCGCGCCGTTTCCGCCCATGCCGCTGCTCGTCCATGACGGCATGGGCGTGGCGGGCCCCGCGCGGCCCGCGCTGGCGGCGGCCGAGGCGGCGGGCCTGCCGATCCTGCTCTCGGGCCACCTGCCCGACGGTTCGCCGGGCGCGCGGCTCGCCGCGCAGGGCCGCGCGGACTGGATCCGCATGCCCACCCATCCGACCCTCGACGAGAACGTCGCCCTGTGGGAGGCCCTGGGCCGGCCGCGCGCGCTCGGCCATTCCTGCGATGCCGCGACGCTGGCCGCGCTGCGCGGCGTCCTGCCGGCGCTGGAGGCGGATGCGCGCACAGGCCAGAGCGTACGGATCGGCGAGGATGGATAGGGCGATGCGCATCCTCATCGCCAACGACGACGGCATCGACGCTCCCGGGCTGGAGATGGCCGCGCAGGCGGCGTCCCGATTGAGCGACGACGTCTGGATCGTGGCGCCGTCGGCCAAGCGCACGGCCGCGAGCTCCTCGCTGACGATCGCGGCTCCGGTGGTCATGGCCCGTGTCGGCGCGCGGCGTTTCTCGTGCTCGGGCACGCCGGCCGATTGCGTCGTCGCGGCGATGGCCTGGCTGTTTGCCGACGGGGCGAAGCCGGACCTGGTGATCGGCGGCGTCAATGACGGCCGCAACGTCGCCGAGGACCTCGCCTATTCGGGCACGCTCGGCATCGCCCGCGAGGCGACCTTCTGGGGCGTGCCGGCCATCGCGCTGTCGCGGGTCAAGAAGCCGAACATCCGTGCCGGCGACGTCGACTGGCTGGCCGGCCTGCTCGGTGCGCTCTGGCAGCGCCGCGCCGCGTGGGCTCTCGAGGCGCACTGGCTGAGCGTCAACCTGCCGGCCGATCTGCCGGCGCCGCTGGCCCAGCCCATGATCGGCCGCGACAAGATCGGCCGCGAGGCGGAGGTCGTCCGCGAGCAGGGCGACGTGGTGGAGCTCGTCTTCCCGCGCGGCCGTGCGCACGCCTCGACGCCCGGGGACGAGAACGCGCATATCGATGCGGGCAGGGCCACCGTCAGCCGGCTCGGCTGGGCCGGCGGCACCGCGCTCGACGACGCGTTCGTGGCGGCGCTGAACGCGTCCTGAGGCGGCCGGCCGGCCCGCGCCTGTCCCGATTGTTGCGGCCGGTTTCCAAACGTGACCGGCGCGAGCTTGCCTTGTCGCATGCCCGCCGGATTCATTTCCATAGAGCGTTTCCAGAATAAGTGGACACCACCTATTCGGTTCGGAAACGCGATAAACCGAGCACCTGGAGCGTCTGTCTTGATTCCATCAAAACGGAGAACGCTCCAGTGCGGCGGCTGACAGTCCTGACGGAGCTTCCATGACCCGCACCCTTCCGGCGCTCGCTGTTCTTGCCGCCACCTTTTCCTTCGCAGCGCCGGCCGAGGCCGGGAACCAGTGCGGGACCGCATCCTGGTACGCGCTGCATTCGAAGACGGCCTCCGGCGAGCGCATGAACCCGGCTGCCATGACGGCCGCGCACCGCTCGCTTCCCTTCGGCACCAGGCTCAGGGTCACCAACCAGCGCAACGGCAAGGCCGTCGTCGTGCGCATCAACGACCGGGGGCCGTTCGTGAAGGGCCGCGTGCTCGACCTGTCGAAGGCCGCCGCCGCCGCGCTCGGCTTCGTCCGCGCCGGCCACACCAGGATTTGCATGGAGCGCCACTGAGCGCCGGCCCGGCCGCGCCGCAGCGGCCCGCAGCTACAGGACGACGTGCGGCTCGAACCGGCCGCGCACGGGCAAGTTGACGAGAAAGGTCTTGCCGCCGTCGGGATCGGCGGCCCGCTCCGCCGGGCTCATGTTTTGCAGCGCCGACGTGACCGCGAGCCGCTCTGCCGTGCGCCCGACGAAAGCGGGGCAGGACGTCTGCCGGGCGGGAACCGCGATCGAGCGCAGGTGCTGCCCGTCGGGCGCATAGGCGTCGAGCCGCCCGGCGCCCCAGCGTGCGTTCCAGATCACGCCGTCGGCGTCGCAGACCGAGCCGTCGATGCCGCCCGGCTGGCGGCGCTGGTCGAGGAAAAGGGCGGGCTCGCCCGTCGGCAGGCCGGACGCAGGGTCGATGGTCACCCGGTAGAGCAGGTTGCGGCCGGTATCGGCGAAATAGGCGATGTCGCCGGCCGGCGAGAAGCAGATCGAATTGGGGATGGAAATTTCATCGAACAGCCGCGTCACGGTGCCTGCGCGGTAGTGGTAGATCGCGCCTGCCCGTGCCCGTGCCTTCTTGTCCATCGTGCTGATCCAGAAGGCGCCGCTGGCATGCACGCGCGCATCGTTGGAGCGGGTCGCGGCGTCGTCGGCCTCGATGCGCGCCAACGTCTCCAGCCGCCCGGTGACGGCGTCGCGCCGTTCCACCCCGCGCTCGGTCGCCAGGATCTGCCCTCCGTCGCGGGTGAAGGCGATGGCGCTGGCCATGACCGGCAGCGCGTGGATCCGTGTCGGGCCGCCGGGGAACCGATGCTCGAGCAGCCTGCGGCTGACGATGTCGAACCACCACAGCGTATCCGCCGCGGGCTCGTAGCTCGGCCCTTCGCCGAGTTCGCAGGCGACATTCGACAGGATGCTGACTT
>ENA-UOVV01001358-UOVV01001358.1-compost-metagenome-genome-assembly--contig:-NODE-1358-length-18796-cov-4.253775_pt1 | contig 18796 bp, 16 predicted proteins | sample MGYA00238155_ERZ761577 | MGnify/ENA primary metagenome ERZ761577 (study PRJEB28898, sample SAMN06268775) | compost metagenome | isolation source: Emeryville, CA | place: USA:Emeryville, CA | collected...
CGGCTGCAGCAGGCTCTGGTGGGCGTGCTGGCCGTGGATGTCCACCAGCAGGGCGCCCAGGTCGCGCAACTGGCCCAGGGTTGCCGGCACGCCGTTGATCCAGGCCTTGCTGCGGCCCTGGGAATCGATGACGCGCCGCAGGATGAGTTCCGGGCCGTCCAGGGCCTGCTCGGCCAGCCAGCCGGCCGCGGCCTCGGGCGCGTCGAAGACGGCGCTGATGTCGGCGCGCGGGGCGTCCTGGCGGATCAGCGTGGCGTCGCCCCGGCCGCCCAGGGCCAGTGCCAGGGCATCGATCAGGATCGACTTGCCGGCGCCGGTCTCGCCCGAGAACACGGTAAAGCCGGCATCGAAGGCGATGTCGGCCTGATCGACGATGACGAAGTCGCGGATGTGCAGCGCGCGCAGCATGGTGGTGTGGTGGCTGTGGCCGTCGGCCCTATTGGTCGGGTTCGTCCCAGGGGTGCAGCATGCGGTTCCAGTTCAGCTTGCTGCGCAGGGTGGAAAAGTAGCTGTAGCCCTGGGGGTGCAGCAGGCGGACGCGGTGCGGACTGCGGCGCACGTCGATGCGGTCGCCTTCCTGGCAATTGGACAGGGCCTGCATGTCGAAGTGCACGCTGGCGCCCGATTCCACCCGGCCCAGGGCGCTGATGGTGATGTTCAGCACGCTGTCGTCGGGCAGGGTGATGGGCCGGTTCGACAGGGTCTGGGGCGCGACGGGCACCAGCACCAGGGCGTCGACCTGGGGGTGCAGGATCGGCCCGCCGGCCGACAGGGCATATGCTGTGGATCCCGTGGGCGTGGCGATGATCAGGCCGTCGGCGCGCTGGCTGTGCATGAAGGTGCCGTTGCACTCGACGCGCAGTTCGATCATGCCGCCGCGCCCGGCGCGGTTGATGATCACGTCGTTCAGGGCCAGGCCCGAGAAGATTGTTTCGCCGCCGCGCATGACGCGGCCTTCCAGGAGGATGCGCTCGTCCTGGACGAAGGCGCCGTTCAGGATGCGGGTGATGGCCTCGTCGGCGCTGCCCAGGGGGATGTCGGTGATGAAGCCAAGGCGGCCGTGGTTGATGCCGATCATGGCCACGCCCGACGTGGCCAGCTGGCGCGCGGCCGCCAGCATGGTGCCGTCGCCGCCCATGATGACGGCCAGGTCGGCGCGCGTGCCGATTTCTTCGTAGGAAGCCAGCGGAAAGTCGGCAACCCCGGTGTTGCGGCCCGTGTCGGCCTCGATCAGGACGTCGCATCCCGCCGAAGACAGGACCTGGCCCAGTCGGCGCAAGGGGGCATCCATGCCACTATCCTGGTGGCGGCCGATCAGGGCGACGGTCTTGAAGTGCATGGGCGCAGGGACTCCCGGAAATTAATGGAATAATAGGCGTATCCGATTATAGGGGGATGAGGACGCGGTTGCCGATGCGGGCGAGGCGTTTTCGCCCCGCCTGCTGGATGGACTGGACATGGATGATCGAGCCAAGACATTGTTGAAGGCGCTGGTCGAACGCTACATCGCGGACGGCCAGCCCGTGGGGTCGCGTACTCTGTCCAAGGTCTTCGATCTGTCGCCGGCCACGATCCGCAACGTCATGGCCGACCTCGAAGACCTGGGGCTGATCCACAGCCCGCACACGTCTTCCGGGCGCGTGCCCACGCCGCGCGGCTACCGCATGTTCGTCGACAGCCTGCTGACGGCGCGGCCCTACGAACTCAGCCCCGGCTTGCAGATCGAGGACTGCCTGCCGGCGGCCGAGCCCGGCCGCGCGGTCACCGCCGCCGCCTCGCTGCTGTCCAACCTGTCGCAGTTCGCGGGTGTGGTGCTCACGCCCAAGCGCACCCAGGTGTTCCGCCACATCGAATTCATCCGCCTGTCGGACCGGCGCGTGCTGCTGATCATCGTCACGCCCAATGGCGATGTGCAGAACCGCATCCTGTTCGTCTCGCGTGAATATTCCGAGGCCGAGCTGCTGGAAGCCTCCAATTTCTTCAACCGGCATTTTTCCGGCAAGTCCTTCCATGCGGTCCGGCTGGCGCTGGCCGACGAGCTCGCCTCGCTGCGCAGCGACATTTCCCGCCTGATGCAGCAGGCGGTGGATGCCGGGCTGGATTCGCCGGATACGGACGACGAGGCCGTGGTGATCTCGGGCGAAGGCAAATTGCTGGGCGTATCCGAGATGACGGCGAACATGGACCGGCTGCGCCGGCTGTTCCAGCTGTTCGAGCAGAAGACCGACCTGCTGCCCCTGCTCGACGTCTCCAGCCGCGCCCAGGGCGTGCAGATCTACATCGGCGGCGATTCCCGCCTGGTGCCGCTGGAAGACGTGTCGGTCATCACTGCGCCCTACGGGGTCGACGGCCAGGTGATCGGCACGCTGGGCGTCATCGGTCCCAGCCGCATGGCCTACGACCGGGTCATCCCCATCGTCGACATCACCGCCCGCATGCTGTCCAACGCACTCGGCCAGGCGGCGTCCTGATGCCGCCTTTTCCTGTTTCCCGTACATGAGCCGCTTTCTTCCCGAAGTGTCCGATCCACGGGCGCTCGACCCCGACGCGCCCGGACCCGGCCGCGGCCCTCTGGGCATCCTGCTGATCAATCTGGGCACGCCCGATGAGCCCACCCCGGCGGCGGTGCGCCGCTACCTGGGAGAATTCCTGTCCGATCCCCGGGTGGTGGAATTGCCCGCCGTGCTGTGGCAGACCATCTTGCGCCTGTTCGTGCTGACGCGGCGGCCAGCCGCCGTGGCCCCGAAGTATGCCCAGGTCTGGCTCGAGCAGGGTTCGCCCCTGCTGGTGTACAGCCGGGACCTGGCCGACGCCGTGGCGGCGTCCCTGCGCGCGCGGGGCCTGGATGTCCGGGTCGAACTGGGCATGCGCTACGGCCGACCGGCCCTGGCGGGCGCCCTGGATGCCCTGCGCGCGGCGGGCTGCGGCCGCATCCTGGTCGCGCCGATGTATCCGCAATATGCCGCCAGCACCACGGCCACGGCCGTGGACGCGGTCGCCGCGCACCTGGCGCGGCTGCGCCATCAGCCCACGCTGCGTTTCCTGGACCGTTTCCACACGTCCGACGCGTATCTCGATGCGCTGTGCCGGTCGGTGCGGGCGCACTGGGACCGGGCCGGCAAGCCCGACCGGCTGCTGCTCAGCTTTCATGGCCTGCCCCAGCGGTCGGTGCGCCAGGGGGATCCCTATTTCCGCGATTGCCAGCAGACTGCCCGGGCCTTGCGCGAACGCCTGGGCGCGGACGGCGACCGCCTGCACGTGGCTTTCCAGAGCCGCTTCGGTGCGGCGCCCTGGCTGCAGCCCTATACCCAGCCCACGCTCGAAGCCTGGGGGCGGCAGGGGGTGGGCACGGTGGACCTGATGTGCCCGGGCTTCCTGGCGGACTGCCTGGAAACGCTGGAAGAAATCAACATGGGCTGCCGCGAGGCCTTCCTGGCGGCGGGCGGGCGCGATTTCCGCTACATCCCCTGCCTGAATGCCGATCCGGAGTGGGCGCGGGGTTTCGCCGGGTTGCTGGCCGACAACCTGGCCGGCTGGACCTAGGCGCGGGCCGGATGCGCCGGCCCGACATCGGGCGGCGTCGTGCCGGGGCTTGAAGAATGTGCGCCTCATCCCCATCTACCCAAGCGTTCACCCCCTTTCAGCATTGGAGATTTGAATATGTCGGCACCCCAGGAAGACTTGGACCCGCAAGCCGCGCCGAGCGCCGAAACCCCGTCCGCAGGCCGGAATCCGGCCGATGAGTCCGCCGGGCAGCCCGAAGCCGCCCAGCCGGGCGAAGACCTGGCCGCACTGCTGGACGAAGCCCAGAAGCAGGTCGCCGATTACCACGACCAGCTGCTGCGGGCCCACGCCGAAGTCGAAAACGTGCGGCGCCGCGCCCAGGAAGACGTGGCCAAGGCCCGCAAGTTCGGCACGGAATCGTTTGCCGAGAGCCTGATCCCGGTGCGCGACAGCCTGGAAGCCGCCCTGGCCCAGGAAAACCAGACTGTGGAAGATTGGCGCCAGGGCGTCGAGGCCACGCTGCGGCAGTTGAACAATGCCTTCGAGCGCAACCAGATGCGCGAGATCGCGCCCGCGCCCGGCGATGTTTTCGACCCGCACCGCCACCAGGCGATTTCCAACGTGCCTTCCGAGCATCCCCAGGGCGCCGTGGCCCAGACCCTGCAGAAGGGCTACCTGATCGCCGATCGCGTCCTGCGCCCGGCGCTGGTCATGGTATCGTCCGGCCCCGCCTGAGACCCCGCCGGCCCGGGCCTTGAAACCGGGTCCGGAAACCCCATATTCGAACCATCGGCGAGCCGGTGGCTCGCTCCATCATTCAAATATCGACAGGATCCAACATGAGCAAGATCATCGGCATCGACCTGGGCACGACCAACAGCTGCGTCGCAGTGCTGGACGGTTCCAAGGTCAAGATCATTGAAAACTCCGAAGGCGCGCGCACCACGCCGTCCATCGTCGCCTACATGCAGGACGGCGAGATCCTGGTGGGCGCGCCGGCCAAGCGCCAGGCCGTCACCAACCCGAAGAACACCATCTTCGCCGTCAAGCGCCTGATCGGCCGCAAGTTCGAAGAAAAGGCCGTGCAGAAGGACATCGACCTGATGCCCTACAAGATCGTCAAGGCTGAAAACGGCGACGCCTGGGTCGAGGCCCAGGACAAGAAGCTGGCTCCCCCGCAAGTGTCCGCCGACATCCTGCGCAAGATGAAGAAGACCGCCGAGGACTACCTGGGCGAGGAAGTCACCGAGGCCGTGATCACCGTGCCGGCCTACTTCAACGACAGCCAGCGCCAGGCGACCAAGGACGCCGGCCGCATCGCCGGCCTGGAAGTCAAGCGCATCATCAACGAGCCGACCGCGGCGGCCCTGGCCTTCGGCCTGGACAAGTCCGAGCGCGGCGATCGCAAGATCGTGGTCTATGACCTGGGCGGCGGCACCTTCGACGTGTCCATCATCGAGATCGCGGATGTGGATGGCGAAAAGCAGTTCGAGGTGCTGTCGACCAACGGCGACACGTTCCTGGGCGGCGAAGACTTCGACCAGCGCATCATCGACTACATCATCACCGAGTTCAAGAAGGAGTCGGGCGCCGACCTGTCCAAGGACGTGCTTGCCCTGCAGCGTCTGAAGGAAGCCGCCGAAAAGGCCAAGATCGAGCTGTCCTCCACGCAGCAGACCGAGATCAACCTGCCGTACATCACGGCCGACGCCTCCGGTCCCAAGCACCTGAACCTGAAGATCACCCGCTCCAAGCTGGAAGCGCTGGTCGAGGAACTGATCGAACGCACGATCGAACCCTGCCGCGTGGCGATCAAGGACGCCGGCGTCAAGGTTTCCGATATCGACGACGTGATCCTGGTCGGGGGCATGACCCGCATGCCCAAGGTCCAGGAAAAGGTCAAGGAATTCTTCGGCCGCGAGCCGCGCAAGGACGTGAACCCCGACGAGGCTGTGGCCGCCGGCGCCGCGATCCAGGGTTCCGTGCTGTCTGGCGACCGCAAGGACGTGCTGCTGCTCGACGTGACGCCGCTGTCCCTGGGGATCGAGACCCTGGGTGGCGTCATGACCAAGATGATCAAGAAGAACACCACCATCCCGACGCGCTTCTCGCAGGTGTTCTCCACGGCGGATGACAACCAGCCGGCCGTGACCATCAAGGTCTACCAGGGCGAGCGCGAAGTCGCCGCGGGCAACAAGGCGCTGGGCGAGTTCAACCTGGAAGGCATCCCGCCGGCCCCGCGTGGCCTGCCGCAGATCGAGGTCACCTTCGACATCGACGCCAACGGCATCCTGCACGTGTCGGCCAAGGACAAGGGCACCGGCAAGGAAAACAAGATCACGATCAAGGCCAGCTCGGGCCTGACCGAGGAAGAGATCGAGCGCATGGTGAAGGACGCCGAGGCCAACGCCGAGGAAGACCACCGCATCGCCGAACTGGCGCAGGCGCGCAACCAGGCCGACGGCCTGGTCCACGCCACGCGCAAGTCCCTGACGGAATACGGCGACAAGCTCGAAGCCTCCGAAAAGGAAGCCATCGAATCGGCCATCAAGGAACTTGAAGAAGCCATCAAGGGCGACGACAAGGCCGCCATCGACGCCAAGGTCGAGGCCCTGTCCACCGCCTCGCAGAAGCTCGGCGAAAAGATGTACGCCGACATGCAGGCCAAGCAGGCGGCTGCGGGCGCGGCTGCGGCCGATGGCGCCAAGCCGGCGGAAGACGACGTCGTCGATGCCGACTTCAAGGAAGTGAAGCGCGACTGATCCCCGCCGGACGCGCCTCGGCGCGGAACGCCCGGCAGGGCGGTTCCGCGCCCGGCGAGCCGGGGCGGCCCGCAAGCCGCCCGGGGAACAGCGAGCCTGCCCGGAACCGGTTCTGCACCGGGCCGGGCATGTGTCCTTCAATCAGCAGCGCATAGCACAGGCAACCCGAATCCATGGCAAAACGAGATTTTTACGACGTCCTGGGCGTGGCCAAGAACGCCTCGGACGACGACATCCGCAAGGCCTACCGCAAGCTGGCCATGAAATACCACCCGGACCGCAATCCGGACAGCAAGGAGGCCGAGGACAAATTCAAAGAGGCCAAGGAAGCCTACGAGATGCTGTCCGATCCGGAAAAGCGCGCGGCCTATGACCGTTTCGGTCATGCCGGCGTGGATCCGAACGCGGCGGCCGGCGCCGGCATGAATGGCGGCGCGGGCGGTTTTGCCGACGCCTTCGGCGACATATTCGGGGAAATATTCGGCGCTGCCGCAGGCCGCCGGGGCGGCGGACCCCAGGTCTATCGCGGCGCCGACCTGAAATACTCGCTGGAGATCAGCCTGGAGCAGGCGGCCAACGGGTTCGACACCGAGATCCGCATTCCCAGTTGGGAATCCTGCGAAACCTGCCATGGCTCGGGCGCCCGACCCGGCACCTCGCCGCGCACCTGCCATACCTGCGGCGGCAGCGGCGCCGTGCGCATGCAGCAGGGCTTTTTCAGCGTCCAGCAGACCTGCCCGACCTGTCATGGCACCGGCCGCGAGATCACCGATCCCTGCGTCGATTGCGAGGGCGTGGGCCGTGTCCGCAAGAACAAGACCCTGCAGGTCAAGATTCCCGCGGGGATCGACGACGGCATGCGCATCCGTTCCACCGGCAATGGCGAGCCGGGGCTGAACGGTGGGCCTCCGGGCGACCTGTACGTCGAGATCCGCATCAAGCCGCACGGCATCTTCGAGCGCCAGGGCGAGGACCTGCACTGCGAGCTGACCATCCCCTTCACCAAGGCGGCGCTGGGGGGCGTGCAGGAAGTCCCGACGCTGTCCGGGCGCGGGGAAATCACCATTCCCGAAGGCACACAGACCGGCAAGACCTTCCGACTGCGCGGCAAGGGCATCAAGGGCGTGCGTTCCAGCTATCCCGGCGACCTGTATTGCCACATCGTGGTGGAAACCCCCGTGCGCCTGAACGAAGAACAGAAAGCGCTTCTGCGCCAGTTCGAGGCGTCCCTGAACAGCGGCGGCGACCGCCATTCGCCCAAGAGCGAATCCTGGACCGACAAGGTGAAGAACTTCTTCTCCTGACGCAGGCCAGCCGCCCGATGTCCACCCCGTTCACCGGCCCGGCCGGCGAACGGGGTTTTTCTTTGTGCGGTTCGCGGCCTTCAGTGCTTCGGGTCGGGGTCGGCCGCCACGGCGATGCTGAGCGCCTCGGGATCGAGCAGCCCGTGCATGGCGGCGTTGACCTGCCCGGCCTCCAGGTCGCGCAACTGGTCGATGATGTGCTGCTGCCAGGCGAAGCTGCGGCCTGAGTCCAGATAGTCGATCCAGCGGCCCGCCAGGTAGGCGTCGTCTGAGCGCCCCAGTTGCAGGTAGTTCAGCAGCGACTGGACCCCCCGGTCGACTTCAGCCTGGGTGAAGCCGGTCTTCAGGGTCTCGTCCAGGACGGTACGCATCTCAGCCTGCAGCGTGTCGGCGTTCTGCGCGGCCATGCTGGCGAACAGCATCCATGCCCCCGATTCTTCGAAGGGCGAGGCGCTGACGGCGCTGCCCACGCCGTAGGACAGGCCGCCGCGCACCCGGATGGCCTGCCACAGACGGGAATCCTCGGAGCCGCCGATCAGATAGTTCGCCAGCATCAGCGCGGGCCAGCGCGGATCGGTGTCCCGCAGTTTCAGGGGCAGGGCGGCCCGGTATTCGGCGTTGGCCTTGCCCGGCGCCGGGATGCGGAAGGTCTTGGGTTCGACCGCATGCCAGGGATCGGCCAGGCGTTCGTAGGCCGGAGCGGTCCGCCAGCCGGACAGGCCGGCGCGCAGGCGCTGTTCCACCACGGCGGGGTCGAAATCCCCCACCACGGCCAGGGACAGGTGGCCCGCGCCGTAGAACCGTTCATGGAACCTGCGCAGCCGTTTGCGGCTCAGGGCTTCGATCCAGGCCAGGGTTTCGGCCGTCGTGGGGGTATAGCGGACATCGTCCCGGTCCCAGGGCTGTCCATGCCGCCGCAGCGTGTTGCGCACCAGGTAGGCCGGACTCGATGCGTCGTTTTCCACCCGGGTGCGCAGGCTGCGCTTGAGCCGCTCCAGTTCGTCCTCCGGAAAGGCCGGCGCGCGCAGCAGGTGGAACACCAGGTCCAGTGCATCGGCCAGGTGTTCGCGGGAACTGCGCAGGGAAACGTTCAGCACGTTGCCATCGGCGCCGAACGACAGTTGGGAGTCCAGTGCGTTCAGGCGATCTTCGATCTGCTGGCGGCTCATGCCGTCGGCGCCGCGCAGCAGCATGGCGCCGGTGGCGAAGGGCACGAGGTCCTGCCCGCGCAATGCCTCGGCGTTGCCGAAGCCCATGCGCAATACGGCATGAACCTGCTCTCCCGCGGTGGCCTTGGGCAGCAGGGCCAGGGACACCGGACCGTTGGGCAGGGCCAGGACACTGCGCCTGGTGGTGGCGTCGATGGACAGGGGGCGGGTGTCGAAGGCCGCCACGGCGGGGCGCCCGGTGCCCGTGTCGAGCTGCCCGATCCACGGGCCGAGGTCGGCCGGGGCGGGCGCGGGCGCGTTCTTCGGGTCCGGCGTCGGCAGGTACATCCCGCTGGTGCGGTTGCTGGGCAGCAGCCAGGCGCTCAGCTGCGTGCGGATTGCATCCAGCGTCAGCGCCCGGACCCGCAGGCGCTCGATGAAGAACAGGCGCCAGTCCCCCCAGGCGACGGCGTCGGACAGGGCTTGCGCCAGGGCGCCGGACTGGTTGTAGGTCTGTTTCCAGTCGTTCAGCCAGGCCGTGCGGATGCGCTCCAGCGCGGCCTGGTCCAGCTGACCGATCCCTTCGGTTTCCAGGGTGCGTTCCAGGGCCGCCATGGCTGCCTGGGGATCCGCCCCGGGCTGTACCTGCGCGCCGAATACCGCGTAGCCGGGCTGCTTCATGGGCCGGGCGAAGCCGAACACGCTGCTGGCCAGGCCCTTGGCCACCAGGGCCTGGTAGAGCGGTCCGGCCGGGGTGTCGGCCAGCATGGCGCTGCCGATCGACAGGGCCGTGTAGGCGTCGCCGGCAGCCTCCGGCAGGTGATACTGCGCCAGGACGATGGGGCTGCCGCCGATGCGCCGCAGGGTGACGCTGCGCGCGCCCTGCTGGACGGGTTCGACCGTGTATTCGGGCGGCAGCGCGCCGCCGGGCCGGGCGATGGCGCCGAACGCCTGCGCGATCCATTGCAGCGTCTGCCGCGCATCGAAGCGGCCTGTGATGATCAGCGTGGCATTGTCCGGACGGTAGTATCGATGGTAGAAGGCGCGCAGCGGCTCGATGCCGACGTGCTCCACATCGGAACGCGCACCGATCACGCTGCGGCCGTAGGGGTGCCAGACATAGGCAGCCGAGGCAACCTGCTGCATCAGCATGCTGAACGGGCTGTTTTCGCCACGTTCCATTTCGTTGCGCACCACCGGCATTTCCGCGTCCAGGTCCGCGCGGGCGATGCGCGCGTTCAGCATGGCGTCGGCCTGCCAGGACAGGTACCAGCGCAGCGTGTCGGGGTCGCTGGCGAACGTGGCGTAATAGTTCGTCAGGTCGGCGGTGGTCGAGCCGTTGGCCGCCAGCCCCCGGCGCGCGAATTCGGCCAGGGCGTCCGGGTGTTTCGGGCTGCCACGGAACAGCAGGTGCTCCAGCAGGTGCGCCATGCCGGTCTCGCCCGGTCCTTCGTTGCGTGAGCCGACGCGGTAGCTCATGTTTACCGTGGTCTGGGCGCGGGAATCATCCGGGGCAAGCAGTACCTGCAGGCCGTTGTCCAGGCGGTATTCCGTCACGCCTTCGATCATGACGACCTGGTGGACGCCGGCGGGAAGGCTCTGCGTGGCGGCAGGTTTGGCAAGCGCGGGGCTGTGCAGGACGGGTGCTGCCAGCAGGCAGAACGCAAGAAACAGGGAGGGCAGGGGGTTCGGCCGGAGCATGGGTGCGGGGAACGTCGTGAGTGAAAAGGTGCGGCCCATAACATTACCGCATGGGCGCCCCGGAACGCACGCGTTGCCCGCTGGTCGCCAGGCGGATACCGGGGATCGGAATCAATTCGGCCCCGAGGTCACATCATGACATGTCGATGTCACCCGTCACGAGGCCGGCCTGCTTCGGTCTACTTCGACAGCAGCCGCATCGCCTGTTCCAGTCCGTCCATCGTCATGCCGAACATGCGGTCGTGCATCAGTTCCTTGACCAGGGCGATGGACTGGCGGTACTGCCAGGAACCGGAAGGTTCCGGGTTCAGCCAGACGGCGTGCGGCCAGTGGCCCAGGATGCGCTGCAGCCAGGCGGCCCCGGTCTCTTCGTTGTGGTGCTCGATCGAACCGCCCGGGTACAGCAGTTCGTAGGGGCTCATGGACGCGTCGCCCACCAGGATCAGGCGCCAGTCCTCGCCGTAGGTGCGCAGCAGGTCCCAGGTCTCTATGCGCTCGCCGTGGCGGCGGCTGTTGTGGCGCCAGACGGATTCATAGGGGCAGTTGTGGAAGTAATAGACTTCCAGGTGCCGGAATTCGCTGCGGGCCGCGGAGAACAGCGATTCGATGCGGGCGATGTGGTCGTCCATGCTGCCGCCCACGTCCAGCAGCATCAGCACCTTGACGGCGTTGTGGCGCTCGGGCATCCAGTGCAGGTCCAGCATCCCGGCCTGCTCGGCGGTGCCGCGGATGGTGCCCGGCATGTCCAGTTCCAGCGCCGCGCCCTGGCGGGCGAAGCGCCGCAGGCGCCGCAGCGCCATCTTGAAGTTGCGCGTGCCCAGGACCTGCTGGTCATCGTAGTCGCGATAGTCGCGCCGTTCCCAGACCTTGATGGCCGTGCGGTTGCCGGCCGATGGACCGCCGATGCGGATGCCTTCCGGGTGATAACCGCCGTGGCCGAAGGGCGAAGAGCCCCCGGTGCCGATCCATTTGCTGCCACCTGCGTGGCGTTCCTTCTGCTCGGCCAGGCGCTCGCGGAACATTTCCATCAGCCGGGCCCAGCCGTGCTTTTCCAGGGCTGCCTTTTCCTCGTCGGTGAGCTGCTTGCGGAAGGTCTGCACCAGCCAGTCGGGAGGGATGTCGGGCCCGCCGGCGCGGGCCTGGAGCTGGCCGATGAAGGCGGCGAAGACCCGGTCGTAGCGATCGTAGCGGGTCTCGTCCTTGACCAGCGCCAGGCGCGCCAGGTGGTAGAACGCTTCCGTGCTCGTGGGTGCGGCCGGGCTGCACAGCAGTTCGAGCAGGCTCAGGTATTCCCGGATGGAGACCGGGATGCCCGCGGCACGCAACTGGAGGAAGAAATCGGTCAGCATGGCCGGAATGGGTGCGGCGTCAGGCGCGGGGGCGCCGCAGCTGGTAGAGCAGGTGGGCGCGAACCTCGGGCCATTCGCCCGCCAGCAGGCTGTACATGACCGTGTCGCGCACGGTGCCGTCGCGCCGCAGCGCGTGATGGCGGAGCACGCCGTCGCGGTGCGCGCCCAGACGCTCGATGGCACGCTGGGATGCGTGGTTGTAGTTGTCGGTGCGCCAGCCCACCACGGCTGCGCCCAGCGTGTCGAACGCATGTTCGAGCAGAAGCAGCTTGCAGGCGGTGTTCACGTGGGTGCGCTGGCGGGAGCGGGCGTACCAGGTGTAGCCGATCTCCAGGCGGGCGACCGCCGGGATGATGTCGTGATAGCGCGTCGAACCCAGGATGGCTCCGCTGGCAGCGTCCGTGACGGCGAAAGGCAGCATGTGGCCATCGTCGAAGCCCTTCAGGGCCTGGGCGATGTAGGATTCGGTCTGGTCGGGTTCGGGAACCGAGGTGACGCGCAGGTTCCACAGCTCGCCGTCGGCAGCGGCGGCGCGCAGGCCGCCGGCGTGATCGCGGGACAGCGGGACCAGACGCACGCCGTGGCCTTCCAGGGTGACGGGGCTGGGCGTTTGCTTGAAGCCGGATGTGTTCATGGGTCGGTCGGGTGGTGGGGGAACGGAAGAAACATGTTGTGGCTTGCGTGCCGCGCCGCAGGCGGCCGATGTCGTCAGCGCACGCCGCGTTGCGTCAGGGTGGCCAGGCGCCGCAGCAGGTTCAGGTCCTGCTCGTTTTTCAGCAGTGCGCCGGCCAGCGGCGGCACGTCGCCTCGCGCCAGGCTGTCGGGGGGCACGGATTCGGCCAGCAGCAGGTGCAGCCAGTCCAGGAATTCCGAGGTCGACGGCCGTTTCTTCAGCCCGGGGACTTCGCGCAGGCGGAAGAACGCGTCCAGGGCCGCCCCCAGCACGTCGGCGCGCAGATCCGGGAAGTGGACGGCCACGATGTCGGACAGGGTCTCCCGGTCGGGGAACTCGATGTAGTGGAAGAAGCAGCGTCTCAGGAACGCGTCGGGCAGGTCCTTTTCGTTGTTCGACGTGATGATGATCAGGGGCTTGTGCCGCGCCCGGACGGTCTGGCGGGTCTCGTAGACATGGAATTCCATGCGGTCCAGCTCGCGCAGCAGGTCGTTGGGGAATTCGATGTCGGCCTTGTCGATCTCGTCGATCAGCACCACGCAGGGCCGTTCCGACTCGAACGCCTGCCACAGCACGCCCTGCACGATGTAGTTGCGGATGTCGTGCACGGCGGCCTCGCCCAGCTGGGAATCGCGCAGGCGCGAGACGGCATCGTATTCGTATAGTCCTTGCTGCGCCTTGGTCGTGGACTTGATGTGCCATTGCAGCAGGGGCCGGTCCAGGGCGCGGGCGACTTCCTCGGCCAGCAGGGTCTTGCCGGTGCCGGGCTCGCCCTTGACCAGCAGCGGGCGCTGCAGCGCCAGGGCGGCGTTGACGGCTGTCTTCAGGGATTCGGTGGCGACGTAGCGGTCGGTGCCGTCGAAACGGCTGTTTGGAACAGAGGCGGAGGTCTGGTTCATGGAAGAGGTTCAGTGGCGCCGTGGAGGCCCGGAAGCAGATGTTATGGACTTGAAATTTTCATGTCTGACTGTATTCGATCAATTATCGTACAATCGACATGCCTTATCGGCCCGGCAGGAGGGTGGCCGATGCCGACACAAAATGAATCAGAGAGACAAGAGGCCATATGAAGTCGCGAGCAATGCTTGATCGTGGTTTGGGCGCCGTCGTGGTGGCGACGTCCTGTCTGCTGGCTGGTCCGGCCCTGGCGGCCGATCCGCCCGCAGTCCAGGGCGATGTCCAGGCCGGCGCCCAGAAGGTTTCCATGTGCATCGGCTGCCATGGAATCCAGGGCTACAAGGCTGCCTATCCCGAGTTGTACCACGTCCCCATGATCGCCGGTCAGAACGCGGCCTACATCGTCGCGGCCCTGAAGGAATACGCCAACGGTGCGCGTTCCTTCCCGACCATGGACGCCATCGCGCGGTCCCTGTCCGAGCAGGACATGGCCGACGTTGCCGCCTACTATTCCAGTCTCAAGTGATCCGGGGGGAGAGCATCATGCGTACATTGTGGATTGCCCTGCTGGGTCTGGGACTGACGGCCGCCACCGGCGCGCAAGCGGCCGACCTGCAGGCCGGCAAGGCCGCCTTCGATAAATACACCTGCGCCTCCTGCCATGGGGCCGACGCCAAGTCTCCGCTGCAGCCCGACTATCCGATCCTGGCCGGTCAGCACCAGGATTACCTGGCGCATGCACTGACCGCCTACCAGCGCGGCCAGGCCGGCGCACCGGCTTCGGCCAACGTGCGCAAGAACGCCATCATGGGCGCCATGGCTGCGCAGCTGTCGGCCGCCGACATCGAGAATATCTCGGCCTGGCTTGCGGCACAGCCTTCGTCGCTGGCCGTGCGCAGATAGCGCGCGGCGCCGTTTTCAGGATGCCCGCCGGGCCCGCGCGCCCGGCGGGCATTTTCTTGTCCGTCCGGGGGTGTCGGTGACGGCGGCCGTTTCCGGCCGGGCCGCTCAGCGGTCCCGTGTGGCGTGGCGCCGGATCAGGTCCAGGTAGCGTTCGTTGTCCAGCGGCTTGCCCAGCCGCTGGGCTTCCCAGACGACTTCGCCCAGGGCTTCCATGATGATGTGGGCGGCTTCGTGTTCGTCGCGGCTTTTCAGCAGCGTGTTCCAGGCGGCACGGATGCCGGGCGGGTGGTCGACCGACAATTGTTCCTGGATCGCCAGGTGCATCGACAAATGCAGGAAGGGATTGGTGCGGCCCGCTTCGACCGGGTAGTCGCGCTCCGCGGCGTCGGGGGCCTGCAGGTCGTCGTGGTATTCGGGGTGGCGCTCGATCAGGTCGGCGGCCATGGTTTCCAGCGGCGTGAGCACTCCGCCTTCGCGGCGCTTGCGCCATGCGTCGGTGAAGAACGCGCGAACCTGTTCTTTGGATGGGTTGAACATGGGGAGAGAGGAAGACGAGGCGGGCCGTCCATTTTAACCCGGTGATTCCGCCATTTCCGGGGTGCGGATCAGTAAAATAAGGGGATAGGTTGCCTGCCGGTGGCCAGTTTACGCTAAACTCTTATATAAGACTGATTCCCCCTTTCCTGTACAACAAGCACAGCCACACACTGGAGCACCCATGTCCTATCAGCACATCAAGGTCCCGGCCGGCGGACAGAAGATCACCGTCAACGCCGATTTCTCCCTGAACATCCCCGATGAGCCCATCGTTCCCTACATCGAGGGTGACGGTACGGGCCAGGACATCACCCCGGTGATGCTGAAGGTCGTGGACGCCGCGGTCGCCAAGGCCTATGGTGGCAAGCGCAAGATCCATTGGATGGAAGTCTACGCCGGCGAGAAATCCACCAAGATCTACGGTCCTGACGTCTGGCTGCCCGAGGAAACCCTGGAAGCCGTGCGCGAATACGTCGTGTCCATCAAGGGCCCGCTGACCACCCCGGTGGGTGGCGGCATCCGTTCCCTGAACGTGGCACTGCGCCAGGAACTCGACCTGTACGTCTGCCTGCGCCCGGTGCGCTACTTCAAGGGCGTGCCCTCTCCCGTGCGCGAGCCGGAAAAGACCGACATGGTCATCTTCCGCGAGAATTCCGAAGACATCTACGCCGGCATCGAATTCGAGGCCGAATCCGACAAGGCCCGCCAGCTCATCGAGTTCCTGCAGGACAAGCTGGGCGTGAAGAAGATCCGCTTCCCGGGCACGTCCGGCATCGGCGTCAAGCCCGTGTCGCGCGAAGGCACCGAGCGCCTGGTGCGCAAGGCCATCCAGTACGCCATCGACAACGATCGCCCGAGCGTCACCCTGGTGCACAAGGGCAACATCATGAAGTTCACCGAAGGCGGGTTCCGCGACTGGGGCTACGCCCTGGCCCAGAAGGAATTCGGCGCCCAGTTGATCGACGGCGGCCCGTGGTGCAAGTTCAAGAACCCCAAGACGGGTCGCGAGATCACGGTCAAGGACGTCATCGCCGACGCCTTCCTGCAGCAGATCCTGCTGCGCCCGGCCGAATACGACGTCATCGCCACGCTGAACCTGAACGGCGACTACATCTCCGACGCCCTGGCCGCCCAGGTCGGCGGGATCGGCATCGCCCCGGGTGCCAACCTGTCGGATTCCGTGGCCATGTTCGAAGCCACCCACGGCACCGCGCCGAAATACGCCGGCAAGGACTACGTCAACCCGGGTTCGGAAATCCTGTCCGCCGAGATGATGCTGCGCCACATGGGCTGGACCGAGGCTGCCGACCTGATCATCAGCAGCATGGAAAAGGCCATCCTGTCGAAGAAGGTCACCTACGACTTCGCCCGCCTGATGGAAGGCGCGACCCAGGTGTCGTGCTCGGGCTTCGGCCAGGTCATGATCGACAACATGTGATCTGATTCAGTCCGATCCGCAGCAGTCAGGAAAAGCCCCACCTCTCTATGAAGAGGCGGGGCTTTTTCAATGCTCACCGGTAGGGCGCGTTGCGGGCCGGCACCGGCACGCTCTTGACGATACTCGAACGCGTGCGCGCTTTATCGTGCAGCGGATCCAGCAGGCGGCTCAGGTCGTCGATGTCGCGCAGCATGATCCGGGCGATGAAGCAGTCTTCGCCCGTGACCACGGCGCAATGGGTGATTTCGGGCATGCCTTGCAGGGCCCGCTCGATTTCCTTCAGGCGGCCCGGCAGCGGCTCGATCCGCACGAATGCTTCCAGGGCATAGCCAAGCCGATGATGGTTGAGCCGGATCGTGAAGCTTTCGATGACGCCTTCGTCTTCCAGGCGGCGGATGCGGTCGCGCACGGCGGGTGCAGACAGACCGACCAGTTCCCCCAGCTGCCGCAGGCTGGTGCGGGCATCGGCAGACAGCGCATCGAGCAGCTTGCAGTCGATATGATCCAGGTCGATTTTTGTAGTGTTAGGCATGATCCTGTTTATGGATTGTTTTCAATCGTATTGTCAGGATAATGCATTACGAATTATAAGGTAATCCGGCATCTGGTCTTTTAGAATGGATGTGGTTATTTCACCTGGAGTTCGCCATGCATATCCACCGTATCGCGGCTTTCACCCACGACCTTCATGGCGGCAATCCCGCAGGTGTCGTCTTGTCGGATGCGCCACTTCCCGCCGCCCGGATGCAGCGGCTTGCCAACGAGATCGGTTATTCCGAAACCGCCTTTGCAACGCCGGGCAGCGATGGCTGGGATGTCCGCTATTTTTCGCCGGAAACGGAAGTCCCGTTTTGCGGCCATGCAACCATTGCGCTCGGCTCGGTACTGGCCCAGCAGATCGGGCCGGGCGTTCATGTCCTGAATATTCCCGCCGGCCGGATTTCGGTGGAAGGCGGCGTGCGCGATGGCCGGCCTTACAGCGAGCTGGAATCTCCGGCCACGAAGCAGGAGCCCGTTTCCGATGCCGTGATCGCAGAGGCGCTGACCCTGTTCGGCCATGAGGCGCGGGATCTGGATCCCGGCTTGCCGGTGCTGCGGGCTCACGCGGGCGCCGATCATTTGATCCTGCCCTTGCGCGATCGCGGATCGCTGGCCCGCATGACCTACGATCTGGATGCCGGCCGGCGCTTCATGCGCGAGCAGGGTTTCGTGACCATCGCGCTGGTCTGGCGCGAGGCCGAGCGTATTTTCCACGCCCGTAATGCCTTTGCATCGGGAGGTGTGCTGGAAGACCCGGCTACCGGCGCCGCGGCTGCGGCCCTGGCCGGGATGCTGCGCGACAGGGGGCTGCTGCGGGCCGGCGAACTCCTGATCCTGCAGGGTGAGGACATGGGCTGGCCGTCGCGTCTAGATGTCCGCTTCACGGATATCCCCGGTTCCGGCGTCCGGGTGGGTGGCGAATCCGCGCCCTTGCCCGATCCGCAGACCGCCACGGCGGCATGAGGCCGCTCAAGGCCGGCTGATCAGCCGCTTGTACCGCGGCCCGTACTCGTGCACGCTTTCGCGCATGTCCGCCACCGTGTCGGCACTCACGGCCGGCGCACGATTCCCCCAGCTGTTGCGCACATAGGTCAGCACGTCGGCGATATCCTGGTCGTTCAGCTTCCAGTCGAAGGCAGGCATGGCCAGGCTGGTGGGCCGCGTGGGCGGGTCCGCCATGTAGTCGCCGCCCAGGACCACCTGGATCAGGGTCTGCGCGTTGGGCGCCTGCACCGAGGACGTATTGGCCAGTGGCGGGAACGCTTCGGCCTGGCCCTTGCCGTCCGCCATGTGGCAGCCCATGCATTGGTCGACGTACAGCGCCTTGCCGCGCGCCATGGTTTCGTCGTCGATGGCGCCCCCTGAGTCGCCGGCGTCGTGCCCGTCTTCCTGGTCCGGTGGGATATCCTTCAGATAGGTGGCGATGGCCCGCAGGTCCTGCTCGTTCAGGTGCCGGGTGGAATTCATCACCACTTCGGTCATGGGGCCGGTGCTGGCGGTGTGCGGGTTGGCCCCCGTTTTCAGATACTGGACGAGATCCTCGGTGGTCCAGCCGCCCAGGCCGGCGCGCCGGTTGCCGGTCAGGCCGGGCGCATACCAGCCTTCGCCGGCATCGCCGCCCTGCAGGGCGCGATCATGGTCCGATCCGCCCAGCAGGTTCTTGGGCGTGTGGCAGGCGGCGCAGTGCCCCGGTCCCTGGACCAGGTAGGCGCCCCGGTTCCAGAGCGTGGATTTGTCCGGATCGGGCGCGTAGGCGCCCGGCTCGAAGAACAGCAGGTTCCAGCCCGCCACCATCTTGCGCCAGCCCAGCGGCCAGATCAGGTCGTTCTCTGGCGATATCGAGCGCACCGGCTGCAGCGTGTCGAGATAGGACTTGAGGTCGTCTACGTCCTCGCGGCTCATCTTGGTGAACCAGGGGTAGGGACAGGCGGGATACATGTGCTGGCCGTCCTTGCGCTTGCCTTCGTGCATTGCGCGGTAGAAATCCTCTCGGGTCCAGTTGCCGATGCCGGTGACGACGTCCGGCGTGATGTTGCTGGA
>ENA-UOVV01001359-UOVV01001359.1-compost-metagenome-genome-assembly--contig:-NODE-1359-length-18766-cov-83.412004_pt1 | contig 18766 bp, 14 predicted proteins | sample MGYA00238155_ERZ761577 | MGnify/ENA primary metagenome ERZ761577 (study PRJEB28898, sample SAMN06268775) | compost metagenome | isolation source: Emeryville, CA | place: USA:Emeryville, CA | collected...
CTGATCTCCTCGGCCGGCACCGGCCACTTCTACACCACCGACAAGAACAAGAAGAACACGCCGGAGAAGATGGAGGTCAAGAAGTACGACCCCGTCATCCGCAAGCACGTTCCGTACAAGGAAGGCAAGATCAAGTAACCGGCCTTGCCGTCCCGTGCATTCGAGAAACCCGCCGCGAGGCGGGTTTTTCGTTGGTGCCCTCGTAATGCTCGTGCCCCGTGAACCCGCGCAGCGTGTCCGGCAGCAGGTCCAGCGTCATCCCGTCCCGGTTCGGTACGGTAGGCTGGATGCGGTGCGCGATGCAAAATGTCCCCGTCCGGCCTTGGAACATGCACCCGCAGCCAACACGCCCGCCAGTCATCGGAGGACTCACATGAAAAACGCCCCCGCCGTTCGTGTCATCGGCATCGCGCTTGCACTGGCATCACCTGGAACCCTTGCGCAGTCGATCGCGTTGGAAGGCCCGCTTGGTTCGTCGGCGTTCGGAACGAGCGTGGTGACCCTTCCGAACGGAAATTTCGTTGTCGGCGATCCCGACTTCACGCCTCCCGGAACGCCATACCGGATCGGCGCCGTGCACCTGTACGACGGAAGCGGCGCGAGGATCGGCACGTTGACCGGCAGCCAGTCCGCGGGCCTCGGCAGCACGAGCATCCATGTGTTGGAGAGCGGCGATTTCGTCGTATGCAGCCCGGACTGGGGCGGCGGCAATGGCACGGGCGCGGCGACATGGATCGACGCGGACGCGGGAATCGACGGCGAGGTATCAGCCGCGAACTCGCTCGTCGGCTCGGCGACCGGCGACCGTGTGTGCTCCGGTGGCATCATCGCGCTTGCCGATGGCGACTACATCGTCGCAAGCCCTAACTGGCACGGCGGCGAGCATCTCGGCGCGGTCACGTTCTGCGGTCGCGACTCGGTTTGCTCCGGCGCGGTCGATCCGGACAACTCGCTTGTCGGCAGCGGCGGTCCGGGCAGCGACGTGATCGCCCTGTCAACGGGGAATTACGCGGTCCTTGTCCCGATGTGGCGCAACGCCAACGACGACAGCGTCGGTGCCGTCGTGCCTTGTCGAAACGACGGCTCCTGCGTGGGCGCCATCGATCCGGACGATGCCCTGACCGGAACGACTCCGGGCGACGCAACGGGCAGCGGCGCGAACGCCGCGCTGATGGACGGCCGCCTCGTGGTGGTGAGTCCGTCTTGGCGGGATGCGCTCGGCAATCCGGTCGGCGCGGCAACGTTGGTTGGCATCGACGGGCCGTTCGGGCCCGTGAGCGAAGCGAACTCGCTCGTCGGCGTCCATGTCGGCGATTTTCACGAGGCGACCGTTGCCGCGCTCGACAACGGAAACTACGTGGTGAACACGCCGTACTGGGACAACGGAACGATCGCGAATGCCGGCGCGTCGACTCTTTGCACGCAACCCGCAGGCTGTGTCGGCTTGCTTTCCGGCGTGTTCTCGCTCGCGGGGGCCGCAGTGGACGATCGCGTTGGTTGGGCAAAGGCCAGCGTCTTGTTGGACGGCAGCTATGTCGTGGCAAGCCCGTATTGGAGCAATGCCGGCATCCCGGCCGTCGGAGCCGTCACGTGGTGCGACGGCGGCACGGGTTGTGCGGGCCCGGTGTCCCTCGCGAACTCGCTGATCGGTGCCAGCCCGTGGGATATCGTCGGTTCCGCCGGAGTGGAAGCCGTTGCGGATGGCAACTACGTGGTCAGCAGCCCCTACTGGGATGATGGGGCCACGGCAGACGCAGGGCTCGTGACGTTCTGCGAAGCGGGAACGGCCTGCACCGGTCCGGTGGATGTGACCCGATCGCTGCACGGGTCCGCGACCAACGACTCGGTGGGGTGGCGCGAAGGCAGCGTCCGGCTTTCGAACGGCAACTACGTGGTTTCCAGTTCGCACTGGCAGGGCGGCGGCGGCGCCGGCGCGGTCACCTGGGCGAATGGCAGGCGCGGGGCGACGGGCGCCGTCTCGCCTGCCAACTCGTTCGTCGGAACCTCGATGGACGACTCGGTTCCGGGCCCCCAGATCATGGCCGTCGCCAACGGAAACTTCATCGTCCGCACGCCGACCCGCGACAACGGCGTGCTGCCGCGAGCGGGCGCCGTGACGCTGCTGCGCGGAACGGGCACGGTGACGGGGACGATCGACGCACGGAACAGCGTGATTGGCGAGGTCGCCGACGAAGGCGATCGACTCGCTTTCGCATACGAAGCGTCCCGCGACGAACTGCTCGTCGGAAAGCCTGCGGAGAATGTCGTGGTCCGGCTCCGCATCGACGCGTTGTTCGTCGGACGATTCGACTGACCGGACCCGAATCGTCTGCGGCGCAAGCGACCGGTTGCCGTCGTTCATTCGACCGGCGTCACTTCCCCTTCGCCGCACTCCCCCTGCCGCGCGCCTTCGCCTGCGCGCGCGGGCGCACGTAGAGGTGTTCGCCGGAGGAACCAGCGATGGCTTTCACTTCCAGGTACGGCTGCGCGCGCACCAGTTCGCCGAGTTTCTGGAAGCCGTAGTTGCGCGGATCGAACGACGGGTTGGCCTTCACCAGCAGCGAACCGACGCCCGAGAGCGAGGCCCAGCCGTCGTCGCGCGCGGCCGAGGTGACGGCCTGCAGCAACGCCGGCTGCAGCGGCTCGGCCTGCGGCGTGGCGTCGGCGGGCGGCGAACCCTTCGCCGCAGGTCGCAGGATCTCGGTGTAGATGAACTTGTCGCAGGCGGCGACGAACGGGCGCGGCGTCTTCTGCTCGCCGAAGCCGTACACCGCCAGACCCGCCTCGCGGATGCGCGTGGCAAGCCGCGTGAAGTCGCTGTCGGACGAGACGAGGCAGAAGCCATCCACTGAACCCGAGTGCAGCAGGTCCATCGCGTCGATGATCAGCGCCGAATCGGTCGCGTTCTTGCCGACCGTGTAGCGGAACTGCTGGATCGGCTGGATCGCGAGGTTGAGCAGCGTCTCCTTCCAGCCGCCGAGGTTCGGCGTGGTCCAGTCGCCGTAGGCACGCTTGACGGTCGCGGTGCCGTAGCGCGCGACTTCCGCGAGCAGTTCGGCCGCGATCGCGGCCTGCGCGTTGTCCGCGTCGATGAGAACGGCGAGCTTGTCGGTTTCGGCCACGGCATCGGTTCCTTCGGCTGTCGGCGACGGTCGTCGCACGCGCCAGTGTGCAGCAGTGCGGCGCGGGATTCGAGCGCGCGGCGTGGCCCGGCCGGAACGGCTTGCGCGCGATCGCGTCGGCGACGCCCGTCGATCCGGCGATCGCCGTCGCTGGCAAAACCCGGCTCCGGATTCCGTGTCGTGGAGAGCGCCTCGTTGCGATCCGATCCACAGCCGGAGTTCCGACCATGCCTGCACCACGCACCTGCCACCTTTCCGCCCTGCTGGGCCTCGCCGTCGCCGCGGCTCCCGCCTGCGCGCTGGCCGGCGGTCCGCCGCAGGTGGTCGAGATTCCCGGCGATCCGCTGACGATCCGCATCGGCGACGACCATTCGCACCAGGTCCTGCACACGGGCGCGGCCGGCGGCGGGCAGTTCTTCCCGGGAGCGGCCGCCGGCACGGGCGACGCGGGTTGGCTGCTCGTGGTGATCGACGGCGGCAAGCGTGGCGCGGACGACGCGCCGCTCGGCACGCGATTCATCGCCGGACCGGATTTCGCGAACCATCCGGGCGGCACCGCGACCGCACCGCTCGGTCCGGTCACGCCGTATGCGGATCGTGCCATCAGCGGCCCGACCGGGGACGGCAGCGCGGCGACGCCGTTCGAGGTGACGGTCACGGCGCGCGATCCGGTGAGGAACATCACCACCACCGAGCGCATCCGCTACGTCAATGGCGATCCGTTCTACACGAGCGAGTTCCGTGCCGTCTCCGCGGGCGGATTCCTGCCGAGCCTGTACGTGACGTTCGCAGGCGATTTCCATCCCGGTGGCACGACGGACGGCATCGCGACGCACGATCCGGCCAGCAGCACGGTCGGCACGCAGCCTTGTTCGGACGCCGTGCCGGCGATCGCGCTGACCCCGCTGGAACCGGTGGATGCGTTCAAGGCCGGCCCCTCCGCCGAAACCTGGGTCGAGATCGGCAGCGGCCCGATCGACGGCATCATCACGCCCGGCTGCATCGACAGCGGCGGCGCGTTGCAGTGGTCCGCGATCGCGCTGGACGGCGGCGAAGCGGTCGGCGGCACGGTCGCGATCGCGGTCGACGTGCCGTCCGGCCCCGTACCGTTCGACATCGTGTCGGTCGTGCCGGCCAGCGGCGTGCAGGGCACGACGGTGCCGGTCACCATCCGCGGCACCGGCTTCGTCGCGGACGTGACGTTCGACTTCGGCGCGGGCATCGCGGTGGGCGGCGTCGCCGTGGTCGACGAGCAGACGGCAACGGCCACGCTGCAGATCGACCCCACGGCCGCGCCCGGGCCACGCGACGCGACCGGCGCGCTGGACACCAAGGGCGGCGCATCGGCCACCTTGCCGGATGCGTTCCGCGTGGTCGCGGCCGCCGGCGGCGACCCGATCCGGCCCGTGCCGACCGGCGGCGTCGCGATGTGGGTGCTGATGGTGCTCGCGCTGACCGGCGCCGCGCTGCGCGCGTGGCGCCGCGCCGGCACCTGACGCGCGCTGCCTACCGCTCCGCCGGCTCCGGATCGGCCGGCGGAACGGGATGCTCGTCGCCGTAATGCAGCACGCCGATGCGGATGCGCTCGCGCCCCTGCGCGCGGCGGTGCCGGTTGGTGTCGCGCAGCGAGTACACGCAGCCGCAGTATTCCTGCTGGTAGAACCGCTCGCGCTTGCTGATCTCGATCATGCGCTGGCTGCCGCCGCCCTTGCGCCAGTTGTGGTCCCAGTAGACCAGCCCGTCGTAGGGCGCGACCGCGCGATGGCCGCAGTCGTTGATCTGCGCCATGTCCTTCCAGCGCGAGATGCCGAGCGAGCTGGTCATCACCGGAAAGCCGTGCTCGTGCGCGTACAGCGCGGTGCGCTCGAAGCGCATGTCGAAGCACATCGTGCAGCGGATGCCGCGCTCCGGTTCGTTCTCCATGCCCTTGGCGCGGGCGAACCAGTTGTCGGTGTCGTAGTCGGCATCCACGAACGGCACGCCGTGCTTCTCGGCGAAACGGATGTTCTCGTCCTTGCGCAGTTCGTATTCCTTCACCGGGTGGATGTTCGGGTTGTAGAAGAAGATCGTGTAGTCGATGCCGGATTCGAGGAAGGCTTCCATCAGCTCGCCCGAACACGGCGCGCAGCAGGAATGCAGTAACAGCTTGTCGCTGCCGTTCGGCAAGACCAGCTTCTGGCGCGTCGTGCTCATGCGTCCTTCGCGATCAGCTTCACGACGCTGGAGAAATCCAGCGCGCCGTTGCCGGCGGCGCTGTTCATCGCGTAGAGGTTGCGCGCCAGTTCGCCGAGCGGGATCGAGGCGCCCACGCCCATCGCGGCCTCGGCGGCCAGACCGAGATCCTTGAGCATCAGGTCGTTGCCGAAGCCGCCACCGTAACCGCGCGAGGCCGGCGCGTTCTCCAGTACGCCGGGCCAGGGATTGCAGACCTCGGTGGCCCAGCTCCGGCTCGTGCTCACCGCCATCATCGCCGACAGCGTCTTCGCATCCAGCCCGTGCGCGACACCGAGCGCGATCGCCTCGCCGGTCACCGCCATGATCACGCCGAGCGCCATGTTGTTGCACAGCTTGGCAACCTGTCCGGCGCCGACGCCGCCCATGTGGAAGACGTTCTTGCCCATCGCGGCCAGCACCGGCCGGGCGCGTTCCAGCGCCGCGGCGTCGCCGCCGACGATGAAGGTAAGCGTGCCGGCCGCCGCGCCGGCGGTACCACCGGACACCGGCGCATCGAGCATCGCGAGGCCGCGCGCGGCGGCGGCTTCGGCGACCTTGCGCGCGGACGCCGGCGCGATCGTGCTGCAATCGACGACCAGCGCGCCGTCCGGGATCGCCGCGAGCAGGCCGCCGTCGAGGTACAGCGCCTCGACATGGCGGCTGGCCGGCAGCATCGAGATCACGACCTCGGCATCCGCGACGGCGACGGCGGCGCTGTCGGCAGCGGTCGCGCCGGCGGCCGCGGCGGATGCGAGCGCGGCGGCGGACAGGTCGAACGCATGCACGGCATGGCCGGCCTTGACGAGATTGGCGGCCATCGGCCCGCCCATGTTGCCCAGTCCGATGAAGGCGATGCGGCTCATGTGGAAGTCTCCGTTGTGGTGCCGAGATCGGCCAGCGGATGCGCGCCATCCGGCCAGGCCGGCGCGACGAGGAAGGTTTCGGCCCAGGCCGCGTCGGCCTCGGCCAGCGTGGCCGGTTGCCAGCGCGGCGCGCGGTCCTTGTCGATCAGCAGCGCGCGGATGCCTTCCTCGAAGTCGCCATGCGCGCAGCAATGCAGCGAGGCGACGTATTCGAGGCGGAACGTGTCGGCCAGCGAGAGCGCGGCGGCGCGCCCTTGCAGCAGGTGGCCGAGCCGCGCGGAACCGGGCGATCCGGCGGCGAGCGTGCGCTGCGCGGCGGCGACCCACGGATCGGACGCATCGAGGACGCCGATCGCGGCGACCACGTCCTCCAGCGCCGCGTGCGCGCAGGCCGCCTCGATCGCGTCGCGATGGCGTTGCAGCGGCCCCGGCCGGGGCGCGGCGGCATGGCGCGCGAGCAACGAGTCGAGCACGCGGCGGTCGGCCTCGGCATCGCCCGTCCACGGCGCCTCGGGCAGGTCGGCGAGCATCGAAGCGGTCGCGGCCTGCGGCACGAAACGATCGGCGAGGCCGGCGTGTATCGCATCGCCCGCATCCAGCGGCGCGCCGGTCAGGGCGACGAACAGCCCGGCGCGGTGCGGCACGCGGCCGAGCAGGCGGCTTCCGCCGACGTCGGGATACAGGCCGACGGTGATCTCGGGAAACGCGAGCTTTGAGCGTTCGTCGACGACGCGATGGCTGGCGCCGGCCATGAGGCCGATGCCGCCGCCCATCACGATGCCGTGGCCGCGGCAGAGGATCGGCTTCGGATACGTGTGGATGCGGTGGTCGAGGCGGTACTCGGTCGCGAAGAAATCGGCCGCATAGGCGTTGTCGAGGATGCCGGTGCTGCCGCGCTCGCGGCACTCGCGCATGCTGCGGTACAGCGCCTGCAGGTCGCCGCCGGCGCAGAACGCCTTTTCGCCCGCGCCTTCGAGCAGCACCAGCGCAATGCCCGCGTCCACGGCCCACGCGCGCAATCGCGCATCGAGGCGGCGCGCCATGTCGAGCGAGAGGCCGTTCAGCGTCCGCGGCGCGTTCAGCGTCGCGACGCCGATGCGCAGGCCGGCGCGCGTTTCGCGTTCGGCGAACACGACCGGCGCGATGGCGGCGTCGGATGCGCTCATGCGTTCTTCCACTGCGGCGCGCGCTTTTCGAGGAACGCTGCGACGCCTTCCTTCTGGTCGGCCGTGTCGAACAGATCGACGAAATACTCGCGTTCGGACACCAGCGCGGTCGCATGCGTCTGCTGGCGCGTGGCCTGGATCAGCTTCTTGCAGGCGGCGACGCTGACCGGGCTCTGCCGCGCGGCCTTCTCCGCCCATTCCATCGCGCGGGCGAGCGACTGGCCTTTCGCGACGACCTCCTCGACCACGCCGATGCGCAGCGCGGTGGCGGCGTCGATGCGCTCGCCAAGCAGGATCATGCGCTTGGCCCAGCCTTCGCCGGCAAGGCGCGTAAGGTTCTGCGTGCCGCCCGCGCACGGCAGGAGGCCGACGCCGGCTTCCGGCAGCGCCAGTTGCGCGTGCTCCTCGGCGATGCGCAGGTCGCAGGCCAGCGCGCATTCGAGGCCGCCGCCCATCGCGTAGCCGTTGATCGCCGCGATGCTGACGCCGCGGAACGCGGACAGCGCCTCGAACGCCTCGCCGAAACGGCGCGCCGCCTCGCGCGCCTGCGCCTTGTCGCCCGCCGCGAACTGCTTGAGATCGGCGCCGGCGGAGAAGAACTTCTCGCCATCGCCGGTGACGACGAGCGCGAAGACGTCGCGCTGGCCGTTCAGCACGCCGACCAGGTCGCGCAACGCGGCCAGGCTGTCCACGGTCCACGTGTGCGCCGGCGGATTGCACAGCGTGACGACGACGGTGGCGTCGTGCTGATCGAGCTTCAGGCCCGGCCATTCGCGGGCGCGCAAATCCATCATCGCAATTCCTCTTCGGTATCGAGCAGGTGGCGCGCAACGATCACGCGCATGATTTCGTTGGTGCCTTCGAGGATCTGGTGCACGCGACAGTCGCGCAGCAGGCGCTCGATCGGGTATTCGCGGGTGTAGCCGTAGCCGCCGTGCAGTTGCAGCGCGTCGTTGCAGACCGAGAAGCCCGCATCGGTGGCGAATCGCTTGGCCATCGCGCACCACACCGTCGCGTCGCGGCTGCGCGCATCGAGCTTGCGCGCAGCCGTGTGCACCATCTGCCGCGCGGCGACGAGTTGCGTGGCCATGTCGGCGAGGCGGAAGCGCAGCGCCTGGAACTCGGCCAGCGCCTTGCCGAACTGGCGCCGCTCGCCGAGGTGGCGGCGCGCCGCATCGAGCGCGCCCTGTGCGGCGCCGAGCGAGCAGGCGGCGATGTTGAGGCGGCCGCCGTCGAGGCCCTTCATCGCGATGCGGAAGCCTTCGCCTTCCGCGCCGAGCCGGTTGCGCGCCGGCACGCGCACACCGTCGAACGCGATCGCGCGCGTCGGCTGGCTATGCCAGCCGAGCTTCTCTTCGTTGCGGCCGTAGGCGATGCCCGGCAGGTCGGCCGGCACCGCGAACGCGCTGATCCCGCGCGCGCCGTCTCCTCCGGTGCGCGCCATCACCACGAGCAGGTCGGTGGCGCCGGCGCCGGAGATGAACGCCTTGCTGCCGTCGATGACGTATTCGTCGCCGTCGCGCGCCGCGCGCGTCCGCAGCGACGCGGCATCGGAGCCGGCCTCCGGTTCCGTCAGGCAGTACGAGGCGAGCTTCCGTCCGCTCGCGAGCGCCGGCCCCCACGTGTCGCGCAGCGCGGCTTGTGCGTGCTCGGCGAGCATCCACGTCGCCATGTTGTGGATGCTGATGAACGCGGCGGTGGAAGGATCGACCGCCGCCAGTTCCTCGATCACGATCGCCGCGTCGAGCCGGGTCAGGCCGCTGCCGCCGGCCGCTTCGTCCACGTACAGGCCGCAGAAGCCGAGTTCGCCGGCCCTGGCGATCGCCTCGCGCGGAAAGATCGACTCGGCATCCCAGCGCGCGGCATGCGGCGCGAGTTCGGCCAGCGCGAATTCGCGCGCGGCGGCGCGATACGCGAGCTGTTCGTCGCTCAACCCGCTTGAAGACGGGACGATTGAAGACGGGACGATCGTCTGGATGTCCATGACGGCGGCCATCACTTCAGGCTGATCGTGGTGTTGACGCCGTGACCGAGCGTTTCGTCGTCGAACCAGCGCGCGGTGACCGTCTTGGTCTGCGTGTAGAACGTGACCACCTGCTTGCCGTAGGGACCGAGGTCGCCGAGCTTGGACGCGCGCGAGCCGGTGAACGAGAACAGCGGCACCGGCACCGGAATCGGCACGTTGATGCCGACCTGGCCGACGTCGATTTCCTCCTGGAAGCGCCGCGCGGCCGCGCCGGACTGCGTGAAGATCGCGGTGCCGTTTCCGTTCGGGTTGGCGTTGATGATCGCGATGGCCTCATCGAGCGAATCGGCGGACAGGATCACCAGCACCGGGCCGAAGATTTCCTCGTCGTAGATGCGCATGCCCGGCTTCACGCCGGAGAAGATCGTCGGGCCGACGAAGTTGCCGTTCTCGAAGCCGGGCACCTGCGGGTTGCGGCCGTCCAGTTCCAGCACGGCGCCCTGCTCGACGCCGGACGCGATCAGGCCTTCGATGCGCGCCCTCGCGGCACAGGAGATCACCGGCCCGAGGTCGGCACCCGGCTCGGTGCCGGCGCTGACCCTGAGCGTCTTCGCCTTGGCCACCAGATCCGGGATCCACGCCTTCGCATCGCCCACCAGCACCAGGGTGGAAGCCGCCATGCAGCGCTGGCCGGCCGCGCCGAACGCGGCGCCGACGATCGCGTTCAGTGTCTGCTCCTTGTTGGCGTCCGGCAGCACCACGGCGTGGTTCTTCGCGCCCATCATGCATTGCACGCGCTTGCCGGCCAGCGAGGCGCGGTTGTACACGTGGGTGCCGACGCGGGTTGAGCCGACGAAGGAGACCGCCTTGATGTCCGGGTGATCGCAGATCGCGTTCACCACGTCCTCGCCGCCGTGGACGACGTTCAGCACGCCCTTCGGAATGCCGGCCGCCAGTGCCAGCTCGACCAGGCGCATGGTCACCATCGGGTCCTGCTCGGACGGCTTGAGCACGAAGGTGTTGCCGGTGGCGATCGCCATCGGGAACATCCACAGCGGGATCATCGCCGGGAAGTTGAACGGGGTGATGCCGGCGCACACACCCAGCGGCTGCAGCAGGGTGTAGGTGTCCACGCCGTTGGCCACGTTGTTGGCCAGCTCGCCCAGCTGCAGGTTGCCGATGGCGGCGGCGTGCTCGACCACCTCCAGGCCACGGAACACGTCGCCCTCGGCATCGGGCAGGGTCTTGCCCTGCTCGGCGGTCAGGATCGCGGCGAGTTCGGCCATGTGCTCGCGGATGAGTTGCTGGTACCTGAGGAAGATCCGCGCGCGCGCGCCGATCGGCGTCCTGCGCCAGCTCTGGAACGCTCGCTTCGCCGCCGCGACGGCGGCATCGACTTCGTCGGCAGTGGCGAACGGAACGCGCGCGAGCACGGCCTGCGTCGCCGGGTTGACGACATCGCGCCATTGCGCGGAGTTCGATTCGACGAACGCGCCGTCGATCAGGAGCTTGACGGTCGCGACTCCGGTCGCGACTGGCTGCATCGGATTCATGATCGGTCTCCCTGTCGCACACCCGCGAAACGCGGTTGCGGAGGCAGACGACCGAGCGGGCTCCGGACACGGCGACCCGATCACTCGCCGGGTTGCCCGCCGCAACGCCCGAGGAGGACATCGCCGCAGCGACATCCGCTCCAGGCCGGTCTCCGGACTTGCGAGCGATGCCATCGGCATCCCCCGACGCCTTCCCGCGCGCGCGCAGTGGCTGGTTGTCGGGTCTACTCGCCTACCGTTGCGGGGGCAGTGCCGGCATTGGGGCCAAGAAGGCGCCCGCACCGGCTTCCCGTTTCACCCTGCGCGCCGCTGGCGGCGGCAGGACACCTGAAGCCCGACGAGTGTAGGCGCCGCCCGCCGACGGGGACAAGCCGCAGTGCACGATGGCCGGAAACGGCGACCGACGGATGGTGATCTTGCCCCTGTTTGACGGACACCCGGTTAAGCGATTCTCTATCGCAAATCGAGGTGGACACCATGGCAACGAAGAAGGCTACCGCTGCGGGGCAGCGCCGGCTTCGCCATCGCACGGAACACGTCCGCGCGACGGCCTACCGGCTTCCCTTTTCAATCCATCCTTTCATCGGGATGAAGGGATGGATACCTCGGCGCGCGCACGGTAGCCCGGCGCGGGCGCGGGCGTCAACGATGGCGTGCGCCGCATGAGCCGTTTCGCCGCGCTTCGACGCAGGCAGGAGGGACCACTTCCGGAGCTCCACCATGCATCGCCATCTGCTCGCCGCCGCGTTCGTGCTGTTTGCCTGTGTGCCGCCGGCGCAGGCGCAATGGACCGTCACCGGCACGCCGGTACCGGAACTCGCGCCTTTCGACGACGAGATGCAGGCGCTGATGACCGCGCGCGACATCCCGTCCGGCGCGATCGCGGTCGGCTGGCAGGGGCGGCTGGTGCTGGCGCGCGGCTACTCGTGGAATCCCGGCGCGGAGGACATCGTCACGCAGCCGACCTCGCTGTTCCGCCTCGCCAGCGTGAGCAAGCCGATCACCTCGACACTGGTTCACCGGCTGATCCAGGACGGCCGGCTTTCGCCCGACGCGACGATCGGCGATTTCATCGACCTGACGCCACGGCCCGGGACGACGATCGACCCGCGCCTGCCGACGATCACCGTACGCAACCTGCTGCAGATGCTCGGCGGCTTCGGCGATCCGGTCACGCTCGGCTACGACCCGGTGTTCCGCGACACCGTGGTCGCGGCCGGCCTCGGCATCCCGCTTCCGGTCTCGCACGCGGACGTGATCCGCTACCAGAACGGCGAGCCGCTGGTCGCCGATCCGGGCACGACGTATTACTACAGCAACTACGGCTACAAGCTGCTCGGGCGCATCGTGGAGGCTGCATCCGGCATGCCGTATGCGCGCTACGCGCATCGCGTGATGAACCCGGCCGGCATCTGGCACCTGCGCCTCGCGCGCGCGCGGCAGGAACAGCGCGCACCGGGCGAGGTCGCGTACTGGAGCGGCGGACAAGGCCCGAACGTGATCGACGCGACCGGCGGTAACCGGCCATGGGAATACGGCGGCTCGATCAATCAGGACACGATGGATGCCTACGGCGGCTGGGTCGCCTCGGCGCCGGAACTGCTGCGCTGGCTGGTCAACCTGCACGATCCGGACGCGCCGGATGCGATCCTCGATGCCGATTCGATCGAGGCGATGTTCGCGCTGCCCGAGAACTTCGGCGGCAGCTACACGCCCGGCAGCTACTACTACGCGGCGGGCTGGGCCGTGCGCGACTACGGAACAGGCGGCCGCACGACATGGCACGCCGGCAGCCTGCCGTCCACCGCGACGTACGTGCTGCGCTACCGCACCGGATTCGACGTCGTCGTGCTGCTCAACCGCCGCAACGAGACCGACCCGGACGCGACCACCAACGCGATGGACAGCGCCGTCTTCGCCGCCTACGCGCAGATCGCGAGCTGGCCCGCGCACGACCTGTTCCCGCAGGTGCTGGACACGATCATGCGCGACGCATTCGACTGATTCAGCCGATCGCCAGCGCGACCGCGAGGCCGATCCACAGCACGAATCCGAGCCAGTTGTTGTTGCGGAAGGCGGCGAAGCAGGCCGCACGGTCGCGCTCGCGAATGATCCATTGCTGCCAGCCGAACAACGCGGCGGCGACGCCGAGGCCGGCGAAGTACGGCCAGCCGAGCGCGGCGCGGGTGCCGGCGAGCAGCATCGCGAACAGGAACGTCGCCATCAGCACGCCGAGGATCGCGCGGTCCGCATCGCCGAACAGGATCGCGGTGGACTTCGCGCCGACGCGGATGTCCTCGTCGCGGTCGACCATCGCGTACTCGGTGTCGTAGATCACCGACCACAGCACGTTGGCGAGGAACAGCAGCCATGCCAGCGGCGGCAGCGTGCCGGTGACCGCGGCGAATGCCATCGGGATCGACCAGCCGAACGCGGCGCCGAGCACGACCTGCGCGAGATGCGTGACGCGCTTGGTGAACGGATAGATCGCGGCCAGCGCGGCACCGGCGAACGACAGCAGGATGGTGAGCCAGTTGGTGAACAGCACCAGCACGAACGAGATGCCGAGCAGCGCCGCGAACAGGAGCAGCGCCTCCTTCTTCGACACGCGCCCGGCCGCCATCGGCCGCCCGCGGGTGCGCTCGACGTTGGCATCGAGCCAGCCGTGGTCGGCATAGTCGTTGATCACGCAGCCGGCGCTGCGCATCGCGAACACGCCGATCGTGAAGATCACGAGCAGGCCCGGCGGCGGGAAGTCGCCGGCGGCGAACCACAGCGCCCACCACGTCGGCCACAGCAGCAGCAGCGCGCCGACCGGGCGATCCATGCGCATCAGCACGAGATAGTTGCGCGCGCGATCGCGATGCCGCTCCGGCAGGACAGCGAGCAGCGCATCAAGCACCCGCGTCGAACGCGCCGAGGCATCGGCCGGCCGCGCATCGGCGGACGGCTTCGGCGCCGGCTCGGGCGTGCGCAGGAACGAGGGCACGAAATCCGGCGCGGCCTTGCGCGATGCAACGGCCGGCGGCGACGCGGGCGACCGGGCATCGGGCGATGTCGCGCGCGGAGCCGGGACAGGTGCGGGCGCGGTTGACGCCGGAGCCGGCGTCGGCTTGCGGGATGGCATGGCCGGAGTCGCCGCCTCGCTTCGTGCGGCCGGTTCCGAGGGCGCTTCCGGTGCCGGCGCGGGTGCCGGCTTCGGCGATGACGTCGGCGCGCGTATCGCTGCCGCGGGCGGTGGCGGATTCGGCTTCGATGCCGGCACGGGCACGGACGACGCAGCGGATGCGGCATGCGATTCGGGAGCCGACGCCGATCGACTCGTCGCAGCGGGCGGCGCGGCGGAAGCATGCGCCGCCTGCGCTGCGGCCGGCGCAGGCGCGCCGTCCCGCGCGTCCGCGGCCGGCTTCCGAGGCGCGGCGGTCCGGCGCTTCGCAGCGGGCTTCGCTTCCGCGGAAGCGGCCTCGCCCGTGTCCTGCTTTCTGCGCGTGCGCGGCTTGCGTGCCGGAGCCGCCTCGACGGCGTCATCGCTCCCGGCATCGGCGCCTTTCACGGCCGGCGCGCGGCGGGTCCGCGGCTTCGGCGCCGCCGCGGGCGCATCGCCTTCCGCTGCCGTGCGCTTGCGGCGCCGCGCGGGGCTCGCGGGTGTTTCCTCGTCCATGCGGCGCAGTGTACGGCAGCCCGTCGCCCGCCGACGTGACGCCGCACGCGCAGGCGACGGGCGCTATGCTGCGGCCTTTCCGCACGAGACACGAGGTAGTGATGCATCGCTGGCTGCCGGGTCGCTATCTGCCGTTCGCGCTGTGCGTGGCGGCATTCCTCCTCGCACTCGCGCTGTGGAAGACGGGCACCGTGGCGCATGTCGCGGCGGCCGTCGCGGGCGCGCTGTCGCTGCTCGGCGTGGTCGATCTCGCGCAGCGGCGCTCCACGCTGCGGCGCAATTTCCCGGTCAGCTCGCACATCCGCTTCCTGTTCGAGTACTTCCGGCCGATGCTGCGCCAGTACGTGGTCGAGTCGGACACGGACGAGGTGCCGTTCTCGCATGCGCAGCGCTCGATCGTGAAGCAGCGCGCGAAGCAGGCGCCGGACGTGCGTCCATTCGGCACGCTGCTCGATCTCTACGCCGAACGCTACGAATGGCTCAACCATTCGATGGCGCCGACCACGATCGCCGGCCGCGATTTCCGCATCGATGTCGGCGGGCCGCAGTGCGAACGGCCGTACTCGGCCAGCGTGTTCAACATCTCGGCGATGAGCTTCGGCTCGCTGTCGCCGAACGCGATCCGCGCGCTCAACGAGGGCGCGCGGATCGGCGGCTTCTTCCACGACACCGGCGAAGGCTCGCTGTCGCGCTACCACCGCGAGGGCGGCGGCGACATCGTGTGGGAACTCGGCTCGGGCTACTTCGGCGCCTGCGAGCGGGCGGGCGTGTTCAGCGCCGAGCGCTTCGTCGAGCGCGCGACGCTCGACCAGGTGCGGATGATCGAGATCAAGCTCTCGCAGGGCGCCAAGCCCGGCCACGGCGGCGTGCTGCCGGCGGCCAAGGTCAGTGCCGAGATCGCCGAGACGCGCGGCGTGCCGATGGGCGAGGACTGCATCTCGCCGTCGCGCCATTCCGCGTTCGACACGCCCGAGGGGCTGCTGCACTTCGTGGCCGAGCTGCGCCGGCTGTCCGGCGGCAAGCCGGTCGGCTTCAAGCTGGCGGTCGGCCATCCGTGGGAGTGGTTCGGCATCGCCAAGGCGATGACCACGACCGGCATCCTGCCGGACTTCATCGTCGTGGACGGTGGCGAGGGCGGCACCGGCGCCGCGCCGCTGGAGTTCGCCAACCACATCGGCGCGCCGCTGCGCGAGGCGCTGATGCTGGTCCACAACACGCTGGTCGGGCTGGACCTGCGCGAGCGCATCCGCATCGGCGCGAGCGGCAAGATCATCACCGCGTTCGATCTCGCGCGCACGCTCGCGATCGGCGCGGACTGGTGCAACGCGGCGCGCGGCTTCATGTTCGCGCTCGGCTGCATCCAGTCGCTGTCGTGCCACACCGACCGCTGCCCGACCGGCATCGCGACGCAGGATCGCGGTCGCTGGAAGCATCTGGACGTACCGGACAAGGCGCAGCGCGTGGCCAACTTCCATGCCGGCACGCTGCACGCGCTCAAGGAGATGCTGCAGGCGGCCGGACTCGGCCACCCGAGCGAGCTGGGACCCGAGCACGTGATCCGGCGCATCTCGGCCAACGAGGTGCGTTCGCTCGCGGCGCTGTATCGCTTCCTCGATCCGGGCGAGCTGCTCGGCGGGCGTGTGCCCGAACACGCGGTGTTCCAGCGGTTCTGGAACGCGGCGCGTCCGGACACGTTCGGGCCGCCGGCGGAGCTGGCCGCGCGCCGGGCCAGCAAGTCGATCTGAGTTCGAAGGCGCAGGCCGCTTCCGCAGCCTGCGTCGCGTCATGTGAAGCAATGTAACGGGGCCGCTCCGGACCGGCGGTCGCGGCCGACCGGCGCCCTACACTTCGCACGTCGTTCTCCGCCATGAGTTCCATGTCGCACGGATGCCAATGGCTGCTGCTGGCGCTGTCGTTGCCGATGGCGGCTTCGGCGGCCGTCGTGCCGGCGCCGGGCGCCGACCCGACCGGCAGCTTCGAGTGGCAGGCCCATCGCATGTTCACCAGCGCCGACGGCTTGCCGCACAACACCGTGCTCGCGCTGCTGCAGGATGCGGATGGCTACGTGCATGCCGGAACCGGCCATGGACTCGTGCACTACGACGGCCGCGACGTGCACGTGTACGGCGCACCGAACGGCTTCCCCGCGGCGATGGTCCACGCGATGCAGTCCGCGACCGACGCCGACGGCGAATCGGTGCTGCACGCGACGCTGTGGCCCGGCGGGCTCGCGCGGATCGGTGGTGATGGCCGCTGGCGGGTCATCGACAGCCGCGCGGGCTTGCCGGTCGACGCCACGCGCAGCCTGTTGCGCGAACGCTACCGCGGCAACCTGTGGGTCGGCACGGTCGGTGCCGGCATCGCGCGTGCCGAACATGGCCGATGGACCTTGTTCGACGAGCGCCTCGGCCTGCCCGACCGCGCTGTCCTCGGCGTCGGCTGGTCGGCGCCGACCGGTTTGCTGTGGGTCGCCACCGCACGCGGCGCCGTGCACTGGGAGCACGGTCGCTTCGTGCCGCTGCTGCCAGCCACGCATGCAGCGCAGCAGGTCAACGACGTCGTCAACGCGCCGGACGGGCTGCGCTGGATCGCGCACGCGAGCGGCCTGCAGGCCTGGCGCGGCAATGCACTGGAACACGACTTCACGCTCGACAATGCGCCGCTGCCCGCCGCCGCGATCCAGCGCATCGCGTTGCGCCGTGACGGAGCGGGCGGATACGAACTCTACGCGGGCAGCCACCACGGGCTCGCGCGCTGGACGCCCGCCCGCGGCATCGAGCACGTGACCGACATGCCGGGCCTGCCGGTGGACGTGGCGGTGCGGGATTTCGCGGTGTTGCCGGACAACAAGACTGCCGACCGGCTCTGGATCGCGACCGACCAGGGCCTCGTGCTGCGCGATGCGTTCGCGTGGACGCGCATCGACGGCGGTTGCCTCCGGGACATCGGGCCGTTCACCGTCGAGGCCGAGCCGAGGGGGCCGGGCGTGCGCCTCTGGCTGGCCACCGGCAACGGCTTGCTGCGCATCGATCCGGATGGCAGCTGCAAGCCATTTCCGATCGCCGATGCGCTCGGCGCGCTGACGCACACGCGGCTCGCGGGCGATTCCCTCTACGTGTTCGGCGCACGCGGCGTGCTTCGGCTGCCGCGGGACGCCACCCCGGAGACCGAACCGGACGCGCGCCACGACTCGGCATCCGGACTGGTCAATCCCGAAATCACCATGAGCGCGATCGACGCGCGCGGTCGCCTGTTCGGCGCGACGATGGCCGGTCTCGCCGCGCTGCAGCCGGGTGCGGCGCCCGCGGCGCCGGAGCCCGCGCCGCTGCGCCTGCTCGTTGCGCGGTACGGCGAGCGGGACGCGCCGTTGCAGGACGGCATGACCCTTCCGCCGGACGACGGCAGCGTGCAGTTCCGGTACAGCCTGTTCGCGTTCGAGCGGCAGGAGGCGACGCGCTATCGCGCGCGCCTCGTCGGATTGAACGACGCGTTCGGCGAATGGATGAAAGCCGATGCGATCATCTACTCGCGCCTGCCGTCCGGCGAGTACCGGTTCGAGGTCGAGGCGCGCGATGCCGACGGGAACATCGCGCCGCCGGTCTCGCTCGGCTTCCGGGTTGCCGCGCACTGGTGGCAGCAGACCTGGATGCTGGTGGGCGCCGGGGTGCTGCTGCTGGCCGGCGGACTCGGCATCGGCCGCTGGCGCGAACGGGTCGCGCGCGACCGCGCGCTGGCGATCGAGCGGCAGGTCGCCGCGCGCACCTACGAACTCGCGGACGCCAACGCGCGCCTCGCTCGCGCGGCCACCACCGACCCGCTGACCGGCCTGCGCAACCGGCGCTATTTCGAGCGCATCGCATCCAACGAAGAGCAACGCGCCCGGCGCCTTCCGGAAAGCCACGCGATGCTGGTCGCGATGCTCGATCTCGACCACTTCAAGCGCGTCAACGACAACGAGGGGCATGACGCGGGCGACGCGGTGCTGGCCGAGGTGGCGCGGCGGCTGTGCGCGCTCGAACGCGGCAGCGATTTCGCGCTGCGCTGGGGCGGCGAGGAGTTCCTGCTGCTGTTCCGCGATGTCGAGCGCGAGTCCGCCGCCGTGCCGCTGCGGCGCGTGATGCAGGCCATCGCGAGCGAGCCGGTACCGTTCAACGAGCGCCGGATTTCGGGCTCTCTCGCGTTTCGTGTGGAAAGAGCCTGATCATGCTGCCGCAGGTTTCA
>ENA-UOVV01001360-UOVV01001360.1-compost-metagenome-genome-assembly--contig:-NODE-1360-length-18743-cov-14.936269_pt1 | contig 18743 bp, 15 predicted proteins | sample MGYA00238155_ERZ761577 | MGnify/ENA primary metagenome ERZ761577 (study PRJEB28898, sample SAMN06268775) | compost metagenome | isolation source: Emeryville, CA | place: USA:Emeryville, CA | collected...
AGATAACCGAACTTGCCGTGCGCGACATTGTTCATGGCCGCGAGGTGAAGAACCGCGAGGCACTGGCAAATCCTGAGGCGCTGGATTTTTACAAGGATTTACCTGAACTGGCTTCCTAGTCATTGCGAGGAGCCGCGCCAACGGCGACGAAGCAACCCAGTGCGGCAATCGATACTCACGGTACTGGATAGCTTGGCGTCGCTTGCAACGACGAGCCGCTATTCGGGCAACAACAGTCTTCCGCCAAGACCTGCCACGGGAACATGGCGTCCCTCGATCCAGGCGCGGATCATGGCGTTCACCGCTTCCGGTGCTTCCTGCTGCACCCAGTGGGAGACTTGCGGCAGGTAGCGCAGCGTGAAATCGCTGACGAGTTCTTCCGTGCCATAGGTGAGTTCCTTGCCGAGCGCGGCATCTTCCTCACCCCAGATCATCAGTGTGGGAATATCCACGATGGGCGGTTCGGCCCATTCTGCCGGGCGCTCCCCGCCGAAATTGGCGCGGTAATAGTTGATCATCGCCGTCATCGCGCCGGGAAGCTGCGCATTGGCGCGGTAGTGATCCAGCACTTCTTCAGGGAAGCGGCTCTTGTCCACCGCCATGCCGCGAAACGCCTCCGCAATCGCCTGGGCGTTGCGCGCAAGGAAGACCTTTTCCGGCAGCCACGGGATCTGGAAGAAAAAGACGTACCAGGATTTGCGAAGTTGCGCCCAAGTGCGGATTTTCTTCGCAAAGATGGCCGGGTGCGGCAGGTTCATCACGATGAACCGCTCAAGCGGGCGAATCTTTTTCAGCACAAAGGTCCAGGCAATGGCCCCGCCCCAGTCATGTGCGACAAGGGTGACAGGCCCGGTAATGCCGCGCGCGCGGGCCGCGTCGATCAGCCCCGCCACGTCCTCCAGCAGATAGTCCATGTGATAGGCGGATTTTTCCTTGGGCCGGGAGCTGTTGCCATAGCCGCGCAGGTTCGGTGCCCAAGCCGTGTAGCCGAGTTCCGCAAAGATGGGAAGTTGCTGGCGCCAGGAATACTTGCTTTCCGGGAAACCGTGGAGGAGCAGGGCGAATTTCTCCCCCTCGCCGCACATATCGACTTCGAAGGCGAGTCCGTTCGCCTCGATATAGGCCGTGCTGATCGCGCTCTCGCTCATGGTCTCCCCACCGTTCCGATTCTGGCAGGCGACTATAGGCAATTTTCGCCTGCGGGAAGAGCGGGGGACTGACAGAAGCCGGTCTTTTCCCTATTGTCTCGACACAATTTCGGGGTAGTTGGACGGGGAGCCGACATGAATACATCCTATGCGCCGCGGCAGTGGTCGTCGCGGTTCGCCTTTTTGATGGCCGCCATCGGCAGCGCCGTCGGCTTGGGCAATATCTGGCGGTTTCCCTATCTCGCGGGCGAAAATGGCGGCGGCGCCTTCATCGCCATTTATGTGCTGACGCTCACCTGCATTGCGCTCCCCATTCTCATCGCCGAAATCACCGTCGGGCGCATGGGGCGGCAAAGCCCCATCAACACGATGCGCCGGTTGGTCGCGGAACACAGGGCGCTGCGTATCTGGATGCTGATCGGCTGGGGCAGCACAATCGGTGCCTTCATCGTGCTCTCTTATTACAGCGTGATCGGCGGATGGACGCTTAAATATATTGAGCTGGCTGTCAGCGGCGCCTTTGCGGGTGACACGGCGGCAAGCTCGGCGGAGCAGTTTGGCGTCTTTGTAGGATCGCCGCTTCAGGCGGGCTTCTGGCACACGGTTTTCATCGGTGCCACCATCGCGATTGTGGCGGGCGGCGTGTCTGCGGGCATTGAACGCTCGGTCGTCATCCTGATGCCGCTCCTCTTTGTGCTTCTGGTCGGCCTTGCGCTTTACGCGGTAACCACGCCGGGCTTCGGCGAGGCCATGCGCTTCATGTTTGCCTTCAAGCTAGAAGATGTGACGCCGGGCACGGTGCTTGCTGCCATCGGGCAGGGCTTCTTCTCGCTCAGCGTCGCGCTTGGCGCGATGATAACCTATGGCGCTTATCTTGAGCAGGATGTGTCCATTGGCCGGTCGGCAATCATCATTGCCGTGCTGGATACGATTGTCGCGATCACGGCGGGTATCGCCATTTTCCCGCTCGTCTTTTCTTTCGGGCTGGAGCCGTCAAGCGGGCCGGGCCTCACCTTCATCACGCTTCCCATCGCCTTTGGTTCGATTGGCGGCGGCGTCGTGATCGGTGCGGTTTTCTTCCTGCTGCTTGCGGTTGCGGCGCTCACTTCGGCCATCTCGCTGCTGGAGCCGCTGGTCGCCTGGGCGGAGGAAACCTACCAGATCACCCGCCGCCGCCTCGCCATCATGGTGGGTGCCGCGGGTTGGCTGGTCGGGTTTGCGACGGTTTTCTCCTTCAATTACTGGTCAGATTTCTTCCCCCTCGCGCCTCTCGGCCTGATGGTGGACAAGACAATCTTCGATGTCTTCGACTTCTCCGTCTCGAACATCGTCATGCCGGTTGTGGGCCTGATGCTCGCGCTCTTTGCCGGCTGGGCCCTGACGCGCGAAACGGTGGTCGCGGCGCTGGGGGCGGAGCGGGCGCGCTGGTTTTCCTTCTGGCGCTTCATGCTGCGCTATATCGCCCCGCTCGGGGTCATCTCCATTTTTGTAGCTAACGTATTGATGTAGAGGGGGTTTAGCGCCTCCGGCTTATTTTGCGGGAGGCGCTTTCGCGGGCTTGTCATCTGGCGCGCAGCGAACTAAGTTCCCCGCCAATGCGCGACCGGCCCCGGCCACCCGCGCATATCCCGTGCAGCCGTAGCTCAGCTGGTTAGAGCGCTAGATTGTGGATCTAGAGGTCCCCCGTTCGATCCGGGGCGGCTGTACCATTTCCCTCCATCCTTTCCATATTTCCCTTCGCCTCAGGCAATCTTGCGTGCGGCTTTGTCCTTGCCCGCGGGCGGCACGAGTGCTTTCTTGCGCCATCAGAAAAGCTCAGCGGCAACCGGCGAGAAATCAGAAATCGCCAGACCCCGCACGGGAAGGAAATGAAGAATGACACTGACGGTTTACGGCGCGAGCCTTTCGCCTTTCGTGCGCAAGGTGCGGGTATTTCTGGCCGAAAAGAACGTGGCCTATACGCTCGAACAGGTGAATATCTTTCCGGCGCCTGACTGGTTTGTTGAAATTTCGCCGCTGAAGCGTATTCCCGTGCTGCGCGACGAGAGCGTCGGCCCGGACGCAACGCTGCCCGATTCCTCGGCGATCTGCGGCTATCTGGAAAAGAAGCATCCCGCGCCTGCGCTTTACCCGGCCGAGGCTTTCGCCCATGGCAAGGCGCTCTGGTATGAGGAATATGCCGATTCTGACCTCGCAGGCGCTGTTGGCATGGGCATCTTCCGCCCGATGATCGTGAACCGGCTTATGGGCAAGGAACCCGACACGGCAACGGCGGAGAAGACCTTCAACGAAAAGCTGCCGACCAACTTCGCCTGGCTCGAGAAGGAAATCGGCTCGAAGGAGTTTCTCGCAGGAGATGCCTTCTCCATCGCCGACATTTCCGTGGCGACGCATTTCGTGAATCTCGCTCATGCGGGGTATCGTCCGGATGCAAAGGCATGGCCGAACCTCACGCGCTACCTTGCTGCCATCCATGCGCGCCCCGGTTTTGCCGCCTGCATCGCGGAAGAAACCGCTCTTTTGAAGAAATTCGGGCTTTAAGACCTGTTTTCTTCAAATTTGCCGCCAGAAGCGATATTCCTGCGGCAAGACAGACAAGCCTTTCAGGCATTTCAGGGAGACAAGAATGGCCGAGAACGCCAGCAAATGGCCCGCCATGACGATCGAGGAAGCCCATGCCTTCCTCACCTCGCCGGGTACACCTTTCGAAATGGAAACCGTCAATATCCGTGGCGTTCCGATCCGCACCTATAAGGGCACACCGCCCTCGCTCCGCGCGATCTTCGATGCGGGCCGCGCCTTTGGCGACAGGGATTTCCTCGTCTATCAGGACGAGCGCGTCTCCTTCGAAAATCATTACCGCGCCGCAAGCGCGCTGGGCCGGGTGCTTAAGGAAAAATACGGCGTGAAGAAGGGCGACCGCGTCGCCATCATCATGCGCAACTTCCCCGAATGGTCGGTCGCCTTCTGGGCAATCGCGGCCATTGGCGGCATCATCGTGCCGCTCAACGCATGGGGCACGGGGCCGGAGCTTGAATACGGCATCTCGGACTCAGGCTCCCGCGTGGTCATCCTTGACCATGAGCGCCTTGAGCGCCTGCGTCCGCATCTTGATGCGCTGGCGCTTGACGGCCTGCTCGCCGTGCGCACGCCGGAAGCAGAACTCGGCACCGCCATCGCCCTTGAATCGCTGATCGGCAGGACTGCGGATTACGCCAAGCTCTCCGCCGACCCGCTGCCCGATCCGGGCCTCGAGCCGGATGATGATGCGACGATCTTCTACACTTCCGGCACAACCGGAAAGCCGAAGGGCGCGCTCGGCACACATCGCAACATCTGCACCAATCTGATGAACGCGATGATCAGCAATGCACGCGCCTTCATGCGCCGGGGCGAAATGCCGCCCGCGCCCGACCCCAATGCGCCGCAGCGTGTGACGCTTCTCTCGGTGCCGCTTTTCCACGCCACAGGCTGCCACTCGATCCTCGTTGGCACCTATGCGGGCGGCGGCAGGCTCGTCATCATTCATCGCTGGAACCCTGAACAGGCACTCGAACTGATCGAACGCGAGCGCGTGACGACCTTCGGCGGTGTGCCGGCAATGGTCTGGCAGGTGCTGGAATCGCCCGACTTCGCGATACGCGATACGTCGAGCGTTGAGTCCATCGGCTATGGCGGCGCACCTTCCGCGCCTGATCTTGTTGCCCGTATTCGCCAGCAGTTCCCGAAGGTCCAGCCTTCGAATGGTTATGGCCTGACGGAAACCTCCGCCATCACCACACTGAACCTTGCTGAAGACTATGTGGCAAAGCCCGATAGCGCTGGCGTGCCCGTGCCGGTCGTTGACCTCAAGGTGGTGGATGACAAGGGCAATGAACTGCCGCGCGGTCAGGTCGGCGAACTCTGGATTCGCGGACCAAACGTGGTGAAGGGCTACTGGAACAAGCCGGAAGCAACCGCTCAGGCCATTACCGAAGGTGGCTGGTTCCACTCCGGCGACCTTGTGCGGATGGATGAGGAAGGCTTCGTTTACATCCTCGACCGTGCCAAGGACATGCTGATCCGTGGCGGCGAAAACATCTACTGCGTTGAGGTGGAAGACGCGCTTTATGCGCATCCCGCCGTGATGGACGCCGCCGTTGTCGCTATTCCGCATAAGGTGCTGGGCGAAGAAGTCGGTGCTGTGGTGCAGGTCGCACCGGGCAAGCAGGTGACGGAAGAAGAGCTGCGCGCCCATGTCGGCAAGCTGCTCGCTGCCTTCAAGGTGCCGGTCAAGATCGAGCTTCGCAACGAGCCGCTGCCGCGCAATGCGAATGGCAAGATCCTGAAAACGGAACTCCGCGAGGACATGAAGAAGTACTCGAAGGATATCGCCTGACACGAACGGCTATTTGCCGCAACGTCAGCGCCGCGAAGATGAGAAAAGCCGCCCGGGCATGGAAATCCCGGGCGGCTTCTTTATGCTTGCGGCACAAAGAAACAGGGAGAAATGCCAATGAAGATTTCACTGGAAGGGCGTGTTGCGCTTGTGACCGGCGGCAGCCGGGGTATCGGCCGCGCCATCGCATTGTCGCTCGCGGAAGCAGGCGCCGATGTCGCGGTCAATTATCGCCGCGATGAGGAGGCCGCACAGGAAACCGTTGCCGCGATTGAAAAGCTTGGCCGCAAGGCGAAGGCCTATTCGGCATCGGTCGAAAATTTCGAGGAAGACCAGCTCATGGTCGCCGATGTGCTGAAGGATTTCGGCTCCATCGGTATTCTCGTCAATAATGCGGGCATCGCCTCGCGCGGGCAGTCTGTTGCCGATACCGACCCGCAGGAGCTGGAGCGGGTGCTGCGTGTTCACGCCATGGCGCCGCATTTCATGTCGAAGCTCGTTCTCCCGCATATGCGCAAGGAGAAGCGGGGCGACATCATCATCATTTCATCCGTGGCAACGCTGTCCATGTCGGCGAATGGCGGGCCTTACAATATGGGCAAGGCAGCGGCAGAAGCACTCGCGCTGACGCTCGCAAAGGAAGAGCGGAAATACGGCATCCGCACCAACATCGTGGCGCCCGGCCTCACCGCCACCGATATGGGCTCGCGTCTCGCCGCTGCCCGCGCGGGCAAGAAGGGCATGGATATTCACGAACTCGACGAGACCATGCCTTTCGGCCATGTCTGCGAGCCGGAGGAAGTGGCGGCAGCAGTCGTCTATCTCGTGTCCGACGCGAACCCTTATGCGAACGGCCAGAAAATCAACATCGATGGCGGCGGCCCGGGCTGAACCGGCTACCGCATAGCGCAAAAAGAAATCCCCGGCACTGGAAAGCGCCGGGGATTTTTTATGCGCGGAGTGGAGTGGCCTTATTCCGCTGGAGAAAGCGTACCCGCCGGTTCGGGCTTGCGGTTGCGGCGGAAGACCGAGGGCATGACGTTGATGAGCGAGAGCAGCACGGCCGAGGCATAGGGCACGGACTGCACGAGAAGCACGCCAACCCAGAGCCGCGAATGGCTGTCTGCGAAATCCGGGCTCATCAGGAAACCTGCGGTGAGACCCCAGAGAAGAACCAGCATGATCGTTTCTTCCCGCACCTGAATGAAGGCGGCGGCAAGCGGCGGCTTGTCCTCGCATTTCGGTGTGCGGATGAAGGGTTTGCTGGTGGTGATCATACCATTGAGCATGGCCTTCGCCACCGTATGGGTAAGGCCGAGTGCTGCCACGCCAGCCCCGAGGCTTTCGATGAAGCTGCAATCCTTCACGCGCACGGCATAAAGCCATAGCGAGCGCACGAACTTGAAGGCGAAGCTGCCAATGGTCGGGATCAGGAAGGCAGCAACCGGCAGCGACACCATGTGCGGCTGATAAAGTGCCCAGGCTGAAAGGCCGATGCTGGCCGCGGTGAACAAAAGTGCGAGACCGTCAGCAAACCAGGGCAGCCATCCGGCAAGGAAGTAATAGCGTTGTGCGCCGGAGAGCCCGCTCTTGGAACTGGCCCAGGGGGCGAGCGCGTCCCAGTGATGCTTCACGATCTGCACCGCGCCATAGGCCCAGCGGAAACGCTGGCTGATATAGCCCGCCAGCGTGTCAGGTGTGAGGCCGCGCCCGAAAGAGTGGTTCACATAGACGCTGTCATAACCCGCGCGATAGAGCTTGATACCAAGTTCGGCATCCTCGCAGATGCACCATTCCGCCCAACCACCCACGCGCTCAAGCGCGCTCTTGCGCACCATCGTCATGGTGCCGTGCTGGATGACGGCGTTGAAATTGTTTCGCTGCACCATGCCGATATGGAAGAAACCGGCATATTCCCAGTAAGCCATATTCTTGAATGTGCTTTCGTGGCGGTCGCGATAATCCTGCGGCGCCTGCACGAAGCCGACATCATGCTTGTCGAAATAGGGAATGAGGGTGCGCAGCCAGTTCGGCTGAACCTGATAGTCGCTGTCGATGACGGCGATGATTTCCGCGTCCTCCGCCGTTCTTTCAAGGCCGAAATTGAGCGCGCCTGCCTTGAAACCCGGCCAGTTTTCCAGATGGAAGAAACGGAATTTCGGCCCGAGCTGCGCGCAATAATCCCGCACCGGCTCCCAGACCAGCGGATCGGTCGTGTTGTTGTCGAGAATGAGAACTTCGAAGTTTTCGTAATCGAGCTTCGAGAGCGCGGTGAGCGTCTCCTTCACCATCTCCGGCGGTTCATTGTGGATCGGCACATGGATCGACACTTTCTTTGTCGGCATGGCCACGTTTTCATCAAACGGCTCGAAATGCCGTGCGCCGCGCCGCGTCCAGATGACTTCCACAAACTCGATGGCTTCCGCGAGAAGCACGATCAGGAGAAGCCCCTGCGCGAAGAACAGGAAACTCCAGACGGTGGCGCCCACCCAGGTAAAGTAAAGCCCTGTCACGGAAAGCCCGGCCCAGGCAATGGCAGAGCCGGCAATTTGCGTCAGCACCGCGAAGATGACGACGCCGGCCGGCCGCACATGATGCTGGCGCAGCATGAAAAGCATGGCCGGAACAAGCGCGAGGCCCGCCGCGAGCGATGCCCAGAAGCGCCATTCCGGTGCCTCGGAAATGCTGCCCGCCATGGGGAATTTCGGCTGCCGGTCGGCGTTGTAGATGCCCCAGAAGGCACCCGCCGCGCCTTCTTCCGATGCCTTCCACGGCTGGTCAAAGGCTTCCATCACATAATAGGTGAGGTCTTCCGCTTTCGCGCGGTTGAGGAACTCGCGCATGAAGGTTGCCTGATTGACGAGCGAGGGCACGGCCTCGGTGCGGCGGTCAGCTTCGGGCATGCCGGGATAGGGGCGGCGCGGAATGACCTTGCCACGGCTTGGCCAGCCCACTTCGGTCACGACGATGGCCTTGTCCGGATAGGCTGCTTCCAGTTCATCCAGCCGCTCAAAGACCGAGTTCACCGCATCATTGATCGGAATGCCTTCCCAATAGGGGAGCAGGTGAACGGCGAGATAGTCCACCTCCTTCACAAGCTCGGGATGGTTGAGCCAGATATGCGGCGGCTCGGCGGTGGAGACAGGCTTCCAGATTTTCTGCTTTGCCCGGCGGATATAGGCGATGAGGTCTTCGACCGGCAGGTCATTACGCAGCAGGGATTCGTTGCCGACGAGAACGCGTACTACATTGCGGCGCGGGGCGAGTTCGATCAGGTTGGCGAGTTCGTTTTCATTACGCTCAAGGTCCGGCCCGATCCACGCACCGGCGGCGACAGATAGGCCATACTCCGCCGCAAGCTCAGGAATCTTCTCCTGCCCCTTGATGACGCTGTAGGTGCGGATCGCCTGCACCGTGCCCGAGAGAAGCTGCATATCGGCCTTGATCTGCTCAAGCGTCGGGTGCCGGTTCTGCGTCGGGTCCTGTCCCTGCCGATAGGGGCTGTAGGAAAGGCCGACAATTTCCCCCGTCCATGCTTCGGCGTGGTGCGGGCGGTTCAGCGCCGCCCAGACGGCAAGATTGGCCGCAATGACGAGCGGCAACACGATGAAGAGAAAGGCTGCCTGCCGCACAAAGACGGAATGGCGCCAGCTTCTCTGGTTGCCTGTTTCGGGGGTATCGGGTTTCTCGGGGGTCGTGCGCTCGGGAGTGTCCATCTGGCGTCCGTCAGGCAAATGCTGGGGTTCCGGTGTGTGATGCGCGCGATAGGGCGGCCCAGCTCCGCCAGTCCGGTGCGAGGTGAGGGCGCGGGCCGGGACCGCGCTCTTATTCGCCCTCCACCGTGACCAAATTAGGGCAATTTTTCAGGAAGCAAGTCGGCCCGGAAATAAATCCGGGCCGAGCCTGATCTTTAGTCCGCAGCAGCAGAGATGCGAACGCCTTCCGGCCGCTTCTGCGCCCCGCGCACCAGCTTGCCGTTCAACGCGCCGGTTGGCTCTCCGTTACGGAAGGCAACCGCACCCGAAACGATGCTCGCCGTATAGCCATCCGTCTTCTGGATGAGGCGTTTGCCGCCAGCCGGCAGATCATGGACGATATGCGGTGAATAGAGCGTGAGATTGTCGAAATCGATCACGTTCACATCCGCCTTCATGCCGGGGGCAAGGATGCCGCGGTCAGCAAGGCCGACAAGTTCGGCATTCCGGCCCGTGAGGCCATGAATGATCCATTCAAGCGGCAGCTTGCGGCCGCGGGTGCGGTCGCGGCCCCAATGGGTAAGCAGCGTGGAGGGGAAGCTCGCATCGCAGATGATGCCGCAATGGGCTCCGCCATCAGACAGGCCAAAGGCCGTGTTCGGATGGGTGAGCATGGTTTCCACATCGGCAAGGCTGCCGCAGTGGTAGTTCATCAGCGGGAAATAGATGAGGGCAGCGCCGTCGCGCTCCATCATCCAGTCGAGCACGACTTCGCGCGGATGCTTGCCCGTACGTTCGGCAATCGCCTTCGCGCTTTCTTCAGGCGTCGGCTCGTAATTCGGCCGCTCACCCAGCGCGAACATCTTGTGATAGGCGGTGCAGATCATCTCGATGATCTCGCCCGCCGGATAGTCCGGCTCTTCGGCGAGAAGCTTCGCCCGGAATTCCGGATCACGCAGTGCCTTCATTTGCTGCTCAAGAGGCGCACCCCAGATCTGGCGGAAGGTCTGATGCATGACAAAGGGGTTGAGCGAGGCGGTGAGGCCAAGCAGCAGCCCCGTCGCGCGCGGCGGCACCTGCCCGCGGATCGGCAGACCATCCGCATTGGCGGCGGCGATATTGTCGAGCACGCGCTTCCACACAGTCGGCCAGCGATCATCCTGCTCAATGGTGATGGACATGGGGCGGCCCGAAAGCTCCACCATGCCGCGCAGCATCGCAAATTCCTCATCCGTCTGCTTGAAGTCGGCGATGAGCTGAAGAACGCCCTTGCCGGTCTTGCCCATCGCGCGGGCGATGCCGTGAAGCTCCATCGCTTCGGCCTTGAGCGTCGGCGTGCTCGCGCCATGCTTGTCGCGATGCTTGAGCGTGCGTGAGGTGGAGAAGCCGAGCGCACCGGCCTCAAGCCCTTCGACCACGAGCCGCGCCATCTCGGCGGTTTCCGCTTCCGTCGCAGGCTCAAGCGCGGGCGCGCGATCACCCATCACATAGGCGCGGACGGCGGCATGCGGAATCTGCAAGCCGACATCGAGCGCGAGCGGCGAGGCTTCAACCGCATCCATATATTCGGCGAAGCTCTCCCAGTTCCACTTGATGCCTTCGGCAAGCGCGGTACCCGGAATGTCCTCAACGCCTTCCATGAGGCCAAGCAGCCACTCGCGCTGTTCCGGCTTGCAGGGCGCAAAGCCGACGCCGCAATTGCCCATGACGGCCGTGGTGACACCGTGGAATGTCGAGGGCTGGAGATAAGGGTCCCAGGTAACCTGACCGTCATAATGCGTATGCACATCGACGAAGCCGGGCGTCACGATCTGGCCCTTCGCATCGATCTCCTCGCGGCCCGAGCCCGAAACCTTGCCGATAGCGGTGATGGTGCGCCCGTCAATGGCAACATCCGCCTCGATGGGCTTGCCGCCGGTGCCGTCATAAACGGTGCCGCCCCGGATTACGATGTCATGCTGGCTCATGGGTATTTCCTCCCGATTGCTCTTATGGCTTTTGCGTGAGGATAGCGGAAAATGCGCGGCGGTACTAATTCATGTGCCGCTGGCAGGCTGCCGCTGCGGCCAGTTCCGCGTGTTACGGAACTTACCGTCGGGTCCCGCATTGTTTCTTCAGGGCCTTCCTGAAAAGAGGAGCGGGAGACGTGGCGGAGTGACGATCTTCTGGCTCAAAATCATCCATATCGCCGCCGTTTCCATCTGGATGGCGGGACTTGTGAGCCTGCCCGGTCTTTACGTGCGGCGCAGCCAGACGGGTGAGGGGGAGGCACTTTTCGGGCTCCAGCGGCTTGTGCGCTTTGCCTATGTCGTTCTCATGTCGCCTGCCGCTTTCGTGGCGGTAGCAAGCGGCACTGCTCTTATTTTTGCGCGCGAAATCTCGTCGCCATGGCTCTCTGCCAAGCTTGTCCTGGTAGCGGCGCTCGTATTGGTTCACACGCTATCGGGCCTCGTCATCATCCGTCTGTTCGATGAGGGAGAAGCCTATCCTGCGTGGCGCTCCCTCTGCACGACATCGATTACCGTACTTCTCATCCTTGGCGTGCTTCTGCTTGTCCTTGCGAAGCCGGATTTTCAGTTTTCCGACTTTCTGCCCGATGCGCTTTCGGAGCCGGGAGCGCTCAGGCGGCTCGCGGACGCGCTCAATCTCTGGCCGAGACCATGAGGCCGACGCCATGATGGAAAATCAGCTTTCCGCCATGCCATCCGGCAAGCCCGGTGAGAAAGGCCGCGAGCAACGACAAGAGCAGGCCATGCGGCAGTACAGCGTCGGGCATTTGCAGGCGCAGACCCCAGTTAAGTCCTGCTACGGAAATGAGCATCATGGCTGCGACGGCGTGAGCCCAGCTGGCGACCCGCGCACGTATGCCGGGCACCAGAAGAAGCTCCGCCGTCCCGACAAGGCCGGCCCCGATGCCGGTAGCGAATGCAAAGCCTGCCGACCAGAGCCCCACGCGCAGCCAGAACGGGTCGGCAGACCACCAATAAAAAACATCCGCCCCAAGCGTTGCGATAGTGAGCGCGATGGGGAAATGCACACTCATCGCGTGAACCGGATGGCCGGCGACAGCAACGGTCGAACTCACATCTTTCGTCGCAATCTTCTGATCGACGGGATTGTCAGGCGTGTCGTCTTCACCCATGGGGTTCCTCCCATTCGACCTGTAACGAACAGAGGGGTCCGTGTGTTCCCGCTTCTCATTGCGATGGCACTGGCGGGCTGCGGCGGTGATCTCTCCACGCTCGACCCGGCGGGGCCGGCTGCGCGTGATGTTGCGCGGCTCTGGTGGGCGATGCTGGCCGGAAGCACCGTGCTTTTCGCGCTGGTGATGGCGCTTTTTACGCTTGTCATGCTGAAGCCTGAAGCGGGGTGCCGCTGGACGCCACGAAGCTGGATCGTTGGGGGCGGCATCGTGATGCCGGTGCCCATACTCGCTGTGCTTCTCATCTTCGCTTTCGCACAGGGTGAACGGCATCTGCCCTGGCGCGGCGAGCATAATCCTGTGCGCATAGAGGCGCGGGCGCATATGTGGTTCTGGGAATTTCACTATCTCGATTATCCGGAAGCAGAACCGACAATCGGTGTCATGCATATGCCCGCCTGGTACGAGGTGGATGTGATCGCAACGAGCAATAATGTCATTCACGGCTTCTGGGTGCCGCGTCTTGGCGGCAAGGTGGATGCGATACCGGGCCATGAAACGGTGGTCCGGCTATTTGCAGATGATCCGGGCACCTTTGGTGGCATCTGTGTTGAATATTGCGGTAGAGGGCACGCCTCCATGACCTTCCGCGCCGAGGCACACACACCGGCTGATTTCTATGCCGCCATAGGGGTGAGCGGAGAGGGCAGGAAATGAAGGAAAACCCCCCCAGCATCGCGCTTCGCCTGCACCGCGAACTGACAGAAGCGTGGTCGCCGAAGCCGGGACTTGGCCGTCTCGCCGCTGTCAATCATTCGGTGATCGGCCTGCGCTTCATGGTCACGGCGGGCGTCTTTTTTGCGATTGGCGGTGTGCTTGCCATGCTGATCCGGGCGCAGCTAGCGACGGCGGCAAGCCCTTTCATGGATGAGGGCCTTTATGCCCAGGTCTTCACCATGCATGGCACGATCATGATGTTCCTCTTTGCGATACCGCTGATTGAGGGCTTCGCAATCTATCTTCTGCCAAAGCTGCTCGGCGCGCGCGATCTCGCCTTTCCGCGCCTCGGTGCATACGGTTATTGGTGCTATCTCTTCGGTGGCCTCATGCTGCTTGCGGCGCTGGCGGCTGGTGTGGCACCGGAGTCGGGCTGGTTCATGTACACGCCGCTTTCATCCGGCACCCATTCGCCGGGTATCAATGCGGATGTCTGGTTGCTCGGTGTCACCTTTGTGGAAATCTCTGCCGTCTGCGCGGCGGTGGAACTCATCGTCAGTATTCTGAAGATACGCTCGCCGGGCATGTCGCTTGGCCGTATGCCGATCTTCGCCTGGTACATGCTGGTCGTCGGCGCAATGATGCTGTTCGCCTTCCCGCCGCTCATTCTCGGCTCGATCTTGCTTGAGCTCGAGCGGGCGTTTGACTTGCCTTTCTTCGATCCCGAGCGGGGCGGTGATCCGCTGCTCTGGCAGCACCTCTTCTGGCTTTTTGGCCACCCGGAGGTTTACATCATTTTCCTGCCTGCGGCGGGCGTGTTGTCAACATTGATCCCGGTTTTCGCATCGCAGCCCCTCATGGGATATCGCGCGGTGGTGGTTGCCATCGTGTCCATGGCGTTCCTTTCCTTCGGGCTCTGGGTTCATCACATGTACATGGTGGGCATATCGCATCTCGCCATGGCCTTCTTCTCGGCAGCGAGCGCGCTTGTTGCTGTGCCAACCGCGATCCAGATATTTGCCTGGCTTGCAACGCTCGCGCATGGGCGACCGCGTTTCACCGTTCCGATGCTTTATGTTTTCGGTTTTTTCTTCGTGTTTGTCATAGGTGGTCTTACCGGCGTCATGCTCGCAATGATGCCGTTCGACAAGCAGGCGCATGACACTCATTTCGTCGTGGCGCATTTCCACTATGTGCTGATCGGCGGCTTCGTCTTTCCCATGCTTGCAGGGCTTTATTATTGGCTGCCGCACATCTCGGGCCGCTTTCCTGTGCATCACCTGTCTAAGCCTGCGTTCTGGCTGATATTCATCGGCTTCAATGCCACTTTTCTCGTGATGCATTTCACAGGGCTTCTCGGCATGCCGCGCCGTGTCCATGCCTATGCGGCGGACTCCGGCTGGGAAATCTACAATCTCATTTCCTCGGTCGGCGGTTTCGTTATGACCATCGGCTTTGCGCTCGTGCTCATCGACATCATCTCGCAGTTCCGTTACGGACGGGGTTTCCGGCGCAATCCCTGGAAGGCCACGACGCTCGACTGGGCAATGCCGACCCCGCCATCGCTTTACAATTTCGCATCACTTCCTCATATCGACTGTCGCGCCGACATGATGGAGCCGGATCGCATCGGCAATGAACTCGCAGCCGGGCGCGGCTATCTCGGCTTCGTGCGGGAAGGTCGCATGGAAACGCTCGCCGTCAGCATGGCGAGCGGGCGGCTTGAGCAGGTTGTACAATTGCCGAACGACACATGGCTGCCGCTCTGGACGGCGCTTGCCACCGCGAGTTTTTTCATCGCCATGCTGGCAAAGCTCTATTGGGTGTTACCCTTCTCCGTTGCGGCCGTCGTGATCCTCTTTCTTCTCTGGACCGAGAAATCCGCGCGAACCAGCGATGCAGGGCCACTTCCCGTGGGGCTGGGAGCCTCCGCTGTTCCCCATACGGAAGCGCCGAATGCGCCCTCCTGGTGGGCGATGCTTCTGACGCTTGCGGCAGATGGAACGCTTTATGCGTCGCTTCTCTTCGGCGGGCTCTTCCTCTGGACATCCGCGCCAGGCTGGCCTTCGGCAGCACTGCCTGAGATCAGTTTGGCGCTTTCGGTGTTTGCGGCAGCAGCACTCGTCGCAGCGGGCGCGTTGGGAGTAGTGGCAGCCCGCCATGCGGGTGCCGCGCCGCGTGGCATGCTCATGGCCAGCGCCACAGCCTACGGGTTGGCGATGTTCTTTCTCATGTGGATGGCGTTCAGCGGCACACCGGATCGCATGGGCCATGCGCTTTCCGCCGTCTGCTTTGTGGTGCTGTGTTATGTGGCGGTCCATGCCGCGCTCGGTGCTGTCTTCGCGCTTTACGGAGCGTGGCGCGTGCATCGGGGTTACGTGTCAGCGCAGCGCGCGCTTGATCTGCGGATCGGCAGGCTCTGGCATCTCTATACTGCAATAAGCGGCGTCCTCGGCCTCGCCTTCGTGCGTGTGCTCATCGCCCTGGGCTCAGGCGGAGATGCGCTATGAGAGAGCGTGGCGAAGGAAGCTCTGTACTGCTTATCACCGCAGGCTTCGGCCTGTGGAGCCTCGCCTTCGTGTTGCTTTACAGCTTTCAGGCAGTGGGATGCCGACTTGGCTGGCAGGAACTTGAAGTGATGGGCGACGTCACGCTTCAGCGCGTGGTGCTGATCGGGTTGTTCGCGGGAGGCATTGCAACCCATCTCCTGCTCTGGCGGAAGTTGAGGCGGCTGGAAACAATGACGGCGAGGGCAGAAGAAGGCTTTGCCCGCATCATCGCCACCGATCTTGCGATGGCGGCGATGGGGGCATCGCTCTTCTGTTTCCTCGCCGTTTTCTGGCTGTCGCCCTGTCTCTAGCTCAGGAGGTCTGCGCCTTGCCGCGTTCCTGAATACCGGCGCGGCGCGCGGCGATTTCTTCCGGCGCGACAGCTTTGTTCGCGGCGTTGGAGAAGTCGCGTTCGGTCTTGAGCGAGGTGCCGAAATCCTGTGCGTAGCCCTCATCAATGAGCTTCTTGTAGCCGCTCAGGCATTGCGGCACGACGGTGAGCATATCTTCGGCAAGCTTGCGGGCGGCAGGGAGAAGTTCTTCCGCCGGCAAGACGCGGTTGATAAGTCCCCATTCATAGGCTTGCTGGGCGCTCAGGAAATTACCTGTGAGCGAAAGTTCTTTTGCGCGATAGATGCCGATGGTGCGCGACAGTTTCTGGCTGAGGCCCCAGCCCGGCAGAATACCGACACGGGCATGGGTATCCGCAAAGCGCGCATTTTCCGAGCAGAGCAACACGTCGCAGGCAATGGCGAGTTCGAAGCCGCCCGTAATCGCCACACCATTGATCGCGCCGATGACGGGACCGGAGAAACGGCCGATAGAAGTCACGGGATCCTTGTCGCTGATCGTCGCGTTGACGCCGCCCGCGCCGCCAACGGCGCTCGCATCGCCGCCCAGTTCCTTGAGATCGAGGCCCGCGCAGAATGCCTTGCCCGCGCCGGTGAGGATGACGACACGGACGTCCTCATCTGCTTCAAGCGCTTCGAAGGTCTCTGCAATCGCGATGCGCAGCTCGCGCGACAGAGCGTTCATCGCATTGGGACGGTTGAGCGTGACGGTTGCGATGCCGTCTGACTTTTCGACAAGGATGATGGGTTCTGACATGAGTTCCTCCGGGAGTGCCTGGTGTGAAATATCCGTCCGGCTGTTCTACCGGGAACGCCGTGGAGCCGCAATCAGGCGAGGAATTCGGTCAGCACGATGCCGACGAAATTCGCAACCGCATAGCCAAGCACGCCGAACATGATGCCGGGCGTGACAAGCGAGTACCAGCGTTTGCCCGCCGCCATGGCTGCCGATGTGCCGGGGCCGACCGCCACCGTGTTTGAAATGATGAGGGCTTCGGCAAGGTCGATGCGGAAAATCTTTGCGCCCGCAAGAACGATGGCAACATGGATCGCTGCCATGATGAACACAAAGAAGAAGATCGGCATGGCCGTCTGGACCATCAGGCCAATATCGGCCGCCGCGCCGATGACGCCGAAGAACACATACATGAAGAACATGCCAAGCGTGAACCCGCCCTCAAGTTTGTGCATCTGCCGCGGAAAGACGTTCGCAATCAGCAGTGCATAGATGGTGATGAAGAGAACGCCATATTTCGGAATCCCGACAAGCGTTGCCGTTTCATACCCCGCAAAGCAGCAGGCGGCGGCGAGGAAAAGCTGGAGCGTCAGGGCAGGCATGTCGAGAACGGGCTTCTTTTCTTCCTCCGGCTTCTCCGTCGTGTCGAGTTGCCGCTGAATGATCTCGGAGGGGATGAAGCGAACAAGCCAGGCAACACCTGAAAGGAAAAGCAGGAAGGCAATAAAGAGTGCTGCCATCACATTGTCTGCAGCGGCTGCGGCAGCGGTGAGCGTGCCGTCATTGCTCAAACCGTTCATCTGGCTGATAGCGGCGAAGTTCATCGAACCGCCGATCCAGCTTGCGCCGAGCGCGCCCGCGACGAGGTGGCCGGATGGCCCCATATTGACAAGCGCAAAACCGACAATCGCGCCGACAATCGTGCCGAGAGTGGCGATGATGAAGGCGAGAGCCATCTTGCCGCTTTCCGGGAGGATTTTTCTGAGATCCGCCTTGAAGAGAAGAAGCGGAATGGCCATCGGCACAACATAGGCCCAGACCATGTCGTGAAATGGTGAGTCAAAAGGTACGATGCGCAGATTGGCGCAGACCATGCCCGCGAAAATCGCGATCATCACGCCGGAAAACCATTCGCCGATCCGTGTGCGTTCCGACCAGAAGCCGAAAGCCGCAAGGCCGAGGAAAACACAGAGAAGGCCGAAAATATTGTCGGCGGAAATGAGCGGCAGGGTCATGGCACTCCGGCTTCTTTCAGTGATCGAATGCCAGCAACATCACCATGATTTGCCCGCTTATGAAAGGGAGAAGGAACTGCGCCCCGCGCGGTTCGTTTCACCTCCTCAGCCACAATGGGAGGTTCACCATGACGGAGAAGGAAAAGCAGCCTAATGAGGGCGAGGGCAATCGTACTGCCGCACGCGCCTATAATGAGGATCAGCAGGCCTTTGTCGAAAAGGGCGGCGTCGAGCAGGCAGCAAGGGAAGCCCGTGAAGCCGTGGAAGGCGATGAGCGGGCGGAGCTTGATGCGGCGCGCAGCGAGGCAAAGTCCCGCGCGAAGGAACACGACCCGGAAGAGCGGCGTGACTACAGCCGGGGTAAGTGAGTCCTACATCGCGAAGGTAACGGTGATCGAGCCGAACTGATCGGGCTTCGGCTGGCCTTCATATTCGGGGCTGCGGAAGACATGCGTAAAGGAGACACGCGCATTCCAGAGCACGGCCACGGCGCCCAGTTTCGCGTCATACACAAAGTGACGCTTCTGAATGCTCGGGCTGTCGCGGAAGGTGTTGCCGTCGAGGAAGATGTCTCTCCCGACGGCACGCCCTTCCAGCCCCGCAAATAGATAGCAGCTGCATCCGCTTGCCGCTGGCTCGAACCATTCCGAACCGCCGACGCCGGGATAGATGCGCGTCGGCCCGAAATCATCCGGCAGAGCCGGCCCAAGCCGCAACGTGCCGCCAATGCCTGCATAGGTCTGCACATTGCCGAGCGAGAGGATCGTGTAGGGAATGAAATCCATCTGCACGA
>ENA-UOVV01001362-UOVV01001362.1-compost-metagenome-genome-assembly--contig:-NODE-1362-length-18716-cov-20.431435_pt1 | contig 18716 bp, 19 predicted proteins | sample MGYA00238155_ERZ761577 | MGnify/ENA primary metagenome ERZ761577 (study PRJEB28898, sample SAMN06268775) | compost metagenome | isolation source: Emeryville, CA | place: USA:Emeryville, CA | collected...
GGTGGCGCCGCCGCATCTGTCACGTAGATCGTGTGCTCAATGAGTGCGTGACGAGCGCTCGTGGGAAGCACATAGACAAACGCGAGCCCCATGGATTGATCGGTACGAAAATCCATCAACGTCATGACGCCAGGAGTGAAGGCGTCCGCGCCCGAATCCGCGTGCCACCCCATGAAGTCGAGGCGCGGCACAGACGGTGCAATGCCTGCGTCGCGGCCGATTCCGACGCTGTCGTAGGCGCGATCGGCACGGACGTGAACGGGCCCATTCGCCGTCTCCACCGCGCACACCGTCCCGCTGCCACGACATGAGACCGCCACTGCTGTGCCGGTGACGCGGGTCACCCGCACTCTGTCGGAGATGAGGGCACGCACCGTCTCGCTCAGCGCGACCCCCGTGATGGTGCGGTATGTGTACGGCTCGAGCGAGCCCACCTTGACCCAGGTGTCGCTTGCGCACCGCGCCACTGGATAGTGCGCAGTCGCTGCGTCATCAAGGAGCAGTTCGCCGCGCGACCACCACGACCACGTGCGCGTCTCCAGTGGGCGTGCGCCGTCATCGATCACGGTGACGTCACCTCGCCAACCGGAAGCACCCAAATGTGCGAGCAGCGACATGCCCGCCAATCCCCCACCGATGATGGCGATATCCGTCGCCACAGTGCGATCACTCATGTGCGTTGTGCCCTGCCCCCGTTGTTGTCGATTCGACGGTGCACCCCCGATCTCGCTCACGCAAGGACACTTGGTCCTAAGGTCGACGTATGAAGGTCGAGGCGGTTCATCGGCAACGCCGTCGGGCGGTTGGACTCACGGTGCTTGTCCTCGTCGCGTCGGGGTGCTCCCAGCCGGAGGAATCAGTCAATCCACCGTCCACGACTGCTGTCGAGACCACGCAGCCCGCTCCTCTCCCGCACTCACGAGGCGTCGGAGCGCTGGAGTCCGTTGCCCTCACCTGGCCCGATGGTGTCGATCCCGGCGCTGCCGAAGGTCAGCGTCTCAATGTTCCCCGCGGCTGGACGGCGACCATATGGGCGAATGTTCCAGGCGCCCGGATCGCCGCGTGGGCGCCAGATGGGCGGCTCGCCGTCTCGACCGGCACGCACGGCGCGGTCGCCCTCATCTCACCTGTCGATGCGAACAGCGCTCCGACCGTGACCACCCTTCTTGATGACCTCGACCAGCCCCAGGGCGTTGCGTTCACCGAGGTGAATGGGCAAGCATTTCTCGTCGTCGGTGAGACCCACTCGTTGACGACATGGCAGTACGACGCTGGATCAGTGAGTGACCCACGCATCGTCATCGACGGCTTGCCCGGCGGAGGCCATGGCGCCAAAGGTGTCGCTGTCAACGGTGACCTCATCGTGTACAGCCTCGGCTCGTCGAGCAACCGCGACCCGGTGGACAGGTGGGCGCAACCCGAGCGCGCCGTCATCGCGCAGATACGGCTTGATGGGTCCGACCACCGCGTCATCGCGACCGGGGTTCGCAATGGCTTCGGTCTTGCTTTCGCACCCGACGACACGGTGTTCACCGCCGTCAATCAGTCAGACAATCAGCCCTACCCGTTCGATGACGACACCGGACTCTACGGCCTTGTGGTTCCCGAGTTCGTCAATGAGAACCCGGTGGATCAAGTGACGCGGGTGGTGCCTGGAACCGACCTCGGGTGGCCCTTCTGCATTCCTGACACGCGTGGTCACGACGATCTCCGCAATCTGCCATATGTGGCTGACCCCGAGTTCAACGCCACGCACGCGCAACTCGATTGCGAGTCACTTCCGCCCGTGCAGCTCGGAATGCCCGCTCATTCAGCTCCGCTCGGCCTCGCGTTCACGGCAGAGACGCCCCTGGCTCAGAGTCTTGGCAACGGGGCATTGATCGGTGCACACGGCTCGTGGAACCGGACGCCGCCACGTATGCCATATGTCGCCTTTGCCGCGTGGGATGACGACACCGGAACGCTCGGCTCGCTTCAGATGGTCGTGACGGGCTTCCAGTTTGAGGACGGATCACGCTGGGGGCGCGCCGTCGCCGGCATTCCGGGTCCCGATGGGGCGCTGTACGTCACGGACGACGCCGCGGGCCTCGTCTACCGGATCGCGCCGCCGGGGGTGTGACACGCGGCCGAGCGTGAGGCGGATGAGGTGGCCGATACGCCGGGTTCTGTCGCTCGTGCCGAAGCACGAGGGGCGGCCATCCATCTAGGCCGTGAGTTGCCTCACGGCTCAAGCGGCCTACCCGGATGCTCGGGCGGGCTACCCTCACACGCATCCTGTCTGGCCTTGCTCCGGGTGGGGTTTACCGTGCCGCCGCGTGTCACCACCGGCGCGGTGAGCTCTTACCTCACCCTTTCACCCTTACCGCCGGCCGAAGCCGGAGGCGGTTTGCTTTCTGTGGCACTGTCCCGCACGTCGCCGTGGGTGGCCGTTAGCCACCACCCTGCCCTGTGGAGCCCGGACGTTCCTCGGTGCCGGTCACCCGACAACGCGACCGCCTGGCCACCTCATCCGCTTGCTCAGGGTACCTGCACGAGCGCCCCTGCGCCGAGCGTCGGACCATTCCTGGGCAGTGACTACCCTGGAAACCATGCTGATCCTGCTCCCGCCTTCAGAGTCGAAGTCGGCACCAGCCGCCGGCGCTCCGGTGACGCTCGCGGATCTCACCCATCCCGAACTCTCGGACGGTCGCCGCCGGGTAGGCGACGCTCTCGCCCGCGTCAGCGCTACCCGTTCCGCACTCACCACCCTTGGCGTCGGCATGTCCTTGCGCCCGGAAGTCGAACGCAACACGACGCTGTGGACCAATCCCGCCGCCCGCGCCGCAACCGTCTACACCGGCGTCCTCTACGACGCCGCGCGGATGGCCGCGTGGCCGCAACCGATGCTCGTGCGCGCGGCCCAGCGCGTACGGATCATCTCGGCACTGTGGGGTGCCGTGTCGCCCACCGACATCATTCCGGCATATCGCCTGTCGATGTCGACGCGAATGCCCCGCCTCGGCTCGTTGGCGTCGTTCTGGAAGCCACGGCTGGCTGAAGCGCTCGACCCGCTTGCTCAGGACAGGGTGGTTGTCGATTGCCGCTCTTCGGCATATGCGTCGGTGTGGACTCCACGCGATGCGCCATGGGTCACGGTTCGGGTGATGCGAGAAAAGGACGGCGTCCGCACCGTCATCAGCCACATGGCCAAGCACACCCGCGGTGTTCTCGCGGCACATCTCACGGCGCTCGAGACGCCACCCGAGACTCCTCAGGACGTCGCCGACGCTGCAGCCGCGCTCGTGGGCGACGCGCTCGTCGACGTCTCGCTCGCCAAGGCCAGCGGCGGCGATCACGAGCTGACACTCGTCATCGCGGGCTAGTCCTCTTCGACGTCCTCGGGGGCATCCGCCTCGTCGCGCCCGTCCTCAGGCTCAATCATCGGGACAAGGTCAGGAGCGCGTTCGAAGGCGATGCGGTGTGGCGAGAGCACGTCGTTCGCATGGGCGATGAAGTCATCCACGCTCGTCCCGTGCAGAGGCATGAAGCCGATCTTGAGCTCAGGTCCGATCAACGTGACGCGCGGATCAGCGCGGGAGATGCCCGGGTGGTCTGCCTCGGTCTTCACCTGGATGACGGGGCCGTCCACGCGATCGGTCTTGCGACCGAGCAGCACTTCCTGGATGGAGCGCGGCCACTCAAGGGTGCCGTCGTCACGCAGGCGCAACAGCACTCCCTTGTTGCGGACGAGGTTTGCGACTGCGAGGAGCGCGTGAACGAAGGCGATCGCCGCGAAAGCGAGAAGGATGAAGCGCAGCGGCGCCCAGCCGACGACGCGCGTGGCAAAAAGCCATGCTCCACCGACGGCGGCGCGGCCGAGCACACGCAACACCGATGCCTTTCGCGGCTCTTTCCACACCACGAGCGCGGTTGCGGCGTTCGTCATCGAAACACTCCTTGGGTCAATCGGTGGGGGCACCCACACACAGCAGGTGGCGCTCAGCAATGTCACCATCGCGGGTGACACGCAACTGAAGAATGGTGATCGACGCCGGTTGTGGCCAGATCGCGCCCCACGCACCCACGTGCATGCGCATCGACACACCGACAGCGCACTTGATGGCCACGGCGTGTGAGACACACGCCCACGAGCGTTCGACGTTGTCACCGTCGGCAGCAAGCCGTGCGTGCTCAGCTGCCAGGTCACGCATTGCGGCATCAATGCGCTCGCCCACGCGTGGCAGCGACTCTCCCCCCGGTGCCGCGATGGTCCCGTGGCGCCAGTGATGGATCGCGTCGCCCTCTCGACGTGCCACGTCCTCGCCGGTGAGACCCTCCCACTGGCCAAAGTCGATCTCTCGCAAGCGCTCCTCGGTCTCCACACGAACACCCAGGCGACGGCCGAGTGCGGCACCCGTCTCTTGAGTGCGCACCATCGGCGAGGCGAGCACCCGAGTGACCGGCACGAGCCGATCCCACGTGCGGCGCCCGATGTTGTACACCGCGTCGGCCGCTTTGGCAGCCTGAACGCGACCGCCTGCGTTGAGCGGAGGCCCTGGCACACCCGAGCCTGACAGTGCGTGGGTCAGCGTCATGTCGGTCACGCCGTGTCGCACGAATACGAGCGTCAACGGCTCGATGAGGTCCTGCCCACCCATCCTGAACAGCGGCGACGACGCTTGTGCGCTCTCACCATTCGGGTCATCGAGAACGAGCGGAGCTGTCGCGTCGTCTTCCTGAGCGTGGTGAGACTCCACCATTACGTACCGGCTCCACGCACCAAGATGCGACCGCACTCTTCACAGCGAACAACGGCATCCGCTGGGCGCGACTCGATTGCGGAGAGGTCGCCAGGGTTGAGGCTCATGTGGCAGCCCTCGCACGCGCCTCGCACCAAAGCGGCAGCGCCCACCCCGCCGTGCTGAGTGCGAAGCTTCTCGTAGAGCTTCATCAACTCGACATCGATCGTGTCAGCGACGGCCGCACGCTCGGCGAGCAGCTCGGTCACCTCTGCCTCGATCGCTGCGGACTCCTCGTCAAGGCGAGTTGACACCTCGGTGCGCGATGAATCCACGTCGACAAGTGCCTCGCTCACCTTCGCGAGTGTCGCTTCTGCGTCCTCAAGGCGCTGCATCGCGTCAAGCTCAACCTCTTCAAGGTCCGCCTGCCGCTTCGCAAGCACCTCGAGCTCGCTTTGAAGACCCTGCAACTCGCGCGGAGTCATCCCCCCGCTCAGCAAGCGGGCGTTGTCGCGCTCGGCGCGTGCACGCACCGCCTGGACGTCATCCTCCGCCTTCGTCACCTCGCGCTTGATGTCGCTCACCGTGGTCTCGGCCTCGATGCGAGCCGCGCGCAGTTCAGTCGCCTTCGCGTCGAGTGCTGCGAGTTCGCTGCGCGCAGGAAGGGTCTCAAGGCGGTGACGCGCCTGCTGGACGCGAGTGTCAAGGTCTTGGACGGTGAGCAGTCTCACCTGGTCCGCCGCGGGGGCCTGGGCCACGTTGCTCTCCTCTAGTGTGCGGACGGCACATGGCCGGTCCACGGGTCTGTGTTCAGGGTACTCACCGTTGCGGTGACCCCGAGGTCTGCTGCCAGGTCGGCGGCCGTGGCTGCGAGCCACAGCGATTCCGACGCTGCATGTGACACGTTGATGAGATACGGCTTCCCGCCACGCTGGCGGGCGGCTTCGCGCGCGTCAGATGCGGGGTGGTGACGCATGTCGGCCGTGACGAAGACATCGACGCCTGCAGCCACGGCATCGTCGATGTACGAGCCACCGGAGCCACCGACGATGGCGACCCGCTCCACGGCGCCGTCCGGCTCGCCCGCGTACACAACGCCCCCTGCCGTGGGAGGCAGAACGCGCGCGACGAGCGCGGCAAACTCCGCAAGTGTCTGCGACGGAACCGTGCCGATACGCCCCGAGCCGACGCTCGGGTTCGCGGCGTGAGGAACCAACGGCCCGTCGATCGTCATGCCAAGTGCCGCGGCGAGCGCGTCATTCGTGCCCGTCAGGGCAGCGTCGGCATTCGTGTGCGCGGCCAGCAGGGCGCAGCCCCCTTCGATCAGCGTGTGCACCACGGCTCCTGCGGCGGTTGTCGCGGCAACCGACGTGACGCCGCGGAGCATGAGCGGATGGTGGGTGACGAGGAGCTGCGCTCCAGCGGCGACGGCCTCGCGGGCCACATCAAGGGTGGGGTCCACGGCGAACATCACGTGAGCGAGGGGCCGGCTCGGGTCTCCCACCGCAAGCCCAGGGGTGTCCCAGTCCTCTGCGAGGTGAGGCGGGAAGCGCTCGTCAAGCCACGTCACGGCGTCGGCGATGCTTGTCATTGCTCCCTCGCGATAGCCCTGGCGCGTGCGATCACGCCCGATAGTGGACTGCTTGTGGACCTTCTGCAGCGATTCTAGTCGGCGCACTCCAGGACCACGGCCCGCGCGTTGAGCCCGATCACGAGGCGACATGGTGGGCCCTGCCGGACTCGAACCGACGACACCTGCGGTGTAAACGCAGTGCTCTAACCAACTGAGCTAAGGGCCCGCGCCCCATTGTTCCGCAAAACGCGGGGCTGGGGTGACGGGTCACACCAAGCCGAGGACCTTGCGGTACTCGGACAGGTCGCGCGCATCACCCGTGGGGGTTTCGAGGACCCAGTCGACGATGCCGTCGGCGGTGATGTGGAAGGTGCCGCGGCGCGCCCGGCCCGTCTTCTCGTCGAAGACGTCATAAGCGCGCGCCACTTCGCCGTGCGGCCAAAAGTCGCTGAGCAGAGTGCCAACGAACTTGTTCTGGTACGCCCACTCCTGGTTCACGAATGTCGAGTCGCAGTTGATGATGAGCACGCGGGCGGCTGACTCATTGATGTCATCGGCGTCGCGAAGCTGCTCGATCTCGTAGGTGCACACCGGGGAGAAGGCCCAGGGCACGAAGACGACGAGAGTCTCTGTGCCGCGCAGGTCCGAAAGCGTGACCGAGATGCCGTCCTGATCAACCAAGGTGAAATCAGGCGCCGCCTGTCCCACCAAGGGGTGGGTCACTTGGAACGCCCCTTCTCAACGAGCACAGTGCCTGCCCAGGTGCCGTCGACGACGAATGTGGACGTCGCGTGCAGGCCCGCAAGGGACGACGCCTCCTGCACTTCGCGCGGATGCACATGGCCCTCACGGCCTGCCTTGGGCGTCAACAAGACCACCTGGTAACCGGTGTCGAGGAGGGACTGAACGTCAACCAGCATGTCGGCGAGGTCGTCGTCCCCATCGCGGAACCAGACGATCGCGGCGTCGGTGACGTCGCCGAAGTCCTCATCAACGAGATCTTCGCCTGTGGCGTCTTCGATTGCCTCACGCAACGCCTCACAGACGTCGTCGTCGTACCCGAACTCTTGCACGACCATCCCTGTGGTCAAGCTCAGACGTGACACCACCGAAGTGTCGACGGTCTCCGAGCCCTCTTTCGTGGCCACGGTCGCGCGCCCCTTTCGTCCGTGAGCACGCGGCTACGTGCTCGTTCGTCCCACAGTACGGGCCTGGCGGTGCACGGTGCAACGGGATGTCGGCGCGTTTGATCACGGAAAGACCCGCACGTGCGCACGCGGGAGACCCGGGACCCTGGCGTGACATTGGTCTGGGATGTGACAAGAATGGTGAGGTAAGCGGCTTCACAGCCCCGCACCTCACGGAAAACGGCGCGCAACCTCCGCGCCCCGACGAAAGGTCCCCTGTGGCACAGCACGGCGTGATCGATAAGGATCCGGACGAGACAAACGAATGGATCGAATCGCTCGACGATCTCATTGAAGCTCGGGGCGAATCACGGGCCGAGTACATCGTGGACCGCATGATTGACCACGCTGCCGCCAAGCAGCTGATGGTCCCGATGCGTCTCACGACCCCGTACATCAACACGATCTCCGTCGAGGAAGAGCCCGCGTTCCCCGGCGACGAGGAGATCGAGCGCCGTTATCGCGGCTGGATCCGCTGGAACGCCGCCGTCATGGTGACGCGAGCGCAGGGCCCCCACAAGAGCGTCGGCGGGCACATCTCCTCCTACGCCTCTGTAGCGACGCTGTACGAAGTCGGGCTCAACCACTTCTTCCGCGGCAAGGACCACCCCGGCGGCGGTGACCAGGTGTACTTCCAGGGCCACGCGGCCCCTGGCGTGTATGCACGTGGGTACGTCGAGGGCCGCTTCAGCGAAGCTGACCTCGATTCGTTCCGCCAGGAGAAGTCCGGCCCCGGCCGCGGCCTCTCCTCCTACCCCCACCCGCGCCTCATGCCCGACGTATGGGAGTTCCCCACTGTGTCGATGGGTCTTGGACCGGCGTCGGCGATCTACCAGGCGTGGACGAACCGTTACCTCCACCACCGCGGCATCAAGGACACGTCGCAGCAGCATGTGTGGGCGTTCCTGGGCGATGGCGAGATGGACGAGCCTGAGTCGCGCGGCATGCTCCAGCTCGCCGCGCACCAGCACCTCGACAACCTCACCTTCGTTGTCAACTGCAACCTGCAGCGTCTCGACGGCCCCGTGCGCGGCAACGGCAAGATCATCCAGGAGCTCGAGGCCTTCTTCCGCGGTGCCGGCTGGAACGTCATCAAGGTGGTGTGGGGCCGCGGTTGGGACAAGCTGCTCGCCCGCGACACCGACGGCGCACTCGTCAACCTGATGAACACCGTCCCAGACGGTGACTTCCAAACCTTCCGCGCCGAGTCTGGCGCGTTCATCCGTGACCAGTTCTTCGGCGGCGACCCCCGTGCGAAGGAGCTTGTCGCCGACATGACGGACGACGAGATCTGGGCGCTCAAGCGTGGCGGTCACGACTATCGGAAGCTGTACGCGGCCTACCTCAAGGCGACGACTGAAGCCAACGGCAAGCCCACCGTCATCCTCGCCAAGACGATCAAGGGTTACGGCCTTGGCACCAACTTTGCGGCGCGCAACTCGACGCACCAGATGAAGAAGCTCGCGTCTGCGGACCTCAAGGTCCTTCGCGACACCTTTGACATCCCCTTCACCGACGAGCAGCTCGATGCCGATCCGTACAACCCGCCGTACTACCACCCCGGACTTGACGACCCCGCTGTGCAGTACATGCTCGAGCGTCGTCGCGAGCTCGGCGGCTTCGTGCCGGAGCGCAGGGATGTGGCGCCGCCGGTCCACCTTCCCGACGAGAAGCACTACGAGCTTCTCGCCAAGGGTTCAGGCAAGCAGCAGATTGCGACGACGCAAGCACTCGTGCGCCTCCTCAAGGACCTCATCAAGGACCCGGAGTTCGGCAACCGCGTGGTGCCGATCATCCCCGACGAGGCGCGCACGTTCGGTCTCGACTCGATCTTCCCGAGCGCCAAGATCTTCAACACGCAGGGACAGAACTACCTCCCTGTGGACCGTGACCTCATGCTCTCCTACAAGGAGTCTGAGGCGGGTCAGATCATGCACACCGGCATCAACGAGGCGGGTTCTGCTGCTGCCTTCCAGGCAGTGGGGACGTCGTATGCGACGCACGGCCAACCGCTTGTGCCGTTCTACATCTTCTACTCGATGTTCGGCTTCCAGCGCACGGGCGACCAGTTCTGGGCCGCGGGCGACCAGCTCACGCGCGGCTTCATCATCGGTGCCACGGCAGGCCGGACGACGCTGACCGGCGAGGGGCTTCAGCACGCTGACGGCCACTCGCCTCTCATCGCGGCGACGAACCGCGCGATCGTCACGTACGACCCCGCGTTCGGTTACGAAATCCGTCACATCATCAAGGACGGCCTGGCCCGCATGTACGGTCCAGAAGACGGTCGTGACAAGAACGTCATGTACTACCTGACGGTCTACAACGAGCCGATCACGCAGCCGGCTGAGCCGGAGAACGTCGATGTCGAGGGCATCCTCAAGGGCATCTACCAGCTCGCTCCGGCTCCTGCAGGAGAGGGCCCCAAGGCGCAGATCCTCGCATCGGGCGTCGCCGTTCCGTGGGCGCTTGAGGCACAAGAGCTTCTCGCCGCTCACTGGAACGTCCACGCGGCGGTGTGGTCAGTGACGTCATGGACCGAGCTGCGACGCGATGCACTCGAGTGCGAGGAGGAGGGATTCCTCCACCCCGAGCGACCGCAGCGCACGCCGTTCATCACCCAGCGTCTCCAGGGCGCGCCCGGTCCGTTCGTTGCGACGACCGACTACGACCACCTTGTCCCTGACCAGGTGCGTGCGTGGATCCCGGGCGATTTCTCGACTCTCGGCGCTGACGGATTCGGCTTCTCGGACACTCGTGCCGCTGCGCGCCGCTTCTTCCACATCGACGGTCCGTCGACCGCCGTGCGGGTGCTCCAGCAGCTCGAGCGCCGCGGTGAGGTTGCCGCCGGCACCACGGCCGCGGCCATCGAGCGCTACGAGTTGCACGATGTCCGCAAGGGCACTTCCGGCAATGCGGGTGGAGACTCGTAGACCTCGTGACCGATGCGATGGGCGTGTTCTGAGGTGTGACCTCACGACACGCCCATCGCGCATTCTTGGCCAGGTTCGCGGAACCCGACAGGGTGCAAGCGCTTGATACGGCTCTCATTCGTGAGAACCCACTAATTTGTCGTCGCCCCCAGTGTTTGTGACCGGTCTCATTCACGTCTCCGCCTGAATTGCCCCCCATTTGGGGGGCACCGCTTTGTCTGCTGGAAACAAGAGACCCCTATGCTGACTGCATGGTTGCACCAGCGGAGGTCCGACACGAAACCCTCCGAAAGCTTCGTGCGAGCACCGGCAAGCTCGCCACTGCCGCTCTTCGCGAACTCGATACCCAATACGCCTGGTTTGGCGAACTGCCTGCTCAGGAGCGCTCCTGGGTGGGCACCGTCGCCCAGGCAGGCATCACCTCGTTCGTCACGTGGTACGCCTCGCCGTCAACGGGATACCGAGGCGCCATGGAGATGTTTGCAGCCGCTCCGCCAGAACTCACCCGCTCGATCTCCCTGCAGCACACGCTGTCGATCGTGCGGACGGTGGTGAAGGTGGTCGAGGAACACACCGACGACCTCGCGGCCACTGGCGGCGAGGCCCACCTGCGCGAAGCAATTCTTCGGTACTCACGCGAAGTCGCGTTCAGCGCGGCCGAGATCTACGCTCGCGCCGCCGAATCGCGCGGCGCATGGGACGCCCGCCTCGAAGCACTGGTTGTCGACGCGCTCGTGCGCGGCGAAGTCGATGACGACCTGCCGTCCCGTGCCGCCGCGCTCGGCTGGAAGCCGGGGCCGACCCTCGTCATGGTCGGTCGCACCCAAGGCCCACTCGGCGAAACCGAGTCAGCAGAGCTGCGCCGCTCACTTCGCAAGGAGGCACCGCGCGCGATGGTCGGCATCCATGGTGAGGACCTCGTGGTCATTGCGCGCACCGACGCCGACATCGATGAGATGGTGGCAGGCATCCTGCCGCACTTTGGCCCTGGCCCCGTCGTGACGGGACCCCCTGCCGTCACTCTTCTCGAGGTGGCTCGCGCAACGCGCGCCGCCTTTGCGGGAGTGGTCGCCGCCCCCGCATGGTCCCTCGCGCCACGCCCCGTCATGGCTGACGATCTCTTGCCTGAGCGCGTGCTCGTCGGAGACACATTGGCTCGAGATCGCCTCATTGCGATTGCCTACGACCCCATCGTCCGCGCTGGAGGTTCCCTACAAGAGACCGTCGCCACCTTCCTTGACTGCGGGCGCTCCCTTGAGCTCTCAGCACGGACGATGTTCGTGCACGCGAATACCGTGCGATATCGCCTCAAAAAGGTGACCGAGATCACCGGTTGGGACGTCCTTGCGACCCGCGACGCACACGTGCTTGAGATGGCCTTTGCGCTCGGTCGCCTGCGGGACGCCGGACGCGCATTTTTGTAGCCTTTCTACAAAGTACTGGTGACAAGTCCGTGTCCCCTGGTGCGACGGATCGCTCCAACATGAGGCAGGCTGTACACATGCTTGCCGTTGTGAGCCCCGGACAGGGAGCCCAGGCACCAGGAATGCTCAAGCCGTGGATCGAGATCCCGGCCGCGCGCGAAGCGCTCGAGCAGTTCTCGGAGGCCGCTGGAATCGACCTCATCGACTTTGGCACCAATGCCGACGCCGACACCATTCGCGACACCGCAATCGCGCAACCCCTGCTGGTTGCCGCTGCGCTTGCCTCGTACGCCGCGCTCGACGTGACGCCCGCGCTCGCCGCCGGTCACAGCGTCGGCGAGTTTGGCGCAGCGGCCGTGGCGGGCGTTCTCTCCCCCGCCGACGCCGTCTCGCTCGTGCGCACGCGCGGAGTTGCGATGGCAGAAGCTGCCGCCGCAGCAGAGGCGACGTCGATGGCCGCCGTGCTCGGCGGCGACGCTGACGAGGTGGCGGCTCGTCTTTCCGAGCTCGGCCTCACGCCCGCCAACATGAACGGCGGCGGACAGGTGGTGGCAGCCGGCTCTGCCTCGGCGATAGCCGCTCTCGCCGAGGCGCCGCCCACTCGCGCCCGCGTCATCCAACTCCAGGTGGCCGGCGCATTCCACACCGAGTACATGGCGCCTGCCGTGCCTGTCCTCGCGGAGGCCGCAGCTAGAGTTGAGCGCCACGAGCCGACCATCACCTTGCTGTCGAACTACGACGGCGCCGCCGTCGTGTCAGCCGAAGCCGCCGTGGAAAGCCTTGTCGCGCAGGTGGCCCGCCCCGTGCGCTGGGATCTGTGCATGGAGACCATGCTGTCCTTGGGCGTCACTGGCATCATCGAACTTGCACCCGGCGGCGTCCTCACCGGACTCGCCAAGCGTGCGATGAAGGGCGTACCCGCGGTCGCCCTCACCTCACCCGAAGACCTCGAGGCTGCGCGGAACCTCGCGAGGAGCGCCGCATGAGCCCCACCATCCAGATCAACCGGGGCGCCGAGTACTCCCGCATTTTGGGCCTTGGCGTGGCCCGTGGTGAACGCTTTGTCACGAACGATGAGGTAGCTGGCCCCATCGAATCGTCGGATGAGTGGATCCGCTCCCGCACGGGAATCGTCACCCGCGTGCGCGCGGAGGAGACCACCTCAGTGCTCGACCTCGCTGAAAGGGCTGCCCGCGACGCAATCGCGAAGGCGGGCCTTGAGCCGAGCAACATCGATGCGGTGCTGCTGTCGACGATCACGTACCCGCATCTCGCTGGCGCGGGTGCACCCGTCATTGCCGACCGCCTCGGTCTCACCGTCCCGGCACACGACATTCGTGCCGCTTGCGCTGGTTACTGCTACGGCATCGGCCAGGCCGACGCGATGGTCCGCTCAGGTGCCGCCACGAACGTGCTCGTCATTGGCGCCGAGAAGTTGTCCGACTTTATTGACCCCGCGGATCGATCGATTTCGTTCTTGCTTGGCGACGGTGCTGGAGCCGTCGTTGTGGGGCCCTCAGACTTTCCGGGCATCGGCCCCACGATCGCAGGTTCCGATGGCTCCGGCGCTCACCTCGTCGCTGAGTCGAACACGTGGCTTGATATCAAGAATGACCGATCGCTGCCCTTTCCCACGTTGCGCCAGGAAGGCCCGAGCGTGTTCAAGTGGGCCTCCTTCAAGATGGCGCCAGTGGCGCGCGAAGCAATCGAGAAGGCGGGCCTCACCCCCGAGGACATTGATGCGTTCATCCCGCACCAGGCAAACATCCGCATCATCGAACAGATGGTGAAGCAGATCGGCCTTCCCGAATCGGTGGTTGTGGCCAAGGACATCGCCGATTCTGGCAACACGTCGGCGGCGTCGATTCCGCTCGCCACCGAACGGCTGTACCGTGACGGGGCTGTGAAGTCGGGAGACATCGCGCTCCAGATCGGTTTTGGTGCTGGACTTGTCTATGCAGCACAAGTGATCGTTCTTCCGTAAAACACCACCGTCCGGCGCTACCCTCGGTAGTCGTCGACATGAAGCGGGTGCCACCCGGCACTGCCCAACCCAAGGAGAGAAACCCGATGGCCCTTTCTGAGCAGGACATCCTCGCTGGCCTTGCCGAGATCGTTGCCGAGGAGACCGGCATTGACGCTGGCGACGTGCAGCTCGACAAGTCCTTCACCGACGACCTCGACATCGACTCGCTGTCGATGATGACGATCGTCACCCTCGCGGAGGAGAAGTTCGACGTTCGCATCCCCGACGAGGAAGTCAAGAACCTCGTCACCGTGGGCGACGCTGTCTCCTACATCGCGAAGGCTCAGGCCTAAGTTCACCCCGGGCCGCATTTGGCCCAGCCACACGACCACCGATCTCGGAGGAACACCATGGCAGTTGTCGTCACCGGCCTCGGCGCCACCACCCCGCTGGGCGGGGATGTGCGCTCCACGTGGGAGGCGGCACTCGCAGGACGCTCGGGCGTGCGCACGCTTGAGAACGACTGGGCGGAGCGTTACGGCATCCCTGTGTCGTTTGCGGGCCAGATCGCCGTCAGTCCAGAAGAGGTGCTGAAGCGCCCTGAGATCAAGCGGATGGACCCGTCTGCGCAGTTCGCGATCATCGCGACGCGTGAGGCATGGGCCGACGCTGGCTCGCCCGAGGTTGACCCCGAGCGTCTTGGCACCGTGGTGTCGAGCGGCATCGGCGGCGTGTGGACTCTTCTCACAGCGTGGGACACGGTGAAGGAGCGGGGCGCCGAGCGCGTGCTGCCCCTCACCGTGCCCATGTTGATGCCGAACTCCCCCACCGCCTACGTCGAGTTGGAGCTCGGTGCGAAGGCGGGTGCGCACGCCCCCGTATCGGCGTGTGCCTCAGGTGCTGAGGCGATTGGCATGGCCTTTGAGATGATCGAGTCTGGCCGTGCCGACGTCGTTGTGGCGGGCGGTACCGAAGCCGCCATCCACCCGCTTCCCATTTCCGCATTCGCTGCGATGCAGGCGCTGTCCAAGCGCAATGACGACCCTGCCGGTGCGTCGCGTCCCTATGACACGACGCGCGACGGTTTTGTCCTCGGTGAAGGTGCGGGCATCGTTGTGCTCGAGTCCGAGGAGCACGCACGCGCACGCGGGGCGAAGATCTACGCGCGTCTCACGGGCCTCGGCCTTACGTCGGACGCCCACCACATCGCTGCGCCGGACCCGGAAGGCGCAGGCCAGCAACGTGCAATGCGCATTGCCATCGAGCGTGCGGGCCTCACCGCGAACGACATCGTTCACGTCAATGCCCATGCCACGTCCACCCCTGCGGGTGACATGGTCGAGGCGCGTGGAATCCGCTCTGTCATGGGTGCGCATGCAGACAACGTCCTGTTGAGCGCCACGAAATCGATGACCGGCCACCTTCTCGGTGGTGCGGGTGCGCTTGAGTCGGTCTTTACGATTCTCGCTCTTCATGAGCGGACGGCTCCGCCCACGATCAACGTCAACAGCCCTGACCCCGAGCTTCAGGTGGACCTCGTGCGTGACACTCCTCGCGCTCTGCCGGCCTCAGGCGACCTCGCCGCGATCAACAACGCGTTCGGCTTTGGTGGCCACAACGCGGCGCTGCTCTTTACGACCGTCTAAACCCCAGCGTCGGACGTTGGCGTGCCCTGGTGGAAGCGCAACAGCCAGCGCTCGTCTTCGTGCACCCAGATCGACGTGCGATGCGCTGCGCCATGGGGCGAGTCGAGTGGCACTGTCGTGTAGCGCGTCAGCACCACGTCAGGAGCAATCTCAACGATCTCGAGACCCCGCAAGGGGATCTCGACACGAATCTCAACCGGCGGCATCGACAGGACGTCGTCGCGCGTGAAGAGCCTGCCGGAGCGTCCCACTTCGGTGAAGTCGGGGTGGAGCACCGCGTCCATGTACGTGGGGTCAAAGCGGCTCTCGGATACCCACATCGACTCCTCGAGCGCTTGAAGCGTGAGGAGCGCGATGGATTCCAAGGCCATGGTGCTCCTAGCCGACGCGGTGGAGCCAGCGCACAGGCGCTCCTGCGCCCGCGTAACGGAAAGGCTCGAGTTCTTCGTCCCACGCCGTTCCCAGCGCAAGATCCATCGCACGCTTGAAATCTGCGGCGGTGCCGCCGGCCTCAAGCACTGCACGGATGCGGTCCTCCGGCACCACGATGTTGCCGTGAACGTCCGTGACTGCGTGGAAGATGCCGAGCGATGGTGTGTGCGACCAGCGAGCGCCGTCACAGCCAAATGAGGGGTCCTCGGTCACCTCATAACGGACGTGCTCCCATCCGCGCAGGGCGGACGCAAGGCGCGCTCCCGTGCCCTGGTGACCTTGCCAGGCGACCTCGGCACGGAAGAGGTTCGCGCCCGCAGGCTGATCAGTCCATTCGAATGAGGCGCGCGTACTCAGCACCGACTGCGCGGCCCACTCGATGTGCGGGCACATTGCGCGGGTCGCTGAGTGCACGAAAAGAACACCACGGGTGATGGCGGCCATGACCCCTCCTTCGGTACAGGTGCGTCTTCCCCTACGACCTGTTCCAGGAATCCGGCTCTCCGGGTGTGCCTCTATCGTGCCTCACCTGCGGCCAAAGCGCCAGCACAGCAACGGTGTGGCGGGACTTATCAGACGCGCCGATCGCGTGGCCCACCTGCTGCTGTGCAGGCGCACAGTCTGCAGTGACCGAGCCTTCGTGGCAGAGTGAAAGGGTGACGCCGCACGCAATCGATCAACCTCGGTCCGTTCACACCGGACCGTTGACGGTTGCGCAGATTCGTGAGCTTGAGCGCCGCACGATGGAGTCGGTTCCCGAGGCCACCCTTATGGGCCGCGCTGCCCGGGCCGTGGCCGACGAGATTGCCGCGACTGTTGCGGACACTCGCCACCCATTGCGCGGAACCCGGGTGGCGATCCTCGCTGGTTCGGGAAACAACGGCGGCGACGCATTGCTTGCTGGCGCCCTGCTCGCAGCCGACGGAGCCATCGTGGTGGCGATTCCGGTGGCCTCGAGGCTTCACGATGATGGCGCTGATGCCCTACGAGCAGCGGGCGGACACATCGTCTCGCTTCGTGCGGACCACGATCTTCTCGCCGCCACCGAGGCCGTGAGGTCAGCGGACATTGTGATCGACGGCATCGTGGGTCTTGGCGCCCGTCCAGGGCTACGGTTTCCCGCTGATCAACTTGTCGAGGCGATCACGGATGACGCGCTCGTTGTCGCGGTCGACCTGCCAAGTGGGCTCGATGCCGATTCCGGCTCAGCCGACGCCCCACACGTCGAGGCGGACGTCACCGTGACATTTACCGCGCCAAAGATCTGTCTGTCCGTCGCGCCTGCGTGCCATGCTGCGGGCCGCGTCGTCGTGGCCGATGTCGGCGTTCGCGTCGTTGACATCACGGAGGACGACACGAAGTACGCGGACGAGGTGCCGTTCTAGGAGTCGATTTGCGCGCGAAGCTCGCGCATCGCTTCACGGCGCGCCTCTTTGGTGAGGCGATCGATATAGAGCTTGCCGTTGAGGTGATCGACCTCGTGATTGATGAGGCGGGCCCAGATGTCCTCGCCCTCGACGATGACCTCGTTGCCGTCAAGGTCAGTGCCGACGGCCTTGGCGTATAGCGGCCGTTCACACGGGTACCAGAGGCCTGGCACGGAGAGGCAGCCCTCGTCGGCCAAATCCTGGAACTCGGAGGCGTTCTCAACGATCTCGGGGTTGATGATGTAGCCGATATCGCCGTCGATGTTCCACGAGAATGCGCGCAGGCCGACGCCGATCTGGTTGCCAGCGAGACCCGCTCGCCCCTCGTAGTCGACGGTTTCGAGGAGGTCGTCGATGAGGGTGCGGACACGTTCATCGATGACGGTGATGGGCTCGCACGGGGTGCGCAGCACAGGGTCGCCGATCACTCGGATCTCTCGCATGGCCATAAGCGCCATTGTTCCATGGCCGTGAACTGTCGGTGCGCGGCCATTTGCCTTCCGAGGCGCGCGTGCCAGGCTAGGCGTATGGACATTGTTGATCGGGCATGGGTTGCGTCAGTGTGGCCGCGACCGCGCGCCACTGACGACAAGTACACCCGCGGGGTGGTTGGCATGGTTGCCGGCTCCGATGCATACCCGGGCGCAGCCGCGCTGTCGGTTTCGGGGGCGTTCCGGGCGGGAGCAGGAATGGTGCGCTACGTGGGGCCGCACCGCGCTCAAGACCTTGTCCTCCGCCACCGGCCCGAGACTGTCGTCTATGACCCGGCCGACGCTGCCGAGGTATTGCCACGAGCGTCGGCATGGGTGGTGGGCCCGGGAGTTGCCGACCACCCCGGACAAGACACCGTCATCGGCGCCGTACTCGCATCGGGCGGTCCCCTGGTTGTCGACGCGGGGGCTCTTGACCAGTGCGTGCGTGCGCGTTCTGCGGGCTCGAGGGCAAGCCAACCTCATCAGGTCCTGCTCACGCCACACGAGCGCGAACTCATCGGGGCACTTGCCGCGATCCGCCACGATGTGACGCTTGACGACGTTCTCCGTGACCGCACGGGGCATGCGCGCCTTCTCGCTGAAACCGCTCGCGCCACCGTGCTCCTCAAGGGCACCCGAACCATCATCGCGGCTCCCGGCGGCGCCGTTGCCGAACTCCCCGAGGCGCCCGCGTGGCTTGCGACCGCTGGGACTGGTGATGTGCTCGCGGGCATTGCTGGCGCCCTGCTTGCGGCCGGGTTAAGCGCACCCGAGGCTGGCGCCGCTGCGTCATGGGTGCATGCCCGCGCCGCCGAGGCAGCGTCAGGCGGCGGGCCAATCGCGGCGCTTGATGTCGCGGACGCGGTACCCGCGATCATCGCGGATCTCTTGCTGTCGACGGAGTGAAATCCCTGGTACATGCAGTGGGCCAGGTGGG
>ENA-UOVV01001364-UOVV01001364.1-compost-metagenome-genome-assembly--contig:-NODE-1364-length-18635-cov-6.484338_pt1 | contig 18635 bp, 19 predicted proteins | sample MGYA00238155_ERZ761577 | MGnify/ENA primary metagenome ERZ761577 (study PRJEB28898, sample SAMN06268775) | compost metagenome | isolation source: Emeryville, CA | place: USA:Emeryville, CA | collected...
CCCCAGCCGGTCGCCCTCCACCCGGTCGATATGTTCGGGGAAGATGTAGCGGTCGGCAGCGAAGAGACCGTCCGCGTCGAGCCGCACGAAGCCTTCGCGCAGCGCCTTCTCCTGCAGTTCCTCGGGCAGGCCGTCATCGGGCCGGAACACGTCGGCCAGGATGCCGGCCAGCGTCCGCCGGTCCTCCTGGAGCACCGGGCTCACCCCGGCGCCCTCCGGGCCGGGGCGGTCCGCTTCCTCGTCGCCGAGCCGGAAGGTCTCGACATGGCCGATGGCGTCCATGGCGCTGTCATAGACCCTCATGCCTTCATGCACGCTGGTGGGAATGGCTTCCATTTCGTCCTCCTGTGCTGATGCGGACAGAACGGCCGCCGGGCCGGCGCGTTCCCCCCGCGCCGCGCCGCCAAGCTGCCGCGGGGCCACGATAAAAATGTGATCGCGACGACGTGAACCTTTTCCGGGCTCGAACATTGGCTCCGGAAAAGGACTGCTTGAGGGGTTCATGATTCCGTTTGCCCGTGCGGCCGCCGTTCTCGGCATCGGCGCTCTGTGCGCCGCCTCCCCCGCGCTCGCCCAGCCTGCCGACCAGTCCGTCTTCGTCATGGGCGGTCCCTTCACCACCGGACATTTCGAGGACACCTTCCTGTTCTGGCAGGATCACTACGAATCCAATTTCTTCGCCGGCCTGGGCTATCAGCACTTCCTCTACGCCTATCAGGGCGGCTTCCAGCTCGGCGTCGAGGCCGGCTTCGGCCTGCGCTTGGGCGAAAGCGCCTCGATCGAGCTCTGGGCCGGACCGGTGGCGCGGCTGACCACCTTCACCATCGGCGACATCAGCATCACCCCGGCGGTGACGGCCGGCATCTCGGTGGTCTCCAACACCATCGGCACCGAGGCGCAGCGCGCCGCCGAGATCGGCGATCCCGCCCGCGTCCTCTATTATCTCGGCCCCGAGATCTCGGTGTCCCACGCCGCCTATCCGGAATTCGAGGGCTTCTTCCGGGTGCAGCACCGCTCGGGCGGCTGGGGCACCATCGCCGAGATCGACGGCTCCAACGCCGCTGTGCTCGGCCTGCGGTACAAGTTCTGAGCCCCCGGCGGCCGCCCACCGCCCCGACAGGGGAATGTTCAGCCTGGACCATAAGGCACGGAGTCGACGAAGACACCGTGCTGCCCTCGGTGGACAGGACGACGACAAAAGCCCAAGGCAAACTCTCCCCTGATAGGGCCGCACCGCGCCCGCCCGACGCTTTCCCCCCGCAGACGTACCGTACGGTACGGTACGGATTTGTGTTGCTGCCTGGCTGGAATGGGTCTAAACAGGACCAAAGACCAAACCGGCCCCACCGGCAGCTTTCGAGGACCAGTCCCATGCCCGCCTATCGTTCCCGCACCACCACCCATGGCCGCAACATGGCGGGCGCGCGTGGCCTCTGGCGCGCCACCGGCATGACGGAGGGCGATTTCGGCAAGCCCATCATCGCCGTGGTCAATTCCTTCACCCAGTTCGTGCCCGGCCATGTGCACCTCAAGGATCTGGGCCAGCTCGTCGCCCGCGAGATCGAGGCGGCGGGCGGCGTCGCCAAGGAGTTCAACACCATCGCGGTGGACGACGGCATCGCCATGGGCCATGACGGCATGCTCTATTCCCTGCCCAGCCGCGACATCATCGCGGACTCGGTGGAATACATGGTCAACGCCCATTGCGCCGACGCCATGGTCTGCATCTCCAATTGCGACAAGATCACCCCCGGCATGCTGAACGCCGCCATGCGGCTCAACATCCCGGCCGTCTTCGTCTCCGGCGGCCCGATGGAGGCCGGCAAGGCGCTGGTCAAGGGCAAGCTGCAGGCCCTGGACCTGGTGGACGCCATGGTGATGGCCGCCGACGACCACTATACCGATGCCGAGGTGCAGGCCGTCGAGGAGAGCGCCTGCCCCACCTGCGGCTCCTGCTCGGGCATGTTCACCGCCAATTCCATGAACTGCCTCACCGAGGCGCTGGGCCTGTCCCTGCCCGGCAACGGCTCCACCCTCGCCACCCATTCCGACCGCAAGCGCCTGTTCCAGGAAGCGGGGCACCTGATCGTCGATCTCGCGCGCCGCTACTACGAGCAGGAGGACGAGAGCGTCCTGCCGCGTTCCATCGCCACCAAGGCGGCCTTCGAGAACGCCATGAGCCTCGACATCGCCATGGGCGGCTCGACCAATACCGTGCTGCACATCCTCGCCGCCGCCCATGAGGGCGGGGTGGACTTCACCATGGACGACATCGACCGGCTCTCGCGGCGGGTGCCGGTGCTGTCCAAGGTGGCCCCCGCCAAGGCCGACGTGCATATGGAGGACGTGCATCGCGCCGGCGGCATCATGGCCATTCTCGGCCAGCTCGACCGGGCCGGCCTCATCAACCGCAAGGAGCCCACCATCCATTCGGCCACCATGGGCGACGCGCTCGACAAGTGGGACATCTCGCGCACCAATTCGGAAAGCGTGCGCCAGTTCTTCATGGCCGCGCCGGGCGGCGTGCGCACCACCCAGGCCTTCTCCCAGTCCAACCGCTGGGCCGAGCTCGACCTCGACCGGCAGAACGGCGTCATCCGCTCGGCCGAGCATCCCTTCTCCAAGGACGGGGGCCTGGCCGTGCTCAAGGGCAATATCGCGCTCGACGGCTGCATCGTGAAGACGGCGGGCGTCGACGAATCCATCCTCAGGTTCACCGGCCCGGCCCGCGTCTTCGAGAGCCAGGACGCCACCGTCAAGGCCATCCTCTCCAACGAGATCAAGGCGGGCGACGTCGTCGTCATCCGCTACGAGGGCCCGCGCGGCGGCCCGGGCATGCAGGAAATGCTCTACCCCACGAGCTATCTGAAATCCAAGGGCCTCGGCAAGGCCTGCGCCCTGCTCACCGACGGTCGCTTCTCCGGCGGCACTTCGGGCCTGTCCATCGGCCATGTCTCGCCCGAGGCGGCCGAGGGCGGCGCCATCGGCCTCGTGCGCGAGGGCGACATGATCGAGATCGACATCCCCAGCCGCACCATCAACCTGCTGGTCACCGATGCCGAGCTGGCGGCCCGCCGCGCCGAGCAGGACGAAAAGGGCTGGAAGCCGGCCACCCCGCGCAAGCGCAAGGTGTCGAACGCGCTGCGCGCCTATGCCGCCTTCGTCACCTCCGCCGCCCGCGGCGCGGTGCGCGACCTCAGCCGGCTGGACGACTGAGGCCCGCGCCTCACTCGAATCTGCAGGCGCGCGGCGGCGCCGGGAAGATCAGGAACGCCTTGTCGTCGCTCTCGGCGAGATCGCCCGACCAGTCGGTCCAGCCTTCGAGCGCGAGGAAGTCGCCGACATCGATGCGCAGCCCGTCCCCGGTCTCGCTGACCGTGAAGTTGCCGCCGTCGCCTTCGACGCTGCATCGCGCGTTCCGGCAATGGACATTGGCGGTGTAGTGGTTGCCGTTGCGCAGCACGAAGCCGAAATCGAGCACCAGCTCGTGGTCCGGATGTGGCTCGGCGGTATGGCTGAGAGAGATGGCGGTCACCCTCTGGCCGGGATGGCCCGCCAGATGCGCCTCGTCATAGTGGCGCGCATAGCAGGTGCCGTAGCTCTCGAGGAGAGTGCCGAGCAGTTCGGCCTGCGCCGGCATGGCGGACCCGACCAGCACGGCCAGCATCGTCAGAATTGTCCTCGGCACGGCTGCGCCCCCCAATCCACCCCGGAAAGCACAGTTCCGCGGGCTTGCGGGCGCGGTCAAGCCCCCCTGGCGGGAGCGAGGGACGAAGCGTTCAGCGCCGGCCGATGGCGTCGAGGGTGGCGAAATCCTCGTCGCTGAGCCGGATCGCGGCGGCCGCCACATTGTCCTCGAGATGCCGCACCTTGCCGGTGCCGGGAATGGGCAGCATGACCGGCGAGCGCCTGAGCAGCCAGGCGAGGGCGATCTGGCTGCCGCTGGCGCCGTGCCGCTCCATGATGGCGCGGGCCTTCTCGTGCCCTGCCACCAGATCGCCCCCGGCCAGGGGATACCAGGGGATGAAGCCGATGCCGTTTCGCTCGCAATGCTCCAGCACCGCCTCGCTCTTGCGGTTGGCGAAATTGTAGAGGTTCTGGACCGTCGCCACCTTGAAGTATTTCGAGGCCTCCTCGATGTCGGCCACGCTCACTTCCGAGAGCCCGACATGGCGGATCAGCCCCTGCTTCTGCATCTCGGCGATGGCGCCGAACTGCTCCGCCCGCGGCACCCTGGCGTCGATCCGGTGCAGCTGCCAGAGGTCGAGCCGCTCGAGCTGCAGCCGGCGCAGGCTGGTGGCCACGCCCTGGCGCAGGAATTCCGGCCGGCCGAGCTGGTGCCATTCGTCCGGCCCGGTGCGGGTGAGCCCGCTCTTGGTGGCGACGATGGTGCCCCGGTCATAGGGCGCCAGCGCCTCCGCGATCAGTTCCTCGCTGACATAGGGGCCGTAGCTTTCGGCGGTATCGACGAAATCGACCCCGATCTCGGGCAGGCGCTGCAGCACGCGGATCGCCTCGTCATGGTCCGCGGGCGGGCCCCAGATGCCCTCGCCGGTGATGCGCATGGCCCCGAAGCCCAGCCGGTTGACCGTGAGGTCGCCGCCGATGGCGAAGCTGCCCGCCAGGGACGCATCGCGTGTGGTCATGGTGAACTCCTCGTGCGCGGCGCCGTTCCGGCGGCGGTCAGTTGTCCTCGCCCATGTCGGGCAGGGGCAGGAAGTCGATGCCGTCCTCGATGAGCCCGGCCACCTCCTCGCGGGTCGCCTCGCCGTAGATGCCGCGCGCCTCGGCCTCCTCGAAATGGATCTTGCGCGCCTCCTCGGCGAAGCGGTCGCCCACATAGTCGGCCTCCGCCATCACCTTGCGCCGATAGGCGCGCAGCAATTCGCGCATCCGCGCCGCGTCGGGATGGGCGGCGCTGAGCGTCGCGCGGTCCTGGTCGGTGCGCGCCACCGCCGGCGCCATGGGAGCCTTCTCGACATGCGCATCGCCGCACTGGGCGCAGCTCACCATGCCGCGCCCCTGCTGGTCGTCATAGGCCTCGGCATTTCTGAACCAGGCGTCGAAGCGATGTCCCTTCGAACATTGAAGCGAATACTGGATCACGGTTCTCGTCGTCTGCTTGCCGGCCCCGGCGGGCCGTTCGGTTGAGCATATAGGCGCTGGGGTCAGCTCTGCAAACCCGGCGGCGCGAAGTCGCGGGCATTGGCCAGCGCCGGCACCCGCCGCCGCGCCTCCGCCACCTCCGCCTGCGCGATCTCTGCCACCAATACGCCCGGCTCGTCGTGGTCGAGCTCGGCGACCACCCGGCCCCAGGGATCGACGACCAGCGAATGGCCATAGGTCGCCCGGCCGTTGGGATGGCTGCCCCCCTGCGCCGCCGCCACCACATAGGAGCCGGTCTCGATGGCCCGGGCGCGCAGCAGCACGTGCCAATGCGCCTGCCCCGTCGGCACGGTGAAGGCGGCCGGCGCCGCCAGCAGCGTCGCGCCGGCTGCGGCGAGGCTGTGGTAGAGGCGGGGGAACCGCATGTCGTAGCAGATGGAGAAGCCGAGCACGAATTCCCCCAGCGGCGCCGTCACCGCGCGGTCCCCGCCCCTGTAGGTGGCGCTTTCGCGATAGGCGTCGAGCCCGGCGATGTCGGCGTCGAAGAGATGGATCTTGTCATAGGTGGCCGCGATCGCCCCGTCCGGGGCGAACAGCACCGAGCGGTTGGCGAAGCGCCCGTCCTCGAGCGGCACCGGCAGCGAGCCGATATGGACGTGGATGCCGTGCCGGCGGGCGAGCTCGCCGACCCTGACGAGCTGCGGGTGGCCCTCGAAGGGAGCGGCCACCGCGCGCAGCTGCTCGCGGTTCTCCGGAAACAGCAGGGTGACTTCCGGCGTCAGCGCATAGGCGGCGCCCTGCGCGGCCGCCTCGGCCAAGAGCGGCTCGAGCGCTACGAGATTGGCGTCGGGATCGAGCCCCGAACGCATCTGGATGGCGGCGATTTTCATGCTAGAGCCTGCAACCTCGGCCTGTCCCCGGCGACCGTCCGGCCTCTAGCCGGCCAGCAGCGGATCGAGCCCGCCCTGGCGGTCGAGCGCGGCCATGTCGTCATAGCCGCCCACATGCATGTCGCCGATGAAGATCTGCGGCACGGTGCGCCGGCCATGCGCCCGCGCCGTCATCTGCTCGCGCAGCTCCGGGTCGAGCACGGTGATCTCGGTATAGTCCACGCCCTTCTCGCTGAGCAGCGACTTGGCGGCGTGGCAATAGGGGCAGGTGGGAGTGGTGTAGATTTCGACCTTGGCCATGCGTCAGGCTCCGGAAACCGCGCGATTGTCCCCTTTATATGGGCAGATCCTCGCCGATGACAACGCGGGCGAAGGTCAGCACGTCGACCGCCTCGGCCCCGCCGCGCTTCAGGGCCCGCGTCACTGCCTTGACCGTCGCCCCGGTGGTGTAGACATCGTCCACCAATACCACGCGCCGGCCCTTGAGCCGCGCCGCCGCATCGGGATGGGCGGCGAAGGCGCCGGCCACGTTGCGCGCCCGGCTGTCGCCCGACAGGCCCACCTGCTGGCGCGTCCGGCGGTGCCGCCGCACCAGGTGCGGATCGGTGTCGAGCCCCGTCTGCCGGGCGATCTCGCGCGCCAGCAGCACCGACTGGTTGTAGCGGCGGAAGCGCAGGCGGCTGCCATGCAGCGGCACCGGCACCAGCAGCGGCCCGTCGTCCCAGAACTCCCGTCCCGCCTGCGCCATCAGCCCGGCGCAGAGCCGGGCCAGCTCCGGCCGGTCGCCATATTTGAGCCGGCTGACCAACAGGCCCGCCACCGGCCCGTAGGCCACCGCCGCCCGGGCCCGCGCGAAGGGCGGCGGATCGGCCAGCGCCTCGGTCGACAGGGCGCCCTCCCCCGGATCGCTGGCGAAGGGCAGCCCCAGCACCGGGCAGAGCGGCGCCGTGATCGGCCGCAATTGCGCAAAGCAGGCGCCGCACAGCGCCTCGCCGCCGACCATCGGTGCCGCGCAGGCCGGGCAGCAGGGCGGGTAGAGCTGGTCGAGCAGGCGCGCGCCGAGCCGGCCGAGGCCCCGACCCAGCCGGCCCAGCATCGCGCTGCCTTTGACTCCGTCGCCCCCGCTCTCCATAAGACCCATATTGCCACGGCCCCGCGCCGGAACCAGCCCCGGCGAAAGCGCTTTTCATGTCCCAGCCGCCCCGCCTGTTCGACCCCGCCCAGATCGCCCGCAACCTCGCCCGCCGCCCCGCCGGCGACAATTTCGTCCGCGATCTGGTGCTCGAGGACCTGGCGGACCGGCTCGGCGCGCACCGGCGCGATTTCGCCCGCGCCGTCCTCATCGGCCCCGACGCCCCGAGCCTGCCCGAAACCCTGTTCACCGCCGACGGGCCGGTGCGGCTCGAACGCGTCGAGGCCTTTGCCGGCGCCGACGATTTCCCGGCCCTGCCGGCGGGCGACTATGACCTCGTCGTCTCGCTGCTGCACCTGCAGGCCGTCGACGACGTGCCCGGCCATCTGGCGCGGCTGCGCGCCCGCCTGCGGCCGGACGGGCTGCTGCTGGCGGCCATGCTGGGCGGCGACACGCTGACCGAGCTGCGCGAGGCCTTCCTCGCCGCCGATCTCGACGTGTCGGGCGGCGCCTCGGCGCGCGTCGCCCCCATGGTGCAGGTGCGCGATGCCGGCGCCCTGCTGCAGCGTGCCGGCTTCGCCCTGCCGGTGGCCGATGTCGAGACCCACACCGTGCGCTATGCCGATCCCTTCGCGCTGATGGCCGAGCTCAAGGCGCTGGGCGCCGCCAACCCGCTGGCCGACCGGCCCCGGCGTTTCGCCACCCGCACCCTGCTCGCTGCCGCGGCCGCGGCCTATGCCCGCCGCGACGCCGATGCGGACGGGCGCATCCGCGCCACGCTCGAAATCGTCTGGCTGGCCGGCTGGGTGCCGCATGAAAGCCAGCAAAAGCCCTTGCGGCCGGGCAGCGCCAGGGTGAGCATGAAGGACGTGCTGGCCAGGGACCGATCGGGAGACGCGCCATGACGCTGACCATCTGGGGTCGCAGAACCTCCTCCAACGTGCAGGCGCTGATGTGGTGCATCGGCGAGCTCGGGCTCGACTATCAGCGGCACGATGTCGGCCACCGCCATGGCGGCAACGACACGCCGGAATTCCTGGCCATGAATCCCAACGGCCTGGTGCCCGTGCTGCGAGACGGCGACGATCCGCCGCTGTGGGAGACCGGCGCCATCCTGCGCTATCTCGCCGCCCGCTACGCCCCCGACAGCTTCTGGCCGGCCGATCCCTCCGCCCGCGCCCGGATCGACAAATGGGCCGAATGGGCCAAGATCAATGCCACGCTCGCCTTCACCGGGCCCATCTTCTGGCGCGTGGTGCGCACGCCCGCCTCCGGCCGGGACCCCGCGGCCATCGCCCAGGCCGTTGCCGGCTTCGACCGGCTGCTCGGCATCGCCGAGGCGCAGCTGGCCGTGCACCCCTTCCTCGCCGGGGCGGAGTTCACCCTCGCCGACATCCAGTTCGCCCATATCCTCTACCGCTATTTCGATATATCCATCGACCGGCCGGCCCGGCCCCATGTCGAGCGCTACTACCGCGAGATGACCGAGCGACCTGCCTACCGCGAGCACGTCATGGTGCCCTATGACGAGTTGCGGGCCCCCGCGTGACGGCCGCCGCCGGCGCGCCACGGCAGCCGGTCGGTCCGATCGCCCAAGGAATCGCCCAAGGAATCGCCGAAGAAAAAGGCCGGTGTCTCCACCGGCCTTTCGTCATTCTGGCTGGACTGGGACCGCCTACGCGGCCTCCTCGTCGCTTTCCGCCTCGGCGGCCTCGGCCTTGGAGCGCTTCGGGCTCTTGGCGAGGTTCTTCTCGATGAGCTGCACCGCCTCGGTCAGCGTCAGCTTGTTGACGGCGCTGATCTCGCGGCTCATGCGGTCCATGGCCTGCTCGAAGAGCTGGCGTTCCGAATAGGACTGCTCGGGCTGCTCCTCGGAGCGGTAGAGGTCGCGGACCACTTCGGAAATGGCGATCAGGTCGCCCGAATTGATCTTGGCCTCATATTCCTGGGCGCGGCGCGACCACATGGTGCGCTTGACGCGCGCCCGGCCGGTGACGGTGTCGAGGGCCTTCTTGACCTCGTCCTCCTCGGCCAGCTTGCGCATGCCGACGGACTTGATCTTGGCCACGGGAACGCGAAGGGTCAGCTTGTCCTGCTCGAAGCTGATGACGAACAGCTCGAGGGAAAGACCAGCGACTTCCTGCTCCTCGATGGCGACGATCAGGCCGACGCCATGAGCGGGATAGACGACGTATTCGCCCGTCTTGAACCCGAGCCGCTGCTGCTGCTTCTTGGCTACCATATGCTGGAACTCCTTGTTGACGCCCCAAATGGCCGGTTCCCTGCGGCAAGGACCGCCACTCCTACTCTACCTGCGCCCGACCCCGGGCGCCTTCGCGCAGCAAAACCCGCTTGGCCGTTCCGGGATCCGCTTCTCCGGAACGCCATGCAACCGACAATGTTCTTGTCAAAAAAATCGTGCCTTGCGGCACGGGCTGGGTGACGGGCTCAACTGCATATGGTGGCACCATAGCACAATTTTTCAGCAGAATCAAAAGGAACGAATCACCGGCGCGCATACGGCTGCGTGCCCCGGCGCCCGAATGTGACGCCAGGGTGACAAGTCCTTGTCCCGATTGCAGGATTGCGCCCGCGCCGCCGCCTCAGTCGCCTTCGCCCGGCGCCTCGGAGAAGTATTTCTCCAGCTTGCCGTCTTCCCCGTCCCGTTCCTTTGCCTCCGGCAGGGGGTCGCGGCGTTCGGTCAGGTTCGGCCATACCGCGGAGAACTTGCGGTTGAGCTCCAGCCATTCCTCGAGCCCGCTTTCCGTATCCGGCTTGATCGCCTCGGCCGGGCATTCGGGCTCGCACACGCCGCAGTCGATGCACTCGTCCGGATGGATCACCAGCATGTTCTCGCCCTCGTAGAAACAGTCCACCGGACACACTTCCACGCAATCGGTATATTTGCAGGCGATGCAATTGTCGGTGACGATATAGGTCATCTTACGAGGCGTTCCCGTCGGAATGGAGCCGCGGGCCCTTGGGGAAGGCGGAGGCGGCCGGTCTCAACGGGACCGGTGCTAAACCGTTTTTGACACCGCCGCAAGGGTGCCGGAAGGGACGGTTTGGCGCAGAGCCGGGCGCTCCCGGAACGCTGTGCCCGACAGGAGCGGGAACCGCCCGCGCCTAGTCCTCCGCGTCCCGCAGCCGGTCCGTCTCCCGCCGCTCCTTCTTGGTCGGCCGCCCGGCGCCCGGGGGACGCTCGGCGATGGCCGCATCGTAGGGGGAAAGCGCGGGCCGCGGCGGAGCGGGCGGCGACAGGTCCTCGTAGAGCCCCTGCGCCTCGGCGGCCGGCCCCCGCCGGGTGCCGGGATCGAGGATGCGCCAGACCAGGATGCGGCCGTGCAGCGACATGGTCAGCACGTCGCCGGCCCCCACCTTGTGGTCGGTGCGCGCGGTCTTTTCCGAATTGACCCGGACGGCGCCGGCCTCGATCACCTTCTGGGCCAGCGTGCGCGACTTGACGGCGCGCGAGAAGAACAGGAACCGGTCGAGCCGTTCCTTGCGGATCGGCGCCTCGCCCGGCCCCGCCACCCCCTACTCCGTCTTGCCGCGCAGCGCCGCCAGCGCGGCGAACGGGCTGTCGGGGTCGAAGGCCGGCTTGCGCTCCTCGCGCGGCGGACGGCGGTCGGGGCGCTCGCCCTTGTCGGGGCGGCTGCGGCGTTCCTCGTCGCGGCCCTTGCCGTTGGGCTTGCCGCCCTGCGGCCGGTCCTCGCCGTCGTGGCGGCGCGGCCCCCTGCCGTGGCGCGGCCGGTCGGGGCGGCGGCCATTGCCGCCCTGCTCCTGGCCCTCGGCGCCCTCGCGGCGCGGGCGGCCGTCATGCCGCCGCTGCTCGTTGCGGCGCCCGCCCGGGAACCAGACCTCGTCGAACTGGGGTTCGGCCGGCACCGCCTCGGCGGCCACGGCATCGGCCTGTGCCGCCGGCGCGGCATCGGCAATGGCGCCTTCCACCGGCGCCGCAGCCTCCGCCGGCGCGGTCACGGCGGGGGCTTCCTCGATCACCGCCGCGTCGCTGGCGGCATTGTCCTCCAACACCGCCTCCAGCGCCGGAGCTTCCGCCGAGGCCTCGGCCGGCACCGCCGGCACCGGCGCCTTGGGCGTGCGGCGCACGCGATAGCCCAGCGAGGTGAGGATGGAGGAGAAATCCTCGCCCGAGCAGCCGAGCAGGCTGGTCATTTCCACGGTGACGCGGAAGCCGTTGCCTTCGGCCGCGCCGGCCGGCAACTCGCCCTGGTAGGGCCGGCCCGCATCGAGCGCGATCAGCGGGCGGATGATGTCGGCCAGCCGCTCGAGGATGTCGACGCGCACCGCCCGCTTGCCGGCCACCTTGAAGCCGGCGACCTCGTAGAGGCGCGGATCGACCTCCGGATCGACCAGGAAGGAGGTGCGGCCCGACAGCACGATATGGGGGATGTCGGTGACGCCGGGCTGGCGCACCCCGCCATGCTTGAGCGCATAAAGGATCAGCGCCAGCTCGCGCGGCGCCGGCTTCAGCGACAGCGGCAGGTAGATGTGATAGGCGCCGAACTTGACGCCGAGCTTCCTGAGCTTGCCGCGCACGTCCTGGTCCAGCCCCTTGACCTCCTCGGCCACGCTGGCGCGGGGCACCAGGCCCAGATGCTCGAACAGCCGGTAGGCGAGGCCCCGCGCCGCGCCCTCGAGATCGGCCGGCGCCTCCAGCGCCATCACCTGCTCGAGCACGGTGTTGATGTGGTGCCGCAGCCACAGCGACAGTCGGTCCTGCACCTTTTCGAGGTCGGGGCCGGTCAGCGTCTCGTCGGCCAGGATGATGATGCGCGGCCGGTAGAGGCTGTCGCCCTCGGCCAGCTCGGCCACGATCTCGCCGCGCCAGCGCAGGCGCCCGTCGGTGGCCAACACGAATTCTTCATTTGGCGAACCGGCCAGCCGTTCGGCACGATGGTGCATCTCCGGGGCCACCACCGAGTCCGCGGCGCCGCGCAATCCCTTCGCGTCCAGCTCGCCGTCGTTGCGCGCCAGGGTGAAGCGGAAGCCTTCGAGGGTGCCGATGAGGTGGCCTTCCAGCCTCACCTCGCCTTGGCTGTTGATCTCGGGAGATACCATACGTTTGTCTTTCAGGTGGCGGAGCAGCACGCTGGTGCGCCGGTCGACGAACCTCTGGGTCAGGCGCTCATGCAGCGCATCGCTCAGGCGGTCTTCGATGTCACGGGTCTTTTCGCGCCAATGGATAGGGTCTTCAAGCCAGTTTCTGCGGTTGGCGACAAAGGTCCAGGTGCGAATCTGCCGGATTCGGTTGCTGAGGGTGTCGATATCGCCCTGTGCATTGTCGCAAAAGCGCACCTGCTCGGCAATCCAGTCGGCATTGACCGCTCCACTTCGTCTCAAATCCGAATAAATCCGGGTGACGATCTCCCCGTGAGCCGCCGGCGAGATCCCCTGATAGTCGGGAATCTGGCAACATTCCCAGAGCAGTTTGACCGCTTCGTGGCCGCGCGCCAGCGCCCCCGCCTCGTTGCGCGCCACGAATTCCAGCGCGTGCTGGTCGGTCGCCACCGGCACCCGGGTGAGGCTGCGGTCCTGCGGCGGCGCCTCCAGCGCGTCCCGCAGCGCCCCTATGGAGGAGAAGTCGAGCGCGCTGTTGCGCCATTGCAGCACCTTCACCGGCTCGAAATCGTGGGTCTCGAGCTGCACCACCAGCTCCTCGTCGAACCCCTCCGTGCCGCCCGTCACCCCGAAGGTGCCGTTGTGCCGGTGCCGCCCGGCGCGCCCGGCGATCTGGCCCAGCTCGGCCGGGGTCAGCGGCCGGCTCTGGTGCCCGTCGAACTTGCTGTCGTCGGCGAAGGCCACATGGTGGATGTCGAGGTTGAGCCCCATGCCGATGGCGTCGGTGGCGACGAGGAAATCCACGTCCCCGTTCTGGTAGAGGTCGACCTGAGCGTTGCGGGTGCGCGGCGACAGCGCCCCCATCACCACGGCCGCCCCGCCCCGTTCGCGCCGGATCAGCTCGGCGATGGCATAGACCTGCCGGGCCGAGAAGGCGACGATGGCCGAGCGCGGCGGCTGGCGCGAGATCTTCTTGGAGCCCGCATAGGTGAGCTGGGAGAAGCGCGGCCGGTCGATGATCTCGGCATGCGGCAGCAGCCGGCGGATCACCGGGGCCATGGTGGCCGAGCCCAGCAGCAGGGTCTCCTGCAGGCCCCGCGCCTTGAGGATGCGGTCGGTGAACACATGGCCGCGGTCGAAGTCGATGGCGGTCTGGATTTCGTCCACCGCCACGCAGTCGACATGGATGTCCATGGGCATGGCTTCCACCGTCGCCACCCAGTAGCGCGGCCGGGCCGGCACGATGCGTTCCTCGCCGGTGACCAGCGCCACCGCCCCTTCCCCCACCCGCTCGACCACCCGCGTATAGACCTCGCGCGCCAGAAGGCGCAGCGGCAGGCCGATCATCCCGCTGGGATGGGCCAGCATCCGCTCGATGGCGTAATAGGTCTTGCCGGTATTGGTCGGGCCGAGGATCGCCTTGACCGACTGGGAAGGGGGAAAACTCATCGTGCGCCCAATGTAGGCGCTCGCGGCGACACTTGCGAGAGGCCGAACGCCTTGTCCCGGGAATGGACAGGCACGCCGCATTTTCGCCACCGGCCTTAACCACCGGAACACAGGCGGAACGAAACGGAACCGAATCGGCGCGACTCGCCGAGTCCGGCTTTGTTCCGCACCACATCTGGTGGGCGGCCGACGCCAGCCGCCACAAGCGGCGGCTCGAGGTCGCGACTTTGCGCCGTCATGCTCCGGAAAACCGTTCAGCTTGGTTGCGTTTCGGTAAATCCGGCTCGGAATCGGCCATTTCCAAATGAAGCGTAAACGCTTGTTTTCCCGAAATTTTTCGTCCGTTGAGCGCTGAAGGCGCGCAATTCCGGCCCTCCCGCCGCCCCGCCTTGACGAAAAAGCCCATTGACGTTCCGGAACGGGACAGCGCGCCTGCTGACACCGGCTGGCAGCGGCACGGTCTAGAAGCGGGCGCAACCCCCCGCAAGGAGTTCCCTCATGCCCGATTTCGACCTGTCGTCGCTGCCCTCGCCCCTACCCGCCTATTTCGCCACCACCGGCCACAGCGCCAGCCTGCCCCTCTTCGCTCCGGACGCCACGGTACGCGACGAGGGCGAGCTGCATCGGGGCACCGAGGCCATCGCCGCCTGGCTCGACGGCGTCGAAAGCCGCTACAGCCCCCGCTACCGGGTCCTCGGCGCCGAGCCGGAGGGCGAGCGCATCGTCGTCACCGTCGAGGTCGCGGGCACCTTCCCCGGCAGCCCTGCCGTGCTGCGCCAGGCCTTCACGCTCGACGGCGCCGGCCGGATCGCCCGGCTGGAGACGCTATAGAGCGCGGTCAGGAAAAGTTGCGGACTTTTCCGGTTCAACCGCACGACAGTCAATGAGCCGGAGCATGCTCTGACCACGCCCGCCGATCGGCAGGCATCCCGCCCCGGCACATTTTCGCCGCATGCCGCGCCCGCCCGTTAACCTCCGGTCCAAACCCGGAACGAACCGGGACGGAATCGCGGCAGCGGCGCCGATGCGGCTTTGTTCACCACCATATCTGGTGGCCCCTGCCCCATCGGGGCACGAGCCGGTCCGCCTCGGCGCCGAAACCGGCCGGCAACCCGTTCACCAGGGTAAGGATGCGGTTAATTCCGCCTGTCCGGGGCGGTTTCCTACCGCATCCTTGCCGGCGCGGATCGCCCGCGAAGCGCGGCCGTTAACCCGCTCCCGGCGGTTTTGCGGCCGCGCCCAGCCGCGATATTGGCAAAAAACCCGTTGACCGTCCGAAAGCGGGACAGCGCCGCGACGGCTTCGGCCGGCAGCGCCCTCAGGACTGCGCGGCGACCAGCACCATGGACAGGTCCCCCATCGAGGTGCCCAGCAGCACCCGATAGGGGATGTAGTAGCCGGACTGGCCCAGCGGCGCATACCAGATGAGGATGCGGCTGGTCTCGGCCAGGTAATTGGTGATCTCCGAGGTGGTGTAGTGCCCCGAGACCGGCTGGTAGTCGACCGAGCAGAGCACCACCGGCCCCTGATAGCCGGTGCGCGGCGAGGTCGCCTCGTCGGTATCGACGAAGCCCATGGCGATGTTGAAGCGCTCGACGCCGGTGAAGATGTTCATCCGGCGCTGGCAGAGGCTGCTGTCCAGCGCCCCGCCCTTGAGCACGAAGGCGGACAGGAAATCGCCCACCCCCGACAGATGGCTGCGCTCCAGCGGCACCCGGTCATAGGTGTCGAGCACCGGCGGCTCGACCTTGAAGCCGGAGACGGCCCGGTTGGCGAAGCTGACATCGACGGTGAACACCTCGCCATTGGCGCGCGTCTCGAGGTCGAACGTGTCCGAGACCAGCGCCGCCCCGCTGGAGCTGCCGCGCGCGCTGGCCTTGGCGGTGCCGCTCGCCACCAGCGAGCCGAGCCCGGCCACGTTGGCCGACAGGTCCAGCCCGTAGCGGCGCCCGTCGTCGCTGAGCTCGACCGTCAGCATGGCCACGTTGATGCCGCCCAGGGTGACGACATAGCTGGCGCTCGCCTCGACCGGGGCGGCCCGGACCGGGCCGGCGGCAAGGACAAGGGCGGCAGCGGCGGCGATGAGCGTGCGGATCAAGGCGGTCTTCTCGTCTGCGGCGGCCCGCCGGAGACGCTGGCCGGACGGGACGAATCAGTGGAACTGTCCCACCGTGCCGCCGCCACCGGGCGCTGGCAAGGCATTCGCGCCCCTTTGCGGCCAGCTCTTGCTTGACGCGCGAGGCCGTTTTCTCTAAAGAGCCGTCCAGCTTTCAGGACAATTCTGGCCCGCTGCGGGGCTCGATCCCCGCAACCGGGCCCTTTACGCGAGTTAAGGACAAGATCATGGCACGTCGCTGCGAACTGACCGGCAAGGGCGTATTGATGGGCAACAATGTCAGCCATGCCCTCAACCGCACCCGTCGCCGTTTCCTCCCCAACCTGGTCAACGTCACGCTGATCTCGGACGCGCTGAACCGTCCGGTCAAGCTGCGCATCACCGCATCGGCCCTGCGCTCGGTGGAGCATCGCGGCGGCCTCGACGCCTTCCTGCTCAAGCAGGACGACGCCGATCTCTCCCCGCTGGCCCAGGGCCTCAAGAAGGAAGTGCGCGCCGCCCTCGCCGGCTGAGCGATTTTCCGCTGGAATTTTCGCCGCGTGGAGTGCATCACTCCACGCGGTTTTTGTTTGGACAAAGCCCGTAGCAATCTCCGCTCGCCGCCCTCGGGCCGGACCCGAGGCGTGGGGATGCCGGAAGAGCCCTCGCGCCGGGCGCGAGGGTGACGATCGGGTGAGCGGGGACGTCCCGTTTGCCCGACACCAACCCCTCCGCACCGGTCCGATGCCGGCACGCGGATATGAAAAAGGATAGTCCGATGCTGTCTCGTCTTCTGGTGGCGCTCGCCGCCATGGCGGCCGTGGTCGCCGCCTCCAATTTCCTCGTGCAGTTCCCGGTGGATGTGACGCTGGGCGGCGTCCATGTCGGCGACATCCTCACCTGGGGCGCCTTCACCTATCCGGTGGCCTTCCTCGTCACCGATCTTTCCAACCGCGCCTTCGGCCCGCAGCGGACCCGGCTGGTGGTCGTGGCCGGCTTCGCGGTGGCCGTCGCGCTCTCGGTCCTGCTGGCGACGCCCCGCATCGCCATCGCCTCCGGCACCGCCTTCCTCGTCGCCCAGCTGCTCGACGTCTCCATCTTCCACCGCCTGCGCCACGGCCCCTGGTGGCAGGCGCCCATGTTCTCCTCGCTGGTGTCCTCGGCGCTCGACACGCTCTTGTTCTTCTCCCTCGCCATGGCCCCCGCCTTCGCCAGCATCGACGCGGCCTTCGGCATGGAGGATTCCTCGCTTGCCTTCCCCGCCCCGCTGCTCGGCGTCGGTCCCGAGGTGGAGCTCTGGCAGTCCCTGGCCCTGGGCGATTTCCTGGTCAAGCTGGTCATGGCCGTCCTGATGCTCGCCCCCTACAAGACCGTCCGCGACCTGGTGCTGCGCCGCATGCCGGTGGCGGCCTAGCTGAGCCTCATTCCGGCAGCGCGAACTCCAGCAGCAGCGTGCGCTGCCAGCCGTTGAAATTGTTGTCCGAGCCGATGAGGATGCGCGTCTCCCCGCCCGGCGTGCGGTGCACCATCAGGCTCTCCATGTTGTCGATCTCCCCGCCCTGGGCCGAGAGCAGCAATTCGCCCGCCATCAGGTTGCCCGGCCGCACCGCCGCCGCCGGCACCCGGCGCAGGTTCATCACGAAGCTGAACAGCGACACGCCCCGCTCCAGCACCAGCAGGTCGCCATTGGGCAGGAACTTGCAGTCGGTGGGGTTGACGATGGGGCTGTTGGCATAGCCGACCGGCCCCTTGTCGTTGACGCCCAGCAGCCAGCCGCGATGGTTGCCGTCCGCGTCCAGCGCCTCCTCGGTCAGCAGCAGCGTCGAGCCGGCTATGGGCGAGGCCGGCGGGGCGATGCACACCGATTCCAGCGATTCGTTGGTCCTCAGCGCCGTCAGCCATTCCGGGATGGCGACCTCGCGCGCCGGCCCGCCCGGCCGGCCGTCGACGATGGCGAAATCGGCCACCCGCGTCAGGTGCTCGAAGCTCACCCGCACCGCCGCCGGCGCCCCGTCGCGCCAGATCGTGTCCATGCCCTCCGCGTCGCGGGCATATTGGCGCGGCAGCACCTCCCCCGAGGAATTGCGCATCGGCTCGATGGTGACGCCGATGAAGCCGAACAGCCGGTCGTCCTCGTCATAGGCCAGCCGCCCCGAGACGAAATTGCCCCGGTCGGTGATGAAGGCGATCCGCTGGTCGCTGCCGGTCTGGGTGACGCTGGACAGGCCCCCGAAAGTGTCGTCGGGGCTGCTCAGCGTCAGCCCGCCGCGGAAGATCAGCCCGTCCACCTTCTGGTCGAGCCCGGCGCCCTTGAAGCGGGTCACCTGCGCCGCGCTCACCGTCGCCTCCACCGCCCCGGCCGGTGCGGCCAGGCACACAAGGGACAGGGCGAGGGCGGCGGCGCGGATCATCCCCGCGCCCGCCGCCTGGTCTGGGCCGGCATTTCCTCGTCGAACAGCGCCGCCAATTCGTCGGTCAGCGCCCCCGCGAGTTCCTCGGCGTCGAGCAGGGTCACCGCGCGCCGATAGTAGCGGGTGACGTCGTGGCCGATGCCCACTGCCACGAGCTGGATGGGCGAGCGCGTCTCGATGTCCTCGATCACCTGCCTGAGATGCGCTTCGAGATAGTTGCCGGCATTGACCGACTGGGTCGAGTCGTCCACCGGCGCCCCGTCCGAGATCACCATCAGGATGCGCCGCTGCTCGGGCCGCGCCATCAGGCGCTTGCGCGCCCATTCCAGCGCCTCCCCGTCGATGTTCTCCTTGAGCAGGCCCTCGCGCATCATCAGGCCCAGATTGCGCCGCGCATGGCGCCAGGGCTCGTCGGCGGCCTTGTAGATGATGTGGCGGATGTCGTTGACGCGGCCCGGATTGGCCGGACG
>ENA-UOVV01001366-UOVV01001366.1-compost-metagenome-genome-assembly--contig:-NODE-1366-length-18567-cov-12.068820_pt1 | contig 18567 bp, 12 predicted proteins | sample MGYA00238155_ERZ761577 | MGnify/ENA primary metagenome ERZ761577 (study PRJEB28898, sample SAMN06268775) | compost metagenome | isolation source: Emeryville, CA | place: USA:Emeryville, CA | collected...
AAAAATATATACTACAAGGTTCAATATAGAAGCTTGAAATTATATTAATAGGCATATAATTCTTGGTTATTAACAGGGGATTAGTTTTTAGGTTAGAACCATTCAGAATGTGTCTAGAAAATGGTGATGTTCATCGCGTGACCAAATGAATAAATTAGGGTCTAATGGTTGACCTGGAACGGAAATTTCCTAGATTTGAACTAAACACAGCATTAATTTAACTAAAACCGAATCATCACATGGGACTATTGTCATTTTTCAAAGGCGTAGGCGAGAAGGTATTTAAAAAAGAAGATGCCACGCCAGAAGCAGAACCCCTAAGAGCCAGTTCGTTATTGGCGCACGTAAAATCGTTGGGTTTATCCTACAAAAGTTTAACGGTAAAGACATCGGGAGATACAGTAATCTTGGAGGGTGAAGTTGCTAAACAAGAAGACGCTGAAAAAATAGCATTAGCAGTAGGCAATGTAGAAGGCGTTGAGATGGTCGACAACCGCTTATCTGTTGCTGAACCCGAACCAGAAGCACAATTTTATACGGTAGTAAGCGGAGATAGTCTTTCTAAAATTGCTAAGAAATACTATGGTGATGCTAACAAATATCCGGTGATTTTTGAGGCGAATCAACCATTGCTAAAGCACCCCGATAAGATTTATCCAGGTCAAGTATTGCGTATTCCTGCCTTATCGTAACGTATTTTTAAACAAAAAAAACCGCCAATCTGAGGAGAGGCGGTTTTTTTGTATGTATTGAATCAACCGATCCGTTTTACACTGGGTTTCAGGGAAGTGAGACTTCCTATTTTAACGGGTAGGTTGGTTTCAATACTCTTGCGTGCAGCTATACCAATCAATATGGCCATAGCCCCATCCCGTATACCTGCGGCATGTTTCAATGGGTCGGGAGCATTCGGATTCTTGAAGAGTTTATCTTGTAAGCGTCGGTCCCCTCCTCCATGACCTGCTCTTTCGCTGGTAACTTGAAGGATTTTAAAATTGTCGAAATTTTTATGGACTACGATAGGTTCGTGAATTACGTCCGCATTTGAGGACTGATTCATTTCGGCGGCATGCAACGCGGCTTGGTCGAGTTGTTCATTTTTCATGAAAGGAATATCGAGCCACGCTTCGATACGCCCTTCACTTCCGTTGAAAGCAATTTTCCAACCTTCGTAGGGCGAATAGGTCGTGAGCGAATAGTTTACCACCACGTTGTTAGCGTACTTAATTTGGGCCGACATTTTGTCGTAGATATCAATTTCGTTGCGATAGACACAACCGTCACGAACATAACCGTCGTGCTTCTCGTTTTCGACGTAGAGCTTCATATCACGTTCACTTTTGGTGATATCCCAGAAGTATTTACAATTGCTTTTATGTGGGCAAGTACGACAACTCTTTCCTCGGAACGGGCCATTTTTACCATAGTGTTCCAGCGCTCCGTAGGCAAATACTTCTTCAGGGTCGCTATCAATCCACCAGTTGAGCAAATCGAAATGATGCGATGCCTTATGCACCCAAAGTGAACCCCCTTTGTCCATCAGGCCGTGCCAGCGCCTGAAATAAGAGGCTCCGTGATGTATGTTTAAATACCAATTAAAATCTACCGATGTGATTTGCCCAACTGCATTTTCTGTTAATAACTCTTTGATCTTCGTCACATACGGACTCCAACGGTAGTTAAATCCGACTAGCAATTTTTTATTAGACGCCTTTTCAGCATCCAGGATAACCTGGCATTTTTCGGCATCGGTAGTCATTGGTTTTTCGGTGATCACATCGCAACCAGCACGCAATCCCTTGACAATGAACTCATGGTGGGTGGCATCAACGGTGGTAACAATGACTAAATCGGGTTTAGAAACCCGCAACGCTTCATCGAAATTGACATAGGTGGGGCAATTGACCTTCATGTATTCTTTCGCATAAGCCAACCGACCGGGGTTGATATCCGACAATGCGACGAACTCTAGGATATCTCCGTATTGTTCGACCAGACGACGCCCCCAGAAAGAGGTACCACGAACACCCGTGCCTACCAGTAATACCCTTAATTTCTTATTCACACCGAAGGCATCCGTCGGAAGCGGCATGTTCATGCCCGCAGCCAATATGCTCAGATTTTTTAGAAAATTTCTTCGAGAAGTGTTTTCCATAGTGTTTAAAATAGACGACATGGTTAAGTTCAGAATTCCTTTTCTATACAATAGACTACATAAAATTTAAATAACACTAATAGTGTCGATTAATTTAGAATTAGACTAAAATACTAAGCTTCTCTGACCTGAAGTATCATCGTACTAAAAGGTAGCACCGGTGTAAAATTCTAGAGCACGTAAAGGCGTTGTGGACAGGATCTCCTACAATCGCTAACCGTAGAGCAACAATCTTTGGAGAAATAGGATAAGTTCCTTTCATTTGTATCGGGTGGGATGCCATGATCAAGAACCGCCAGGACATTACCATTAAAATAAACCAGCTACCAACGGTGAGTTATCAATCTGATGTGGAAGCCGCAGATGCACTCAAAGCGGCATACGAAGAACTTCGAAGAGAAATAGGAAAAGTAATTGTAGGCCAGGAAGATGTTGTACGGTTATTATTGACCGCGATTTTTTGCCAAAGTCACTGCTTGTTAGTAGGGGTGCCCGGGCTGGCGAAGACCTTACTTATTCAAACGATGGCTTCATCGTTGGATTTGACTTCCAATCGAATACAGTTTACGCCGGATTTAATGCCGTCGGACATCCTGGGTTCGGAGACCTTGGATCAAAACAGAAATTTGAAGTTCATCAAAGGACCCATTTTTTCCAATATTATCTTGGCGGATGAAATCAACCGTACCCCGCCTAAAACACAGTCGGCTTTATTGGAATCCATGCAGGAATATGCGGTCACCATAGGTGGCCAAAAGTACCCTCTCCCCCAACCTTTCTTTGTGCTGGCCACCCAAAACCCGATCGAACAGGAGGGAACTTATCCGCTTCCTGAAGCGCAACTCGACCGTTTCATGTTTATGGTGACCCTGGATTATCCGAGTTATGAAGAGGAGATCCAAATTGTCCAACAAACGACGACCGTCGCTAGAGAGGGGGCTAGACAGGTATTGTCGGGAGAACAGATCCAGTACTTCCAACAATTGGTTCGGAGGGTGCCCGTTACGGACAATGTCGTAAAATATGCCGTTTCACTGGTACAGAAAACAAGACCCCAAACTACCAATGCCGATCCACTTGCCAATGAATACCTGGAATGGGGTGCCGGTCCTCGGGCGTCGCAGGCGTTGATTTTAACAGCCAAATGCACGGCTTTATTGAAGGGTAAATATTCACCTGACATAGAGGATATCCATCAGGTGGCGATCCCAGTTTTGAGACACCGGATGGTCCGAAATTTTAAAGCCGAAGCGGAAGGAATCAGTGTAGATGAAATCATTAAGAGATTGCTCTAAACAGCTCGTCTCTTACTTGATGGAGAGATTTTATAATAGTTATTCAGAATAACGATTAAATAGTCATATGAATATTCAAGGAAAAAATTTTATTGGTTATCAGTTATCAGCGTTAGGACAAGACTCGTTCAAAGCTTATGTTCCGGCGCAAGACATTTATTTACCTGATCTATTTTATTCTGCCACACATAACGAAGTAGAGACGGCACTCCGATTGGCACAGAAAGCAGCGGTGCCTTTTGCTGCTTTAAAAGCCAGTGATCGCGCTGCATTTTTAAGAGCCATCGGTGAGGAAATCATGGCTTTGGGCGATGTTTTGCTGGAAAGAGCGAACCTGGAAACAGGATTACCACTCGCCAGACTCCAGGGAGAAAGGGCACGTACCATTAACCAATTAAACCAATTCGCTGATTTAATCGAGGAAGGTTCTTGGGTTGAAGCGACTATCGATACGGCTCAACCTGAACGAGCCCCTGTTCCCAAACCTGATTTGAGGAAACGCCAGGTTCCTTTAGGGCCTGTGGTGGTTTTTGGTTCGAGCAATTTCCCATTTGCTTATTCCGTGGCTGGCGTTGATACGGGGCCTGCCTTGGCGGCGGGTAATCCGGTAATCGTCAAAGCCCATCCTGCTCACCCAGGGGTTAGTGATTTGACAGCTCAGGCTGTGGTAAAGGCAGCTCGTAAAACGAATATGCCGGAAGGCGTATTTTCGATGCTTTACGATGCGGGATATGAAGTTGGTACGGCCTTGGTAAAACATCCAATTACAAAAGCGGTGGGCTTTACGGGATCCCTGAAAGGGGGGATGGCTCTGTATCGTTTAGGGCAGGAAAGAGAAGAGCCCATACCGGTATTTGCTGAAATGGGAAGTGTAAACCCCGTCGTAATACTGCCGCAACAACTAGCTAAAAATAAGGAAAAGCTGGCCAAAACCTTAGCGGGTTCGGTGACATTAGGCGTCGGTCAGTTTTGTACTAATCCGGGATTGGTCTTTGTTCTAAAATCGGAGGAAAATCAGGAATTTGAACGTTTATATAAGGCTGAAATTGAAAAAGTAGCCCAGGGCACCATGCTTACCAAAGGCATTTGTGACAATTACAAACGTTTGTCAGACCACGCCTTAACGCAGGCCGGTACGGAGGTATTAGCTCGAACTCTGGAAAAATCGAATGGTAGCAACCAGGGCGAAGCTATTATTTTAAAAACTACCGGAAAGGTCTTTCTGGAAAACCCTGAACTGCATGAAGAGGTGTTTGGGCCTTTTTCCATTTTGGTGGAATTCGAAAATACTGCCCAACTCAAACAAGCTCTATCCCTTCTCAAAGGGCAATTGACCGTATCGTTGTTTGCCGAACCGACGGAAGCGTCGGCTGATCCTGAAATCATCCAATTGTTAAGTCAAAAGTCAGGTAGATTTATCATGAACGGCGTTCCGACAGGGGTAGAAGTTTGCGCTGCCATGCACCATGGTGGGCCATTTCCTGCTACGACCGACGCCCGTTTCTCTTCCGTAGGTCGGCATGCGATTTACCGCTTTACTCGGCCTCAATCGTACCAAGACTGGGACGATAGCCTGCTCCCTCCGGAATTACAAAACAGTAATCCTTTGGGTATTTGGCGTCTGGTTGATAATCAATGGACGCGGGATGCGATCAAGACCGGATCCTAAACATCCGGTCGAATGGAAAGGTCTGGAATTGAAATATGAAAATTTGAACGTTTCCCAAAATTCTGGATATCTTTGTGCTTTCATAAACAAGTATTGAATACCGGCGAACGGTTATGAATGAATTATTGATCCAAGACTCCACAAAAACACTGTTTTTCTTTATGGCATTTTTGACGGTTCTAAGTGCCTTAATGGTAATTTTGGCCAAGAATCCCGTCCACAGTGTGCTTTATTTAATTTTGACTTTTTTTACTCTTTCAGGACATTACATTTTACTGAATGCCCAATTTCTAGCAGCGGTGAACATCATCGTATATGCCGGGGCTATTATGGTACTTTTCCTATTTGTAATTATGTTCCTGGACATGCGCGACGAAAACTATAACAGTAGTCCGGCATTGGTAAAAATCGCATCCGCCCTCGTAGGTGGTACCTTGTATGTCATCTTATTAGGGGCTTATCTAAAAACCAAAATTCCGGGTGTCGACCCCCAAACTTTCAATTCTCAGACCGGAATGGTTGAAAATCTGGGAAAGATTCTTTTTAACGATTACGTATTACCCTTTGAATTAGCTGCGATCTTGCTTTTAGTGGCCATGATCGGGGCTGTTTTATTAGGTAAAAGAGAAGTTGGAGAAAGGCATTTCTAGCCTTTTCAACGAAACTTACAGAAGGAATGGAAGTAAATCCCCGAAAGGTTATTGACCTAATTCGACTGGCGATTCTGGAGGACGTTGCTGACGGAGATCATTCATCCCTAGCAGCAGTACCGGCCGACCGCCAGGTGAAAGCCCGAATGATGGTCAAACAAGAGGGAATATTAGCGGGGTTGGCCGTCGGCACTCAGGTATTTAGAGAAGTAGATCCCGAATTGATCATTGAGCATTCGTTTGAAGATGGGGCTATCATCAAACCCGGTGACGTCGTACTTACCGTTGCTGGAAATGCGCAGTCCATTCTTAAAGCCGAACGCCTGGTCTTAAATATCATGCAGCGGATGAGTGGGATTGCGACCCATACCTGGGAGCTGGTTTCGCTTATAAAAGATCTCCCTGTAAAGTTGCTAGATACCCGAAAAACCACGCCGAATTTCAGAGTATTTGAAAAAATGGCAACTGTTATCGGTGGGGCTCATAACCATCGGATGGGGTTATACGATATGATTATGCTCAAGGATAACCATATCGATTATGCGGGGGGTATCGAACCGGCCATTCAAAAAACGAGAGAATACCTTACTAAAACGGGTAAAAAACTAAAGATCGAAATTGAAACCCGAAATTTGGAGGAGGTTGATGAAGTTCTTCGGGTAGGTGGTATCGATATCATCATGTTAGATAATTTTTCTCTAACGGATTTGCGCGAAGCGGTCAGACGTATCGACGGACGTTTTGAAACCGAAGCCTCCGGAAATATCACCCGTGATAATATTCGAGCCATTGCCGAAACCGGTGTAAATGGAATATCCAGTGGTGCCCTGACACATCAAATAAAGAGCTTGGACCTAAGTTTAAAAGCATTTTAGCCAAAAATATAGCGTAATCGTAAAGGCCGGAAGTCTTCAACAGAATGCTTCCGGCCTTTAGCGTTTTACGCTGTTTTAATGGAAAGTGTATCGAACCCCTAAAAAGCCGCGAATCCCTTGATTTGACGCATAAACGTAACTTGGGTCAAAGGTTAAGCGATAGGGATTGTCGGGCGTAGCCACTACCTCGCCCTGTTCGTCAAATACCACTTTTTTGTTGAAGGGATCAAAGGGGCGGGCAATTGAATTAGCCGGTGGCCTGAAATTTAATAGGTTTTTCACACCGCCGTAAATCTCCCACTTCCCTCCTATTCGTTTCGTAAGTTGAATATTTTGGATCGACCAGACCGGGGAATATTCATCCCGGGGATCGTCTTCATTTAACAAGGGTAAACGCATCGGACCAACTACATTGGCTGTATAATCGAAGGTAAGCCCTATTTTTTCCCAATCATAGGAGATTGTCCCTACCCCCATGAATTTTTCGGTTAAAACCGGCAATGTCTTGGTGTTGTTTTCCCATACGAAATTGTCGGTTAGGGTAATCCCCGCCACCAATTTTAAGGGGAAAATAAAGCTGTAATCCAGGTTGAGACTTACCCCTCTTGAAACGGAGTATCCGTCTAGATTATCGTAAATGATCTTCAGGGGGTCGGTGTCGTAGTCGGGTAAAATCCGGTTGGTAAAATGTGTGTAGAAAATGGCGGCATCGATCCCGAGGAAGGAGTTGCCCGTTGGAATTTTTGTTACATAATTGAGGTTAGCATTCCAGCTCTGTTCGGGCTTGAGTTCGTTTTCAATCACCACATCACGAGCTCCGGTAAGTGCCGCATGCTCTTCCGTAAATAGATTGACCACCCGATAGCCTCTACCGATATTCAAACGAAGTACATCGGCTTGACCGAAATTATGCTTCCACGCAATTCGTGGTGTGAAAATGCTTCCATGGATGGAGTTATAATCATACCGGGCCCCTAAGAGCAAGGAACTTTTTCCCAGTGAAATTTCATCTTGGACAAAAATTCCAGGGAGGAAGGTATGACTTGCGTTATCGCTTCCATCGGCGGTAGCCGTCGCCGGTGTATCATCATTATAGTAGTTGTAGCGAAAGGGAGTACCAATGAGTAGGCTGTGTTGGCCAATCGTCTTATCCCATAAAAACTGGCCGAATGCGATATTTTGATGGGCATGGTACGGGGTATCCCCATATACCGAATTCTGACGGTGTGTATTAAATGAATACTGTAACGTAATATCTTTCAAGGGAAGCGCATAGGAACCAATGAGTTCGAAGCGCTGCGTATAGATGCTTTCCCCATAAACCTCGTCCCCACCTCGGTATTTGGGCTCCCAGTTCATTTCTCCCCCCCAACGATCTTCGTTGAAAAAGCGTGCAGCAAGGGAAGATATACGACCATCCCCGTGTTTAAACTGCCATTTATTAAAAACGGAAATGCGATGTTGTAAGGTTAAATCGGTGAAACCATCCCCATTTTTATCTACTGGATTTTGATAATTGAAATAGTTGATCCCCACGAGCGAAGTAATACTTTTGCCCACTGAAAATTTGGCACCCAGGTCTACGTTGTATTCCCCATAATCGGTCGCGAATACATCCCCTGAAAAAGCGGGGGCTTTCGAATTGTCTCGTGTAATAATATTGATTAAACCGCCTACGGCTTCAGAACCGTAAAGTGTAGAAGCCGGACCTTTGACCACCTCTATCCTTTCGATTAAGCTGTTCGGAATACCGGTTAATCCATAGACCGTAGCCAAGCCACTAACTATGGGGACTCCGTCGATCAAAACCATGGTATAGGGTCCTTCTAGGCCGTTTATATGGATGTCTCCAGTGTTACATACGTTGCAGTTAATTTGTGGCCGAACCCCATTTACATAAGACAGGCCCTCAAATACACTAGGGGTTGGGTTTTTAGCCAAAAAGCTCGGGGTAATCACATCGACCGGTACGGGGCTATCCAATTTCGTCACTTCTTTCATGGTACCGGTGACGACAACTTCCTCAAGCTTGTTATCCGTTGCTGTAAGCCGGGCGATGTGTTGTTGAACTTCGCCCGCTTTAATATTAATTTTCTTTGTGAAGGGTTGGTAACCTACTGCCGACACCACTAGTTCCCATGAACCGGAGGGAATACGCTCGATTTTATAACGACCTGCCGAGTCGGCTAAAGTGCCTATAGATGTACCCATCAATGAGACAGAGGCATAAGGAACTGGATTTCCAGCAGAGACTACCTGCCCTTCTAAACTTCCATTTCCAGTGGCGTTTTTTTGTGCCCATAGAGGCAACGTAGCGAAACATAACGCTATGAATATACGTAATATTTTCATTGTTAATCTTGCTGATAAAAAATATGCAGGTACAGGAATCCATTGATTCACAGGACCCGATGAATTACAGAAAACAAGACTACTTCCTTGTTTAAGGTATCATGAATTCTGAGAATAAGGTAATCAGACAAGATGAACAGGGGGGCCTCTGGGGTTTTGGGAGGTTAACTCACAAGAGCGAAAAGTAAAATTGTAGACATCGTTGACAGGGTCCTGAAAAACAATCGGTGGGGTAAATTCAAATTCAGTAACAAAAAGCCCGAAGAAGGGTGTGTTACTGTATGAATCAAGCCAGGTTAATTCCGATTGACTATGTGGGTTGCTGGAAAAAGGTCCTTTTTCTCCTTTAGCTTTATAGGGGTGAACGTGGGAAATTACACGTCCGTCGGGTAGCCTATGTGCGTGACGAAATACGATATTGATGGAGATAACATATCCCCAGATCAATAACATTCCCAGCGCTAAAGCATTCCTCCTAATCATAAACCCATTCAAATATTCGGCTAAGTGTTTAACGCGAATAAACGTAAATATCGGAATAAAATATTTTTATGACAATTTTTAGTTCCTGTGATAATCCCATGGGATTTACTTAGTTACAAAAGATATTAAAATAGTCTAGTAGTAATAGGTCGTACAACTACGGGAAAAACCGTATATTCTTTTCACCTAAAGGTACTTTTTATCATTTTAAAGGTATATTTTTAGAACCCAGTCCGAAAACAAGGACTTGAGTTTTTTAATTTCGAAGGATGGCTATCTTTTATACTAAAGTAAATTAATGCAAAATCAGGGGGGGGACCCTGGTGATATGGCTACGTCACTAATCAATAACTCTATAATATCGGAATGAAAAGAAGAGATTTTTTCAAAAATGGTTCCCTAGCTTTTATTGGTACTTCCTTATTTACCGGACAGGCATTTCGCGCTGAAGCGTTTAAAGGAAAGGTAGCCAAAAATATCATTTTCATGGTGAGTGACGGCATGAGTACCGGTACCTTAAACATGGCGGATTTATTACTCCAACGAAAAGAAGGGCGTAGGAGTACCTGGTTACAGATGTATCAAGATAATTTAGTTGCTCGGTCTTTGGTCGATACGTCGTCTGCCAGCGCCTTGGTCACGGATTCAGCTGCCGGGAGTTCGGCATGGGGAGGCGGTGTGAAAGTACCGAATGGATCGGTAAACGTGAATGCAGACGGCAGTGTCAACAAACCCATCTTGCAAAAATTTAAAGCAGCAGGAAAGTCAGTAGGCTGTGTAACGAGTGTACCCATTACGCATGCCACCCCCGCGGGGTTCACCGCCGTCAGTAAATCAAGAGGGGATCAAGAAGGAATCGCCAAACAATATCTTGATCTGAAAATTGATGTGCTGCTTGGTGGAGGAAAAGAGTTTTTTAGTGCGGATAAAAGAAAGGATAAGGTTGATTTGTTTGGGGAGTTTGCTAAAGCAGGATACGATGTTGTTAGTGACCGCAACGAGCTGATGGCTAAAAAATCTTCCAATAAACCCTTGCTAGGAGCCTTTACCGAAGGGGGAATTCCCTACGCACTCGACGCTGCCTTTGATCGGAATTTGCAAGCGCAAGTGCCTACCTTAGCTGAACTTACCGAAGCCGCAATCCAACGTTTATCCAAGAACCCAAAAGGATTTGTCATGCAGGTCGAAGGCGGGAAGGTAGATTGGTGTGCACACTCCAATGATGTAGGTGGACTATTGTATGACCAAATAGCGTTTGATGAAGCCTTAAAGGTGGCCATCGATTTCGCTCGGAAAGACAAGGAGACCTTGGTTATTTTCACCACCGACCATGGCAATGCTAACCCCGGCTTGTTTGGAAAAGATTCTAATTTCGATCGTATCCAAACTTTTAAAAACACGAACGATTGGATTCTTCGCGGTATCACCCACCATTTTACGCCAGCTCAGGTCATCGAGCGTATCGAAGCAGCACAGGGCTATGCGATTACTAGGGAGGAAGCCGCTCATCTATTAACCTTCTATGAAGCGCCCAAAGAGGAAGGCTTATACAATCCCTACAAACTTCCATTCAAACAACTGGGAGAAATTCAGGTGAACTACACTTCGGTAGGTTGGGCTGGAACCGGACACTCAGCCGATTTTGTGGAACTAGGTGCCTTCGGCCCCGGAAGCGAATTAATTATGCCGCACATAAAAAATAACGACCTCCATCACATTATGTTGAAGGCCGCAAAAGTCGCATCCTAAAATTATAGGTCTATAAAAAATGCCACCTTGGTTCTATACAGGGTGGCTTTTTTTTGACCTTAGTTGCTATTAAAACGTTTTTAGTGTAGGAAAAATTTCATGGTTGAAAAATAGTTAGACTATTTTTCATAATATTTACTGCATTTTACAGATTTTGTGTTGAAAGTAATTTAATTGACTATTTCGACTTAATAATATGAAAAAACCGCCAAGGGTTTCTCTTGTGAGACTCTCCCTTGGCGGTTGCTAATTTTTACCCGTTCGTAACGGAATTGGTTAAATTTATCCTTTAATCTTGCAGTGCGGCGATACCGGGAAGTACTTTTCCTTCCATGTATTCGAGCAGGGCACCACCGCCCGTAGATACATAACTTACCTGATCTCCATAACCCGCGTTGTTGATGGCGGAGGCTGAATCCCCCCCTCCGATGAGGGAGAAAGCTTGATTTTCCTCTGTGGCATTTACTACGGCTTCGGCAATGGCGTTGGTACCTTTGGCAAAGTTCGGAAATTCAAATACACCCATGGGGCCGTTCCAAAGAATGGTCTTTGAACCTTCGATGACACTGCTGAAAAGTTTAACAGTTTCCGGACCTATATCCAGTCCTTCCCAATCATCCGGAATTTGCCCGGCGGGAACCACTTTTCTTTCCGCATCATTTTTGAATTCCTTTGCAATGACGGTGTCGACCGGAAGGTATACTTTTACATTTTTTGCTTCAGCCTTTTTCAGAATTTCCAGGGTCAACTCCTGTTTATCTTCCTCAAATAATGACTTTCCTATCGTTCCTCCTCTGGCTTTAGCAAAGGTATAGGACATGCCTCCTCCTATAATCAGGTTATCCACCTTATCGAGAAGCTTTTCAATAATTAATATTTTATCAGAGACCTTTGCCCCACCCATGATGGCTGTAAAGGGTTTTTCTGAGTCTTCAAGAACTCTTTGCGCATTATCGATTTCGGCCTGTAAAACGTAGCCTGCTACTTTATTTTCAAAGAATTTTCCCACGACGGAAGTCGAAGCATGGGCGCGATGTGCAGTTCCAAAAGCATCGTTTACCCATACATCTCCTAAGCGAGCCAATTTCCGGGCGAATTCTTCATCCCCTTTTTCTTCTTCCTTGTAAAATCGCAAGTTCTCTAATAATAGGATTTCACCGGGTAATAGAGCCTGTGCCATGGCTACAGCCTGATCACCAATGCAATCATCGGCAAATTTTACAGTGCGTCCAAAAATCAGGGAAAGAGGAGTTACTAGGTGGCGTAGCGAAAATTTATCTACCGGGCCCTCTTTGGGTCTACCCAAATGTGACATCAGTATCGCGGAACCCCCTTCATTTAATATCTTTGTAATCGTGGGAATGGTAGCCCGGATACGGGTATCGTCTGTAATTTCGAATTTTTCATTCAACGGAACATTGAAATCAACTCTGACAAGGGCTTTATGTCCGGAAAAATTAAAGGAGTCTACTGTTTTCATAAATTGCTATTGGCTATTCAATATGACTTAGACAAAAGTAAACGAATACAATTGAATATTCTACAAATAGGCCATATACTACCATTTTATCCCTTTTAAATACAAGGAATCAAAAGTTTGTTCGGTAGGCAAACCAAAAAACCACCATGGCAGAACAAAATCCACTTCCACCGAAGTACTATCTCACCTATTTTGATTATCTGATCGATTTTGTTCAAAATATGTATGGGGAATTATTGACGCCCTCGGAAACGGATTTTATTCGTTGTTATCGCAGTCTTCCCGAGGATGCCCGATGCTTGTTTGTTAGAATGAGTAACCGGAAGGGGCCGTATTTTAAACCGGAAACCTTTGTATACCCGGAAATTGACGATATCGAGGGAAACCTAGAGCAGTTGATTCAGCTGGGCTTTGCGCGCTATCTTGAAATAGAAACGACTGAATACCCTGAAACCCTCTTAAATCTACTAACCAAAGGGGAGTTGGTGCAACTTACCCGATCGCTGGAGCCTATCATCATGCCCTCTTCGCAAATTAAGAAAAACGACCTGGTACGTTGGCTCCTCCATGAAAATGAAATGCATGTTCTTTTACATGCGATTTTGTCGAATCATCGATTTGTGGAAGTATTATTCTCTCAGGAGGTAGAGCTGATGAAGTTTTTGTTTTTTGGGAACCGATACGACGACATGACCGAATTTGTTATACGAGACTTGGGGCATGTACGATATCAGTCGTTTGATGATGAAGCGCTTTCGCAAAAATTCAAGACCCGAAAGGAAATGGAGGATGCTTTAGCTGTTTCCTATTTAAAAGAAAACTTCCTGGAGCTGATCACAACCCGTCCGGCTGAGGACGTGTATGAGTGGTTTGAATTAAATCGATCGGACCTATCCATTGATTTATCAGAAATGGCAAAGCCTTCGCTCGACCGATTGACGCTGCGTGTAGCCCAATGGCTGGAACGGCAAAAGATGTTTGATCAAGCACTGGAATTGTATGATCTGACTACCGCTCCTCCGGCAAGGGAGCGAAAAACTCGCCTACTTTACAAAATAGGGCATTTGGAAGAAGCAAAAAGCCTCTGTCAAGAAATGGCGTCCTTCCCCCAGAACGCCGATGAGCTTTACTTTGGACAGGACTTTTACGAGCGAATATCTTCCAAAAAATACAGAACGGTACGACAGACGACCCAAGCTTTGCAGGAGGCTGATGTCATTTATTTACCCTCTGATTTTCGGTATCAGGTAGAATTCGGAGCAGTCGATTACTATTTGCAGCAGGGATTTGATGCGTTCTTCAGTGAAAATGTACCCTGGAGGTCTATTTTCGGCTTGTTGTTCTGGGATATTATCTACGATACCAATGTGCAAGCTATTCATCATCCGTTACAACGCGTGCCTTCTGATTTTTTTCTTCCCGATTTTTATGTGAAAAGAGAGGCACAGTTGCAGGCTCGTATGGCTCAACTCGATTCAACCAAAAAGATCCACCGTACCTTGACCAACACCTTTGAACAAAAATACGGTATTGCCAATGTTTTGGTAGGCTGGCACGAAGCCCTTCTGCAGCAAGTCTTGACGATTAACACACTCCTAAGTGTAGATCAACTTCACCAAATTTTGCTCGAAATGGCGACCGATTTGCGGGACAAAGCAAGGGGGTTTCCCGATTTATTGGTTTGGAGAGGTAAGGAATATTCCTTTGTAGAAATTAAATCCCCCACAGACCACCTATCTGCCCGTCAGTTGTATTGGCAACACTATTTTCGAGAAAAAGGCGTATCCAGTAAAATAGTTAGGGTCAAATGGAATGAAGGCAATAAAACTTCGTCGACTTAATAATTGTACCAACCTTGCCAAAGTTGTTTAAGCTTTTTTCGGAGCTCATCTTCTCGGGCATTAGTGCCGGGTTCATATAAAAGGGTTCCCTTTAATTCTTCTGGAAGGAAACTTTCCTGAGTAAAATTGCCTGCATAACTGTGTGCGTATTTGTATCCTTTTCCGTACCCAATTTCCTTCATCAACTTGGTAGGGGCATTTCTTAAGTGTAAGGGGACGGGTAGATGAGCCGTTTTTTCGGCCAACGACATCGCTTTTCCAATAGCTTCGTAGGCAGCATTGCTTTTAGGTGAGGTTGCCAGATATATAGCCACCTGCGAAAGAATAATCCTACATTCAGGAAAACCGATGGCTTTGACCGCCTGCATGCACTCACTAGCCATGATCACCGCCGTAGGATTGGCGTTTCCTATGTCTTCGGAGGCCATAATCAACATTCTTCGTGCGATGAAAACGGGATCTTCACCGGCTACCAGCATGCGAGCCATCCAATAGAGAGCGCCATTAGGGTCACTTCCCCGCAACGATTTTATGAAGGCTGATATAATATCGTAGTGTTGTTCCCCCGATTTGTCATAACGTGCCAATTGCTTTTGCGCTACGTTCATGACCAGTTCATCGGTAATGACAATTTTTTCCTGATCACCCTGATTCAATACAACAAGTTCGAGCAGGTTCAACAGCTTTCGTCCATCCCCACCAGAAACGCGCAAAAGAGCATCGTAGGATTCGAAAGCGATGTTCTTTTTCTTCAACCACTCGTCTTTTTCAAGCGCTCGGTTTATAATTTCAATTAGTTCCTCTTTTCCGAAGGCTTCAAGCACGTAGACCTGGCATCGAGATAGCAGAGCCGAGTTGACTTCGAATGAGGGGTTTTCTGTCGTTGCGCCGATTAAGGTGACTTGTCCCTTCTCTACGGCTCCCAATAAGGCATCTTGTTGCGACTTGTTGTACCGATGAATTTCATCGATGAATAAAATGGGTGAAAATAGCCCACTTGGACGCGACAGAACTTCCCTCAATTCTTTTACCCCCGAGTTGATCGCACTCAAACTATAAAAAGGTCGTTTGACGATCTCAGCGATCATCAACGCCAAAGTGGTTTTCCCTGTGCCGGGAGGTCCCCAGAGAATCATAGAGGGGATCAAATTGTTTTCGATGGCGCGTCGAAGCGGACCATCCGTACCTAATAGATGTTTTTGTCCGATATAGTCGTCCAGTGATTTCGGCCTAAGTCGTTCAGCAAGAGGTGCGTTTCCGATCGCAGTATTCATACCCATACAACACTAAATTGGACTGGCAATATACAGGAAGAAATGAAGGCCGCCAAAAGTATATTTACGTCTAGAATCCCCTTCCAAATGTACCCATCCTCACATGATTAATCCTTTAGATCATGGATCCGTTGTGCTTCTCAGGAACGTCCCTTTCCCTTCCCAGTGTATTTTCTCTAAATTTATTTACTCGAATTTTTCATCAACCAGCTCTTTAAACCCAGTTCAGAAACCATTACCCTTTCATATGGATTTTGAAGAAGCTGCTCCAATAGTTCGTCACTATTTTGCCAGGGTTTAAAGGCTAGCCATTGTCTCAGGTAGTCGACCACGAGTTTTTCTGTGTTATGCCAACCTTCAGCCTTCTTCATTTTTCGTTCAAAGGATCGAATCTCATATACCAAATAATCACGATGATCCAATGCTTGGTGGATCATCATGTTCAGAATTCGAATTTTAGTATAATTTATTTTACCCAACACACTTTCGGGGATTTGGAGCAATTCATTAATTAATTTGAGAGCCGTTGGGAAATCCTTATTGGACAAATGAAAACGAGATAGGGTAAATTTCCATTGGATAATATCTTGCCGAACCACTCTGTCATTTTGCAAGGAGATCATCGGAATGTCGAAGGTGTTTGTTTTAAAATTCCCCATAGCCAAGGCTCTATGTAGTTGGTGTTCCCTCATCATGAGTTGCACTCTCGCCTTCTCTGGAGGATTTGTTTGCTGGAGGGATTCTAATCTTGACAAAAAATAATCCATTTCCTCAAAGGCTTCAAAACAACGCAGGGTTTCTAATACATCCTGAAGGAATCGAATGTATTGAGTCGGCTTTGCCATCCATTCAGCCGGATTATTTTGAAAAAGCTCATCCAGTGCATGGAAGCTTCGAAGGCAATTTTCCCAATCACTCGTCATTCGGAAGTAAATAGATTGAAAATGCAAATGCAGTTGTTGGGTCGTAAACGTATCTTGCCTGTGATTCATGACAATCTGATGTTCCTCTAGCATGATGTCGTTTAGCTGTGCTTTTTGGCGCTGACTCCTCACCACGCCATTTTTCCAATACCGACACAACACTATTTCATAGAGTGACGCGTGTTTACGTTGAGCTTCCTCCTGGATCTCGTTTTGTTGTATTTCCGTGTGTACCTGGATTAGTTCTTCTTCTGTCCAATCGGAAAATTTTTGGTCGACTCCAATTTCGAGTTCGAGTTCCGACAATAATGCAAAAAAATGGGTTTGTTTATTATTTTGGGCGGCTTGTTTGCCTTGTCTAACCAGTTTTAAGGCAGCTTCCGAAAAACCTTTTCTCAATAGAATACGCGCGGCTGTGTATTTCTCCCAAAGAGCGGTTTCGTAGTCTTTCCCCCGTTGATATCGATCCAGGGTACGGAGGAGAACCTTGCTAAGATGTTTTCGGGCAATTTCCAATTGATGGAAACTAAATCGATGTTTCAATAAGTCTTGTTCCTTTTCGCCTAAAGAACTAAAACCATTTAAAAGATCATAGAGTTGGCGATAGGACTTGCTCCCGCCCCATTGGTCTGTCTCCAACTTAAAATATCTTTTTTCTGTTTTAGTCAACGATTGAATCAATTCATAAAGTGTGGAAATGGGAAGCATAGAAATAGCTTACATTAAATTAAAGAATTATAAAGGAACAGGATAAAATAATAAGTATATATAGAAATATTATAAAAATTACACCAAAAATATATCGGTAGAAATAGCTAAATATTGATTTTTTGGTTATAAAAATTCTTTTAAATACAATAGATTCGGTAGGATTTTAACTATTCCAGTGATTCCTACCCATTCGAGTAACTTTATGATCTACGTTTTTGGAAGTTCGAACACCGATATGGTGGTTAAATCGGAGAAGCTCCCTGCGCCGGGGGAAACGGTGATAGGGGGTGAATTTCTGATGAATCCCGGAGGAAAGGGGGCTAATCAAGCCGTTGCGGCAGCCAGGCTGGGCGGTACGGTATACTTTGTTGGGAAAACCGGTAATGATTTGTTCGGCAAGCAAGCCGTACAACAATTTAAAAGGGAAAATATTAGAACCGATTTTGTCGCTACCGACCCTGGCCGCCCCTCGGGGGTGGCTTTAATAAATGTGGACGAAAAAGGGGAAAATTCAATCGTTGTCGCCCCTGGAGCAAATGCAGCGTTAACGACGGAGGATGTGGCTCCTGCGTTAGCCCAACTTACGTCTGAAGATCTGGTGCTGATCCAATTGGAAATACCCGTAGACGTAGTTACGTATATTATTCATCAAAGCGCACTGATTGGAGCGAAGGTTGTGCTCAATCCGGCTCCAGCTCAGCCTCTCCCAACCGAAACCTTGTCCAAGCTGTATGTGATTACCCCCAATGAAACCGAAGCGGAATTATTGACCGGTATTCGGATAACGGATCTTTCTTCCGCGGAACGTGCCGCACTGTATCTAAGGAAAGCAGGTTGCAACCACGTCATTATCACCCTGGGTTCGAAAGGCGCCTATTTGAACTCCGAGGGTCGTTCCGAAATCATTCCCAGTATTCCGGTGACGGCCGTGGATACAACCGCTGCTGGCGACTGTTTTAATGGGGCTTTAGTAGTAGCCTTAGCGGAGGGAAAGGACTTTCAAACGGCTGTTCAATTCGCCTGCAAGGCTGCGGCCATCAGTACGACGATGATGGGTGCGCAGAGCTCATTACCTTCTCGAAAAACCGTTGATACGACCCAACTTACAAC
>ENA-UOVV01001367-UOVV01001367.1-compost-metagenome-genome-assembly--contig:-NODE-1367-length-18566-cov-8.371023_pt1 | contig 18566 bp, 13 predicted proteins | sample MGYA00238155_ERZ761577 | MGnify/ENA primary metagenome ERZ761577 (study PRJEB28898, sample SAMN06268775) | compost metagenome | isolation source: Emeryville, CA | place: USA:Emeryville, CA | collected...
TCACCGAAGTAGACCATCACCGCGGTGTCCCGCTCAGCGTCGCCGGTGCCGACCACGCCATCGAAGCGCACGCCCATCGCATAGCCGGTGGCGTGCAACGCCTGCGAGCCAATGACGAGCGTATAGATGTTGAAGTTGTACGCCTTCGGGTCCCAGCCACCGTGGGTGTGACCGCGCAGTAGGCGCAGCACGTCGACCAGGTCAACACCGCGCACATGGGCGACCGCGTGCTCGCGGTAGGCGGGGAAGATGAAGTCGTGGGCCTTCGCGGCGTGGCCGGAGCCGAGCTGTGCGGCTTCCTGACCCTTGCTGGGGATCCACAGCGCGAGCTGGCCCTGGCGCTGCAGCGCGGTGGCTTCGGCATCGAAGGCCCGCATCAGCACCATCTCGGCGTGCACGCTGCGCAGCCACGCCTCGTCGATCTGCGCCAGGTATGGCGCGTAGTCGTCCCCGAGGGCTTCGGGCGCGTAGCTGCCGTCCGGGCGCAGTGCCTGCAGCGGAGCCGGGTCAGTCACAGTGTCCTCGCTCAGCGATTCGGTCGGCCGAAGGGCCTTGCGGTTAGGGTCCGCCGGCGCCAAGGCGCCAGCCGTCACCAGCCTACGGGTCTGCTACGCCTGGATGTCTGTCAGCACGCCGACAGACTCTGCAGTGATGCTTAGGAGCCTTTCAACAGCCTCGGGTTCACCGATGCTGACCCGAATCCCGTCGCCGGCGAAGGCGCGAGTGACCAGTCCAGCCGCAAACAGGCGCTCGGCGAGCGCCTCGGTCGCCGCGCCCGCGGGCAACCACACGAAGTTGCCCTGCGCGTCCGGCACCGGCCACCCCTGCGCCCGCAGCGCAGCCACGGTCTCGTCCCGCAGCGCAGTAATCTGGCGTACCCGCTCGAGCAGTTCCGCCTCAGTGTCGGGCTGGAGCGCCGCCGTTGCTGCGGCCTGGGCCGCCCCGGTCACCGACAGCGGAATCGCGGTCGCCCGCGCGGCATCCATCAGTGCGACCGGGCCGATGGCGTAGCCGACGCGCAGGCCGGCCAGCCCATAAGCCTTCGAGAAGGTGCGCAGCACCACCAGGTTCGACCAGCGGCCGAGCACGGCCTCGGCGCGGACCGCGGCCGGGTCGGTGACGAATTCAATGTAGGCCTCGTCCAAGATCACGAGCACGTGCTCGGGCACCTTCGCCATGAACGCCTCGAACTCGTCCAGGCGCACGATCGGCCCGGTCGGGTTGTTCGGGGTGCAGACCAGCACGGCAGCGGTGCGCTCGGTGATGGCCTCGGCCATGGCGTCGAGGTCGTGGGTATGGTCGGCGCGGTTCGGCACCCCGACCCCGACGGCGCCGGCTACGGTCGTCAGCAGCGGATAGGCCTCGAAACTGCGCCAGGCGTACACGATCTCGGCTGCGCCCGAAGCGGTCGGCACCGCGACGGCCTGCAACAACTGCGCGATGATCGACACCGATCCCGCACCGACGTGCACCTCATCGACGGTCACGCCGAAACGGCTCGCCAGCGCCTCACGCAACGGAATGGCAGCACCGTCCGGGTAGCGGTTCGCCGGGGTCGAGTCGTCGATGGCGGCCTGGATGCTCGGCAGCGGCGGATACGGGTTCTCATTCGAGGACAGCTTGTAGGCGTCCGCGGCGGCCTGCTTGCCCTGCCGATACGGCTGCATCGCCGCAATCTCGGGGCGGAGCCGTACGTGCGTGGGCGGGAATTCCGGCATGCCGCGATTCTATCGACGCGAGGTGCGCTGCAGGTTTGTGCACACTCGCCCGGGTTCTCGCCCCGCACGCGCTGCGATCGCTACACTCAGGGGCATGTTCCTGTTCAAGCTGATCGTGCGCGCCGCCGTCACTGGCCTGGCCATTTACCTGACCACGCTGCTGATCCCGGCCGTGTCGGTGAAGACCTACGACGGCTCGTCGGAACTGCTGCCCGTGCTGCTGACCTACCTGATCTTCGGTGCGGTCATCACGCTGGTGAACATGATCGTGGTGCCGATCGTCAAGGTGCTGACCTTCCCGATCTACCTGCTGACCTTGGGTCTGTTCGGCCTGGTCGTCACGGCGGCGATCTTCTTCTTCCTCACCTGGTTCTGCGCCGAACAGCTCGGCTGGGGCATCCTGCTCAACGGACCGTTCATCATGTCCGGCGTCTGGGCCGCGCTGCTGCTGGCCCTGATCAACTGGGTGCTGAACCTGCTCTTCCGCCCGGTCACCAAGTAGCCTGCGCGAGGCGCGCGGCAGCGGCCGCGCGGCCCGCGTTCCTGCTCGACGCCCCGCCCGCTCGGCGCACCCCGCACGACCGTCGCCGCGTCCCCGGCACACTCGGGCGAGGTCGAAGCGCGGCCAATCGGCGAGCGGCCCGTCCCAGATATCGGGCCACGCGCCTGGCAATCCGGCATTTTTCGACTGTTTTCCGCCAAAAAAGGTGGGGTTTCCGCGTTCCCGGCAAATCAGGCCTGCCCGGAACGCGATTCCGCGGATATAGTAGTGACCGATTCGTTGTGAGAGCGCTCTCATCGGCGCTCGCTCGGATCAACCGCAGCGTCGCGGTTTCGCGATGGTGCACAGCTACCCCTGCGACCTGGGCCACCAGGGCGCACGACCCCGAAAGATTCGAGCATGCGTTTCGGCCACTTTGACGATCAGGCACGCGAGTACGTCATTACGACCCCGCACACGCCGTACCCGTGGATCAACTACCTGGGCAACGAGCAGTTCTTCTCGCTCATCTCGCACCAGGCTGGCGGCTACAGCTTCTACCGCGACGCCCGCATGCGTCGACTCACGCGCTACCGCTACAACAACATCCCCACCGACGCCGGCGGCCGCTACTTCTACGTCAACGACGGCGGCGACGTATGGACCCCGAGCTACCTGCCGGTCAAGGCGGACCTCGAGCACTTCGAGACCCGGCACGGCCTGGGCTACACCCGCATCACCGGTCAGCGTGGCGGCATCGAAGTCAGCACTCTCTACTTCGTGCCGATGGGCGAGAACGCCGAAGTGCAGCACGTGACCGTCACCAACCGCGGCACCGAGGCCAAGAACATCACCCTGTTCAGCTTCCTCGAGTTCTGCCTCTGGAACGCGCAGGACGACCAGACGAACTACCAACGCAACCTCTCGATCGGCGAGGTCGAGGTTGAGGGCAGCGCAATCTACCACAAGACCGAATACCGAGAGCGCCGCGACCACTACGCCGTCTTCGGCGTGAACGCGCCGATTGCCGGCTTCGACACCGACCGCGAGACCTTCGTCGGCGTCTACAACGGCCTCGGCGAGGCGAACGTGCCCCGCGAGGGCAAGAGTGCGAACTCGGTCGCTTCCGGCTGGTACCCGATCGGTTCGCACTCGCTCGAGATCAGCCTCGCGCCGGGTGAGTCCAAGGACTACGTCTTCGTGCTCGGCTACCTCGAGAACCCGCGCGATAACAAGTGGGAAGCGCCGGGCGTGATCCGCAAGGACGGCGCCCGCGAACTGCTGGCCCGCTTCGCCACCACCGAGCAGGCCCAGGCCGCTTTCGCGGCCCTGAACCAGTACTGGGGAAACCTGCTCGGCAGCTACGAGGTCGAATCCTCGGACGACAAGCTCGACCGCATGGTGAACATCTGGAACCCGTACCAGTGCATGGTCACCTTCAACATGTCGCGCTCTGCCTCGTACTTCGAGACCGGCACCGGCCGCGGCATGGGCTTCCGCGACTCCAGCCAGGACCTGCTGGGCTTCGTGCACCTCATCCCGGAGCGTGCCCGTGAGCGCATCATCGACATCGCCTCGACGCAGTTCCCGGACGGCAGCGCGTACCACCAGTACCAGCCACTGACCAAGCGCGGGAACAACGACATCGGCTCCGGCTTCAACGATGACCCGCTGTGGCTCATCCTCGGCGTCGCCGCCTACGTCAAGGAGACCGGTGACGTGTCGATCCTGCACGAGCAGGTGCCCTTCGACAACGACGAGAACAACACCGCGACGCTGTTCGAGCACCTGACCCGCTCGTTCCAGTTCACGCTGAACAATCTCGGCCCGCACGGTCTGCCGCTGATTGGTCGCGCCGACTGGAACGACTGCCTCAACCTCAACTGCTTCAGCGAGGAGCCGGGCGAGAGCTTCCAGACCACCGGGAACAAGACCGGTGGCGTGGCCGAGTCGGTCTTCATTGCCGCGCAGTTCGTCTACGCCGGTCCCGAGTATGCCGCCCTGGCCGAACTCGCCGGCAAGCCCGAGTTGGCCGAGCCCGCCCGCGCCGAGGTCGAGAAGATGCGCCAGGCCGTGCTGGAGCACGCCTGGGATGGCGAGTGGTTCCTGCGCGCCTACGACTACTACGGCAACAAGGTCGGCTCGCAGGAGAACGAGGACGGCCAGATCTACATCGAGCCGCAGGGCTTCGCGGTCATGGCCGGTATCGGTGTGGATGACGGCAAGGCGGTGCAGGCCCTCGACTCCACCGAGGAGCGCCTGGCCACCCCGCACGGCATCGTGCTGCTGAACCCGGCGTACAAGAACTACCACCTCGAACTCGGTGAGGTCACCAGCTACCCGCCGGGCTATAAGGAGAACGCCGGTATCTTCTGCCACAACAACCCGTGGGTGATCATCGCCGAGACCGTGGTTGGCCGCGGCGACAAGGCCTTCGACTACTACAAGCGCATCACCCCGGCCTGGCGTGAAGAGATCAGCGAGATCCACCGCACTGAGCCGTACGTGTACTCGCAGATGATTGCCGGGAAGGACGCCGTCCGCCACGGCGAGGCGAAGAACTCCTGGCTGACCGGTACGGCCGCCTGGACCTTCACCGCGGTCAGCCAGTACCTGCTGGGCGTGCGCCCGGACTACAACGGTCTGGTCGTGGACCCGCAGATCGGTCCCGAGGTGGGCTCCTTCACCGTGCGCCGTCGCGCCCGGGGCAGCGAGTTCATCATCGAGGTCAAGAACTCCGGCGAGCGCGGCAAGCGTGCCCAGCTCACCGTGGACGGCCAGCCGATTGAGGGCAACCTCGTCGCCTGGCCTGCTGAAGGCAGCACCGTCCGGGTGACCGCGACGCTGTAACCCCATCGGGGTGGAGCGGACCCGACCGCTCCACCCCGGCTCCCTCACCGCCGGAACACCCCGCTTCCGGCCTCGGAACCAACGACGAGGATGTCATGCAGTACGGATACTTCGACGACGAAGCCCGCGAGTATGTGATTACGCGGCCGGACACGCCTCGTTCCTGGAGTAACTACCTCGGCTCTCGCCTCTACGGCGGCATCATCACGCAGAACGCGGGCGGCTACTCCTTCTACCGCTCCGGCGGCACCGGCCGCATCCTGCGCATGCGCTTCAACGGTGTGCCGGTTGACGAGCCCGGTCGCTACATCTATCTGCGCGACGACGAGACCGGCGACTTCTGGTCCGCCTCGTGGCAGCCGGTCGGCAAGCCGCTCGACGGCGAGGGCGCCTGGCGAGGCCAGGTCCGTCACGGCCTCGGCTACTCGATCTTCGAATCCAGCTACGCCGGGATCGACGCGCGGCTGACAATCTTCGTACCCCAGGGCCAGGCGTTCGAGTACTGGTCGCTGGAAGTGTCGAACCCCGGCGAGACGGCGCGCACCATCTCGGTGTTCAGTTACGCCGAGTTCGCCAATGAGTGGAACTACCGCCAGGACCTCGAGAACCTGCAGTACAGCCAGTACGTCGTGCGCGCGACCTACAAGGACGGCTTCCTGCACCGCCGGAACTCCACCCGAGACGCGTTCTCGGAGAACTGGTTTGCCCTGGCTGGCGCCGAGGTGGTCAGCTTCGATGCTGACCGCGACGCCTTCCTGGGGCCCTACCGTACTCAGGCGAACCCGATCGCCGTCGAGCGCGGGGAGTGCAGCAACGCCGAAACGACGGGCGACAACGCCTGCGCCGGCCTGCACACCCGCCTCAGTCTCGCCGCCGGTGAGACGCGTCGGGTCGTCTTCATGCTCGGCATCGGCGCGCCGGACGCCGTCTGGCGCGATAGCGACGGGAACGAGCACCAACCCGGGCGGGAGTTGGTTGCTCAGTTCGCTGCGCCTGAGCGCGTCGATGCCGAACTCCAGGCCATTCGCACGGAATGGGCCACAGCGCTCGCGCCACTGCAGGTGCAGACGCCGGACCGTGAGCTGAACTCGATGGTCAACGTCTGGCATGCCTACCAGACCCATATGACCTTCAACTGGTCGCGTGGCGTCTCGCTGATCGAGGCCGGCGACCGCGACGGCCTCGGTTATCGCGACACCGTGCAGGACATGCTTGCGGTTGCGCACGCCATCCCCGAGGCCACCCGCGAGCGCCTCGACATGATCCTCACCGGCCAGACCGCCGAGGGTGGCGGCATGCCGCTGGTGAAGCCGCTCACGCACCGCCCCGGCAAAGAGCGCACGCCCGAAGTGCACCAGTACCGCAGCGACGACACGCTGTGGCTGCCGATCACGGTGCAGAACTACGTGTACGAGACCGGCGACCTGTCCTACCTGGACACCGTGCTGCCCTACGCCGATCAGGGCGAGGCGAGCGTGTTCCAGCACCTGGTGCAGGCGCTGCGCTTCTCGATCAACCACAAGGGTCAGCACGGCCTGATCCAAGGCCTGGCCGCCGACTGGAACGACTGCTTGCAGTTCGGTGTCGAGGGCGAGAGCCTGTTCACCTCCTTCCTCTTTGCCAATGGGCTGCGGATCGTGCGGGAACTGGCGGAACTGCGCAGCGACGAAGACACCATGGTGTGGGCGGACGCTGAGTTGGCGACCATCCGGGCCGCGATCAATGAGCACGCCTGGGATGGGGACTGGTTCATCCGCGGCATCTCGGCAGTGGGCACGCCGCTGGGCTCCGCCTCGGCCGACGAAGGCAAGATCTACCTCGAGTCCAACGTCTGGGCCGTTATCTCGGGCGCCGCGACCGCGGAGCAGCAGCGCTCCGCGATGGATGCGGTGCATCAGCACCTCGCCAGCGAGCATGGTGTGGCTCTCTGCGAACCACCGCACACCAAGCCGATGGACGGGATCGGGCTGTCCCTGCTGGTGTTCCCGCCCAGCCACAAGGAGAACGGCGGCATCTTCTGCCACGCGAACTCCTGGACCATCGTGGCCGAGGCCCTGCTTGGCCGCGGCAACCGCGCCTACGAGTACTACCGCTCGTACCTGCCGGCGAAGTACAACGACCAGGCCGAGATCCACCAGGTTGAGCCGTACGTCTACGCGCAGTTCACCCACGGCAAGCACTCGCCTCGCTTCGGCCAGAGCCGCAACCCCTGGCTGACCGGCACGGCAAGCTGGACCTACACGGCCGTCACGCAGTACCTGCTTGGCATCAAGCCGCGATTGGACGGGCTGCTGATCGACCCTGCCATTCCCTCAGATTGGCCGGAGTACACTGTCCACCGCCGATTCCGCGGAAAGGACATCACGATTACCGTGCAGAACCCCAACAGGGTGGAACGAGGCGTGGCCTCCCTCGAAATTGATGGCGTCGCCGTCGACGGCGCCCTCGCTCCGGACGCGCTGCTGCACGATGGCAGCCGCATTGTGGCGGTGCTGGGCTGATGAGCATCGAATCAACGGGCGTGATCGACGTGACCGCGGCGCGGGATCTGGTCACGCTGCGAAACGAGGCGTGGGAGGTCGGCGTGCTGCCCGGCACCGGCGGCAGCCTGGCCTTCGGTCGGATCCGCGTCGGCTCGGACTGGCTCGACCTGCTGCGCCCCACCGCCGAGGCCGAGTATGGCCGGGTCGAGGCCACCGCGAGCTTCCCGCTGATCCCGTGGTCGAACCGGGTGCGGGACGGCCGCTTGCTGCTCGAGGATGGCCGCGAGGTGCAGCTGCACCGCAACGCCGGCGACGGCACCGCGATCCACGGCATTGCCCGCAACCACGGCTGGACGGTGGCGCTGCAGGATGCCACTGAGGTGGTGCTCACCTTCGACTCGAGCCGCGTCGGCGACGAGTCCGGCTGGCCGTTCCCGTTCCTGGCGGAACTGCGGTACCGCCTTGAAGCGGAGCGCCTGATCGTCGAGACGACCGTGACCAACAACAGCGACGAGCCGATGCCGGCGGGCATGGGTCACCACCCGTACTTTGTGCGGGGGCTCGGTGCGATCTCGGACGAGGTGGAGTTGCAGGTGGCGGCGAGCAAGTCGTACCGCCTCGAAGCTGCCATGGCGACCGCCGCCGCGGATGAGATTGCGCCGCGGCTCGACTTCCGCGCGTCCCGCCGCCTCGGCAACGACTTCATTGACGACCTCCTCACCGAGCGCGCCGCGACCGGTCCCGCCGCCGTCCTCACCTACCCGGTCTCGGGGGTGACGGTCACGATGGAGGCGGACGCCGACTACCGGCACGTGGTGGTGTACGTGCCGCAGCACGGTAAGGACTTCTTCGCGGTCGAACCGGCCACCAACGCCAACGACGGCTTCACCCTCGCCGCCAAAGGCATCCCTGGCCACGGCGTCCAGGTCATTGCGCCGGGCCAGTCGTGGTCGCTGCGCTGGTCGCTGACGGTCGAGCGGTAACCCGATCGCCCGACCTCGAATCGTCGTGTCGCAGGCGCGCAGCGGCTAGTTTCGCGCCGCTGTGATTTCGCCGCGATAGAACGTGCTCGTTCCGTTCCACTTCGCCGACTTGTTCTGGTTGAGCCAGTCGCCGATGCCGCCCGGCATGCCGGGCGCACCGTCCGCAACATATTGCTGCACCGTGATTCGGTACTGATTCAGACTGTGCGCATCGATGCCCTGCGCCCCGTCGTCGGGTCCGAACGCTCGGCGGCTTACGACCGTGCGGTTGGGATTATCCAGGATGCCGAGCCCTTCGAGCGCGGGGATGGGGTCATCGGCGTGCTGGAACGCCAGCGCCGGTACGCCCGGGGGGAGCGCCAAGTGTCCGGTCGGGGATCCGATCGTGACCACCCCCTGGACGTTGTAACCGCCGTCCTGTGCCAGACGAGTGCCGATGATGCCGCCCTGGGAGTAGCCGACGAAGGTAATGGGGTCACCCTTCCCCACTCCTGCCGCATCGAGTGCGAGCATCGTGGCCGCGAATGAGGGTGCGTACGACTCGCCCAACATTTCCAGGCAAGAGAACAAGTCCCATGGCTCGTTGCCGTCGGTGACCGGCGTGACGGTCCCACCGATATAGACCACCCAGTGCGTTTGGCCGTGCTGTTCGTAGTTGTCGATGCGAACTTGCGCGAGTCCGTCGTGAGCTGGCGGGACTCGATCGAGCAGGGTCACCAGGTCACTCGGCGGTTGCACCCCCGTCAACTGCCCAGTGTCTACTACGGTGACCGGAGTGTCTTCCGAGGTTCTGTGCGCCACGATTTGGTCGACGTTCCAGGCTTGTAGCAGCCGCAGCAACGCCCGAATACCAGCGTTGGTCCCAAACACATCGTCAGCGTCGTCGAGATTGACGAGACCGAGCAGGAGGCCTTCGACGAAGGAGTCCACCGCGGACACCATGTTGCGGATGATCAGGCAACTTTCGGGATCGGCTATCGAGTCGCGGCCGGGGCCGGATTCCTTGCCGCCCGCATGCAGGTGATGCCAGAGCGCCACCGCGTTCCCGATGAGCACCGCAGCACCTGCCGCGTTGACCCCCCAGTGCACCCGCGAGGTAGCCCCGGCCAGGCCAACGCCGGTCCAGAACATGTGGCCGTCGATGGTGCCGTTGAAGATCAGTTCCAGCGCGCCCTCGATGCCCTCATAGTTCAACAGGCTCTGTGGCAGCAGGTGCGCCATGACCCGGGCCGCCTCCATGGCCTTGCGCGTCTCGATCGCGGCCGCCACCAGGTGCACCTCCGGTCCGAGCACCGAACGACGCCCACCCTCCGCGGCAAGAGCGTGGCCGACCTGCTCGATCTCAGCAGCGAGCGCGGCCAACTGTGCCGCCGCCTGGCGCTGCGATCGCGTGCTGATCTGAATCTGCACCCCGCTCACTCCGCGGCGCTCCCTGCGGGCGCACCGGTCCCGGGTGCGCTGCCGAGCCCATCCCATGCCAGGAGCGCCGGCCCTACCTGGTGCAACAGATATTGCGCCTGCGTCAACCAGCGGTGCATCTGGTCCACCTGCCGCCGGTACTGGTCGCCCGCGGGCCCCTGCCATTCCTGGACGCGCAGGGTGTTCAGGATGCGCTGCAGCTCGTAGATGCGCTCCTGGAGCGGGATGAGTGCGGGGTCCACGACGCTATGGTGCCGCCGCGAGTGCGGGGTGGAGCGGCTGGGGCGGGGGATTGTGGAGAACTGGGCCACCGCCTCGCCTTGTGGACAATCGGCTGACCGGTGCGGAAGTGAGGGGTTCTGCGGGAGAATGGCAGCATGGACTTTGACCGGACGCTGGATCGCCCGGCCCGGTTCCGGATCTGCTTCGTCTGCACCGGCAATATTTGTCGGTCGCCGATGGCCGAGGTGGTGTTCCGGGAACTGGCCGAGGCGGCTGGGCTCGGCGACACCGTGCAGGTGCTCTCGGCCGGCACCGGCGACTGGCACGTCGGCGAGCGCGCCGACCACCGCACGCTGCAGTCGCTGGCCCTGCGCGGCTACGACGGCAGCCTGCACCGGGCGCGCCAGTTCGACACCGAATGGTTCGCGCGCCTCGACCTGATCGTCGTCGCCGACCGCGGCCAGGAACGCATCCTGAAGTCGTGGGCGCAGACCGACGCGGACCGGGACAAGGTTCGGCTGCTGCTCGGCTTCGACCACGAGCAGGCCAGTACGATCGATGTGCCGGATCCCTATTATTCGGATGCGGCCGAATTCGATCGCGTGCTGGCGATGGTCGAATCCGCCTGTGCCGCACTGTTCCGCCAGCTCGAGCCGGGCCTGAGGGCCCTGCACCAGGATTCCGGCACCGTCGTCGCCGCGGCGGGCGACGCCGATGTTCTCGATTTGCCCGACCACCACACCTCCGGAGACGCATGAGCCCCCTGCTGCCCCAGCCGATCAGCCCCCTCGACGGACGCTACCGCGCCCAGGTCGCGCCGCTGTCGATCCCGATGTCCGAGGCGGGTCTGAACCGTGCCCGCATCCAGGTTGAGATCGAGTGGCTGCTGTACCTGTCCGGCCGGTCGCTGTTCGGCTCGTCGCCGGTGACCGAGGAGCAGGCCGCGGCCCTGCGCGCGGTTGTTGCGAACTTCGATGAGTCCTCGATCGCCGAGCTCGCGGCCACCGAAGCCACCACGCGTCACGACGTGAAGGCGGTCGAATACTTCGTGCGCGCGCGCCTGAGCGAGCTGGGTCTCGACCGCCTCGCCGAACTGACGCACTTCGCCTGCACCAGCGAGGACATCAACAACCTGTCTTACGGCCTAACCGTGCGCGAGGCGCTGCACGAGGCGTGGCTGCCTCGCCTGCGCGCTCTGATCGCCTCGATCAGCGACAAGGCCCGCGCGTACAAGGCGGTGCCGCTGCTGGCCCGCACCCACGGCCAGCCCGCGACCCCGACCACGATGGGCAAGGAGCTGGCGGTGTTCGCCTGGCGGCTGCAGCGCGTCGTCGCCCAGATCGAGCAGGTGCAGATCCTGGGCAAGTTCTCGGGCGCGACCGGCACCTTCGCCGCGCACCTAGCTGCGGGTCCGGACCTGGACTGGCCGGCGATTTCGCGCGAGTTCGTCGAGTCGCTGGGCCTGACCTGGAACCCGCTGACCACCCAGATCGAGTCGCACGACTGGATGGTGGAACTCTTCGGCCGCGTCCGCCACGTCAACGGCATCCTGCACAACCTCGCCACCGACGTGTGGTCGTACATCTCGATCGGCTACTTCCGCCAGCGCCCGGTCGCCGGCGCGACCGGCTCGTCGACGATGCCGCACAAGGTGAACCCGATCCGCTTCGAGAACGCGGAGGCGAACCTGGAGCTCTCGAACGCGGTGCTCGGCTCGCTGGCTGACACCCTGGTCACGAGCCGCTGGCAGCGCGACCTGACCGACTCGTCGGCGCAGCGCAACATCGGCGTCGGCTTCGGCCACTCGCTGCTCGCGCTCGAGAACCTGATCACGGGCCTGACCGAGCTGGACCTCGCCGAGGACCTGCTCGCCGCCGACCTCGACAGCAACTGGGAGGTGCTCGGCGAGGCGATCCAGACCGTGATCCGCGCCGAGGTCACCGCTGGCCGCTCCCAGATCTCGGACCCTTACGCCCTGCTGAAGGAACTCACCCGCGGCAAGCGCGTCGGCGCCGAGGACCTGGCCGCGTTCGTCGCCGGCCTCGACCTGCCCGACGACGCCAAGGCCCGCCTCACGGCCCTCACCCCCGCCACCTACGTCGGCCTCGCCGAGCAACTGGTCGACTACCTGCCGTAGGCCACAGACCTCGAAGTGGCCAGTCCGCAATCGCGGGCTGGCCACTTTGTATTACCTGCGGTGCTCGCCGCGAGCCGACTGATAGCGGCGGACCTTTGCCCCTATTGTGAAGAGTGACTGAGGGAGGCCTGGTGAAGAAGCAGATCAACGTCGTCGGCGCCGTCATTGTGAACAACGGCACTGTGCTCTGCGCTCAGCGAGGTCCCCACGGCAGCCTCGCCGGCAAGTGGGAGTTTCCCGGGGGCAAGATCGAAGCCGGCGAGACTCCTCGCGACGCCCTGTTGCGAGAAATCCAGGAAGAGCTCCACTGCGAAGTCGTGGTCGGCGACGAAGTCGAGTCGACCGCGTACGAATACGACTTCGGTGTCGTAACCTTGACGACGTTCTTCTGCGACTTGGTTGCGGGGACGCCGGTCCTCACCGAGCACGCCGCCGTTGAGTGGCGTCGTCCCGAGGACATGCACCTCCTGGATTGGGCCCCCGCTGATATCCCCGCCGTAGCGCGCATTCAGCAGGTCCTTGCCAATGCCAGCGGTGAGTGACTTCTGGCTCCAGCCGATCGGCCGGGACGTCGAATTCGGTCTGCTCAACCGTCACACGACGAACGCGCCTCGGCAGCAGCATCCGCAGCTGATTGCCAACGAGCCCGGTAATACGATGTTGCGCGCGCTCCGTACGCAGCTGCGGTCGCCCTTCAATCGCGCGTTCACGTTTTCAGTCGCCTTCATCACGCCGAAAGCCCTTTCGTTACTTCGCACCGAGTTTCTGGAGTTTGCGGGACGCGGCACGATTATCACCTCGGACTACTTGGGATTTAACAGCCCCGGTATGTTTCGGTCATTGTTGCAGCTGCACCGAGACACCAATATTGGGGTGCGTTTCGTAGACGCCGATGGTTTTCACCCCAAGGGCTATGTGTTCGAACGCGCCGATGGCATTACCGCTATTCTCGGGAGTTCGAATCTTACGGACCACGCGCTCCAGAACAATGCGGAATGGAATCTGCAGGTGAGCGCCACACTCGATAGCGACCTGTATGTCCAGTTCAAGAACCTTCTCGAGGTGCAGCTGACGCAGAGCGTGCCACTCACAGAGGCCTGGGTTCAGGACTACGAGGCGATGTACGTGCCTCCTCCACCAACGCCTCTGCGGGGTCGCAGGCTACCGCACAGCCCTTCCTCGGATAACGCTGCGGAACTCACCCCGAATGACATGCAGCGGGACGCACTCGCTCGCATCGCTGCCGTGCGGAGTGCCGGTCATCGTCGCGCCTTGGTGATCTCGGCAACGGGTACGGGGAAAACCATCCTGGCCGCTTTGGATGTGCAACAGGCCGCCCCAAAGCGCGTCCTATTCCTGGCTCACCGCGAGCAAATATTGGATCGAGCTATGTCGGAGTTCGCACGAGTCATGCCGGACCGCCGCGTTGGCTTCGGCAAGTTTGGTGGTGGACACCGCACGCAGGCCGACTTCATCACCTTCGCCATGGTGCAGACCCTCAGTCAGCCCGAGAATCTGCAGCAGTTCGCCCCGGACTCCTTCGACTACGTGCTGATCGATGAAGTGCATCGGGCAACGGCGCCGAGCTATCGGGCAATCCTCGACCATTTCACCCCCGAGTTCACGCTGGGGTTGACCGCAACGCCAGACCGAGCCGACGGAGACGACGTCTATGCGCTGTTTGACCACACCATCGCTTACGAGATCCGTCTGAATGATGCGCTGGGCAACAACATGCTCACGCCATTCCACTACTTCGGGGTAGCCGATTACACCTTCACCGACGGGGAGACGGTCAGCGACAACCTCCAAGACCTGGCTCGCCTAGCATCGACTGAGCGCCTGGACCATCTCCTCAGCGCTATCGGGAAGTATGGCGACCCGAGTGTGACGCCTCGGGGCCTGATCTTCTGCAGTCGGAAAGAAGAAGCGGTCCGCCTCGCCGCTGCATTGAATGGCAAGCGCCTCTACGGTGAACCCGTCCGGGCTGTCGCGCTGACCGGCGATGATTCGATTGCGACACGAACCGCTGCTGTCCAGCGTCTCGAAGAGGGAGCCCTCAACTACATCGTCACTGTCGATATCTTCAATGAAGGCATCGACATCCCCTCCATCAACCAGATCGTGATGCTGCGGCAGACGCAGTCGCCTGTGGTGTTCACGCAACAACTCGGTCGGGGTCTGCGGAAACATCCAGACAAGACGTTTGTGACGGTAATCGACTTCATCGGCAACTACGCCAACAACTACATGATCCCGATTGCCTTGTTTGGCGACCGCTCCCACAATAAGGACACACTTCGTCAGCTCTTGATCAGTGCCGAAGAGGATGGGGTGTTTTCCGGACTGTCGGCGATTCGCTTCGATCGCATTTCGCAGCAGCGCGTGCTGGCTGCCATCAGCAACGCACCGCTCAATAAGATCCGCGTACTCAAGACAGAGATTGAGGCGGTGCGAAGCAAGCTCGGTCGCTACCCGACGCTGGTTGATCTCCACCAGCACGGGTCCATCGACCCTCACGTTGCGGCGAAGACGCTCGGCAACTATCAGTCGCTCCTGCACCGAATCGATTCCAGTCAACCGGCCCCTTCTCCCGCGCAGGCACGCTGGCTGTCATTCCTCTCGTCGGAAGTACTCGGGGCCAAGCGGACCGATGAGTTGCTGGCCACCCACTGGTTGCTCGCGCATGGATACATCAGCGACTCATCACTCCGCGACGTGCTGATCGAGTCCGGCCTCAGCCGAAGTGAACGCGGTCGCGCCGCCATTCGATCCTCACTCGACGGTTCATTCCTGGTGGAGGTGGAACGACAACGGTTTGCGCCAATCGCAGCGTCAGGGCCTGGCAATGCACTCTCGCTCGACGCTGCATTCCTCAACGAGTACCGCACGAATGATTGGTTTCGCGCCGCGGTCGATGACCTGCTCGCAGTCGCCGACCTCACCGTGCGACCCATCCCGTTCGAAGACGCTCCGTTCACGATCGGTGAGCGCTACTCGCGACGCGATGCGTGTCGTCTTCTGAACTGGGGCCGAAACACCAGCTCGACGGTCTACGGCTATCGCGTTCACCGCGAAACGATGACGACGCCCATCTTCGTGACGTATCACAAGACCGAAGACGTCGGGGACACGATCGCATACGGGGACGAGATCATCGACGCCCGGACGTTCCTCTGGTATTCCCGGAGCCGACTTACCACCGCCTCAAGTGAGTTGCAACCCATCCTGGACAATACGTCTACCCTGCACCTCTTCGTGAAGCACAGCGACGCGGAAGGCACCGACTTCCTCTATTTCGGGCGCGCCACCAGCTCCGACGCGAAAGACGCCACCATGCCCGACGGTTCCACCCCAGTCGTGCACATGCATCTCAACCTGAAAGAGCCCATTCCTACCGCGGTGCTGGACTACTTCGCGGGCAAGTTACACTAAGCGCGTTACTTCTCCGAGCCGGTTGCGGCGCGTTGCTCGTCGAGGTCGGCGAGTTCTTCGGCGCTCGGGGGCTGGGTGATCGAGATGGTGGCCATCACGAGCAGCGAGACGATGAAGGCGGCGGCGGCGAAATATCCGGCCAGCGGAAGGTCGTGGATCGCCAGCAGCACGGCCAGGCCAGTGAACACGGCCATGGTCACGGCCAGGCCCAGCAACTCAAGCGGGCGCAGGCGGTCATGGCGATCGACCGGGTGCGGCGACTCGATGGCGGGTTCGGGGGTCTCAGCGGCACGATGAGCCATCAGATGGACTCCTTGTTCGGGAAACGCAGCGCGATCGCGCCGATGGTCAAGTACACGCCGAGGATGGCAGCATAGGCGCCGAACACCCCGACCGTGATGATGTCTGCAGTGACGTGGCCGGTGAGCATCAGCTCGCCCTGCTCAACCACGTGATACTCGTGCGAGAAGGCCGGGTCGATGAACACCACCACAATGGCCAGCAGCGCCGTCAGCGCACCAGCGAAGGTTGCGTCACGGAACACACTGCTCGCCGCCCGCCAACGCAGGCCGAGCAGCAGTTCCAGCACCGCGGACACGGCGGCCCAGACGATCAGCAGCAGCATGAGGCCGCGAACCTCGGTGACGCTCGGCACGAGCAGTGCAACGAGGCCGGCCGCGATCGAGACCAGGCCCTGCACCGGCTGGACCAGCCGCAGCGCACGCGCCGCGCCCGCCTCGCCAGAAACCAGCGGCCATGCCAGCAGCAAGGCCAGACCACTCACCAGCGCAAACACCGCGAAGACGTGCGCACCGAGCTCGGCGGAATGGTCGACCGACAGCGTCACCCACAAGCCCACGCCGACCCCGGCGAGGCCGCGCAGCAGCGGAATCCACCAATAGCGGGCCGCGAATGCGGTCGCGGCAGCGTCGACCGACTCGATCGAGTCGCTCGCTGCCGGTTGCTGCGGCGCGAAAGCTGCCATGCCTGCGGATCCTCTCTGCAATGCCCCCACAATGGTACCCGCCGCAGGCAGTAGCGAGCCGCGCAAAGGCTGAACCGCGACGGGGCCGGCAACGGCACTCAGCGTGCTAGCTGACCGCCATGTCGGCAAAGCGCGAGTAGTGGCCGAGGAAGCTCACAGTCACCGTGCCGGTCGGACCGTTCCGGTGCTTGGCCAGGATCAGGTCTGCCTCGCCGTGGCGCGGGTGGTCGACCTCGAACATGCCTTCACGGTGCAGCAGGATCACCATGTCCGCGTCCTGCTCGAGCGAGCCGGATTCACGCAGGTCTGAGATCGCCGGCTTCTTGTCGGCGCGCTGTTCCGGACCACGGTTCAGCTGCGACAGAGCGATCACCGGCACCTGCAATTCCTTGGCGAGCAGCTTCAGCGCACGCGAGAACTCGGAGACTTCCTGCTGGCGGTTCTCCACCTTCTTGCCGGAGGTCATCAGCTGCAGGTAGTCGATGACGACCATCTTGAGACCGTACTTTTGCTTCAGACGGCGGCACTTGGCACGGATCTCGACCAGGGTCATGTTCGGCGAATCGTCGATGAACAGCGGGGCATCGTTCACGCGACCCATCGTCGCGGCCAGCGTGGTCCAGTCCTGCGGATTGACGTCGCCCTTGCGCATCTTGGCCAGCGGCACGCTCGCTTCGGCCGAGAGCAGACGCATCGCGATTTCGGAGCGACCCATTTCCAGCGAGAAGAAGATGGTCGGCATCTGGTGCTTCACCGCGGCGTTACGGGCGAAGTCCAACGCCAGCGTCGACTTACCCAGAGCCGGGCGGGCGGCGATGATGATCATCTGGCCACCCTGGAAGCCGTTGGTAATCTCGTCGAGCTCCCGGAAACCGGTGGGCACGCCAATCAGCGAACCGTCACGGTTCTTGGCTAGGTCCATCTCGTTGGCCGCGTCCGAGACCGCGACCGACAGCGGCACAAAGTCTTCCGCATCGTTGCCACCACTGATGGCGTAGATTTCGGCCTGGGCATTGTTCACCAGATCCGTGGCATCGCCCTCAGCCGCGTAGCCGAGCTGAACGATTCGGGTGCCAGCCTCGACGAGGCGCCGCAGCACCGCCTTCTCAGCGACGATAGTGGCGTAGTAGCCCGCGTTCGCCGCGGTGGGCGTGATCGTGGTGAGGGTGTGCAGGTATTCGGCACCACCGGCTCGGGTCAGATCGCCGGCCTTGGTCAGGGCATCGCTGACCGCGACCACGTCGGTCGGTTCACCGTGCGAGTAGAGCGTCTTGATCGCTTCGAAGATGATCTCGTGCTTGGGCAGGTAGAAGTCCTGACCCTGCACGCTTTCCAGCACGTCGGCGACGGCGTCCTTGCTCAACAACATGCCGCCGATAGCGCTTTGCTCGGCGAGCAGGTCGTGCGGTGGGGTGCGTTCGTAGCTGGGTTCCGTCGCGGGACGGTAGTTTGCCCCGAACCCGTCGTCGCGCCCAAGAGCCCCGAGCGTGACATCAGCGATCGACACGTCTGGCCTCCTCGTGCCGCCGGTTGCGGCCCTGTGTTGGTTCTACCTCATGCCCCCGACACCTCCGACACTCCACTGGTCAGCACGCACCGGGAACAGGTGACACATGTGCCGACAAGGGATCCAGTGCCGACGGGATTGACCCAGGCTATGAGGCCGCTCTCACCGACGCAAACGAGGCTGTGGATAACGCCGTGGATAACCTGCGGAACACGCCGGGCCCATTGTGCACAACGTGTGGAGACTTGTGGGGAAAACCAAGAAAGTTCTCCACGAAACATGCTCCTGACCTGGGGTTTCTTGTTCCACACCCTGTGGAAGGAAAGTTGTTTGAACCTGTGGTTGA
>ENA-UOVV01001372-UOVV01001372.1-compost-metagenome-genome-assembly--contig:-NODE-1372-length-18507-cov-6.015445_pt1 | contig 18507 bp, 24 predicted proteins | sample MGYA00238155_ERZ761577 | MGnify/ENA primary metagenome ERZ761577 (study PRJEB28898, sample SAMN06268775) | compost metagenome | isolation source: Emeryville, CA | place: USA:Emeryville, CA | collected...
GCACATGCCGGCCGTGGGCCAGGTCCGGCGGGCGCGGTACTCGATGCAGTCCCACAGGCTCGGATCCTTGCCCGGCACGCTCAACAGGCCGCTCTGCTTGTCCACCACCAGGATGTCGTCGTCCACGTGGATGACGTTCAGGTAGGGTTCAGTCGGCGGAAAGTAATCGAGAAGCGTGGGCATGGGACCGGGCATGAGGCCCTTTAGCAAAACTCGGCCCATTTGACCAACGGGTCCGATTCCGGCTTGGCTGGGGCGACCCGTCACACCGAGCGCTGGGGGACGACAGCATGTGGGATTTCTCGATCGGCCGGGCCCTGGGCCTGATGGGGCGGACATGGCCGTTCATCGCTTTCCGGATAGCGGTCTATTTCGGCATCGCCGTGGCCTATGTGCTGGTCACGGGCGTCGGCGCCGGGATCGGCTGGGGCGTCGGGGCCTTCGGCGATGCCGATTTCCAGGCCGCCGCGGCGCTGTGGGGCGGCGTCGCGGGGTTCGGGCTCACGGCCGGGGTGCTCTATTTCCTGCGCGAATACATCCTCTACATCGTCAAGGCCGGCCATATCGCCGTCCTGGTCGAGCTGCTCGACGGCAGGCCCGTCCCCGATGGCCGCGCGCAGATCGAGCATGCCGGCGGGGTGGTGAAGCAGCGCTTCGGCGAGGCGAGCGTGCTGTTCGCGGTGGATCAGCTGGTCAAGGGCGTGCTGGCGGCCATCACCGGCATCGTGCAGGGCATCGCGTCGTTCCTGCCCGTTCCCGGCCTCCAGCAACTGGTCGGCGTCATCCGCGCCTTCCTGCGCATCGCGGTCGGGCTGGTGGACGAGGTCATCCTGGCCTATGCGATCCGGACCGGCTCCAGCAATCCCTGGGGTTCGGCCAGGACGGCGCTGGTGCTGTACGGGCAGAACTACAAGGTCATGCTCAGGAACGCGGCGTGGCTGACGGTCTTCACCTACGGGCTGGCCTTCCTCGTCTTTTTGGTCATGCTGGCGCCCGCCGCGGCGCTGGTCTGGCTCATTCCGGGCGCCTGGTCGGCGGGCGGCTTCGTGTTCGCCATCCTCTTCGCCTGGGCGGTCAAGGTGGCGCTGATCGAGCCCTTCGCCATCGCCTGCCTCATGGAGGTCTATTTCAAGACCGTGGAAGGCCAGGCACCCGACCCGGCATGGGAGGAGCGGCTGTCCTCGGCCTCGCGGAAATTCGGCGAGCTCAGGCAGAAGGCCGCCGGAGTCGCCGGCACGGGCGGTTTCGGCGGAGGCTGGCCGGGGCGGGGGCAGATGCCGCCGAAGTGATCCGGGCGCGGGGCAACCCGTGCCGCGCCTCGGCGTTTCGGCATCGGTTCTTAAAGGAGACCGTCATGCACAAGGATGAAGTCAAGGGCGCCGGCAAGCAGGTCAAGGGCGCGGTCAAGGATGCCGTCGGCGGGTTGACCGGCAATACGAAGCTGCAGGCCGAAGGCAAGCTCGACAAGGCCCAGGGCAAGCTGCAGCAGAAGGCCGGCGAGATCAAGGACGAGGCCCGCAAGGCGCTGAAGCGCTGATCCGCGCACGTCCCGAAGACGAAGGGCCGCCCATCCGGCGGCCCTTTTTTATTATGGCTGCGGGCCGGCCGGCAGCGGCAAACAGCGTGTTCCCGCCGCCGCCTGCCCGCTGTAGGATCGCGGTCATGCAAGCCGCGATCTTCGATACCGCACTGGGCCTTTTCGGCATCGGCTGGACCGAACGCGGCCTCGTCCGCGTGCTGCTGCCCGGGCTGGACGAGGCGGATCTGCGCGCCCGGCTCGGCGGAGAGGGGAACGGACGGGACGATCCTCCGCGCGTCATCGCCGCGCTGATGGATCGCATCGAAGACTATGCCGAGGGCGAGGCCGTGGACTTCTCGGATGTGCCGCTCGATCTCGCCGGGGTGCCGGATTTCCACCGCCGCGCCTATGCGCTGCTGGCGCGGGTGGGCTGGGGCGAGACCGTGACCTATGGCGAGCTCGCGCGGCAATTGGGCGATGTCGGGTTTTCCCGCGCGGTGGGCCAGGCCATGGGCGCCAATCCCGTGCCGCTGGTCATCCCCTGCCACCGGGTGCTGGCCAGCGACGGCCGGCCGGGCGGGTTCTCGGCGCCGGGCGGGGCGGCATCCAAGCTGCGGATGCTGGCGCTGGAGGGCGTTGCGGTCGGCGCGCCGCCCGGCCAGATGAGTTTCGGCTTCTAGGGGCGGTCCATGGTTTATTCCTTCACGCAGCGCTCCGGCGTCGGCCGCCAGCTGCGCGGCATCGCCGGCGAGCAGATCGGCAAGGCCGTCGTGGACTGCGCGAAGTCGGAGGATTTCGTCGCCACGGTCCACAGCCTGCGCCGGCGCTGCAAGCGGCTGCGGGGCCTGCTGCGCCTGGTCCGGCCGCAATTCGCCGGCTATGGCGAGGAAAACGCGGCCTTCCGCGACGCCGCGGCGCTGCTTTCGGGCTCGCGTGACGCCGCCGTCATGGCCGAGACGTTCGAGCGCCTTTGCGGCGGCGGTTCGCCGCCCTTGGCGGCGGAGACGCGCGACCGCATCCGCCAACGGCTCGCGGCCCACGCGGCGCAGGTCGCCGAGGGGACCGAGCCGGCGGCCATGCTGGGGGCGTTTGCCCGGCGGATGCACGAGGCCGAGGCGCGCCTGAAGCGGTGGCGGATCGACGGCTCGGGCTTTGCCAGCCTGGCGCCGGGCCTTGCCCGGGGATACCGTGACCTGTCCGGGCGGATGCGGGTGGCGATGGCCAGCCCCGGCGCCGAGTCCTTTCACGCCTGGCGCAAGGCCGTCAAATATCACGGCCATCACGTCAGCCTGTTCCGCAGATGCGCGCCGGACCTGCTGGAAGGCCGCATCGACCTGCTGGACCGGCTGGGGGAACTGCTGGGCGACCATCACAACCTGGCGGTGCTGCTGGCCTGGACCGAGCGGAACGCTGCCGGCCTGCCCCCGTCCGATCGGCAGGGCCTGGCCGAGGCCGTCCGGGCGGAGCAGGCCGATCTGGCCGGCCGCGCCTTCGCCCTGGGGCCGCAATTGTCCGCCGAGCCGGTGGACGGCCTCGTCGAACGCTTCCGGGCGCTGTGGGCGCTCCTGCCGAAGGAGGCGTGATTGGCTCTCGAGATCGAGCGCAAGTTCCTGGTGACGGGGGAGGGGTGGCGACAGGCGGCCACCGGCAGCAGCCGCATACGGCAGGGCTATCTGTCGACGAGCGCCAAGGCCACGGTGCGCATCCGCCTCTTCGACGACCGGCGCGCCGTCCTCACCCTCAAGGGCCCGCAGCGGGGCATCGCGCGGGCCGAGTTCGAATACGAGGTGCCTCTGGACGACGGGCGGCAATTGCTGGCCATGTCCCGGCCGCATGTCGTCGAGAAACGCCGCTATCGGGTGCCGCATGGCGGCCTCGTCTGGGAAGTGGACGTGTTCGAGGGGGCGCATCTCGGGTTGGTGATCGCCGAGGTGGAGCTGGCGTCGGCGGACCAGGCGGTGGACCTTCCGGCCTGGGTGGGCCGGGAGGTGAGCCATGACGACCGGTACGCCAATGCCAGCCTGTCCCGGCATCCGGGCGTTCCCCCCGTTGACCCCCGCGGGGCGTGAGCGACCATCTGCTCATCGCGCGGAGGACGCGGGACCATGGAGACCTTGTACCGTCTCCCGTTCCTCGAACGGTGCGTTCGTCGCTCGTTTGACCTCGATCATGGCAGCCGCCGCCGAGCTGTCCCACATAAGGGGGACAACCAAAGGAGACTGACATGACCAAGGATTTTGCCGGCAAGGTCGCCTTCGTCACCGGCGCGGCTTCGGGGATCGGCGAGGCCATCGCCAGGCAGCTCGCGGCGCGGGGAGCCAAGGTCGTCGTGGCCGACCTCAAGCTCGAAAGCGCCCGGAAGGTGGTCGACGCCATCAAGGCCGATGGCGGCGAAGCGGCCGCCGTCGCGGTCGACGTCGCCGCGGCCGATCAGGTCGAGAAGGCGGTGGAGTTCGTCACCGACACCTATGGCGCGCTGCATCTGGCGGTGAACAATGCGGGCATCGGCGGGGCGGCCGCGCCGCTGGGCGACTATGGCCTCGATGACTGGCACAAGGTCATCGACGTCAACCTCAACAGCGTCTTCTACTCGATGAAATACGAGATCGCCGCCATGCTGAAGGCTGGCGGCGGCGCCATCGTCAACATGGCGTCCATCCTCGGCTCGGTGACCTTCCCCAATGCGCCGGCCTATGTCACGGCCAAGCACGGCGTGGTGGGCATGACCAAGTCCGCCGCCGTGGATTATGCGAAAAAGGGCATCCGCGTCACCGCGGTCGGGCCGGGCTTCATCGACACGCCGCTGCTGGCGGCGCTTCCGAAGGAAGCCTACGACGCCTTGGCTTCCACCCACCCCATCGGGCGGCTCGGCCGGGCCGACGAGGTGGCCGCGCTGACGCTGTTCCTGCTGTCGGACGCCGCCTCCAACATCACCGGCTCCTATCACGTGGTGGACGGCGGCTATATCGCGCAATAGGGCCGGCGCAACGCGCCTCAAGGAGTTCGCGCCCGAACTTTGGACGTGTCGGGTGTGCAGTCGGCCAGGACGCCGTGCTGCCCCCGGGCTCGACCCCGGGGGGTCTGCTAAGGCAGGCACGGTTTCAGCGGGCATGGCAATCGGCCATCGGGGCAGGCCCGAGGGCGGGGATGGTTCAGGGTCCAAAGGAAACACCTCCATAAGTCCCTGCGCTCGGGAGCGCGCAAGCGCACCCAGGTGGGGGAGGGAGGGCAGTGGTCTGGCTACTGCCAGCGCCGGAACGTCTTGAGGTGATCGAGCGCGCCGGTCACGGTGCGCACGATCTTCTCGACGCTGTCGGTGACGGGCACGGAGATGACGTTCTCCGCCGCCGGGTCGGGCACTTCCAGCGTGGCGAACTGGCTGTCGAGCAGGCTGGTCGGCATGTATTCGTGGCTGCGCTTGGCCATGCGCTCGGCGATCACCGCCCTGCTGCCGTCCAGATACACGAACAGCACCGGCTCGCCGGCCTTTTCGGTGATGAAATCGCGATAGGCCCGCTTCAGGGCCGAGCAGGCGCCGACCGCCACGCCCTTCTTCCCGGCCGCTTCCTTCAGCGCCGCCGTCAGCGCTTCGAGCCAGGGCCAGCGGTCCGCGTCGGTCAGCGGCGTGCCGGCGCGCATCTTCTCGACATTGGCTTCGGGGTGGTACTTGTCCCCGTCTAGGAAAGGCGCGTGCAGCGCCCGGCCCAGGGCCGCTCCCACGGTGGATTTTCCCGAGGAGCTCACCCCCATCACCACGACGATGCGGGCGGGATCAGACTGTGGCCGTGAAGGCGCCATCGACATAGAGGATGTGTCCGTTGACGAAACGAGAGGCGTCGGAGGCGAGGAAGACGGCCGCCCCGCCCAATTCATCCGGCTGGCCCCAGCGGCCCATGGGCGTGCGCGTCTCGATCCAGGCCGAGAATTTCTCGTCCTTGAGCAGCGCCTCGTTCATCTCGGTGGCGAAATAGCCCGGGGCGATGCCGTTGACGTTGAGCCCGTGGCGGGCCCAGTCCACCGCCATGCCGCGCGTCAGGTTGGCCACGGCGGCCTTGGTGGCGGCATAGGGCGCGATGGAGGGGCGCGACAGCTCGGAAAGCAGCGAGCAGATGTTGATGATCTTGCCGCGGCCGCGGGCGATCATGTGCCGGGCCACCGGCTGGCTGACATTGAACACCGAGGTGAAATTGGTGGCCACGATCTGGTCGAAGCGGTCCGGCGGGAAGGCGTCGAGCGCGTTGCGGAACTGCATGCCGGCATTGTTGACGAGGATGTCGATGGGCCCGATCTCGCCTTCGATATGGGCGACGGCCTCCCCGACGCTGTCGCGGCTGGTGACGTCGAAGGCCAGCGCCGCCACCTCGGCCCCGGTCTCGGCCAGGTCGGCGGCCGCCGCGCCCAGCGCGACATTGTCGCGGGCGTTGAGCACGATGGCGGCGCCCGCTCCGGCCAGCGCCCGGGCCATGGCCAGGCCCAGCCCGCGGCTGGAGCCGGTGACCAGGGCGCGCCTGCCGCTGAGATCGAAGGACGAGAGCCCCGGTTGCATGGTCGATCCTGTTCTCGGTCCGCTGCGGAATGCTGCCGGGAGTGTTAGTGGAGCGATCGGCCGCATGCAAGGCATTCGGCCGACGCTTCCATACCAGTTGTGCGATCTGGCCGAATTTTGTGCATCCGGCCCTTCCTTCGGGCGGCGGTTTGTGTTCAGTTTCGCCGCCGCCCGCCATGCGTGGCGCGCATGGATTTGACGGGAAGACCTCGGAAGGACGAAGAGCATGTCGGCAGCGGATATTGGCCTGATCGGGCTTGCGGTGATGGGTTCCAATCTGGCGCTGAACATCGCCGAGAAAGGCTATACCGTCGCCGTGCACAACCGCTCGCCGGGACGGATCGACGAGTTCGTCGCCGAGGCGCGGAAGGAAGGCCTCGCCGACAGGACCATTCCGCAATACGACCTGGCCGGCTTCGTGCAGGCGGTGAAGGCGCCGCGCTCGATCATCATCATGGTCAAGGCCGGCAAGCCGGTGGACGACATGATCGAGCAGCTCCTGCCGCATCTCGAGCCGGGCGACGCCATCATCGAGTGCGGCAATTCCCTGTTCACCGACACCCAGCGCCGCTTCGACTATCTCAGGCCCAAGGGCATCGGTTATCTCGGCGTCGGCGTCTCCGGCGGCGAGGAAGGGGCCCGGCACGGCCCCTCCATCATGGTCGGCGGCTCCAAGGAGCAGTGGCACAATGCCGAGGCGGTGCTGACCGCCATCGCCGCCAAGTTCAACGGCGAGAGCTGCTGCGCCTATCTGGGCGAGGGCGGGGCCGGCCACTTCGTCAAGACCATCCACAACGGCATCGAATACGGCGACATGCAGATGATCGCCGAGGTCTACGGGGTGATGCGCGACGGGCTCGGCATGTCGGCGAAGGAAAGCGCCGAAGTCTTCAGGAAGTGGAACGAAGGCCCGCTCAACTCCTATCTCATCGAGATCACCGGCCATGTGCTGGACGCCGTCGACGAGCAGACCGGCAAGCCGCTGGTGGACCTGATCCTCGACAAGGCGGGCCAGAAGGGCACCGGCGTGTGGTCGGCCATCGCCGCCCAGCAGATGGGCGTGCCGGCCACGGCCATCGAGGGGGCGGTCGCCGCGCGGTCCATCTCCTCGCGCAAGGCCGAGCGCGTCGCCGCCGAGGCCATCTATGGCAAGCCGAGCCGCGCCCGGACCGACGTCACCCTGGCCGATCTCGAAAAGGCGCTTCTGGCCGGCAAGATCGTCTCCTACGCCCAGGGCTTCGCCGTCATCGCCAAGGCGTCGGAGGAGAACGGCTGGGCCCTGCCGCTGGCGACCATCGCCAAGATCTGGCGGGCCGGCTGCATCATCCGCTCGCGCTTCCTCGACCAGATGAGCTCGGCCTATGCCAAGGGCGAGGCCACCAACCTGCTGGTGGTGCCGGACTTCGTCGAGATCATGAAGGCGGCGCATCCGAGCCTGCGCAAGGTGGTGGCCGCGGCCGCCATCGGGGAGTTCCCGATGATCTGCCTGTCGGCGGCGCTCTCCTATTTCGACAGCTACCGCCAGGCCCAGGGCACCGCCAACCTCATCCAGGGCCAGCGCGACTTCTTCGGCGCCCACGGCTTCGAGATCGAGGGCCGGGGCAGCGACCTGCACGGCAAGTGGCCGAGCACGCTCGGCAAGTAGGCCCGCCTGCCTAGACGAAGCCGATCCAGCGGCCCGCCGACAGGACGGCGAGCCAGAGCACGATCGACGCCGCCGCCTGCCAGCGCAGGCCGGCGGCGATCTCGTCTCCGGCGACCGCCCGGCGCCAGGCCGGGCTCCGGTCGACCAGCAGGGCATTGAGGATGGCCAGCGCCAGCAGCGCCATCTTGGCGAGAAAGGCGGGATTGGCGATGTAGTTCGCCGGCTGCACGGTGAAGAGCATCAGCCCGGTCGCTATCGCCAGGGCCGCGCCGAGCTTGGCCGTGCCCGACAGGAAGGGGCCGAGGGCCTGCACCGGCATCTGCCGCGCAATGCCCAAGAGCCGCGCGTCGAGGGCCAGGATGGGCCCTACCAGCAGGGCAATGCCGAGGATATGGCCGGCATTGACGGCGGGATAGAGCACCGGCGACATGCGCAGCGCCGTCGCGCCCGGCCAGTTCGCCAGCAATTCCAGCATGCCTATTGCGGAATCCGCTCGGGGTAGATGTCGAATACCTGTCCGTCGACGGTGATGCGGACGGCCTTCATGCGGGGCGAGCCGTCGGCATCGCGATTGCCCAGCGCGACGATTTCCTGGCCTATCTCCGCCGATCCCTCGACGAAGCCGGCGCGTTGCGTCTGGGCGGGGTTGCCCAGCTCCACGGTCCAGATTTCACCCTCGGCATCCACCTCGATCACCGGATGCGGCGGGGCGATGGTGATGGCGGTGATCGTGCCGGTCAGCTCGATCATCCCGGCCTCGGCCCAGCTCCAGCCGTGATGGGCCAGGGCCGCGCCGCCCAGGGCGGCAACGGATATCGTAATGCTAGCGAGAAGGACGAGAGTGCGGCGGATACGAGAGGCGATCATGGCAGTCTCCTGTCGTTATGCTACCACAACCGACAATGGAGGGCGCCGATCCGCTATCGCCAGTCACGAATCTGCGACTAGTCGAGGCTTCTGAACATCACATAGCTGTCCACATAGCCGTGGACGGGATGGTGGAAGGCCTTGGGCAGGGTGCCCACGATCTCGAACCCCAGCTTCCGCCACAGGGCCACGGCGCCTTCATTGGTGGAGACCACGTGGTTGAACTGCATGGCCCGGAAACCGCGCTGCTTCGACCGGTCCAGCGAATGCAGGCACATGGCGCGGGCCACCCCCTTGCCCCGCGCCTCGGGCGCGGTCATGTAGCCGCAATTGGCGACATGGGCGCCCCCGCCGGCCTGGTTGGCCATCAGGTAGTAGGTGCCGGCCACGGCCCCCCCGATCTCGGCGACGAAGACCTCGTGCGCCGGCATGAACCAGTAGGCCAGCACCCCGGCATCGTCGAGATCGCGGCTGACCGCATAGGTCTCACCCGCCGCCAGCACAGGCTTGACGACGGCGAGGATGGCCGGGCGGTCGGCTTCAATGGCGGGGCGGATGCTGATCTCGGTCATCGTCATCTATCGGGGCGATACGCAGCTGGCCCGGCGGGGGCGTCTCCGGCACATGGGGATGGTCGGCCACGCTCGGCCGGTGCCCGAGCTCGAACCGCCAGGCGGCGAAGGCGAACAGGATGAGCGCGGCCGCGACGCTCAGGCTGGCGGCGATGAAGGGGGCGCCGGGGAAGTAGTCCGGCGCCCCCGGCGTCGTGGTGTAGTAGGAGAAGATCTGCGTGGCGGCGAGCGGGCCGACGATGGTGGCGAGCGAGCTCGCCGCGTTCACGGCGCCCTGCAATTCGCCCTGGCCGTTGTCGGGGACCTGGCGGGAAAGCACGCCGTTGATCGCCGGCGGCGCCAGGCCGCTGACCGTGCCGACCATGATGAACAGGTACAGGTAGAAGACCTCGCTGGAGAAGGCGACGCCGGCAAAGGCGGTGATGGCGGCCAGAAGCCCGACCATGGCCACGGCCGGCTCGCCGATCCGGCGGGACAGGGGGCCGACGAGAATGGCCTGGCTGATGGCGAAGCCGACGCCGAAGGCGCCCAGCGTGCGCCCGATATTGGAGGAGCTGAAATTGAACATCTCGACGGTGAAATAGCTGAACACCGTCGGCAGCGCCTGCGCCGAAAGCTGGAAGAAGAACAGGACGCCCAGCAGCCAGAGCACGGAGGGATATTTCTTCAGGGCCAGCACGGCGCCGAAGGGATTGGCGCGGCGGATGTCGAACTTGCGGCGGGACGCCTTGGGCAGGCTCTCGGGCAGGACGAGCAGGCCGAACAGGAAATTGGCGAAGGCGAGGCCCGCCGCCGCATAGAAGGGCACGCGCGGGCCGAGCTCGCCCAGTTCGCCGCCGACCACCGGGCCGATGATGAAGCCCAGCCCGAAGGCGGCGCCGATCAGCCCGAAGCGATGGGTGCGCTTGTGGGGCGGGGTGATGTCGGCCATGTAGGCGGTGGCCGTCGCCAGCGCCGCACCGGCGATCCCGGCGATGATGCGCCCGATGAAAAGGTACCAGACGAAAGGGGCGATCGACATCATCAGGTAGTCGAAGGTCAGCCCCAGAAGCGACAGCAGCAGCACCGGCCGGCGTCCGAAGCGGTCGGACAGGTTGCCGAGGACGGGGGAGAACACGAACTGCATGAAGGCGTAGGCGAACACCAGATAGCCGCCGATCACGGCGGCTTCGGCCACGCTGCCGCCGGTCAGGTCCTCGAGCAGCTCGGGCAGCACCGGCACGATGATGCCCACGCCGATCATGTCGAGCAGGATGGTGACCAGGATGCAGGCCAGCGTCAGGCGGGAGCGTGTTGCCGATTGCATGCGGTTGTTCCAACCTTTTTGTCAGTCCCGCCCAAAGGCTTGCGCCGCAATTGACACGGGCCGGCGTGCCAAGGCAAGGGCCATGCTTGCCGTGCGAGGCGGCTCAATGCCGGCCCGTGTCCTCGGCGTCGTATCCATAGATCCAGCCCAGCCGCCCGAGATGGGCGCGGGGACCCTGAAGCCGCATGACCAGATCGCGGCCGCGGCTCAAGGGCCAGGGCAGGTGGAAGATACGACCATTGTTGGCGGAGAGTGCGGCAACCCGGCCGGTGCGCGGCCGGCGGATTTCCGCATAGCGGCGCAGCGCCGCCTCGGCGGATTTTTCGTTCACCAGCAGCGGGCCGAGGACCGCGGCATCCTCGATGCCCATGGCGGCGCCCTGGGCCTGGAACGGCACCATGGCGTGGGCGGCGTCGCCGATCAGCCCGATATTGCCGCGATGCCAGCTCGCCGTTTCGACGGTGAAGAGGGGCCAGGGCGTCCAGCCGGCGCCGGCCGCCGCCAGAATCGTCTCCATCCTGGCGCCGGGCCTCGCGACGGCCGGCACGTCCTTGCCCCCGTCGGGATGGGCGGATGGCATGAACAGGGCCAGGTTGACCTGCTGGCGGTGGGGCAGGGGATAGCAGACCAGATGGAAGCCGCTGCCGAGGAACACCGAGACCCGGTCCGGCGCGATCTGGCCGGCGACCAGATCGGCGGGGACCAGGCAGCGCCAGGCGATGCGCCGGCCGAAACGCGCGGCGGAGCCGTCGAGCATCTGCTGGCGGGTCTGCGAATGCACCCCGTCGGCGCCGATGAACGCGAGGGCCCTGCTGTTGCGGGTCTGGCCGCCGGCCTCGTCGATGGCGACGGTCACGCCCCGGGCGTGGGAGACCACGTCCCAGTTCCTGACCCCGAACAGGATGTCGATATTGGCGAAGCGGCGGCAGGCCTTGTAGAGCAGGTTGGCGAGGTCGGCCCGGTGCATCACCGCATAGGGCGCGCCGAACCTTTCCCGCATGATCCGCCCGAGCTCGAGGCTGACCAGGGGGCGCTCGCGGCCCCGCGGATAGATGTCGAGCGCCGCGGGTTCCAGGCTCACCCCCGCAATGGCGTCGCCGAGGCCGAGGCGATCGAGAATCCGCCGCGCATTGGGGCTGATCTGCAGGCCCGCGCCGAATTCCTGCAGGACGGGATTGCGCTCGAGCACGACCACCGTGGCCCCGAACTTGGCGAGGGTCAGGGCCAGGGTCAGGCCGGCAATGCCGGCGCCGGCGATGACGTAGCTGCGGCCCGTGGCGGGCATGGGCAGGCTCAGGCGGCGTCGGCCTGGAAGATGGCGCTCGGCGGGTTGGCATGTCCCGCGCCCAGCTCGGCCTTGTAGATGTAGAGGGTCGAGCAATAGGGGCAGACGATCTCGTCATCCTTGCCCATGTCGAGGAAGACGTGCGGATGGTCGAAAGGCGGCAGGGCGCCGACGCACTGGAATTCCTTGGATCCCACCTCGATGCTGCGCAGTCCTTCGGAATTGTGGAAATGCGGGGTCGCGCCGTGGGCCATGATCGGGAACCTGGGGTGGTGGGTGATTTGGCGCGACCATAGCCAAACGCCTCCGCCAAGAAAAGGGTCAAGGCAGCGGCCGATTGTCCTTGATTTTGCTGGCCGAAGCCGCAAAACCCCTCACCGTCGTCACCGGGAATCCAGCCATGCCCATGTTCAGCACCTCCGATCTCGACCTCGCCTATGAACGCAGCGGCCAGGGGCCGGCGGTGCTGTGCATCCACGGCTTCGCCTCCAGCGGCAAGGTGAACTGGGTCGATACCGGCTGGGTCGATACGCTGGCCGATGCCGGCTACCAGGCCATCACCCTGGACAATCGCGGCCATGGCCGGTCGGCCCGGCCGCACGATCCGGAGCTCTATTATCCCGCCCTGATGGCCGAGGACGCGCTAGCCCTGCTCGATCATCTGCAGATCGAGCGGGCCGCGCTGCTCGGATATTCCATGGGCGCCCGCATCGCCGCATTCATGGCTTTCGCGCATCCGGAGCGGGTAGCCGCGGCGATCTTCGGCGGCATGGGGATGAACCTCGTCAACGGCCTCACCGACGGCAACGACATCATCGCCGGCCTGCGCGCGCCCAGCCTGGCGGAGCTGACCCATCCCACGGCGCGGCAGTTCCGCATCTTCGCCGACCATACCGGGTCCGACCGGGAGGCGCTGGCGGCCTGCATGGAGACGTCGCGCCAGCCCATGGCCCGGGCCGATGTGCGGCGGATCGAGGCGCCGGTGCTGGTGGCGGTGGGCGAGGCGGACGAGATGGCCGGGCCTCCCGAACCGCTGGCGGGGCTGCTGCCGCGTGGCGAAGCCTTCGTCATTCCGCGGCGCGATCACATGCGGGCGACCGGCGATGCGAGATTCAAGGCGGCGGCCCTGGACTTCCTGGGAAGGACATTCCCCGCCGTCCCGGTTTCGTGAACCGAACGGCTAGTCCGGGCTTTGTTTGCACAACAAACTGGCTTATATCGGTGGTTCTCGATGAAGCGGAGTGCGTCAGCATGAGCGGCAATGTGCACAAGTCGGTTCAGGTTCAGGCCGTGGATCCGGTCTGGGAAGCGGTGCGGGCCGGGGCGCAGCAGATTCTCTCCAACGATCCGTCGCTTGCCAATCTCGTCCTGTCCAACGTGCTCAACCATGAGCGGTTCGAGGATGCGCTGGCCCACAGGCTGGCGGCGCGGCTGGACCATGAGGAGGTGTCGGCCGACATCATCCGGCAGGCCTTCGCCGAGACGCTGCGGGACAATCCGGCCATCGGGGAAGAGGCGCGCGTCGATCTGGCCGCGACGCTGGAGCGCGATCCGGCCTGCCACCGGGCCATCGAGCCGCTCCTGTTCTTCAAGGGGTTCCAGGCGATCCAGACCCATCGCTTCGCCCACGCCATGTACGAGGCCGGCCGGCGGGACTTCGCGCTCTACCTCCAGAGCCGTTCGAGCCAGGTCTTCCAGGTGGACATCAACCCGGCCGTGCCGATGGGCAGGGGGATCATGCTCGACCATGGCACGGGGCTGGTGATCGGGGAGACGGCGGTCGTCGGCGACAACGTTTCCATGCTGCAGAACGTCACCCTGGGCGGCACCGGCAAGTCCGACCAGGATCGCCATCCCAAGATCGGCAATGGTGTCCTGATCGGCGCCGGCGCCACGGTGCTGGGCAATATCCGGGTGGGGGATTGCTCCCGCATCGGTGCCGGCTCCGTGGTCCTCAAGGAAGTGCCGCCGCGCACCACCGTGGCCGGCGTGCCGGCCAAGGTCATCGGCGAGGCCGGCTGCGCCCAGCCGGCGCTGGTGATGGACCAGATGGTGCTGGTTCACGACCTGAACGGCTGAGGCAAGGCGCGCGCGCCGATTGTTACCGCTAAAATGGGCGCCGCGGGGGTTGTCAGGGCCGGGGCAGGCACTAGATTGCCGGCTCAACGCAATCAGCAGGACGATCTGCCGTGAACCATCCGGAAATCATCAAGCTGCAGAAATTCCTGCAGCGCACCTTCAACAACCGCAATATCGACGTCCGTCCCCGCGGCAAGCTCAACGATTCCGTCGAAGTCTTCATCGGCGACGAGTCGATCGGCCTGATCCATGTCGACGACGAGGACGGCGACAAGTCCTACATCTTCTCCATGTCGATCCTGGATATCGACCTGGACGATATCGACTGAAGCTACAGGGCGCCGATCCGGGCCAGCCACAGGCCCATCTCAGCGTCGAACCTGGCCCAGGCGTCCAGAGCGGTCGCGTCGAAGCTCACGATGGCCGCCAGCCCATTCGCCAGATGCACCGTGCGCAGGCACCGATCCGGCAGATCCGGCTCGACCGCAGCCATGCATTTGGCCACGAACGGATTGGGCGAGAGCGCGTCGTACCACACAGTTTCGCTCTGGTAGCCGTCCCGCGGCAGCAGTGGCTTGCCGACCAGCCCGGGAATGCCGCCCACCGTTCCTTCTGCGAATTGATGCAGATAGACGGCGTCCAGCAGGGCGCTGCTGGCGCGCGCCCTGCTGCGCGGCAGCAGGGTGACGTCCACGGTCTCGGGCGGACCTGCTTCGACTAGGTCGAGCTGGAACCTGAGGTCCACCTGGGTCGCGAATCCGGGGCGCATCTGCGCGCCGTTGCGGAACCAGGTGGAGGGAATGGCCAGCTCGACGCCATTGATGGTCTGCGAAATCGTGTTCCCGTCATCCAGCGCCGGCGGGGGCGGCAGGCCCGTGCGGCCGGCGCGATCCACCAGATAGGCGGCGCCGACCGCGGCCAGCAGCGTCAGCAGCGCTATCCCCGCTAGGTTGTAGGCGAGGGCGCTGCGCGCCGGAACGGCGGCCTGCGGAGAGGGATGAGACAGCGACATGGCCGGCGTTAACCAGAATCTCCACACAGAGATGACAGGTCATGACGCGGCCAATATGCTTAACAAAGTATTAACGGTGCTGTGGCCAGGGCGGGCGAGGGACAGGCGGCATGACGAGAGAACTCCTGCTGGCGGTTTTCATCATGGGGGTGGGGCTGTGCGTCGCCGGCGCCGTCACGCACCTCTACCAGTGGCTCGCGCGCCAGCCGGCGATCCTGCGCTTCGACGGCAAGACCTTCCTGGCCTCGCTGGGGAATCTGGCCATCAGCTTCGTGTGCGGTCCCTACATCATGCTGCAGATGGGCTGGCGCCATGAGGAGGACGGGACCATCTCCATGGCCTCGGCGCTGTTCTCGGCGCTCGTCGCCTTCGGCTGGGCCTTCATCACCGGCCTGTTGTTCATGAGCCTTTATGTGGCCATCCGGTACTGACCGGTCCCGCCGTCTTCCGGATACAGCAAGGCCGGCTTCGTGGAAACGAAGCCGGCCTTGCTCTTCAGACCCCTATCAGGGATAGGTTTTTGGCGGGGTCCGGAAACCGGTCAGTTGGCTGCGACCACCAGGACGCGATCGTCGATCATGTCGACCCATTGGCCGGCATGGTGCTGCGACTGGCGCTTGATGAACTGATAGGGCGTTTCGTTCCACAGGCGGATGCTGCTGTCCTGATTGTCGAGCACCAGGTCGCCGCGGTCGGTGCGGACCAGCAAGACCGCATGGCCGTTGCCGTCGGCTTCGCGCACCACGGCGATCATCAGCGTGCTGGGCGCCCAGCCGGCATTGATGAGGTCGCGGCGCTTGGCCAGGGCGAAGTCCTCGCAATCGCCGTAGCCGTTGGGGTAGGTCCAGAATTCGGCCACCCGGTAGAGCTCCTCGTCGGTCACGGGCACCACGGTCTGGTTGACATGGGCGTTGATGGCGACGAGCTGCTGCCAGTTCGCGTCGGTCAGCGTCGCCGCCGGCACCACCGTATCGTAGGGCAGGCATTCCTGCGGCCGCGAGGCACAGAATTCCAGGTGGCCGACCGGAATGGAGGTGGTGCCGGCAGCGACCTGGACGAAGGCGACATTGGTGAAGTCGAGTGCGGCCGCGGGAACGGCGGGGGCAAATGCGAACAGCGTCGCCATCAGCCCGGCCAGAAGCCCTTTCTTGTTCGGTGCCATTGTGTGATCTCCCTGATGGAGACCACGCTAGGCGGGCCCGCTTGCCCTGATCCGAAAAGTGCCGAGCAGTTTTTATGCGTGTTTTATCGACAAGGGGAAGAAAGGATTCACCATGGCCCAGCCGCGACGGCGGTCCGGTGTCCCGACCGGCGGATCAGTTCATGCGGAGGTTCTGCTGCACCACCGTGAGCATTTCCTGCGCGGCGGCGAATTCGACGGCCACCCCGTTCTGGAAATGCCGCACGACGCGGGCCCGCATCCGGCCGAGGGTGATGGGCGTGCCCATCGCCGGCCGCACGTCGAGCTCGATGGCCGCGCCGGACAAGGAGATGTCGATGATCTTGCAGTTGTAGCGCCGGCCGTCGTCCAGGACCACCGTGGAATGCCGGATATCGGGAACCACGCGCTCGTGCCGGCGGTCCTCGGGCAGGTTCAGTACGTCCTTGTTGGCCAGCCAGGTGAGCTGGGCCGCCATCTTGTCGCGCTTGCGGGGCGAGGCGGCGATATCCATCAGGAAGCCGCCATCCACCTGGGCCATGATCGAGCCCTCGATGCGCCCGATATGGTCGAGATAGGCGATCACCCGTTCGCCGACGATGCCCGCGACGGGAGCGATGACCACGGCGTCGCCCGGGGACATCTCCAGCACCTGGCAGGGAAACTCGCGGCGGTCGGCCAGCATGTAGCGGCCGAGGATGGAAACCTTGACGCGCTGAAAACGCCCGTCGGCAGCGCGGGGCCGCATGGTTGCCATCAACTGCGCGGAGGGGATGTCGTCACTCAGCATGCGCCAACCGGTTTCAGCCCTTGGGGATTTCCACAAGCAAGCTAGCCGGTCTTGGTTAACGCATGATGATGCCGCCCGGGCAAAGACAGGGAAAATGCCGGGGCCGGCTAGTTGCGGCCGCCGTCGATCACGGCGAGGTGCGCATAGCGTCTCGCCGAGCGTCCATAGACAGTGGTGGGCAGGGCCATGGGCGCCACCTGCGAGCCGATGCCCGCATCGTTCACCACCCTGGTCGCCACGTCGCGAACCGTCTCCTCGGCCGGCACGTCGTCCGGCCAGATCAGGCGCAGCCCGGTGATGCGCTGCTCGAGAACGGGCTGCACGCCCAGCCAGTAGGGCTCCTCCAGCGCGGTCATGGCGCCCAGCACGCGGGTATGGGTCGAGCCGTTATGGCGCAGCGGCATGAGGATGGTCTCGAAGCTGACCTTGGTGTGCAGCGCGGTTGAACCCTGGAAGGTCACGAGCGCCACGGCGTGGTCCTCGGTCACGGCGCGGACCAGCGTGTCCATGGCGTCCCTGTCCCGATCGTGCCACAGCGTGGAAAAGGACCGGCCCTTGAGCTCCCGGCAATAGCTGGTGCACAGATGCGAGCCCGCCAGGCGGAAGGAGAAGCCGTTGGCATCGTCCAGCTCGAGAATGAAGGTGTGGGCCAGGGCCTCGCGGATGCGGGTGGGGTCGATGTCCTTGCGGTCTGGGGCGCTGCGTGCCCCCCGAATCGTGTTCCAATAGGTATAGAGCGTCTTGGTGCTCGGCATCTGCATCGTCTGGACCCGCTTCCGAGCGGAGGAGGCGCTCTCCCCTTGGAGCGCATCCGCCGCTTCCGGACAATCGCAAAATGGGCAGGGAAGCGCCCGCTTAAAGAAGAGTTAAGGTTAACGCCGATGCCCGAATGTGGAAAAGTTAACGCAGCGACCGGCCGGCCGGGGCATTCGGAGAATTTCCATGGGTGAACAAGGCGATGCGCCTGCTGCTCCGGGGCCTCAGGCGCGCGAGCCGATCTTCCTTTTGCCCGGCGCCGTCACCATCCTGGCCGGCCTGCTGGTCGCCGTTCACCTTGCGGCAACCATGGTGCTTAACCCCGCGGGGCAGAGCCAGCTGCTGTTCTGGTTCGCCTTCCAGCCCATCCGCATCGTCCTGGCGGCGCAGGATCTCCAGCTTGCCGTTCCGCTGATCTGGACGCCGTTCTCGCATGCCTTCCTGCATGGCGGCTGGGATCACCTGCTCATCAACGTGGCATGGCTCGCAATCTTCGCGACGCCGGTGGCGCGGCGATACGGGCCGGGGCCGATGCTGGCGCTGTTCCTGCTCGCGGCGGGGGCGGGCGCCGTGGCCTTCGCGGCTACGACGCTCCATGACGGCATCTATCTCATCGGCGCCTCGGGCGGAGTGGCCGGCCTGACCGGCGCGGCGATCCGCTTCATCTTCCAGCCCATACTGGTCGCCCAGCATCCGGAAACCGGCCAGCGGATCGTATTGGGACGCCGCCTCGCCACCATCGGAGAGGTTTTCGTCAATCCGCCGTCGCGCTACTTCACCCTGATCTGGCTGGTGCTCAACGCGGCCGTGCCCCTGCTTCCGGCCTTGACCGGAACGGAGTTGGGCATCGCCTGGCAGGCGCATCTGGGCGGCTTCCTCGCCGGCTTCCTGCTGGTCGGCCTGTTCGAGCGCCGCAGCTAGGGTCAGGACTCAATTGCACCAGTATGCGCAAGTTGCGGCGATGAAGACGC
>ENA-UOVV01001376-UOVV01001376.1-compost-metagenome-genome-assembly--contig:-NODE-1376-length-18424-cov-11.753117_pt1 | contig 18424 bp, 14 predicted proteins | sample MGYA00238155_ERZ761577 | MGnify/ENA primary metagenome ERZ761577 (study PRJEB28898, sample SAMN06268775) | compost metagenome | isolation source: Emeryville, CA | place: USA:Emeryville, CA | collected...
TTTTCGCCAAGACGAATACAACGTTGCCTCAAATCCTTTTCAAAGACGCCAATCCATGCTGCAGTGAAATTCATCGCCCATTGCACTTCCGGTACTTCTCCTTCAATCTTTGCTCCCAAATCATTTAGTAGCATTTCACTGTCGGGCTGGATTTTTCCGGTCCACCGAAGCCTGGCTTGATGATACCAATAAACCCTTCTTTTTAAAGGAGATCGGCTATTAGCCCATTGCGAAATCAATGTTAGGAGTCTTTTACTTCTAACCAGCTGATTGGCCATAAGCCAATCTATTAACTGCAATCTTTCGGTACCCTGGTGGGCGTCGATATCATCAAAAAGATGATCTAGATCGGTTTCGGATACGCTCTTTGGATCTAATATAAGAATAGCCAGTTGTCGAGCGAAGAAATTGCCGGTTGCCCAAAGCTCTAAGGCCAAGGGGTGATCCTTATTTATTTCCTTGGCCAATTTTCGTACATCGCCCAGTCGGGTATTTTCAGAAATTAATTTCGATAAAATCTCCTCCGCCTTCGGTGATTTTTCCATATTTCTTAACAGCCTTTTGAAAATGTAATGATATGAACTTTCTTTTACAACCCCACAACTACCCTATTGATTATAAACCGATTAGACTCCATATGACGGAATAATCAGCCATTTAAATCGCTTATATTCACTTACATTCGATTGTAAAGATTTAACACGCTTTTCTTTGGAGCTAAGCCACTTACTTTGCTAATCGATTCGCTATACATACATAATTCGACTTTATGAAAGAAGATTTTATCAGTTACATTTGGCAGCATCAGCATCTGGACCATGCCGTTTTACGAACTACAAACGGTGAGCCTCTTCAAATCCTCAGACCGGGTTTTTTAAACACCAACGCAGGTCCCGACTTCCTGGAAGCCCGTATTGAGATCGGGGGTATCTTATGGGTAGGGAATGTGGAACTCCATGTCAAGACTTCCGAATGGAACAGTCATGGCCATGCTACTGACCCCGCTTACGAAAACGTCGTATTACATGTAGTATGGATAAATGATCTTTCGGCCGACGAATATCCTAATGACCGCCTACCTTTACTGGAACTTAAAAATTTTGTTACCCCCGGACTGGTGACTCAATACCATAGTTTTCAGGAAGGTTTTAGGGATATACCCTGTGAGAACCAATTCGAGGAGGTACAGGAAATTGAGAAAGCCACCATGTTGGAAAAACTCTTGATCGAACGATTACACCAAAAATCGAACGCGGTCCTCGGCTTGCTAGAGGAAAATAAAGGGGACTGGGAGGAAACCACATGGCAATTAGTCGCCCGTTATTTTGGTGCGCGAATCAACGCCGATCCTTTTCAAAAACTGGCACAACGGCTCCCTATCCGACTACTATTAAAACATCGGGATAATCTTTTGCAGTTGGAAGCGCTTCTTTTTGGAACAGCCGGGTTAATTCCCAATGAAAAGAGCTGTTCTTATGTAAACGATCTCCGAAACGAATTCAAATTCCTGTCGCATAAATATCAATTTGGAAATAATTCACTTCGGCCATTGGAATGGAAACTGCTGCGCCTCAGACCTGCTGGTTTTCCTACGGTTCGAATGGCTCAACTTGCCGCTCTCATTCACCGGAACGGGAACTTGTTTTCCACGCTAACCCATTTTCATTCCACTCACGACCTTTACAAAGCTTTGCGAAGCATTCAGTCACCTTATTGGCATACGCATTACCATTTTGGAAAGCCAGCCGAGTCCCTCGTCCCTCTAATGGGAACGGACGCAATCAATCTACTAATTATTAATGCTGCGGTACCCCTACTGGCTGCCTTTGCCCATAAGACGGACCAAAGCGTTTTTTTAGATAAGGCCGTTTCCGTTTTGGAAGAACTCCCAGTTGAAAACAACAAAATTATACGCAAATGGAAAGCCCTAGGTTTACGGTTGAATAGCGCTGCCAATTCACAGGGAGCCACCCAATGGTATCATCGATTTTGCGTTCCAAAATTGTGCTTGCAATGTACGGTAGGAAATGCCATAATAAGAAAATCCGCCATCGGGAGCTTCAAATTAGAATAGATACACCCACGCATCATTTATGCAAAGCTTAGACCCGGGTTAAAAGTCTTACTAACCTACGATATATTTAAAGCCAACCCAACAGGGCAATGATCTGAGTGTACGGCGTCATTGAATTGACGGCAGTTTATAATTTTAGGTTGCAACGCTTCTGAAACTGAGAAGTAATCGATACGCCACCCTTTGTTTTTAGACCTTGCGTTCGCACGATAGGTCCACCAACTATACTCCACTAAATCGGGGTGAATGGTGCGAAAAGCGTCTGCAAATCCACTACTAAACCATTTTGTCATCCAAGCCCTTTCTTCGGGTAAGAAACCTGAGCTTTTCTTATTACCTACAGGATCGTGAATATCTTGAACAGTATGCGCAATGTTATAATCGCCACAGATGATCAATTTCGCTCTTTGCTCTTTGAGTTGATGGGCGAAAGTATAAAAATCGTCGAGGAACTTCATCTTCACGGTTTGCCTCACCTCTCCACTTGTGCCGGACGGGAAATAACAATTGAGCAACGTAATATCTCCGAAATCGGTTCTAAGGATACGACCTTCTCCATCATAAAAAGGGATGCCACACCCCACTAGCGTCAGATCGGCTTCGGTACGCGCGAAGGTGGCCACTCCACTATATCCTTTTTTCTCAGCAGAATGCCAGCCCAATAATTTATAACCCAGATTCTCAAAAGGGGTAAGATCAACTTGGTCTTGAAGCGCTTTCACTTCCTGAAAACAAAGTATATCGAAAGTTCCGCCTTCAAAAGTAGCTGCTTGGAGCCAGTCTATCAGACCGTTTTTCAGGGCTGCTCTGATTCCATTCACATTATAAGAGAGGATACGCATAACTATTGGGCAGTTTCGACCTGCTTATTACCGTTGTTTTTAAAGAAGAATATGAAAAGTATCAACACAACAAAGGATATCCCGGCCGGCACTAACCAAATCGAAGTCCAATCTTTTGTACCATCGGGCAAAGTATATAGGTCAGCGACTAAGCCGGAAACCCAGGATCCAATACCCATACCCACACCGTAGGTCGCCAAATAAATGAGTCCTTGTGCTGCTGATTTTATCTTCTCTCCTGCTTTATTGTCGGTATAAATTTGTCCGGTTACAAAGAAGAAATCATAACATACCCCGTGCAGGACAATCGCCAAGTATAAAAGCCATTCACTGGAACCTGCATCTCCAAAGCCAAAGCCTATGAAGCGTAGTATCCATGCCAACAGCGCTACAATCAACATCCATTTTACGCCAAATCGAGCGTAGATCACCGGGATTAGTAACATGAATATGATTTCCGACGCCTGCCCCAGAGACATTTTATTTTCAACGTTGGTCATTCCAGCATCGGTCAGGGAAGGGTTAGCCCAAGCATAGTAAAACGAAAGGGGAATACAAATCAGCACAGAGGAAATGACAAAAATAAGGAAGGATCGATCTTTCATCAACCGGAACGCATCCAGTCCAAGTATTTGACCTAGGGATGTATTCTTGTCGGCCTTTGGAGGCGTATTAGGTAGAAGGAAAGCGAACAAGCCTAGCATCAGCGAGACGTACATTGAGATTTCGAAGATCGTCACCTTATCGCCTAGATCGTAAAAACCTACAAAATTGGTGACCACTATCCAAGCAATTGTTCCCATCACCCGTATGGCTGGAAATTCCTTTTCCGAGCTTACCATTTGCTGCATCGCAATCGAATTCCCCAAGGCTAAGGTGGGGGCATAGGTAATACAATACAGCAAAATCATCCAGAAAAACACATCCGGATCTTTGGTTTGAATGAGAAAATAAAGAACAATAGCACCCAGAATATTTAGGGAGCCCAACACTTTTTGAGCGGCAAAGAAGCGGTCGGCGATCAAACCGATGAAGAACGGCGCAATGATCATCGCGATGGAAAATGCCGCATAGGCATTACCAACCTGTTGCCCCGTTGCACCGAGTTGAGTTACCATGTATTTGCTCATTTGTCCGTACCAGGCTCCCCAAATGACAAACTGGAGAAACATCATGAGCATCAACTGAATTCTTATGCTTGCTTTCATGCTTGGCTACATTAATTTTGATTGGGCGATAATGGATTATGAAATAATTTTTTTTAGTTCATTCAATTTTAAGAGGGCTTCGATGGGCGAAAGTGTATTAACATCAATCGTGGTCAGTTTCTCTTTCAATTCGTTCAATCGCGGATCTACAGATTCAAAAATACTGAGCTGATAGTTGTTCTTAGGTAGTTCCCGAATTTTTTTCTTGTGCTTTTCTGCCACGTGGTCTTTTTCCAAATGCCGCATTATTTCATCCGCTCGAAGTACAACCGGCTGGGGCATCCCGGCTATTTGCGCTACGTGAATCCCAAAACTATGCTCACTTCCCCCGGGCTTTAGCTTTCTAAGAAAGATTATCTTACCATCTACTTCTTTGACCGACACATTGTAGTTTTTGATACGAGGAAAATCTTCTGCTAGTTGGTTTAACTCATGGTAATGCGTAGCAAAGAGCGTGCGCGGTCGAAAATTCGGATGTTTATGCAGATATTCGGTAATTGCCCAGGCAATAGCCACTCCGTCATAGGTACTGGTTCCTCTGCCGATCTCATCGAGCAACACCAAACTCCTGTCGCTAAGGTTGTTGAGAATACTCGCCGTTTCGGTCATCTCCACCATAAATGTACTCTCTCCCCTACTCAAGTTATCACTGGCTCCCACCCGGGTGAATACTTTATCAACTAAACCTACTTTTACAGATTTGGCAGGCACAAAAGAACCCATTTGAGCCATTAACACGATCAAAGCTGTCTGCCGCAATAGTGCCGACTTACCCGCCATGTTCGGACCTGTAATAATAATGATCTGCTGGGAATCAGCATCCAAATACACATCATTCGGGATATAACTTTCTCCAAGGGGAAGCTGGTGTTCAATCACCGGGTGCCGCCCGCCTTTAATATCGAGTACGTTCTCCTCACAAATCTCAGGTTTCACGTACTTGTTCTTAAGGGCGATCATAGCAAACGATAAAAGGGCATCTAACTCCGACAACACCCTTGCATTTTGTTGGATTGCTCCTATATATTCGGTAGCATAGTGAGCTAGTCGGTTGAAAATATCCTGTTCAATGACGGCAATCCGATCTTCAGCATTCAGAATTTTTTCTTCATAAGTTTTTAGCTCCATTGTAATGTACCGCTCCGCATTCACAAGCGTCTGCTTACGAATCCAATCGGCAGGAACCTTGTCCTTATGAGCATTGCTAACTTCCAGGTAATAGCCAAACACCTTGTTATAAGCTATTTTCAAGGAGGGAATCTTGGTTTTTTCGCTCTCCCTTACTTGCAATTGTAAGAGATAATCTTTTCCACTGTAAGCAATGGTATGGAGCTCATCCAATTCAGGATCGACCCCTGACTTAATCAAGTTCCCTTGGTTGCTAACAATGGGGACCTCGTCTTTAAGTTCTTTCTCTATTCGGTTTAATAGCGATTCACATGGATTTAATTGATCGATAAAGCGATTTAAAGCTGCCTTTTCCGGGGTTAACTGCTCTTCCTTTTCAGCCCCTTTTTCTTCCCAGTTCAGCATTTTTTGGAGTTGCTCGCGAATGGGATCGATTTGTTTCAGGGCTTTCTTTAGTTGAACCATTTCCCTGGGGTTGATGCGACGAGCCGCTACTTTCGATATCAGACGCTCCAGATCCCCAATGGGTTTTAACAGTTGAATTAGATTTTCCAGGCTACGTTTCTGGCGTGTCAAAAGTGCAACGGTTTCCAATCGCTCTTCGATCGCCGTCTTTTCTTTTAAGGGCAATACCATCCAGCGACGCAATAACCGAGCGCCCATGGGGGTGACAGTATGATCGAGAATATCGATCAAGGGTACCCCGCCCTCCTGTTGGGGATAAATTAGTTCCAGGTTCCGGATGGTAAATCGGTCGAGCCAAACGTGATGATCTTCCTCCAATCGCATGATCCGGTTGATATGCGAAATTTCTCGGTGTTCCGTTTCCTGCAGGTAATGAAGAATAACGCCCGCCGCCACAATCCCTAAAGGAAGGCCATCAATACCAAAACCTTTTAAGGTACTTGTCTGAAAGTGTGTCTTTAGTTTCTCTTCTGCGAACTCAAAACCAAAACACCAATCGTCGAGTTGGAAAGTGTGAAATTTATCGCCAAACAGCTGGAAAAACCGATCTTTTTCTCTTTTGCAAAACAGAACCTCGGAGGGCATCAAGCTTTGTAAAAGCTTATCAATATAGGCTGTATTCCCCTGGGCGGTCATGAATTCACCGGTCGATATATCGAGAAAAGCGATTCCATGCCGATCTTCCTTACCCAAATGAATACAGGCTAAGTAGTTATTTTTCCGGGTATCAAGAACGTTATCATTCAACGATACGCCGGGGGTAACCAATTCGGTAACCCCTCGTTTAACAATTCCTTTTGCGGTAGAAGGATCCTCCAGTTGATCACAAATAGCTACTCTTTCCCCTGCTCGTACCAGCTTGGGTAAGTAGGTATCGAGTGAATGATGTGGGAAACCAGCCAATTCATCATTGGCACCCCCATTATTCCGTCTTGTCAAGACAATCCCTAAAATCTTGGAGGCTTTAATAGCATCTTCTCCGAAGGTTTCATAAAAATCTCCCACCCGGAAAAGCAACAGCGCACCCGGATATTTCGCCTTAATCTGGTTGTATTGTCTGCTTAATGGAGTCTCTTTTGGGGCAGTTGATTTAGCCAATGTAACTAATGGGTTTAAATGAATCCCTATAATCCTATATCGGGCTACATTTTACAAAAATAACGCGATAAATGCTTAAAACAACTTTAATTGGCCTCCCCTGATAAATAATGTCGTGTCAAGAGACGGTAAAGACCTGCCATTTAAAAAGCGTTGACAGGCGATACGGTGCATCTGCCGAATACTCTCGGCTATGGCTCCTTCTCCTTCCGATCGTCTAAAGAACTTGGAGTCATTTAATTGTCCCCCATGACATGACTTAATCTGATTGAGCATCTTATCCGCTCGGTCGGGGAAATTGCGATAAGCCCACTCTTTAAATAGTTCTCCCAGGACACCATTTAATCGGACGATCGTATAACCTGCCCAACAGGCACCATGCTCCGAAGAAGCTTCAATGATAGGAGCTATTTCATGGTCATTTAAGCCGGGGATCAAGGGTGCCGTCATCACACCCACGGGAATACCTTCTTCGTAAAGGCGCTTCATCGTCGCCAATTTTCTCTGACCTGTTGCCGTCCTCGGCTCCAGGGTACGCCTCACCTTTTCATCCAAGGTCGTTATGGAAAATGCTACCGAGGTGAGATTCAATTGGGCAAGTTTTTTAAGTAGGTCAATATCCCTAGCTACGAGCGCGTTCTTAGTCAAAATCGCTACAGGATTCCGGTACTTTAAACAAACTTCAAGCAACTTTCGGGTTATCCCAAATTTTTTTTCTGCCGGTTGGTAACAATCGGTATTACCCGACAAATGAATGACGCGTGGCTCCCAGGAAGGGCTATTGAACAACTTTTCAAGTAAGGAAGGGGCATTTCGCTTTACGATGATCTTCGACTCAAAATCAAGCCCCGCTGAATAACCCCAGTATTCATGGGAATTCCTTGCATAACAATAAATACACCCGTGTTCACAACCTCGGTACGGATTGATCGACGTAAACCCCGCCAAATCGGGACTGTTGGAAACCGAGACGATCGACTTCGAATTTTCGGTGATAAAAAGGGTGTTGGGATCCGACGTCTCCTCCGATCCATGACTCCATTCTTCATCTTTGCTGGTCTGAAATCGTTGGAATCGGTTGGGTGTATGGACGCCGGTCCCCCGACCCTTAGGCGTTGAATTCATCTCTTCCAATCGTGTGTCAACTAATAAGAATGATTTTTTTCCAATACATAGTTCATGTCCTTCTCGTATGATTTATTCTATCGCTGATCTGTTTGAACAAAAAATACTTCCAAGTGGAATTCCAAAGCTTGGAATTGAAGGCTCGAATACGTGCGGACTTCTTTAAAGAAGTGACAAAACCAATAACAAATATAATATCAATGTATTATATAATACAAATTAATTACAACTTGATAGTTTGAGAAAATCCCTCTGATTTTTTTCAGGGATTGGTGAATCGTTCTATGCCCTAGGCCGATTTAATTCTGAAAGCGAAAGTAGTATGGTTAATAAGCTAATCGCTCAATTTAAATTTTTCTTCAGAGCTTCAACTGCCATTGCGGGATTAGCCTGTTCATAGATGATCCGATAGACCATTTCAGAAATGGGCATCGCAACTCCCAATTTTTGATTAAGTACATATATACTTTTAGCTGCGTAGTACCCTTCGGCAATCATATTCATTTCGAGTTGTGCGGCGGAGACAGAATAGCCCCTACCGATCATATTTCCAAAAAGTCGGTTTCTACTAAACTGCGAATAAGCCGTCACTAACAAGTCTCCGAGGTAGGCAGAAGCTGTCAATTCTCGGGGTCGCGGATCGATTGCTTCCAGAAACCGTCCCATTTCTCGCATGGCTTGTGACACCAATACAGCCTGAAAATTGTCGCCATACCCAAGCCCATGGGTAATCCCACAAGCAAGAGCTATAATATTCTTCATCACTGCGGCATATTCTACACCATAGAGGTCGGTTGAAGCAGAGGCCGATACGTAGCGACAATTCAATATACCGGCTACCTTTTCCGCCGTTTTAAATTCGGGGGAAGCAATAGTTAGGTAGGACTGTCGGCCTTGGGCTACTTCTTCGGCATGGCATGGCCCCCCTATGACTGCCACCTTTGCCTCCGCAACTTGGAAGTCGCGAATTAACCAATCGGTCAGCGGTATATGCTCCGACGGTAGCAAACCTTTTACGGCTGAAATGACAATCTTATTTTTTAAAACCGTGGGTTCAATTCCGAGGAAAGGCTCCTTTACAAAGGCAGCTGGAATCACCAAAAGGACGTAATCCACGCTTTTCAATGCGGATTCCAGTTGTGTAAAGGGGGTAACACGCTTAGGATTGATATAGACGTCGCTCAAATAGGACGGATTGTGATGGTGTTTTTTAATATGCTCCACATCTCGATTATCGCGAAGCCACCAGTTGACCTTTAACGATGAATTTTCCGCCAATATCTTTACGAGAGCCGTCGCCCAACTACCTCCTCCCACAACGGCTATTTTCTGGTTTATCCAGGACATAAAGAACCTTTTTTCGATTTAAATGTTATTATTATTCGTCAAAAATGGTGACTTTTATAGAATAACACCGTATCAAAAGAGATTAGTTTAGGGCAAGACCTGACTTTTATCTTAACGTGCGTTCTATTCTTATTTTTAACATAACCAATTCCATCCCTTATGAGCAAGTTTGATGAAGCTATGGCTACCTATTTGGCAGAAGCCAAAAAGCTTGGTCTGTCCGTTGATGAGGCTTTGCTAGTGAAAGTGACCAAAGGCCTTGGTCCATCTATTTACAATGCAGATTCTTCCAAAGTGTCCTCTTCGGATCCCCAGGAACTCGAACGTGTCAAGCAAAATTTCTTAATTAAGAAACTCGGGTTACCTGATGATGATAGTTTGAATGCCCATATTGAGAAAGTGGTAAACCAGCTCGGTCGTTCCAATCCCAACAAATACAGGGCATTGTTTTATTATTTGCTGGTAAAAGCTACGGGAAAAGAGTCCGTCTACTAAGTATCTTAATTCACTTTCAACAAATAAACCGAGCCTACACCTCTCGGTTTATTTGTTTTTAGCGTCCGATTTTTTGTCCTTAGCTTTCGCTTGGATAGGAGATCCCTCTTTTAGCCTTTTAGAAACTGCGATATAAGGCCCTACGACGATTTCTTCCCCTTCTTCCAATCCGGAAATAATTTCGATTCTTTCAAAATCACTGATTCCGGTCTTAACTTCTCGTATGGTCGCTATACCGTCTTTATTGAGAAAGACAATTTCCTTCATATTTTGAGTTTTCCCCGACGAAGTATTGACCGACCCATTGTTGTCTTGAGTAGTATTCAACGTATCACGAGTGGTAACTGCTGCCACAGGGACAGATAATACATTATGCTTTTTCTCCGTAATAATCTCAACCGAAGCCGTCATGCCCGGTTTGAAGGGATAGCGTGTATTCCCGCGATTATTACTTAATACGGTTTCGTAGGAACTGTTGAGAATTTTAATCCGAACTTCAAATTCCGTTACCGCATCCAAGGTGGTAGTTGTCGTCGTAGCGTTGATCAAACTGTTCGCTGTATTGGCAATTTCCCGGACAACCCCAAGAAATTTCTTTCCGGTACTCAGGTAGGCGTCAACTTCGATTTCGACGGTATCGCCTAGGGCTACCCGAACGATATCGTTTTCGTTTACGTTTACGCGTACTTCCATATCATCCATATTGGCAATACGCATCATTTCGGTACCTGCCATTTGAGAAGTACCCACAACACGTTCCCCAATTTCTACTTTCAACAAGGAAATGATACCGCTGACAGGAGCAAAAATGGTCGTTTTTCGGAGGTTTTCCGCGGCATCTCGGGCTGCAGCTTCTGCCCCTCTAACATTATATACGGCGGCTTGAACATTCGCTTTTGCGGCTTCTACATCCTTCTGAGCAACCATATAATCGGCCTGGGACTGTTCGAATTCAGCTTCGGGAATGACCTTGTCTTCAAAAAGTTTCTTACTCCGTTCAAAAATATTTTTCATACGAATCAATCGGGCTTCCGCCTGAGCTAATGCTGCGTTCGCCTGCTCGACAGCTGCTTTGTTGGCATCTACCGAAGCCTTAGCCCTCGACATTTGTGATTCATAGTTATCGGGGCGAATCTTCAAAAGTATCTGCCCTTTCACCACAGAATCTCCCTCGGCTACAAATAATTCGGTAATCTCACCCGAAACATCCGGGCTTAATTTAACCTCTACCTCCGGTTGTATTTTACCCGATGCGGATACTCGTTCGATGATGGTGGCTTTCTGAACTTTGGCCAATTCCACTTCCATGGGTTTTTCCTTTCCGACCCACCCCGCTTTCTTGGCGATTAGCAATCCCCCAATGAGAAGCACGAAAGCTCCACCGAGAATCCACCAAATGTTATTTGAAGACTTTTTTGCCATTTTATTTCAACGTATGCTTATGCTATAAGGATGTATTATCTCGTATTATTGATCCAGATTCAGAGGTTTGGCCATGTAAAAATCCAAGACTTTCGTTCTGAAAATATAATCGTATTTAGCCTGAACTAAATTCGCTTTACCCCTATCTAGGTTCGCCTTGGCAATATTATATTCCGCCGTATTCAATACGCCAGCATTGAATCGGCTTTCGGCGGCCCGGTAGGCTTCCTCAAAAGCCCTCACTTGATTGCGTGTCGCACTATATCGTTTCGCTGCATTAATCATATCAATATAAGCTTGTTCAATATTTTGGCGAATTGTATTGACAGTAATTTGGTCGTCGTACTCCGCACTCATTTTTTGAAGTCGGGCGTTGGCCACACTGTATTTCACCTGGAAATTGTTAAAAATTGGGATTCTCAAGCTGAAATTAATTGAGGAGTTTCGGTTAAAGTCCAACACGTCAAAGTAGTTAAAGTGTCGATATTCTCCCCCTGGAATGGTTACCACCTGAGTAATGTAATGGCGATCCCCGTTTAAGGTAATAAATTGGGTTTCCGAAGGCACCTCCATGGTGGTAGAGGGTTGGCCGTTAGCAATAAATCGTTCGGAAGGCGCATTACTCGAATATGCACTGCTAATGCCTGCAGACATACTTAAGGTAGGCAGATAACGCCCCCTTGCTACGTCAATAGCCTTGTCGGCAGCTTTGATCCGCAGTTTGGCTGCTTCTGCTTGCGGTAAATGACTGATCGCAGCTTCGAATACCTCATCAACAGTAGCTCCATAGGCCAGCAATTCAGGATCCTTCAGCGGGATCTCACGTATTTCCAATGCGACATTACCGGGCAGGTTGAGCAACTGCTTCAAATTCAGGATACTGACCTCATAATTGTTTTTCGCATTGAGTAGATTTAGTTCTTCATTGGCTTGTTGCGCTCTCAAATCCAACAATTTAGCTTCAGCTTCTGCACCCGCATTTACTAATCTTTCCATCCGGTTGACTTGTTCTTGTGTGGCGAGTAACTGGAGTTCTGAAACATTGATTAGCTCTTTATTATTGAGTATTTGCAGGTAAGTCAATGCCACGTTTAGCATCAGATCATTTCGAGCAGCTTCGTATTCTTTTTGCGTTGCTTGCGCATTGTACTGGTTTTGAAGAATCGTATTGTGTTGCTGTAACCCACTATACAAGGTCACCGATGAACCCAGTTGAAAGTTATTGAAATTTATATTCTGCTGAACGAATTGGTTGGTGAATGGGTCGATATTCCGACCGAAGCTAAAGCCTTGAGTAGCATTGAAATTAAGACTTGGCCAACGTTGCCACTTCGATTGTTCGTAAGAATTGATGCTTCCTTGAACTTGAAGATTTGATTTCCTCAATTGCGGATTGTTGCGGAGGGCAATTCCAATGGCTTCTTCCAAGTCGATTGGGCCCGATGGGACCACCGGTTCGAACTGTTGAGCTAGCCCAACATACGTATTAGTTAGGAGAAAAAAACTAAAAATCAGGATGAATTTCTTCTTTATAAAACCCATGACAGCATTGTTTTAGGGATACTGTTTCTACAATATTAGAATAACTTTCCCAACCTTCGTCGTTTTTGGGACAGGCGGTTGAGAAACTTTTTAAAAGGGAGAATCAAAGGATACGTGTAAACACAGTCCTACCTTTTGTAATCCGACATTCTCACCTGGTATTGGCAGAGGGCATATTCGGCGGGTTGGTTTGAGCCAATGACCAACAACTGCCCCTGATTTAATAATAATGAAACGTTTTGTTGATACCAATCAATGCCTTTGCTATCCAGATTAGAGGTCGGTTCATCAAGGAGAACAACCGGAACGTCTGTTTGAAAGGCTAAAGCCAATCGTAAACGTTGTTTCATTCCCGAAGAAAAATGGCGGATGAGTTTATTTTGAGCATGGGAAAGTTCTGAAAAATCCAAAAACTGTTTGACCGTCAATTGATTTTTAAATTTTTTGAAGCTCTGATGGAATTTCACAAATTCCTGGAGAGAAAACTCTTCAACCAACTCGAGATAGGGGGCTGCCATGATGATTAATCGATACCAATCGTCGACATGAATCTCTTTCCCTTGGTACCGGTGTTTAATTTTGCCTTCCGTGACAGGCAGTTGCCCGGTCAATAGACGAATCAAGGTCGACTTCCCGCTTCCATTCGCTCCGGTAAATGCGTAACCATTTCCAGCCGTTAAGTGGAGATTAACTTGGCGTAATATCCATTCCGTATTGAATTTCTTACCCGCATTTTCCAGAATAATCTCCACAAATTTTCTAACCTTTTATCACTAGGTATATGCGTTAGATCCTCAATCCATTTCACCGGCTTCTTTCGGCGCAGTTTGCAACGGACTTTTGATGATTCCCCGCTCTGAATTGCGTATGAAATTTACGATTTCATCTCGTTCTTTGGAAGCCGGTAATTCAATTTCAATCAAGCTTAGGGCGTCGGCATTATTCAAACCTTTGACGAAAACATAACGGTACACGTTTTGGATATCCGCTATTTGTTCATTGGTATAACCTCTTCTTCTAAGCCCTACCGAGTTGATTCCTGCGTATGAAATTGGTTCCCGAGCCGCTTTTGTAAACGGTGGGACGTCTTTTCTCACCAATGTTGCTCCGGCTATAAAGGAATGGATTCCGATTCGCGTGAACTGATGTACGGCGCTAAGAGCGCTGATAATGGACCAGTCCCCTACATGAACATGCCCAGCCATTTGTACATTATTTCCAATGATACAATGGTCGCCTACACGACAATCATGGGCTATATGGGCATAAGCCATGACTAAGCAATGGCTTCCAATTTCGGTTTTCCAATGTTCTTCCGTACCCCTACTGACGGTGGCATATTCCCGAATCGTGGTATTATCCCCGATATAAGTAAGGGTATATTCCCCTTTGTATTTGAGATCCTGAGGTATGGACGATACGACGGCTCCGGAATAGATTTTGCAGTTTTTCCCTATGCGAGCCCCTTCATTGATCACGACATGCGAACCTATCCAGGTACCTTCTCCAATTTCCACATCTTTATGGATCATGGCAAAAGGTTCGATCACCACATTGTGCGCAATTTTCGCATCGGGGTGAATATAGGCAAGTGGTTGTATCATTTTTTTCTTACTAAACTGGCTATCATATCTGCTTCGCAAACCAGTTGACCATTTACATAACCTTTTCCTGACATTTTTACGATTCCTCTTTTCATCGGGGAAGTAAAGACACATTTAAAAATTACCGTATCCCCGGGGAATACATTCTTTCTAAAGCGGCAGTTTTCAATACCGATCAAATAAGGCCAGTAATTTTCAGGATCGGGAACCGAACTCAATACGAGGATTCCTCCGGTCTGCGCCATTGCCTCCAGTTGCAAAACGCCCGGCATAACAGGGTTGCCTTCAAAGTGGCCAACGAAAAACTCTTCGTTAATAGTCACATTTTTTATTCCGACAACACTGTTGGCATCCAAGGCAATGATTTTATCAATCATGCGGAATGGGTAGCCATGGGGAAGCAATTGAGCGATTTGATTGATGTCAAATATGGGTGGTTTTCCTGGGTTATAGGTAGGAACATCGCCTTTTTTCTGCTTGATCAACTTCTTAATTTGTTTGGCAAAGGCAATGTTAGCGGCATGACCCGGCCGGGCAGCCAAAATTTGAGCTTTGATCGGACGACCCACTAAAGCCAAATCACCGATCAAATCCAAAAGTTTATGACGAGCCATTTCGTTGGGATAGTACAACTCAATATTGTTCAATATCCCTTTGCCCTTATCGATGCTTACCTTAGGCTTATTCAACAATTGAGCTAGGTGCTCCAACTCTTCCTCGGTCACTTCTCGATCGGCGATGACGATGGCATTGGCCAAATCGCCGCCCTTGATCAAATTTTGCTTATAGAGTTCTTCCAGTTCGTGCAGGAACACAAAGGTTCTGCAGTTCGCAATTTGTTCCGGAAACTGAGAAATATCGTTCAGAAAAGCATGTTGACTACTAATCACCGGCGAGTTGTAATCAACCATTACCGTAAGTCGGTAATCCGGTAAGGGCAAGGCCGCGATTTCGATATTTTTATCCGGGTTCTTGTAATGAACATATTCCGGAATCTCGAAATAATCACGATAGGCATTTTGCCCTACCATGCCGACTTCCTGGAGCGCTTCTACAAATTTGATCGAACTGCCGTCCATGATGGGAGGTTCGGGACCGTCCAACTGAATCAACACATTATCGATCTGCAACCCTACCAACGCTGCAAGTGTATGCTCCACCGTGTGTACACGCGCACCGTTTTCCTCAATGGTCGTCCCTCTCGACAAATCAACTACATTGTCTACATCGGCCGTTATAATGGGCTGATCGGGTAAATCGACACGTTGAAACTTGTAACCATGGTTAGCCGGCGCTGGCACAAAAGTCATTGTTACCGGAACACCGGTATGAAGACCTACTCCTGAAACTGATACCGGAGCTTGGATGGTTTGTTGCTTTTCGTTCATCTGTCTAATTAAGCAAATAGAAACCCTAATTTAGGATTCCTGATCAGGCTTTTCCGAGGAATGCTGATCTTTTATGTCTGATTTTACAATATTCTCAATTTCCTTGACACGTTTTTCCAGCTCCGGCAAATGTCGGAGGAGGGACATCATGCGGAGATGGGTATTGAGGTCGGTAGCCGGGGATCCAGACAAAGATTGTCCTTCTTCCTTAACAGTTTTAGACACCCCGGCCTGAGCTCCAATCTTGGTACGATTGGCTAATTTTATATGTCCTACTATGCCCACTTGGCCTGCAATGACATTGTGTTCGCCAATTTTTGTGGAGCCCGATATTCCGGTTTGAGCAGCAATGACCGTATGCTGTCCAATGTCCACATTGTGGGCAATCTGAATGAGGTTGTCGAGCTTGACTCCTTTTCTAATATAAGTGGAACCGATGGTCGCCCGGTCAATAGTAGTATTGGAACCTATGCTCACGTCGTCTTCGATGATGACATTTCCAAGTTGGGGAATTCGACGATATGACCCATCATCCTGAGGAGCAAATCCAAAACCATCCCCACCAATTACGGCATTGGCAAAGATGGAACAATTGTTCCCAATGATGGTTTTATCATATATTTTTACGCCGGCGTGAATCACCGCATTGTCGCCTATCACCACATTCTCCCCTATATAGGCACCTGGATAAAGTTTGAGATTTTTCCCTATTCGACTATTGCGTCCAATATAGGTAAAAGGGCCTATGTATTCGTTATCGCCAATGCTGACATTCTCCCCTATATAATAGGGTTGAATCCGCCCATTCAAAGGCTGGGTCAGCGATTTTTCATATTCTTCTAATAAACGGGTGAAGGCCAAATAAGGATTCGCAACCCGTATGAGTGTGGTTTGATGAGGCTTAACTGGCTTGAACGAAAGCTCCACCAGAACCGCTGAAGCCCGGGTAGTATAGAGGTGATGTTCATATTTAGAATTTGCCAGAAAGGAGATATCCCCCGTATTACCTTCTTCGATCTTTGCGGCGGATCGAATAATACCGGAACCTTCGCCTTCGACCTTTCCATTCAATAGCTGAGCTATTTCGTTAATAGTAAACTCCATAAATACTGCCGGGAGTTGTAAGATGGCTGCTTAATGATGTTATTAACCCGATAAAAAACTTTACGCTTATTGGAATTCAGGCCTCAAAGATACGTTTTTAGCCCAAGAAACGAAGTGTTTCTTAACAATCTTACTTAACGCTCGTACCGCTGGTAACTCTGACGCTTCCGAGATATCAATCATCTGGCCATCCTTCATTTTGATTTTAATTTGCTCACTTTCTGTCAAATAAGCGGCATTGGAAATACTGCCTTCCACTGCAAAATAAGCTAAATCTTTTTCATGCACGCCTTTATTTAATAGTTCTTCACGAGCGGTATGCAAAATGGCAGCCGATTCACCGGGTTGGACAAATCGAAGTTTAAACAGTTTTCGATTGAGCATAAAATTACATAACGTTGATAGTACAAAATCGTCGTGCTGCCCCCAAACTTTTATAGACGCCCAAAGATCGTGGTCATCCAATTGTGTAAATAAATCAGGAAAACCGGGGGCTTCCAAATCAAGAGGCGCCTCTTCACTGGAATTTAAAAATACACTTAATACCGGGGTGGCAAACAACGGCTCTCCACTCTTAACCAGATCCCGAGCCCGTCTCATGAGCTGAGTCAGCAGGGTTTCCGCACATAGGGAAGTTTTATGCAGATAAACCTGCCAATACATAGTTCGGCGGGCATTCAGAAAATGCTCTATGCTTAGAATTCCTTTTTCTTCGACGACAAGCTGGTCATCGACAATATCCAGCATCTTAATTATTCGATCGGTTGCGATAGAGCCTTCGACTACTCCCGTATAGTAACAGTCGCGATTTAAATAATCAAGACGGTCCATATCCAATTGACTGGAGATCAATTGATGGAAAAACCTTCTTTTATAAGTCCCTTTGAACATTTCAATGGCCAGCGACAACTGGCCTGAAAGCTGTTCATTGAGTTTATTCATCAAAACCAGGGATATTTTTTCATGGGGTACCCGGGGCATCAGGGTATTTTCCAATACGTGTGAAAACGGCCCATGCCCCATGTCATGAAGTAATATGGCGGCTTGGGCTGAAACAACCTCTTCATCAGAAATGGTATGCCCTTTGGCTCTAAGGGTTTGCAGGGCTTGATCCATCAAATACATGGCCCCTATAGCATGGTGAAAACGGGTATGCAATGCACCTGGATAGACAAACTCGGTTAACCCCAACTGACGAATGCGCCTCAACCGCTGAAACCATGGGTGCTCGATCAGATCAAAAATAAGATCTGATGGGATCGAAATAAACCCATAGACCGGGTCATTGATTATCTTACGCTTATTCAATTCTTGGAATTTTTACAAAAATAGTAATCTAAAGAAATCTTAAACGAATCTCGTAAACATATTTGCAGAAAAGAAATCAATAAGTATTTTTGCACTCCCATTCGACGTAACGGCGTCTTGAATACGATTAGCATTTTCGTCATCAGGAGGCCAAGAAGAACGGGCAGAATGCGGTAGTTACATACAAGGGCCTATAGCTCAGCAGGTTAGAGCACCTGACTCATAATCAGGTGGTCCCAGGTTCGAGCCCTGGTAGGCCCACTTAGGAATCAAG
>ENA-UOVV01001378-UOVV01001378.1-compost-metagenome-genome-assembly--contig:-NODE-1378-length-18356-cov-16.019562_pt1 | contig 18356 bp, 10 predicted proteins | sample MGYA00238155_ERZ761577 | MGnify/ENA primary metagenome ERZ761577 (study PRJEB28898, sample SAMN06268775) | compost metagenome | isolation source: Emeryville, CA | place: USA:Emeryville, CA | collected...
GCAATGTACCCGCCGAAGTGATTTCCATGCGGTCGGAGAAAATCTCAAATTTTGGTGGCACCTCGCGGGTAAAATCGTTGTGCACGATGGCGTTTATAATAGCTTCGCGGATAGCCACCGGATTCAAAAGCCTGCGGTCTATCCGCTCTTTGAATGTAATTTGGGGTGCAGTCCGGTTTTCCAGTTCGATTTTATCCAATACGCTTTTCGTGGCCTTGGTCAGCGAACAATTTTGTGGTCTACTTACGAATCTGAGCATCGTAGAGGTCAAAAAAATCCAATAGTATCATTCATGTTAATCTGCGCTTATTAATTTGTGGAATATCTTCCAATGATTCCTCAACTGTCTTTTAATTTTATTTCCCGTCATGTTACGGGAAGCCATGTATACATACGACAGATAGTTACCCCAATCGTATTGATGGGTCACGATAAACCGGCTTTTATCCTGTGGGTGGCGTTTGTAGACCTTCCGCCTATGGGCTCCAAGGTGAGTGAATTTCTTATATAGCCGTCTTTTGAAAAATATTCCCCTCGTTTTATTGTTAATGACCCCCGAATAATGAAAGCCGCGATTGATCGTCTTTTTCATTTTGCGGTAATATCCAGCCAAACTTGCATTACGTAGACGAACCCATCTACCATCGAACTGAAACCCTAAATATTCAAAATTGGTATTGGATAGCAATTTCCCTGTGTTTCTATTCCGTTCCAAACACCTGTACCGCTTTGCTTCGGTATCATATATAAAATGGAAAACCTGGGTTTTGGCCTCCTGAATTTCTAATTTACAATCGTCAGCCTTGATACGAGATTCCATAAATTCGATGACCTTTTTCTCTTCCTCTGCCGCGCAGACAATAATCATATCATCTGAATATCTCCGGTATATGGCACCGATATTTGCAGCAAATTCATTGGCAGATTGGTCAAACCCTAACATGTAGATGTTTGCTAACATGGCGCTGATCGGCGATCCTTGGGGGATACCTTGTACTCGAAGAAGCCCATCTTTTTTGACAAATTTATTAGCCTTAATCAATTTGGCTTGACGGATATTGTCAATCTCGTCCAGTCGGCAGTAGGCAATAGCACGTTGGTTTCGTAGGTGCTTTTTTTTGTCAATAGCTTTCCTTTTAATTGTATTTGACGAGCGTTCCACAAGTATTTGATCTTTATATGCTCGAAATAATTGATTTTCATATACATAGGAAAACTTAGTAATATTCCTGAATATGTTGTAGTGGTCGCCTGGCAAATCCGAACCGCTATCTATTACTTCTCGCCAACGCTGTTTGAGAACCTTATGATTTAGTGAATCGAAAAAGTTCTTAACGTCAAAAGTTATTGCAACCAATGGATTTGGTTGCTTGTTTCGAATATACTGAAACACTTCATTGGCAAAATCGACGTTACAACGGTTTCGTGACTTTCTATTTAATGGATTAACCGGCATCCTCCGATAAGCTAATATGCAATGGCCGATACCTAATTTATCAATCACTTCCTCATATTTCTTTCCTAGCAGGTCTGCGTAGTAACTGTATATGTTTGAATCGATATGATTGGCATAATAAATTTCGCGATGCTTTTTAGTTGGAGTGCGGAGCTTCGACCGGGAGCCATCGACGTTCACCTGTCTTCGGAATCGACGCTTGGTTATTGTACGTTTAATGAATGGATAAAATCCATGGGCAGCAATCATTTTAGGGTTACTCACATATCCAAACACTTTAAGGCGATCTTCAGCTTTCAATGGCTCACCGATGTGAGGATATTTTTTCAACCGGAACCAATCCTTATTTGTTTTCACCACGGGCAATTTCTTTAATCAGAATTTAGGAAAAAGAGTGGCGGGCAGCAGCACGGAGCAGGCCTATAAGGGAGTGGTACATGCTTTCACCGGGCTTCTTACAAAGCACCGCCCCTTCAAGCTGGGAAGAATTATTTACTTACTTTTGTCCCGAATGATGAACACCAGAACGCAGAAGCTGATAATGAAGCTCATCCTATATACCGTCGGTTCTCTATTTCAAGATACCTCTTGTATATATGGAATCCACTTTCCATAAGCGACGTATCTCTCGCTTAGCAGTATGTATAAAAACGTACCATTCAGGCCCTGCCCAACCACTCTTTTAGCAAATTTCGTAATTTTAAATCACAATCATTAATAAGTCATTGTACCTTGCTCAATAAAATTGGCTAATGGCCTAAATTTATGCGATCAGTCACGTCCTTCCAAAAATCTGTAACGTGTTCCGTTGCTCTTATTCCTCTTCCTCAAAATCAAGTCCTAATTGGCTCGCGGCTTCCTTTGCAGACTTGTACTGGATCATGTTTTCAGTCAATGGATTGGCGGCCGTGGATTTGATCCTGAAACGCACGTCGATCTCGACCTTGTTTCCGTTCATGACGAAGGGTGCGATGAAATAATTAAACAATTTGGTATACTCGTCTACCGAGGGCACCTTGCCGGAAATCACTAGCGACTTAAACTGCTTCGGTGATGGGACACTGCCTTCGTTTTTGTTTTCACTGCCGTATATTACTTTGGGGGGATGCTCACCGACGATATTAGCTGATCCCGTCACCGTTTGGGACGGGATGGGTACAACGGGTGAATCGGCTTCGTCCTTCACCGCGAGGCTTTTGTCTACGAGCCAAAGCGTTGCGTCGTCCGCATCGAGGAACGGCACGTTTTCCTGGTAATAGACTTTGGTGAATTTTTTTCCATCACCGCTGGCGATGGCGAGTTCTCCGTGTGTGCAGTATTTTTGCAGGCTCCTGGATACGGCCTCTTTGCCCACGATCATGGGCTTGTCGTCGAACCGCACGAATGCCTCGTACACGTCTTTTACCTTTATCGGGCTATCTACGGTAGGCAGCAGGTTGTTTGCACGGAGCGTGCCGAGTCCGACGTTCTCCAGCAGCCATTCCTCGTCTTTTAATGTGCCGATGATATGGGTGTTGATCTGGCTGTCCAGACTGTCTTTGAATTGCTTGATGGCGAGGATTTCGGTGCCATGCTTCGTGGAGTGTTTGATGACATTCGAGTACGCGGCGGCAAGCGCGACTTCGGATTGCTTTTGGGCTTCTTCCATCCGCTTGCGCAAGTCGGACTTCTGTTCGGGTTCCAGCTGGCCTCCGTAGTCCTGGTGTATTTTCGCACAGGCGAGGTACTCCCGGATAGCGGATTGCAGTTTCGATATGCCGATTTCCGTGGCTACGAGATAAAGCATGGTATTCCGGTAAATCCGTTCGCTGGTACCTTTTTTTGTGGCAATTTTCTCGATGAATTTCTGGGTATCGCGATGCAGTCCGCCGTTGGACAGGTGCTTGGGTGACAGGATGATCAAGGTAGGCCGCAGTTGTTCGGGCATGTCTTCCGTTGGGTCCACGATCGTGTTGAACAATTGGATGCGGTTTGCCGTACGCTGCTTGATCAGGCGGATGGTTTCGGCATCGATGTCTGCCGGCGTGACGTCTGATTTTGCCTGGTTGATCAGGATATTGATATTGGGTTTGGTGTGGAACCAATACCGCTTGCCATTACCTCCGGTTTGGGCATAGTAAAGGTAATAGGCCTTGTTCTCCAGTTCATCCAATGCGCCGTTTATGCTGTTGTGGTTGAAGCCGTCCGGCACCAGCAGGTTCAATTTCAGCTCGGCGACGGAGATGCCCCTGTTGCTCCCTTCGCTGCCAAACGAATTCAACAGGATCACGGATGCTACGGATTTCGTGAGATTCCACTGGCCGTAGTCGTACTTGTTTTCATCGATTTTAAATGCGTTTGACGAGGATCCGGAGACGTCTGCTGAAATTACCGCATCATAGCCGTTTCCATACAGTTTTTTCAGTTGGCCGCTCAATGCATCCAGGTTGGCGAAGTTGATCTGGCCGGAATGGATCAGGAGGTTGCCACCCGGCAGGGACTGCTGCCGCTTCCACAGGTCGCTCACGATAGCAGCCAGCAACCGCAGCACTCCTCTTGTGCGCTGGAAATCCGAATTGCTGGCCCACCGCACCCGGAACACATCGATCAGTTCCGGATGGAAGGGGTATGATTTTAACAGGCGTTGCCTGTACTCACCCTTGTTTGCATTGGGTGGCAGTTCTGTCCAGTATTGCTGGTACATGTCCATGTACCTGGACACTACCGCTTCAATTATTTGGGGGTCTCCGATATCCTCGAACAGTCTACGGCGGATGACTTCATAGATCTCGTCATCTGCTACGGGCTGCGTATCGGCGCCCACCCGGCTTACCCGTTTCTGCAAGCTGCTCAATATGGCCTGTGCTTCGGGCGTATTGCCAACTTCCTGCGGGCTGGCGGGCAGGGTGATGACCGCCACGCAGTTTTCGGTGCCCGCTACCGCTTCGGTGAGCTCCTGCATAAAGCTGATGGTCTGGTCGGCCAAACTGCTGTTCCCCGTCGTCCGTGCTGCGGCCTTCACGCAGTAGTCGGCCAATTCGTCCACGAGGATGAGGGCCGGTTTGGCATGAGCAAGCACCTTTTTGAACAATCCGCCGGGAGCGATGAGCTGTTCGTCGTTTTTGCGTACGATCTCATAACCTTCCCGGCCACCCAATTGGTAAGCTATTTCCCCCCAGATGGTGTTGATGGTCAGGTCGTCGGCCACCCGCCGACCGTTGGCCGGGTCGTTGGTGGTATTGGTGAATACGGCGATATTGGCTTTTTCAAACCGGGGTATGCCCGTATAGGCCAGCAGGTCTTCGGCATGGGAAGACCGGGCGAGCAGCGTTCCGTGGCGCGCGATATGGTACAGGCTGATCAGGGTGTGCGTTTTTCCGCCGCCGAAACCGGTTTGGAGACTGATGACGCGATTTTCAGCATCTTCCGTGCCGTTCAGGCCTTTGATAACGGTCTTGGCAACGTTTTTCAACCCTGCGGTGAAGTAGGTTTTTTCGAAGAATACCACGTGGTTGTTATATACTTCCCGGCCGTTGCCCAGCGCGACTTCCGCGAGGTTGGCCGCGAAGACGGACTCATCCAGCCTTCCCTGCCGGATATCGGCATGCGGCTTTACGGTCATAAACCAAGGCGCGGCTTCATGCGGCAAAGCTGCGGTTGTTTTTACGGCAGGTTTTTGGGTGGATTCCTCGGCATGCTGCAACGCCTGGAGCTCCTGCTCGAGCTCTTCCATGGATAAAGCGCGGGCGATGCTTTTCATCTGGATGAACGTCTCGGTAAACTCGTCGCCCGTGATGCTCTGGAAATGGGCCAGCTTGTTGCGGGTGTCGTAGATGGTTTCCAGCCGGGTAGCCAGTTTGTTGGTATCCCTGCCGAAATCCTTTTTCAGTAGGTCTTTATGTTTCAATGCAAACGGTTTGAGGTACTGGAAGTCGATCAGCGCATCGGGAGAAGAACCCGACTTCGATCCGAGGTTCCAGCTCTCGCGCTGTGCCGGGTACAGGGCATCCACAAAAGCGGCGGGCCATTTGTCGCCAAATTCCTTGGAAAGCACTTCCACGACATAAAACCGAAACGCTTCGATAAATAGTCCGAAGGCTTTATAGAGTTGTTCCTGTTGGCTGCTGGTGATATTCATATGGTTTTATGATTACTTATAAATCCTTGTAAAAACCTTTTCCGAGATTCAACGTCTCTTTTTTGTGGTCGACCTGTAACAAAGCGGCGACTATCTTCAGCTTCAATGCTTCGCTATAGTCGGGTTCGTTGATGATAGCGGCGACAATTTCCTGGAGCAGTTCTTTGTCGATAATATTGTCGGCTACCGTGACAGCAATGTTTTCCATCTCGATGATAAACTTATCTACAAAGCCACCCAAACCATTTATTTCCAGGAAAAAAGCACCCAAAGCTATTGAAGTCCGTTTGTTGCCATCGTTAAAAGCGTGGAATTTATTGAAAGAGAAGATCAGGTGTGTAATCTTATCTTCAAACTCCGGATAATAATCGTCGTTTTGAATGTGTGTTAGCGGACTGTCTATATTTCCAAAATCCTTGATTCCCGGACTACCTCCCGATATTTCGATGATTTTATCGTGGATGCGGATGGCATAGTCCGTTTCGAAATAGTTATACGCCATGTTATCTATCTTTTAAGCGCCTAAAGACATCCCTGTTTTCTTCCAGCCGTTTTTCTAGATCCATGCTCCGTTCCCCGATAAATTTCTCATAGTCTTCGGCGCTGACTTCATTGATGTAGTCCTTTAGCTTTTCGTGCAAGGCATCCCTAAAAGCCAAGTCCCTGCTTGCCATCAGGCTTCTGGCCTTTTCCCTCAAAGGTGTCAATGTCGCCTGTGTTAGACTTTCGTATTTGGCGAACAATTTGTGCGCTTCGGAGAGTGTCAGTTTCCTGCCGTTTGTTTCAGATTCCTCTTTCAAAAGCGCCGAAAAGCCATTCTCATATCCGGCTATTAAATCCAGTATTTCGGCATACATGGTACTTCTTACACTTTCCTTGGCGTTCAGCTGTAAAATCTGGCGATACTCCTTGGCATTTTCCTTGAAAACCGCTTTGTAGATTTTATCTGTCAATTGTGCATACTTGAATTTATTCTCCGTGATGTAATTATCCAATGCATCGGTGAACGTTTTACGATAGTTGTACTCCCGAATAGCGCTTGGCAGAAATTCCTCTTCGCGTTGATTGATATATTTGGCTTTTCCCCCGATTTTTTGGTTGAGTACATCGATGACGATATCCAATATGGCAGAACGGAGTTCTTGTGCTTTCTCAGACCCGGTTAACAACATTCCTATGTTTAGGAACGCTTTGTAGGTAAATACGGACAATTGCGGTGTTCTGGAGAGATTATCCAGTTCCTCTTCAAAGAAGTTAGCAACGGCCTGCCGATCTTCCGGGGTTTCCGGCATGTTCCCGACATCGGTGTCGGGAACATCGCGATGCCTTACTTCATTGATAAAATGCGTAATTGTATCTTTGAATTTTTTGAGTTGAGCACCGGTATACACTTCATAACCGCTTTCCGTGATTTCCTCTTTGTGAGCCTCCACGATCCGTTCAATCGTCCGGATATCAACTTCAAAATAATTGGCTACCTGTTGTTTCGTAAAACGGTATTTACCGTCATACTTAATGCCATAAAACCCGATTTGCCGATACACCTCTTGTATCGCAAAATTGTTGTTGAGGATGTTTTTCCGGTCTACAACCGAATTGGTTAAATCTTTTGCCATATGCTATTCAAATAACCTCGTTTGTTCCACGGCGGGTTGCTGTACCGTTTTGCTCTCCCGGATGAGGCTGTCTTTGTTGGCCAGCAGGCCGCTGGCCTGTTTGTAATCGTCGCTTCCCTGTGGCAGCACCTCGCAGAGCGAGGTGAGTACCCGCCAGAAGTTGCCATCCGGCTGTGATGCCCGCTCGTTGATATAGCGCAACAGTGCCTGGCGGTCGCTACCCTTATACAGCATCATGGCACGGTGCACCAGGTCGATCAGGTTGCCGCCGGCTTTATCTCCCAGACTTTTGCTCGCCATTATGCGCTCCTCATAGGTACCCAGCGTTTGTTTATTGCCGTTTTTGATGAGGATATGCTGCCTGAACAATTCGTCCACATTGATGCTCAGGCCGACCCGGCTGAACTTGGCAGCGTCGTCGAAATCGCTTTCGGCAAAACCGAAGAGCTGCAGCCAGCCGATATAAAATTTGGTAACGTCATCGCCGTCAAACCCTTTGAGCAGTGCATTGAATGCCGCTTCGCGGGCCATTTCCAGCAGCTCGGCCACGGACACCTCGCTGCCGTCGGCCTTTTCCACACGCTGGTATTTTCCGAACTCGCTCACCGCCTTGCCGAAACAGGCCGTAAGCAGGTCCGCTCCGCGAAAGCCCAACTTGTAGAGCATCTCTACCTCTACGGCCACGGTCTGTTCGATGGCGCGCTTCACCTCGCGGTAACTGCCGAAACCCTGGCGCTGCGAGGGCTTGCAGGAAACGGTGACGGAAGATGATAAAAAAGACTTATCCGTTTTTAATGCCCCCGTCATTTCCGTGTCAGTCGCCCAAGACCCGGTGATGTTCATCCGTGCGCCAAGGATGGAATTGCATAGCGTAGTCCATGCGGCGGTACTCTGGTGGGCAAACATAATGCTTACAATATCTGAAGTCTGATGTTCTATCGCATCAAAAATTTGCAACAGCTTATTTTCGAAATGTACTTTAGCTTTTTCTATTTTCCCTAAATGATGATGCTTCAATGCGGTACATTCGTCCGACTTCGGTGTTTGCGGGGTGGCGAAGTTGAGCGGGTATACATCACCCAATGTCTTTTTAAGCCATACATAAAAGAAATCCGACAGATCGGCGTAGGCGATGGCATCGTAGTAAGGCGGATCAGTAACCACCGCTGTCAGGTATTTTTCTATAAACTGGTTTTTCTCCCCACTGCTAGCATTCTTCAACGCAGTCGCAAAAGGATACGCACATTCGCTTTCAATGTATCGTGTAAGCCAATCCAATTGATTATAAGCGCTTCCCGAAGAATCGCAGAACGGATTAGACTCGGGATAATCAAAAACCATCGGAATGGCTTGACGTCCCATTATCCTCTCCAATGTTTCCCGTCCTGTATGCCATACGCCGAAAGAAGTGTTAGCAACGGCAATCCTATCCAACAGAATCCCCAAATACGTTACCACAGCTTTAGCGTAATCGTCGTTACCGGGTTGCAACGCGGCCTTTATGTCCTGCAGCTTTTGCACGAGGGTTTGCAGGGCCAGCAATTGGCGGGGGGAGAACATTTGACCCCATTCCGTTACGCCCCAACTAAATGTATCTCCACCAGCAGAGTTGCGTTGCATTTTTTCGGTGGGTCTTTCGACAGTAGGAATAATAGCCGCAGAAGCAATTTCAGAAAGAGTGGGCAATCGGTATTCTTTGCCGTGTTGTCCATCGACAATAATAGCTAACAATCTTTCTCCTAAGCCGCCGTTAATATTCTGCTGTTTAATTTGCTTGACATCAGTGATGCTGCCGCAAAAAGGGCATTTCAAATTACCTCTATTATTCCATCCATCCAAATCACATTTCCCATGCCTAACCTCAAAATCAATTTGCTTCCCGTTAATAACAGGGTGCAGATAGACTTGCTTGGTTTGGGTATTGGCCAGATAAAACCCTTTCAGCAAGGGCACTTCCGCCTTGCAGCTCGGATTGCTGCAGGTGCCGACCCGTGCCCAGTAGTAGGCGATGGGTTTGCCTCCTTTTGTATCGGCGGGATAGTAGTGTCCGATTTCCTTTTCCGCTTCGCTGAGAAGTTTCCTTGCATAAAAAGCGACATCGAAACTGAGCCTGTTGTCAATCTTCGCCCCGATGGCTTCACCATTTTGATAGACCAATTGGCTGCCACTCAACTTGTCCCAGGTATCCTGCCCGTACAGCTTGATGAACTCCGTCTTACTGTAACTGATGGGTTTGCCGTATTTCTGCGGGAACTCCAGGCTGCCCTTCTGTATGATATGCGCCACCGGGTTGATGTCATTGCCGTAGCTTCTACAGCCCAATCGTGCCGCTTCCAGGGGGATGGCGCCGCCACCGGCGAATGGGTCGAAAACACGGGGCATTTTATCGAGGAACGCATCGATGGCCCGCTGTAAGTTGGCCGTGGCCTGCAGCACTTGTTCGGTTTCGATGTGGCGGTCGGGCAGGCGGTATAGCGCTTTTTCGGCGTCTTTTATGGCTTTGTAGTGGTCGTCAAAGCTGGCCAATAGATCATTTGCCGTAGCGCCGGTATTTTCTTTGCTGTTATGAGCCACCCAGATGAGCTTGCGGGCTTTGTTGATGATTTTTTCGTTGTTTTTGTTGTCCCATTTGATAAGGCTGCTGTCGGCTATCTGCTTACCCGCAGCAGGCTTTGGCTTATGATACAGCAAATGTTGCTGCATTTCGTCCGTGAATTTGCCGATAAACAATTGCAGCCGATTACGGAGATTATCCTCCATCGGATCATATACAGATGTCCAGGGAATGTCCTTATAGGGTGCGTAGTAGTCGATTTGTTCGGCCTGATTACCCAATAGCATCTCCACTGCGTCCCGGAAAGCCTGCGGGCAGTTTTCGTCCAACGGATCAGGAACCAAGCTGGCAAAAACTACCGCCCGGCATACAGGCAGCGGCCGGCGCGCCCACCAAAGGTGCAGCGTACTGATATGCCCGTGGCGTATGGACTTGTCCCGCACGCTTTCGGCCGATATCTCTTTGATCGGCATGGCTACTTCGATGAGTTTTTTTGGTGGGGTCATTGTGTAATTAATCATTGTCGGCAAAGCTACCAAGTATTTTTGTTTCATGCAGCGCGCTTTTCCCCTTCCACTCTGCCATGGGCAAAAAGTACTGGATGCCTTTGGTTTTTAACTCAAACCTCAGGGTCCTGGCCGGGTTCTGCAACCGGAACAACTCTGGGCTGGTCTTGCAGTTGAGCACGATGTATAGCCAGGCGGAATCGCCCAGCTGGGCCAATCGGTTCATTTCGTTTTCGCTGAGCATGATGCTGCCATCGGCACCGCTGCGTCCTTTTACTTCGATATAGCGTTTGAGCTCATCCGGGCTGATGCTCTTGATATCGTACCCTTCGTTGTTGGCGCTCACGTCTTCGGGCCTCCAGCCCGCACTGCGTTCATACGCCATGGCCGTCTGCATGGCTATCGCTTCGGCCTCGTCGTCGCGGCTCATGCCATAATGCCCGTTGTATTCCACCTGTGAGAGGGGTAACACGTAGGCGCAACCCAGTATTTCGGGAGCCTTGGGGCTGAGCTGGGTCATCAAACCCAGACGCTCCAGTCTGCCGGCTTTCTTTTGGATCAATGCGTTGATACGCTCCTGTTTCTTCAATATTTTATCCTGGAGCTTCGTGTCTCCGTACAACATCTTTGTCTGCAGTTCCTGTATCTCTGCTTGCAGGGATATGATAACCTGTGAAAAAGCCGATTCGAGGTAGCGTTTCCGGTCTTCGGTATCTTTCTGTACGTGAGCTTGCGTATCCTCGAATTGCCGAAGCGTAACGTGCTGGAAGCTCCATTGCACAACGTCATCGATATGCTGTACAGGTGGCGGGGTTACGGGCTTCGCAAATGCTGCCGGTGCGTGCAGGTCGATGAACTTGGCAGGCGAAGTGATGCGAAACTGCCTATCATGCGACTGGCTCACCAATAGCAATCGCTCATCGGCGATGCTGTCTTCCCCTTTGTTTGGCCGGTTGTCCACAATTTGGCTTTTTACAAAAAAAGCAAAGTAATCCTCTTTTTCATCGGGCGAAACCAATATGCTTCCCTTGATCATATCTTCCCGGTACTCCCGACGGATGACCGCGACCAGGCTGTCGAACACGGGATTGCCCGGATTGATGTAATGTACCTTCCCCAAATCGGCCACAAGCTGGTAGTCGAGAAACACCTGTTTGTCAAAACAAAACAGGATGGACTTGATGGCATCGAAATGGATGTTGTAGGTGGTCCTTAGTTCGGCAGCCACCCGCTCGGGCATGCTATCGATACGGTAAATGTCCGGCCGGACCTGGGTGAACGAGCCGTCAAGGCTTTTGAATGCCTTCTCAAAAAACAACCGGATATATATGGGTTGCAGGCGCTTTTCGTCGGAATGTTCTTTCAATATGCGCGCGTCCCTGAAATCGACGACACTATGGGCCAGCTTGTCTTTCTGTTCGGCTATCTTTTCGGTAAACTTCAATTTCAATACTTCCGTATCTTGGGCGAGGAAACTGTCAAGATCGGTTTCCCGGCCGTTGAACACAGATTCGATAATGTCATCGAGTCCCACGCCTTCCAGCACATCCTGGATGACGTCGTACACGCGGTCGTCGCCCATGCTCTCGCGGATGACATCAAGTTTGGTCAACAGGCGCCTCAGCACATTACCCTCGCGGGTATTGCTCGCCACCATGTTGAAGACCAGGACGTCCTGTTTCTGACCGTAACGATGGATGCGGCCCATGCGCTGTTCCAAGCGGTTCGGGTTCCATGGGATATCCCAATTGATGAGCAACCGGCAAAACTGCAGGTTGATACCCTCGCCGGCGGCATCGGTAGCAATCAGGATCTGGGTATCAGGTTTTGCGAAATCCCACTGGGCCTGCCTGCGCTCGTCGACCGTTTTCCCACCGTGTATGGTGGCTACGCGATATCCGCCGCTTTTGGAAAGCCGTTCATCCAGGTAAAACAACGTATCCTTGTGTTCGGTGAAAATGACCAGCTTTTCTCCCCGGTCCAACACGCCATTGGACTTGAGCAGCTCCTGAAGCTCCTGGAACTTTTTCTCCTCCTGCTGCCGGTTGTAGAGGCTTTGTGCCATCTCGTACAACCGTTTCACCTCGGTAGCCTCCTGCTGGATTTCACCCAGGCTCTTTGCCGTGGTAAACAACTTGAACTTCCGCGGGTCGGCAAGGATATTCTCCAGCGCGTCACGCTCTTCGTCTTCCAGTTCGTCATAATCGTCGATGTCGTCCACATCGAACCCTTCCAGTTTATGCCGCTGGTTCCAGAGGTTCGGGTTTTTGGAGACCTCGTCCACGATACCCTGCAAGGCTTTCCATCGCTTTTCCAAGGTGTTCTTTATGGCGAAAATGGAGCTCACCAGGCGCCGTTGCATGACGGTGAGCGCCAGGGATACGTGGATGTTTTTGCTTTGCGAGGCTTCCTCCTTGCGTTTGGTGAGGTATCTGGTGACGGCATCGTACAGCTCTTTTTCTTCGGGGGTGAGCTGGTAGGCCACCGTTTTGGTATAGCGGTTTTTATACAGCGGCTGGCCGTTCCAGTCTTTCATATCCTCCTTCAAACGGCGGATAAAGAACTTATTGATGCCATTATGTTCCAATTCCTTGATCCGGGTGGCGGCCAAATCCTCGGTCGCGAAGATATCCTCGTCCAGCAATTGCAGGAGTTTCTTGAACGTATCCTTCCTGCCGCGGTGCGGCGTGGCCGTGAGCAGCAGCAGGTGTTCACATTGCTGCGAGAGTGTATGCGCGGCCTTATACCGCCTGGAGGCATACTGCTTCATGCCGTAGTCGTATGCCGAAAGCTTGTGGCATTCGTCAAACACGACCAAATCCCAATGCGAATTGCTCACCACATTCAGGACATCATCGCGGCTGACAAAGTCGATGGATGTGACAATCCGCGGCGTGGTGTGGAAAACGTTGGGGTCTGCGGCAAACAGGCTGCGGTTGACCAGCGTGAAGGGGATGCCGAACTTCATCCCCATCTCGTCTTCTTGCCACTGCTTGGTCAGCCCTCCGGGCGTGACGATCAGTACACGCTCGACCAAATCCCGCATCATCAACTCCTTGATGAGCAGGCCCGTCATGATGGTTTTTCCCGCGCCGGTATCGTCGGCAAGTAGAAAACGTATCTGCGGCAGCGGCAACAAGAATTTGTACACCGCCTCAACCTGATGAGGCAATGGATCTACGATACTGCAATTGACGGCAAATAGTGGATCGAACTGGTAGGCGGAGTTGATGCGCTCCGCTTCGGCGTACAGCGCAAACCGGGTGGGGTCTCCGCTGAAATTGAACGATCCTTCGTCGGCAAGAACCTCCAGAGCTTCGAACTGCTCCCTTGAAATCACTTTGGTGTTTACCTTGTTGGTATTGATGCCGGTGTATTTCAGGGACACCATGGTGCCCAGTGCCTGGATTTGATTGATCGTCACCGGCTCGCCGGGGTTTAAGTTCTTGACGATTTGTCCTACTTCGACTGCCATTTATTGTTTTTTTGAAGTGCCCCGGTTATTGGAGGGCAGAAGCTGCTCAAAGTTAACTTTATTTAGTAACTGCCATAATTTACTAATACAAAAACCGCCGGCTCGCATGAACCGGCGGCTTTTGCTTCCAGGTTACTCATCCAATCGGATAATGAGCTGCTTTTCCTCGGTCGTGACCGTGACACGTCGGTTGGGCTTAAAACCTAATGTCTCAAGCCAGCGTCCGCTGAGTGTGATTTCCGGGACCGTAGTCGTACTGGCGCGGTTGAACTTGACGATTGGTTGGATTTTCAGGCTCCTAACCTCCGGCTGGCTGCCTGCATTGTTCTTCTCGGGTGTTCGCATAACTCGTTGAAGTTTTTAAGTAAGTAGCCTGACAGTGCTGCGAACACCCAAGAAGACTTGAAATGTGCAGGACTTGCACCTGCTCTCTGCCAGGCATATTGTTAAACAATGATGTTTTCATGTAAGTATCTTCATTGAATGTTCGCATTACAAATTTATGCAATTTCCGTGAATTTGTAAATAAAAAAAAGTGGGGTTATTTAGCGAAAAAACACCGTTTTTTCTATCTCCGCTTGTCCTTTACCCCCTGATCAAACCCAATCAAATTCACCATCTCCCGGAGGCGGGATCGCAGGCGGTTGCCGTACGCCTCCTCGATTTCCGTAGCCGAAAGGTTGGTGGTGATATGGGTGATGAGCCCGCGGCCAATGAACAGGTCGTAGCGGGATAGGAGTATTTCCGCCATGACATTGCATTCATTGCCGTAATACTTGATGTTGTTTTCGATGCCCAGGTCATCGAAACAGTAGTGGCGGTGTTCGGCGGTATAGAGCTTTCCACGGCTATACCGGTGGATGACGTCGTAGCCGTCCTGGATGAACTCAAAGGTGATGTCGCGGGTGCTTTTGACCACATACCGGTTGTCGGGCTGGGTAAGGTAGCGCATGAGCTGCATCAGCGAGGTCTTTCCGCAGCCGATCGGGCCGGTGAGCATGATGCCTTTGTCCAGCCGGATATCCTGCTGCCGGCAGATGGGTTCATCCCGGAGGAAATATGCCGCGAGCTTGAGCAGGATGGGGTGGTCGGCGGCGTCCAGCCGGAACCGGCCGCCGTAGTGTTCCTTGCCCTTGGACTCGAGGAAATCCAGTACCCGGTCGTAGTCATAGGGGCTCGACGTAGTTTTTGGCGGTGGTGGCGTTGAGCTGCTGTGCGCGGTTTGGTTTGCTGTACTGTCCATGGCCATTGAAGTTAATGCTGTTTGAGATCCAGTTTTTTGCCGAGGCTTTCCAGTCTTTCATCGGGCTCTTGCCGCCCACCAGCCAGCCGTTGGCGGTGTAGTGGTTGATGAACCGCTGCGCCTCTGCGGCGGTGGACCGCTGGGCGATGAAGAAGGCTTCCACCTGGCCAGGGTGCGGCGGAATCCCTTTTTGCGCGGAAGTTTTTTCTTTTTCCGGTTGCCGGGGCTGGCCAGCGGATGGACTGCACGAAGCTTCATCTGTTTTTCTTTTTCGATCGATCGATAGTGAGGGTGTAAACCTGTTATGCTGAATAACAGGTTTACTATCTTGTTTTATAGTAGGCTCGTTTATTGGCCTTGCGGCCACGGTTTGAACAGGTTCAGCGGATGTCGTTGTTCCGGCCGGGAAAAAGCTGATCCTGCTCCCTTTGAAGGGATTGTAGGAGGGCTCGTAGTCGATGTACCGGCGCTTGTGCAGGTACCCCATGGCTTTGTGGTAGGTGGCCTTGGAGTTGATCTTGCTGAGGCGCATGACGTCGTCGCGCACGATCTGGATGGTGGGCGAAAACCGGGATTGGTTCCACAATTGGAATAAAGCCATGAACAGGCTGAGGTGCGTGGGTGTAAAGTCGGGATCTGCCGCTGAGCGGTCAAAAAAGTAGGTGAGTCGTTTGATGTAATTCATGGTGATGCATTGAAAAAGGTGATTAACTGGATGTTGCGGTACGCCGGAGGGTATTGCGGCTGCTTTCCTCGAGCAGCCGGTCGATTTCGTCCTGGGAATAGTAAAAGGTGTTGCCGAATTTGGCGTACCGGATGGTGCCGTTGATGCGGTAGCCCTGCAGGGTACCGGCGGAAATCTGGAGCATTTTCCGGACTTCCCGGGATCGGAGCCATTTTTTCCGGGGGGCTGATGTGTTTGAAAGCATGGTTTTCAGTTCGCTCAACAACTCTGCCTTGAAAGTCATTAAGTCTTCGCGTGTGATGATTTCTACTGCCATGACGCAAGTGTGGTTAGTGAACGGCAAAACTGGAAAATCTATCGGTATTTATTTCACAACTTGTCCACAAGTTGGGTGAAAAAATCATATAAACAACTGATTGTCTGTTTCATTCATGCGCTTCTTTAATCCGTCTTTTAACGCATCGAGGAATTTGGTCTTGTTGATCTTCCGTGCGCGGATGTCATAGAACACCCGGTTGTACTGGCCCAGGTCTACCTCAAACACCTGCTGGAGGCATTCGGCGATTTCCTTGAGGTCGGCCCGGCCATTGTTGAACACGCCTGCGGCGTGCAGGGCATAGATGAGCTCGATGAGGTCGACCTTGGACGCGGTCCATTTCAGCTGGTGGGGCCGGTTGACGGGCAGTGCCTTGGTCTTGCCGGCAAAGGCCTTGATTTTGTTTTTGAGGTAGTGCCGGAGCATTTCGTAGGCTTCGACCTGGGCGAACACGTGGACGGCCGGCGTGTTGTTCCGCTTATCGATATCCATCAGGTATGCCCCGGTGGTGCAGAAGATGTCCTGGCCGACCCGGCGGAAGAACCGGTGATCCAGGTAGGTCGAATTGGCCTTGTAGTAGTTGTAGTAGGTCCGCTTTTTGCCGATCTTGCGCTTGACCTTGTACAAAGCCTTTAGGTAATAGCTTTTGAGCTTCTTCTTTTTCCGGGGCGGTTTCCGGAGCTCAATGGTCTGGACCAGGGTGTAATACTGGATGAGGGCCGAAAGGTGCGCTTTGATGTGCTTGAAGTAGAGGATCTCTTCCTCGGGTCCGATGTCCTGCCGATGTTCGAACTTTTCTTTTGCCTCTTCCAGCTTGCGGGAGACATACTGGACGGACAGTTCGGCGATCTTGGAATAGTCATGCTGGTAGGTTGTTTCCACGTGTTTGAGGTACGCATTGATTTCTTCGTTAATCGGCAATAAGGTAGATTTCATTTCAAGGTAGAACTCATTTCATATTCACAAAAAATTAACAGCCTGTTAAAGTTAACTTTTTGGGAAAAATGAGTCCAAACCTTGTCCGGCCTTAACCGGTAATATTACGTTTACTTTGGTGGCCGCTGCCGGGTTGGTCCAGGATCTGTTTGAGCCTGTCCATATCGTCGGCGATCTTCCGGTCGGTTATCTTTGCGTAATGCTGGGTGGTCTTGATGCTGCGGTGGCCGAGCATCTTGGATACGCTCTCGATGGGAACGCCGTTTGACAGGGTGACCGTGGTGGCAAAGGTATGCCGGGCGCAATGGAAGGTGAGCAGTTTATCGATGCCGCAGATGTCGGCGATTTCCTTGAGGTAGGCGTTCATCTTCTGGTTGGTCGGTACCGGCAGGAGTGTTCCTTCGTTGTCGCTTTTGGGATGGCCGGCATATTTTTCGATGATCCTGCGGGCGGTGTCAAGCAGCGGGATCTTGGATGGGGTATCCGTTTTCTGGCGGTGGGTACTGATCCAGTACTGCCCGTCTATTCCTTTGATGATATTGCCTGATGTGAGCTGCTTCACGTCGATGTAAGCCAGGCCGGTATAACACGAGAAGATAAAGATATCCCGCACCAATGCGAGGCGCTCAATGGTGAAATGTTTATCCATGAGGATTTGGAGTTCTTCCTGCGTCAGTACGTTTCGCTTTACCTCCTGTAGTTTGAATTTGTAATGGGCAAAGGGATCCTTAGTCATCCAGCCATTGGCGATGCAGATGCGTATAACTTTCATGAAGTTTTTGAGGTATTTAATGGTGGTATTGTTGGAACATGACCGGTGGCTGCGCAAATAAAAGTCGTAATCGCTGATGAAGGCGTTATCAATCTTTGACAAAGGGATATCGGTTTTACCGTACTGGTATTTGAGGAAATCTTGGGTATGCCGCAGGGAGATCTGATATCGTTGATAGGTTCCTTCAGAATATTCGCTGCCGACTAGCGCGCGGATACGTTTATTATGCTCTTGGAAAACGGGAATCAGTGTGCGCTCACGTTCGATTTTTTTCCCGATGAGCAGGTTCATGAACTGTTCGATGGTGACTTCGCTTTCCTGGAACTGGAAATGGATCTGCATCTGGGTGATTTTGTTTCGGATGGATTCGAGATAGCTATTGATTGTACGGGCTTCTTCGGTGTTTCCTTTTACACGCATGGTTTTTTCGTCCCATTTTGCGGGGTGGATGAACTTCCGGGTGGAAAATTCGGATCGCTTTCCATTCAGCGTGATGCGGACATAAATGGGGAAAAGTCCTGCTGTGTTGGCCTTGGCGGCCCTGGGGTAAATGTGGATGTTTAAATCTGTCTTCATCATGGTGGTATCTATCAGGTCTCTAATTATATTCCTTTTTACAGCTTAAATCGGATCAAGTTAAATTCTTGGGGGCTCATGCGTAAAGTTTGGTCAATCTGAAC
>ENA-UOVV01001379-UOVV01001379.1-compost-metagenome-genome-assembly--contig:-NODE-1379-length-18354-cov-90.043554_pt1 | contig 18354 bp, 17 predicted proteins | sample MGYA00238155_ERZ761577 | MGnify/ENA primary metagenome ERZ761577 (study PRJEB28898, sample SAMN06268775) | compost metagenome | isolation source: Emeryville, CA | place: USA:Emeryville, CA | collected...
TGCCGACGAACTTCGATGCGCGGGCGATTTCGCTGGCGGACGGGCGGATTTTCCCGGTGCATGAACGCGAACGCTTCTGGCACCGGCTGGAAAACGAGCGGGAGGTGCGGGGGTTCGCGGCGTCGTTCCGGCATTTCGACGGGTCGGAGTTCGAGGTGTTGATCAACGCGCGCTTGAAGCCGACGGCGCCGGGCGAGGAGCTGGTGTGCGAAGGCACGATCGAGGATGTGACGAGCCGGAAGCGGGCGGAGCGGGAGCTGCATGCGTTGAACAGCCAGCTTGTGCTGGCGTCGCGTCAGGCGGGCATGGCGGAGGTGGCGACGGGGGTGTTGCACAACGTGGGCAACGTGCTGACGAGCGTGAACCTGATCGTGCACGACGTGCAGGATCGATTGAAGACGACGCGGCTCACGCACCTGCGACGGGTGGTGGAGGTGTTGCAGCGGGAGCAGTCGAGCCTGGCGGAATTTTTCGGACCGAACGGCGCGGGGAAGCAGTTGCCGGATTTCCTGGCGAAACTGGACGAACACCTGACGGCGGAGAACAAGCAGTTGTTGAACGATGTCGGTGGGCTGGTGAGGCATTTCGAGCACATCCGCGAGATCATCGTGACGCAGCAGGGATCGGCGCAGCTCTTCGGGGTGATCGAGACGCTGGCGCCGGCGCAGTTGTTCGAGGACGCGCTGCGGCTGAATGCGGAATCGCTGGAGCGGCACGGGATTTCGCTCGAGCGGGTGTTCGAGCCGGTGGGCTCGGTGAAGGCGGACCGGCACAAGGTGCTGCAGATTCTCGTGAACCTGTTGAAGAACGCGAAGGATGCGTTGCAGGTGGTGAAGCCGGGCGAGCGGACGATTCGCGTGCTCGTGTCGCGGGCGAGCGAGAAGATGGTGACGCTGTCGGTGCAGGACAACGGGCCGGGGATACCGCCGGCGAACCTGACGCGGATTTTCCAGCATGGTTTTACGACGAAGCCGAGCGGTCACGGCTTCGGACTGCACAGCAGCGTGCTCGCGGCGCGCGAAATGGGCGGAGATCTCACGGCGAAAAGCGACGGGCCGGGCAAGGGATCGACCTTCATTCTGTCGCTGCCCACGGCCGCCGCACCTGCATCATGAACCCCTTGCTGCCGCCCAACCGCCGGATCCTGCTCGTGGACGACAACCTGTCGATTCACGACGATTTCCGCCGCATCCTGGTGCCGTCGAAGACGAGCGACGTGCTCGACGACGCGGCGGCGGCGTTGTTCGGCGCGTCGGCGGAGCCGCCGCTGGTGCAGTCGGATGTATTCGAATTGGACTACGCGCAGCAGGGGCAGGAGGCGGCGGAGAAGGCGGCGGTGGCGGTGGCGTCGGGGCGGCCGTATGCGCTGGCGTTTGTCGACATGCGGATGCCGCCGGGTTGGGACGGACTGACGACGATCGGGAAACTGTGGGAGATCGATCCGGAGCTGCAGGTGGTGATTTGCACGGCGTATTCGGATCGGAGCTGGAGCGAGATCCAGGCGGCGCTGACGGCGCGCGATCGGTGGCTGGTGTTGAAGAAACCCTTCGACAAAGTGGAGGTGCTGCAGCTCGCGCAGGCGTTGACGGAGAAGTGGCATCTCACGCGGCTGTCGAAGCTGCAGCTCGCGACGCTGGAGGAGCACGTGAATGTGCGGACGGACCAGTTGCGGCAGGCGGTGCAGGTGAAGAACGAATTTCTGGCCAACGTGAGCCACGAGCTGCTGACGCCGATGAATGGAATTCTCGGCATGCTGGAGATGTTGAAGGACACGACGCTCGATGGGGAGCAGCTCTCGTGTCTCGCGGATGCGCAGCAATGTGCGGAAGGGCTGGCGCAGTTGTTGCGGCAGATCGTGGCGTTCAATCAGGCGGAGGCGGGGACGCTGGCGCTGGACCCGCTGCCGTTTGCGCCGGCGACGCTGTTGAACGAAGTGGCGGAGGTGTATCGCGCGCGGGCGTCGCACAAAGGACTCGCGTTGAAAACGCATGTGGCGGCGAGCGTGCCGGCGGTGGTGCAGGCGCCGGCGCCGGTGATCCGCGAGATCTTGGTCGTGCTGCTGGACAATGCGGTGAAGTTCACGCAGCGCGGGGCGATCACGCTGGAGGTGGCGGGCGATGACACGCGGCTGTGTTTCACGGTGCGCGACACCGGTATCGGAATGAGCGAGGAGCAGCTCGCGTGGATCGCGCTGCCGTTTGCGCAGGTGGATGGAGGCATCACGCGGCGCAATTCGGGCATCGGGCTGGGCCTGCCGCTGGCGAAGCGGCTGGCGACTTCGCTGGGCGGCGAGTTGACGATCGGCTCGCAGCCGGGGAGCGGGACGACCGTGACGTTTTCGGCGCTGACGGTGGGAGCGAAGGCCCCGGGGGAGCAGAAGGTGGCGAGTTGAGGGGTGCGGGCTGAAGCACCGCACTACTTTTTAGTAGGGGCCGCGGATGTGGGGGGCGACTTCGCGGGTGTAGAAATCGGAGAGTTTCGCGTGGAGGTCGGCGGGGAGGGGCGGGAGAGAGGAGGCGCGGGCGTTGGCGCGGGCTTGGTCGGGATTTTTGGCGCCGGGGATGATGGCGCTGACGGCGTCGAAATCGAGGCACCAGCGGAGCGCGAGTTCGGGGAGCGTGAGGCCGGCGGGAACGAAGGATTTCAACGTGTCGGCGAGCTCGACGCCTTTCTCGAACGGGAGGCCGGCGAAGGTTTCGCCGACGTTGAAGGCGGCGCCGTCGCGGTTGAAGTTGCGATGGTCGTCGGCGGGGAAGGAGGTGGACTTGGTCATCTTGCCGCCGAGGAGACCGCTGGCGAGCGGGAGGCGGACGAGGAGAGCGACCTTCCGGCGTTTGGCTTCGTCGAAGAGGACGTGCGCGGGTTTTTGGCGGAAGAGGTTGAAGATGATTTGGAGGGAGGCGACGCCCTCCTGTTTCACGCAGAAAAGGGCTTCTTCCATGGATTCGACGCTGACGCCGAAGTCGCGGATTTTGCCTTCGCGTTTGAGCTCGCGGAGATGTTCGAAGACCTCGCCGCGCTGGAGGACGTCGAACGGGATGCAGTGGAGTTGGGTGAGATCGAGGGCATCGACGCCGAGGCGTTTGAGGGAAGCTTCGGTGTGCTGGCGGATGGCGGCGCGGGTGAAGTTGTCGGGCCAGCCGGGCGGGTCGAAGCGGCCGAGCTTGGTGGCGACGTAGAGATTGGCGCGGGTTTCTTTGAGGAATTTGCCGATGAGCGTTTCGCTGCGACCGGCGCCGTAGACATCGGCGGTGTCGAGGAGCGTGGTGCCGGCGTCGACGGCGGCGCGGAGGGTTTGGAGGGCGGTTTCGTCGGAGACGTCGCCCCAGTTTCCGCCGATTTGCCAGCAGCCGAGTCCGACTTCGCTGACGGTGCGGTTCGTGGCGCCAAAAGGACGGGTATTCATGGCGGTGACGGTGGGGGGTGAAGGCAGCGAGGCAAGTCAGGGGTGGGTCACACGGAGGTGGCGAAGGAGCGCGGTGCGAAGTGCTCGTGATCGTAATTCGTAATCGTGATCGTGATCGGCTGGTGTGGTGGAGTGCGGTGGCGGGGTGATCACGATCACGATTACGATTACGAGCACGAGGAAGAGCACGATGGGTTGGTTGTCACATATTGCATGACAAAGGGAGGAGGGGGCGTCAGGGTTGGCGGATGCAAACGGACGTTCCCCGGAGCCTCACGATTTCACTGGATCTGTCGTATGCGCTGATGGAAGCGGCGATGAAGTCGGCGGCGAAGGCGGCGAAAGGGGGGCGGCCGCCGCGGCCGAAGCGGGGGCTGGCGTTGAAGCCGGGGGTGGACACGCCGTTGTGGAACGAGTTGTTGGCGGCGGTGAAGGCACAACTGAACCGGCGGGGCGAGAAGGCGAAGCTGGCGCGGATCCTCGGGGTGCCGCGGCAGCGGGTGCACGATTTTTTCAACAAGCGTAGTGCTTTGCCGGATGCGGAGCGCACGCTGTTGCTGCTGGCGTGGCTGCATGCGCGGAATCACGGGCAGGATTTGGGGTGAGGGAGTTCAACGGCGGGGAGGGAGAACGAGGAAGAGAAAGAGAACGAGAAAGATTGGGAGGGGAATGGGCTTGGCGGGGAGGAGAGTTAGGAGGAAGGTCGGCGGATTTATGTCGAACGAGGTGATGCTCGGGGAGGCACCGTGGCGGTCGGGAGTGCGGAGTGCGCGCGCGAATTTGGTGCCGGGGCTGGTGTTGCAGGTGGCGGCGCTGGCGCTGGTGCTGGCGTATTATCGGAACGATGCGACGCGGGAGGTGCTGGGGCGCGTGGTGGAGTGGCGCGAGGAGGTGGGTGTGGGGTTGTCGATTTTGTCGACGGGGTTGTTCGGGGGGTTTTTGCCGATGCTGTATTTGAAGCTTCGGCGGGCGTCGCGGGAGCGTTATTCGGTGGCGCAGGCGGGGGCGATCACGGCGTTTTGGGCTTACAAAGGCTTTGAGGTGGATCTGCTGTATCGGCTGTTGGCGCGGTTCGTGGGGGAGGGGAATGATTTTGGGACGATCGCGGTGAAGACGGTGATCGATCAGTTCGTGTATTGTCCGCTGGTGGCGGTGCCGCTGACGGTGCTGGTTTACGAGTGGGTGTCGGTGGGATTCGACGCGCGGCTGGTAAAGGCGGATGTGCAGGACGGCGGGTGGGTGTGGCGGCGGGTGGTGCCGGTGTTGATCTCGAATGTGGGGGTGTGGCTACCGGCGGTGTGCATCATCTATGCGCTGCCGACGGCGCTGCAGTTGCCGCTGCAGAATCTGGTGCTGTGTTTTTTCACGCTGCTGGTGGCGCATCAGACACGGCGGAGGTGAGGTGGTTAATAGCCGCAAAGAGGCGCAAGAAGGCGAAAAAACGGGGGAATGAACGGCGGCGGCGACGGAGCGCCGCCCTCCAAGGTGAGGGGAAGGCGACGAAGTTGTTACGGAGAAGGTGTGGGGGAATTTGCCACCCTGGCTTTGCCTCACACGTCAGACTCCGCATGTTTGCCGCCATGAAGTTGCTTCGCTGCCTCGCGTTTTGGGTGGGTTTGCTGCCGATGATTGCATCGGTGGCGCAGGCGGCGTTTGGGGGTGGGCCGCAGCATGTGAAGGCGTCGCTGGTGGCGGCGGAGCAGTCGATTCAGCCGGGGCGGGCGTTTACGGTGGCGCTGCGGCTGGAGCATGAGGCGCACTGGCACACGTATTGGATCAATCCGGGGACGGGTTATCCGACGTCGTTGGAGTGGACGCTGCCGGAAGGGTTTGAAGCGGGAGAGATTCAGTGGCCGGCGCCGGTGCTGTTGAAGGACAGCAAGGGGACGGTGATGGGGAACGGGTATGAGAACGTGACGTATTTGCCGGTGACGATCACGCCGCCGGCGAATCTGGCGGTGGGCGGGACGGTGGAGCTGAAGGCGGAGGCGAGCTGGTTGATGTGCGCGGATGTGTGCATTCCAGGGGATCAGGAAGTGAGTTTAACGCTGCCCGTGCGCGGGGAGGCGCCGCAGCGAAATGCGGAGTTTGGCGGGGAGATCGCGGCGACGTTGGAGGAGCTGCCGCGGGAGTTGAAGGAATGGACGGTGTCGGCGCGGCAGGACGGGAAGACGATCGTCGTGACAGTGAAGCCGGCGGGTGGGGCGGCGGCGGGCGCGCATCCGCCGGGAGAGCTGCATGTGTTCGCGGAGGACAATCTGGTGGCTTATGAATTGCCGCAGACGGTCGAGGGGGATCCGAAAAATGGATACACGATTCGCGCGCCGATTTCCCCGGATGGACCGCAGGATGCGACGCATTTGAAAGGTGTGATCACGGCGAGCAACGGGTGGCTGCCGGGCGGGAAGATGCGGGGGCTGTCGGTGAATGCGGCGTTGGGGGCGGAGGCGAAGACCGCGGCATCGGCGTCGGCGGGAACGAATGCGGGGAGTGGTGGTGCGAGTGGAAGTGCGGCGAGCGGTGCGACGGGTGGCGCAGGACTGGGTGGGACGCTGCTGCTGGCGTTTGTGGGCGGGTTGATCCTGAACCTGATGCCATGCGTGTTTCCGGTATTGGGAATCAAGATACTGGGATTCGTGAACCAGGCGGGGCACGAGCGCGGGAAGATCGTGGCGCACGGGCTCGTTTTCACGCTGGGCGTGTTGCTGTCGTTCTGGGCGCTGGCGGCGGTGCTGGCGATTTTGCGGGCGGGGGGTGCGGAGCTCGGGTGGGGGTTTCAACTGCAGTCGCCGGCGTTTGTGTATGCGCTGGCGGTGTTGTTGCTGGTGTTCGCGCTGAACATGAGCGGGGTGTTCGAATTCGGGCTGCGCGCGACGGCGATCGGCGGGGAGTTGCAGACCAAATCGGGTTACTCGGGGTCGTTTTTCACGGGCGTGCTGGCGACGGTGGTGGCGACGCCGTGCTCGGCGCCGTTTCTCGCGCCGGCGCTGGGGGCGGCGCTGGCGTTGTCGACGGTGGAGTCGTTCGCGATCTTCACGGCGATCGCCCTCGGGCTCTCGACGCCTTATCTGTTGCTGTCGGCTTTTCCGCAGGCGGTGAACGTGCTGCCGCGGCCGGGCGCGTGGATGGAAACGTTCAAGCAGTTCATGGCGTTTCCGCTGTATGCGACCGTTGGATACATGATCTGGGTGTTGGCGGGGCAGGTGAACGAGGAAGGGCTGCAGTATCTGCTGCTCGGGCTGGTGCTGGTGGCGATGGCCGTGTGGTTTTACGGGCGGTGGACGGCGCCGGGAGCGTCGAGCGGACGGCGAAATTTTGGAATCGCGGCGCTGGTGATCGTGGGGGCGGCGGGATTGTGGTTGGGGTGGCCGAAGGCGTCGGCGACGGTGCAGAGCTCGGGCGCGACGGTGGTGTCGGGCGGCGTGACGTGGGAGCCGTGGAGTCCGGAGGCGGTGGAGCGGCTGCGGGCGGAAGGGCGCGTGGTGTATGTGGATTTCACCGCGCGGTGGTGCTTCACGTGTCAGACGAACAAGAAGGTGGTGTTCGGCTCGGACGAAGTGCTGAAGGAATTTGCGGATCGGAAGGTCGCGACGCTGCGAGCGGATTGGACGAACAAGGATCCGCGGATCACGGCGGAGCTGGCGAAGTATCAGCGGTCGGCGGTGCCGTTTAATGTGGTGTGGAAACCGGGCGCGGCGGAGCCGGTGATTTTGCCGGAGTTGTTGACGCCGGGGATCGTTTTGGAGGCGGTGAGGGAGGGGTGATTGAGAAATTTCGGAACCGCCCGCTAAACACGCGAAACGACGCGAAAGCGATTTGGCGCTTCGTGACGTGTGGGGAATACGTGAGCGGCTGGAAGGTGAGGTTATTTGGTCCAGCCGAGGTGATGGCGGGCGGCGGGGGTGAGCATGTCGGGGGTCCAGGCGGGGTCCCAGACGAGGTTGATGTGGACGTCGCCGACGCCGGGGAGGGTGGAGAGCGCGGCGCGGGCGCCGTCGAAGATCATGTCGCCGGCGGGACAGGAAGGCGTGGTGAGGGTCATGGCGACGGTGACGTTGGGGCCGTCGAGCTGGACGTCGTAGACGAGGCCCATGTCGACGATGTTGAGGCCGAATTCGGGGTCGAGGATCGTGGCGAGCGTGGACCAGATGGTCTCGGTGGTGAGAGGCGTGGTCGTGTTCATGAGGCGGCGGTTTGCGGACGGGAAAAAGAAGGGGTGAGCGGCTGCGGGGCGTCGGGGCGCCAGAGATGGCGGGCGGCGGAGGACAGGCTGAGCGCGAGCGAGAGTTGTCCGCCGGCGAGGAGGAGTGCGCCGCAGGTGAGCGTGAGCGGATGAGCGGTGAGCGCACCGGTGGCGAGAGCGACGGTGGCGGCGACGTGAGCGAGGAGCCAGGTGCGTTCGCAAGCCGGGCGGCCGAGGGAGGCGGCGACGGGTGTGCGTTGGCGACCGACGCGCGGGCCGTAGACGCGCATCCAGACGAGGAAAGGAATGATTTTGCAGAGCATGCCTTGGACAACGGCGAGCACGCCACCGAGGATGGCGACGACGGCGTAGGCGAGGGCGGCGCGAAGGTGGTTGTCGGAGGTGAGGGCGAGCGCGGTGCCGCCATGTGCGGAGAACGCGAGGAAAGCGAGGCCGGCGAAGAAGCCGCGCAGGCCGGGCTCGAGGAGTTTCTTTTTGCGCGTGATGAGAATCCGGCGGAGCTCGAAGGCGGAGAGGAGGAAGGAACCGAGGAGCAGGCCGGCGCCGACGAGGATGGCGGGGGTGGCGTCGAGGGTGAGGGCAAAGATGAGGACGAGGAGGCCGGATTGGGAGGCAGCGAGAGCGACGGCGACGCGGCGGAGGTCGGGCGGGCCGGCGAGGGTGAACATCGGGACGAGGCGGAACATCGCGCCCTGCGTGAGGGTGACGAAGAAGCCGACGACGCCGGCATGAGCGTGCGCGCGGAGGAGCGCGAGGACGTCGAGGTTCCACCAAGCGAAGTGGAGATTGAGCGCGAGGAGGAGTCCGGCGGTGACGGTGAGGACGAGCCACGCGGCGGCGGCGGCGAAAGCGAGGAGGATGGGATCGATGCGCGGCGCGGTGCGGAGCGTGCGGACGATGTTGGCGGAGAAGAGCACGACACCGAGCGAGACGAGGGTGCCGCCGAAGGCGACGAAGAGCATGTCGCCGCGGAGGAAACCGGCGATCATGGAGCCGGTGCCGAGAAGGTGGAACGCGAGATGAGTCCAGGCCTGAGTGCGGCCGGTGAAGGCGGTGTTCGCGAGGACGGGAAGGAGTTGGTAGACGGCGCCGAAGCAGATCGTGAGGAGCGCGCCGAGGAGCCACGCGTGTGCGAGCGCGACGACGTGCATGTGCAGGTGAGGCAACGCGAGCGTGGAAGGGAAAAGGACGAGCGCCGCGGAAGAGGCGAAGGCGGCGAGGAGGCCGGTGAAGATGAAAGCGAGGGGGATGGTGGCGCCGGCGGCGAGGGGAGAGGTGTGAGGGGACGGTGAGAGCATTTTCGACTGACGAGAAAATAGGGCGGGTGTCGGCCCGCCCTAGAAGGTTCAGCGAGTGAAGGTGTTGAGCCAGGAGCCGTCGGGTTGCTCGTGGGAGGCATGGCGGATGCCGCGGGTGTCGAGCTCGGCGAGCAGGTGGACGGGCTTGCGATCGGTGAGCGCGCGGAGTTGTCCGCCGGCCGGTGTATTTTCGAGCGCGGAAAGGATGTGGAGCATCGGTTCCGGCGGTTCGAGGCCGCGGACGTCGAGCAGCGCGCCGGCGTTTTTGCGGGCGGAGCCGCAGCCGCCGGTGGGCGGACGGAGTTCGACGGGCGCGGTGGCGGCGGTGCGGGTGATCTTCACCTGAAATTCGTCGGGGCCCTCGACGAGGTATTCCCAGGTGAAGGCGTCGGGGAATTGGGCGGCGAATTGGTAGTAGAGCGGGACGGGATCGTGGTCGTTGACCAGGATGAAGTGCTCGCCGACGGCGAGTTCGCTCCAGCGTTTGAAGATGAGCGCGTGCTTCTCGCGGCAGGAAATGACGCGGACATCGAAGAACGCGGGATCGTTGGCGGGGGTCGTGGTGTTGGTGGTTGTATCCATAATATAAATTCGCGGGTAAAAGGGTTTTATTCGGCGCAGAGGATGAGGAGCATCGTGAACGGCTCGGGGGCGCGGACGGCGTGAAGGTGATCTGGCGGGAGGTGGAGGAGCGTGCCGGCTTCGAGGCGCTGCCAGGTGTCGTTGTAGAAGAAATCGCAGGCGCCGGAGAGAATCTGGACGAGGGCGCGGCGGCGGTTGGTGTGAGGCGTGAGCTCCTGGCCGGCGGCGAAGGAGAAGAGGGTGACGCGGGCGTTGTCCTCGCGGAGGAGCGAACGGCTGACGGTGCTTTCGGGCGCGGCCGGTTCGATCGCGAGAGGGAAAGTCGTGGCGGGCGCGGAGGGGCGCGCGGGAAGGGAGATGTTGGGCATGAAGAGACCATAGCGCGCGGAGGCGGGGCGGGCCTTGATGTGGGTCAAGGGATGAGCGGATTGGGCGCGGCGGGAGATTTGGTTGATCTGCGTCAAGGCGGTCGGCGGGCGGGGCGGGCATAGTGGAATTATGAATACGATGGCTGGTGCGATGACGCGGCGGGTGGGATGGCGGGATGTGGCGATGCCAAAGGAGCACGGGAGCTGGTCGCTGGCGCTCGAGCCGGTGGCGTTGGGGTTGCTCGTGGCGCCGTCGGTCGCGGGCGCGTGGGGCGCGGCGATCGCGGTGGCGGGATTTTTCGCGCGGCGCCCGTTGAAGATCGTGTGGCGCGAGCGGACGGGAGCGCGGGTGGCGGCGGCGTGGCGGGTGCTGGCGGGGTGCGGAGTGGTGGGACTGGGAGCGTTGTGGGCGGCGGTGGGAAGCGGTGGAGGGGCGTGGGCGATGTGGCTCGTGCCGTTTGCGGCATTGGGGGCGGTGTTTCTTTCGTTCGATTTGAAGAATGGCGGGCGGGAGGAAGCGGCGGAGATCGTGGGGGCGGCGGCGTTTTCGATGGTGGCGGCAGCCATTGCGGCGGCGGGCGGGATGAGTGGAGCGGGGGCGCTGGCGGTGTTGGTGGCGATGGCGGGGAGAGCAGTGCCGGCGGTGATGTTCGTGCGGGCGTGCGTGCGGGGTGGGAAGACGGGCGAGTATCGCGCGGTGCCGCCGCTGGTGGCGGGCGTGGTGGCGGTGTTGGCCGCGGGAGGATTGGCGATGACGGGAGAGTTGTCGGAGGCGGTGCCGCTGATGTTCGCGGTGTTCGTCGCGCGGGCGGCGGTGCGGTTGTTGCGGCCGAGTCCGATTCGGGCGCGGACGTTGGGATTTCAGGAGCTCGCGATCGGGCTGGGTTATCTGGCGATCGTGGCGGCGACGTGGCCGCGGGGAATCGCGTGAAACCTTGATCCGGCTCAAAGCGGCGCGACGGCGAAGGAGTTAAACTCGAATCAATCCAAGGAAACTTTCATGAAACCGAACCTCATCCAGAAATTCGTTTCGCTCGCGGCGGTCGCGGCGATGGTGGTCGGCGCGGGCGGTGTGCGTGCGTCGGAAGAAATCATGGAGGCGTCGGGCAATCCCGTGCTCACGCCGGAGCTGCCGATCGAGCAGGCGATCCTGACGCGGGCGCCGTTCGTGCCGCCGGCGATCGAGCGGAAGCACACGGCGCGCGTCGTGGTGCGGCTCGAGGTGGTCGAGGAAGTGCAGCGGCTGGCGGATGGGGTGGAGTATACGTTTTGGACCTTTGGCGGCGGCGTGCCGGGATCGTTCATCCGCGTGCGGGAAGGCGACGTGGTGGAGTTTCACCTGGACAATCACCCGACCTCAAAGATGCCGCACAACATCGACCTGCATGCGGTGACGGGGCCGGGCGGCGGGGCGACGTCGTCGTTCACGGCGCCGGGACACTCGTCGCAGTTCACGTTCACGGCGCTGAATCCGGGGCTGTATGTTTATCACTGCGCGACGGCGCCGGTGCCGATGCACGTGGCGAACGGGATGTATGGATTGATCCTCGTCGAACCGAAGGACGGCCTCCCGAAGGTGGATCGCGAGTATTACGTGATGCAGGGGGAATTTTATACCACCGGTCGGAACGGGGAGGAAGGACTGCAGATGTTTGACCCGGAGAAAGCGGTCGACGAACGGCCGCCGTATGTGGTGTTCAACGGGGCGGTGGGATCGCTTGTAGGGGACAACGCACTACAGGCGAAAGTGGGTGAGACGGTGCGGCTGTATTTCGGGGTGGGCGGACCGAATCTGACGTCGTCGTTCCACGTGATCGGCGAGATCTTCGACCGGGTCTATCCGGAAGGCGGAACGAAGCTCGTGCAGGAGAATGTGCAGACCACGCTGGTGCCGGCGGGCGGGTCGGCGCTGGTGGAGTTCAAGGTCGAAGTTCCGGGCACGTATATCCTGGTGGATCACTCGTTGTCGCGGGCGTTCAACAAAGGCGCGATCGGGATGCTGAAGGTGACCGGGCCGGAGACGCGCGTGGTGTATTCGGGCAAGGAGATCGACGAGGTCTATATCGGTCAGGCGTCGGATGCGGGCTCGGCGGCGAGCAAGCGCGAGGCGCAGTTGATCGCGGCGAAGAAGGAGGCGATCGAGGCCAATCCGGAGATCGCGGAGATCTCGAAAGAGATCCGGATGGAGCGCGGGAAGAAGGTGTATCTGACGGCGTGCTTCGCATGTCACCAGGCGGACGGGAAGGGGTTGCCGGCGATTTTCCCACCGCTCGCGGATTCGGATTATCTGAAGGCCGACAAGGAGCGCGCGGTGCGCGCGGTGGTGAAGGGGTTGTCGGGTCCGATCACGGTGAATGGAAAGCCGTATAACAACATGATGCCGCCGCAGGATTTCTCCGACGAGCAGATCGCAGACGTGATGACGTATGTGATGAATGCGTGGGGAAATGAATTCGGCACCGTCACGACGGCGGAAGTGAAGAAGGTGCGGAGGGGAGAGTGAGGGCTGAAACCCTGAGCTGAGAGCTGAGAGCCCAGAGCCTAGAGCAGGAGTGTAACGATATGAAAACGGGGGAATGCAGATGGAGCCGGGGGCGGCGCACTCGGAGAGTGCGCCCTACCCTCCTTCGCCGAGGCTTCGGCGGGCAGGCCCGCGTGGTTGCGTTGTGTGCGGCGTTGTTCTGCGTGGTTGCGTTGTGTGCGGCGGAGATGGTGCGGGTGCCGGCGGGGGAGTATCGGCCGCTGTTGAAGGAGGCGGGGGAGCCGGGGAGCGTGGCGGTGGCGGCGTTCGAGATCGACGAGCGGCCGGTGACGAACGGGGAGTTTCTGGAGTTTGTGCGGGAGAATCCGAAATGGCGGCGATCGCGCGTGAGTAGTTTATTCGCGGATACAGGATATCTGGCGCACTGGGCGGATGATTTGGACCTGGGCGAGCGGGCGCCGGCGGAGGCGCCGGTGGTGCGGGTGTCGTGGTTTGCGGCGCGGGCGTATGCGGCGTGGAAAGGAAAGCGGCTGCCGACGACGGCGGAATGGGAGCGGGTGGCGGCGGTGGGGTTCACGACGGAGAACGGCGCGACGGAGCGGGAGTATCGGGCGTTTGTGCTCGGGTGGTTTTCGAAACCGACGCCGGAGCCGCTGCCGGCGGCGGGCGTGGCGCGGGCGAATCTGCTCGGCGTGCGCGACATGGCGGGGCTGGTGTGGGAGTGGGTGAGCGACTTCAACACGGCGCTGGTGAGCGGGGAGTCGCGGGGCAACACGGATCAGGATCGGAATTTGTTTTGCGGGGCGGGGGCGGTGAGCGCGCGGGATCTGGAGAATTATCCGGCGTTCATGCGCGCCGGGTTCAGGAGTTCGCTGCGGGCGAACTATGTGGTGCCGAATCTGGGGTTTCGGTGTGCGAGGTGAATTTACGCTTATGAAAACAAACTATATCCGGGCGGTGGCGCTCGCGGCGATGATGGTGGTCGGCGGCGCGGAGATGCGCGCGGGCGCGTGTTGCGCGGTGGCGCCGAAGGCGGAGGTCGCGCTGTCGGAGCGATCGATTTATCAGGTGGAGGCGGAGTTCACGAACGATGCGGGCGAGCGGGTGACGCTGGCGGCGTTGCGCGGGCGGCCGGTGGTGCTCGCGATGTTCTTCGCGAATTGCACGTATGCGTGTCCGCTGCTGGTGAGCGACATGGCGCGGTTGCGGGCGGCGTTGCCGGAAGGGTTGCGGGAGGACGTGCAGTTGGTGTTGGTGAGTTTCGATGCGGAGCGGGACACGCCGGAGGCGCTGAAGGCGTATCGGGAGCGCGTGGGGCTGGATGCGCAGTGGACGCTGTTGCACGGGGACGCGGAAAGCGTGCAGGAACTGGCGATGGTGCTCGGCGTGAAATACAAGCGCGAGGCGAGCGGCGAGTATGCGCACTCGAATCTGCTGACGGTGCTCGATCGCGAAGGCGAGGTGGTGAAACGCGTGGAAGGGCTGCAGCAGCCGGTTGCGGCGGCGGCGCGGGCGCTTACGATCGCGGCGAAATGAAAACGACTAAAGCGGACGGCGGGAGGAAGTTTCGGACGATCGACGTGCGGCCGATGTTCGCGCGGGACGAGTCGCCGTTTCAGGCGATCATGGCGGCGGTGGCGGGATTGAAGGAAGGTGAGGGGCTGTGCGTGGTGGCGCCGTTTTTGCCGTCGCCGCTGATCGAACGGATGCAGGCGGGAGGATTCGAGGCGCGGCCGGAGCGGAGGGCGGATGGAGCTTGGGAGACGTTTTTTTGGAAGGGGTGAGGGAGGAGTCGAGGGATGAGAGTTGAGAGAGGGAAGCGAGCGGATGGCGCGTTGGGCTTTGACGGAGGGAGGCGCGGGCGATTGGGTGCGGGGCGTGGCGAGTGAAATGAGCGAACTGCGGACGGCGGCGATCGCGGCGACGTTGCGGTCGTGTCAGTTGTTTTCCGGGGTGTCGCGGGATGATCTGCAGGCGATCGCGGGATTCGCGGTGCTGCGGAGCGTGCCGAAAGGCGGGTATCTGTTTCGCGAAGGCGATGCGGCGGAAGGGTTTTATGTGGCGCAGAAAGGCGCGATCAATGTGCACCGGGTGAGTCCGACGGGGAAGGAGCAGACGATTTATGTGTTTCGGCCGGGCGAGTCGTTTGCGGAGGCGGCGATCGCGACGAAGCAGGGGTATCCGGCGAATGCGCGGGCGGTGGAGGCGTCGACCGTGGTGCTGGTGCCGAAGGCGCCGTTTCTGGATTTGCTCGGGCGGAGGCCGGATCTCGCGCTGCGGATGCTGGGCTCGATGAGCCAGCATTTGCGGGTGCTGGTGGGGCTGATCGAGGACATGACGTTGAAGGATGTGGAGACGCGTTTTCTGAACTGGGTGTTGAAACGCGTGCCGGCGGGCGTGAACGGTGCGGCGACGGTGGAGCTGGGAACGACGAAACGCGTGCTGGCGGCCGAGTTGGGAACGAGCAGCGAGACGTTGTCGCGGACCTTTGCGAAGTTGCGGGACGATGGGCTGATGGACGTGGGGGCGAAGGAGTTGGAGATGGCGGACGTGGAGGCGGTGCGGGGGAGGTTTAGGAAGTTGTTGGGGGAGAGGTGACCGGGCGGAGGTTACGGGTTCAGGGTTCCGGGTTCCGAGTTGACTGGCTTGCGGGAGGGTAAATTTCGGGTGGGTGGGTTGACCGGGGAGGGAGGGGGCGTCAGGGTGGGCGCGTGCTTTCGGATGCGTTCGCCAGCTTGCAGAAATTGATGCTGCCGGATCGCTGGCAGGCGGAGGCGCTGGCGGGTTTGCGGGCGGGGAAGGATGTGATCGTCGATGCGCCGACGGGGGCGGGGAAGACGTATGTGTTTGAGCGGTGGGCGGAGCAGGGGAATTTTGCGAAGCGAGCGCTGTTCACGGTGCCGACGCGAGCGCTCGCGAACGACAAGTTCGCCGAGTGGCGGGCGCGCGGGTGGCGCGTGGGGATCATGACCGGGGATTTGTGCATCGAGCCGGAGGCGCCGGTGGTGGTGGCGACGCTGGAGGCGGTGCAAGGGCAGGTGACGGATTCGGGGCGGGGTGGGGCGAAGGTGCGGAGCGAGGTGAAGGGGTTTTCGCTGCTGGTGGTGGACGAGTATCAGTGGATTGGAGACGCGCAGCGGGGGAATCACTACGAAGGCGTGTTGTTGTCGGCGCCGCGGGAGTTGCAGTTGTTGTTGCTGTCGGGGTCGGTCGCGAATCCGGGCGACGTGGCGGCGTGGTTGACGCGGCTCGGACGCGAGGTGGCGGTGGTGCAGCATCGGGAGCGGCCGGTGCAGTTGGAGGAGGTGGATGTCGACGATCTCACGCACGGACTGCCGCGGGTGATCGAGGGGTTTTGGTCGAAGCGGGTGGCGGGGGCGTTGCGGGAAGGATTGGGGCCGGTGCTGGTGTTTGCGCCGCACCGGCGGGATGCGGAGCGACTGGCGCGGCAGTTTGCGCGCGAGCTGCCGCTGGCGGATCCGTTGACGCTGACGCCGGAGCAGGAGCAGTTGTGCGGGCCGCAAGTGGCGAAGCTGTTGAAATCGCGGGTGGCGTATCATCACAGCGGGCTGAGCTATGGGCAGCGGGCGGGGGTGATCGAACCGCTGGCGAAGGCGGGGCAGTTGCGCGCAGTGGTGGCAACGCTCGGGCTGAGTGCGGGGATCAATTTCTCGCTGCGGTCGGTGATGGTGACGGCGGGAAGTTATCGCCACGGCGAGATCGAGCGGGAGATCGCGCCGCACGAACTTTTGCAGATGATTGGACGCGCGGGACGGCGGGGCCTGGATGAAATGGGTTATGTGTTGGTGAGCCGGGAGACGCCGCGGATGCGGCGGGCGGAGCCGTTGCGGTTGAAGCGGGCGCCGGCGCTGCCGTGGGCGTTTTTTCTGCGGCAGTTGCGCGGCGGACGGCCGGCGGCGGAGCTGGCGACGACGGAGGCGGGGCGTTTCTTCAGCGAGGCGCGGATTCCGCTGGGGATCGAGACGCGAGAGGAGGAGGCAAACGTGCCGTGTGGTGAGAAAACGGATACGGGACGGGCGCGATTGGTGCGGCGGGAGCGGAATCCGTTTTTTGGATGCGCGGAGTGTGCGCGGCGCGAGGCGTGCCTGGCGTTGAATCCGCAACCGACCTTGTTGTGGCAGTGGCAGCGGACGGGCGTGCTGGATCGCGGGCTGAAGCTGACGGTGCGAGGGGAGATCGTGTCGTTCTTTCTCGGACCGGAAGGGCTGGCGTTGAGTGCGGCGTTGGAGAACCGGCGTTATCCGGTGGAGGACATTCTATTCGATGCGGCGAATCTGTTTGGCGGGGAGCGGTTTTGTGGGACGAATCCGCGTCGGTTGGGAAGATTGGCGGCGGAGTGTGCGCGGGCGTATCGGCGGCTGACGATCGAGGGGTGGCTGCACGAAGGCTTGCCGGTGAATTATGGGTCGGGCGCAAGCGAGGCGGTGCGGGCGCTAGTCGCGGACGGGGCGCGGCGGCGGGAGGTGTTGGACGAAATCGAGACGGCGGGGCGCGGGGATTTGGACCGGTTGCTGACGGAGTGGCGGAGCTTGTTGCGTCAGGCGGCAGCGGCTGGGCCGTTGGAAGGCGATGGCGCGCCGATGACGGGGCGGGATCAGTTTATCGCGGAGCGGTGGGACGAGTTTCGTCGGCTGGCGCGTGATTGGCTGGCGGATACGCGGGTGGATGCGTTGCCGGAGTTGCCGCCGCTGTCGGCGGATCAGCGGCGGGCGGTGAATCACAGCGCGTTGCGGGCGCGGCCGCCGGCGCCGCCGGGGCGAATGAACATGATGCCGCGGGCGACGGCGGCGAGGTGAGGGGAACCACAATGGAGCGGATGGCCGCCAAGAGGCGCAGCCGGCGCAAAGAACGGATAAGTGGGCGGAATTGGCGTTGAGGGGGCGCGGAGGCGGGGCGAGGGTGGGGTGAGTTATGTCAGCGAGTCACAGGCGTGCGGTGGGGTTGCTGGTGGCGGCGGCGTTTTGCTGGAGCACGGCGGGGGTGTTGATCAAGGCGGTGGCGTGGTCGCCGCTGGCGGTGGCGGGGGCGCGGGGAGGAATCGCGGCGGTGTTTCTCCTGCTGGTGAGCCGCGGGTTGCGATTTCATTTTTCGCGCGAGCAGGTGATCGGCGCGCTGTGTTATGCGGCGTGCACGGTGACGTTTTGCACGGCGACGAAGCTCACGACGGCGGCGAACGCGATTCTGCTGCAGTATACGGCGCCGGTGTGGATCGCGTTGTTTGCGGCGTGGATTTTGGGCGAGCGGACGACGCGGGGAGATTGGGTGACGATTGTGGTCGTGCTCGTCGGGATGGGTTTGTTTTTCGCGGAGGATCTCGATGTGACGGCGCTGGCGGGGAACGCGGTGGGAGCGCTGGCGGGGGTGTTTTTTGCGGCGATGACGATCGCGTTGCGGAAGCAGAAGGATACGTCGGCGCTCGAGTCGATCATCCTGGGCAACGCGATCGCGTTCGGGGTGGGACTGCCGTGGATCGTGCGATCGCCGATGTTGCCGGCGGAAGGTTGGGCGGCGCTCGTGGCGCTGGGCGTGGTGCAGCTCGGGGTGGCTTACTGGTTGTATGCGCGGGCGATCAAAGTCGTGACGGCGCTCGAGGCGGTGCTGATTCCGGTGATGGAGCCGATTCTGAATCCGGTGTGGGTTTTGATCGCGATGGACGAGCGGCCGTCGGGCTGGGCGCTATTGGGCGGGGCGATCGTGTTGGGAGCGGCGACGGTGCGCGCGGTGGTGGCGGTGAGCGGGCGGCGGGTGTTGCAGCCAAAGGGAGCGTGACAGGTGACGAGGGAAGGGAGTGCGGGCTGAAGCGCCGCACTATTTGGGGGGAGGGCGGAGTTGGAGGAGGAGGTTGGCGGCGGTGATGAGCGCGCCGCCGAGGAGGAGGTGGGAGGTGGCGACTTCGTTGGGGTAGTTGAAGCCGCCGAGAGTGGCGAACCACGCGGGCAGGAAGAGCGCGAGGAGCGAGGCGAAGATGGGTTCGACGCAGTAGATGAGACCGG
>ENA-UOVV01001384-UOVV01001384.1-compost-metagenome-genome-assembly--contig:-NODE-1384-length-18266-cov-22.513426_pt1 | contig 18266 bp, 24 predicted proteins | sample MGYA00238155_ERZ761577 | MGnify/ENA primary metagenome ERZ761577 (study PRJEB28898, sample SAMN06268775) | compost metagenome | isolation source: Emeryville, CA | place: USA:Emeryville, CA | collected...
CCGAAAGGGGCAGGACCATCCATCAACCCGAGGCCGCAAGGCTGGCGGGCGCTTTGGCGCGCCCAGAGGAGGTCAGAGGTCGTCCGTCAGATGCAGCCGGTCGAGCAGGGGACGATCCTCGGGCTCCACCATGCCGACGAAAAATTTCAGCACCGTGCGCTTACCCTCGGGGGGCAGGGCGGCGATGGCCGCGTCGATGCGGCTGGTCTGGGTCGCCGACAGCACGTTGAACAGCTCGCGGCCCTTGGCCGTGGCGTAGAGCAGGCGCTGGCGGCGGTCGGTCTCACCAGTCTTCTGCTCGATATAGCCATTATCGACCAGCTGGCGCAGCACGCGTGCCAGACTCTGCTTGGTGATCTTCAGGATGCCGAGCAGGTCGGCCACCGGCATGCCGGGGCGCAGGTTGGCGAAAAACAGCACGCGGTGATGGGCGCGCCCGAATCCCTGCCGTTCGAGCAATGCGTCAGCATCCCCGACGAAGTCCCGGTAGGCGAAGAAGAACAGGCCCATGACATCGAGCGGCATGGCCGGCGTCGCACCCGGCGCCAAATTTATGTCAGCCTTGTTGACATTTATTTTGCCCGATGCCATCATCATCCCATCGAAATCGCACTCTTTGCCTTATCCCAAAGCCTTCCCGGTTTGCCAAGGGCAACCGGCTGGGGCAGGATCACAGGTAAACAACAAGGCGGCGCCCGGAAGGCCGCGATGGGAGATACGAAATGGCAATTCCGATGGACCAGCGCGATGGCTGGATCTGGTTCGATGGCGAACTCGTTCCTTGGAAGGACGCAAAGCTCCACGTGCTGACCCACGGGCTCCACTACGCGAGTTCGGTGTTCGAGGGTGAGCGCGCCTATGGCGGCGTCATCTTCAAGGGCCGCCAGCACACCGAGCGCCTGATCCAGTCGGGCAAGACGCTCGACTTCACCATTCCGTACTCCGCCGACGAGATCGACGCAGCCAAGGCGCTGGTGCTCGAAAAGAACGGTCTCACCGACGCCTATGTCCGCCCGGTCGCCTGGCGCGGTTCGGAGGAGCTGTCGGTTCCCGGCCGCAACAACAAGGTCCACCTCGCCATCGCCGCCTGGGTCTGGCCGAGCTATTTCTCGGTCGAGGAGAAGCTCAAGGGCATCCGCCTCGAGTGGAGCCAGTGGAAGCGCCCGAGCCCGGAGACCATTCCGTGCACCGCCAAGGCTGCCGGCCTTTACATGATCTGCACCCTGTCGAAGGATGCGGCAATGGCCAACGGCTATGCCGACGCGCTGATGCTCGACTATCGCGGCTATGTCGCCGAGGCGACCGGTGCCAACGTGTTCTTCGTCAAGGGCGACGAGATCCACACGCCGGACCCCGATTGCTTCCTCAACGGCATCACCCGGCAGACGCTGATCCAGCTCGCCCGCGAGAACGGCTTCAAGGTGGTCGAGCGCCACATCAAGCCCGAGGAACTGGCGAATTTTGACGAGTGCTTCCTCACCGGCACCGCCGCCGAAGTGACCCCGGTCAGCCAGGTCGGCGAGTTCTCGTTCAAGCCGGGCAAAGCCTGTTCGACGCTGATCAACGCCTATACCGAAGCCGTGACGCCGAAGAAGGTCGCGGCCGAGTAATCGAGCCGAACGTCCAGGTTGAAGAACCCCGCCCGACGTGGCGGGGTTCTGTTTAGGGGGAGGGGATGATGACACTACCGGCACTGAGGCAGCGACTGCGCAGCGGCGAACCGCTCGTTGCAACCTTCTCGATCATTCCCTCGATCGAGGTGGTCGAGCTCATCGCGCTTGCCGGGTTCGACGCCGTCATCATTGATCTCGAGCATGGTTCGCATGGCAGTGAGGCACTCGGACAGCTCATCCTCGCCGCCCGGGCCCGCGGCATCTATCCGCTGGTCCGCGTCCGTTCGAGCGAGCCCACCGAGATCGCCGCCGCCCTCGATGCCGGCGCGGCCGGCGTCATCGTTCCGCAGATCGGTTCGCTGGAAGAGGCTGAGCGCGCAGTGAAGGCCGCCCGCTTCGCGCCCGAGGGCAATCGCGGCGCCAACCCCTTCGTGCGCGCCGCCGATTACTCCGGCCGCCTCGAATGGTTCGCCGAGGCCAACCGCGACACCGCCATCCTGCTGATGGTCGAAGCGCAGGGCGGTCTCGCCGCGGCGCGCGAAATCGCGGCTCTGCCCAATCTCGACGGCATCTTCATCGGCCCCATGGACCTCTCCCATGCCCTCGGCGTGCCCGGTGAGATGGGCCATCCGAAGGTGGCCGAGGCCATCCAGTCCGTCATTTCCGCCTGCAAGGCGGCCGGCATCACCGCCGGCATCTTCGCCGGCACGCCCGAAGCGGCAAAGCGCTGGCGCGGCGAAGGTGTCACCCTCGCCGGAGTGAGTGCCGACACCATTACCTTCCTGCGCGCCCTTCAGTCGCTCGTCGCTGCCGCAAGGGGGTAGGGCGGCCCGCCCGGAACTAAGCGCGTCCGTCCGGATACACGGCGGGCCCCTTGAGCTCGAGCTTGTTGCCCCAAGGATCGAGCACGTAGAACGAGTTGCCCATCCCCCGTGCCCCGCCATGGAAGGCTTCGCGCTCGATGGTCACGCCATGGGCGGCGAGATGGGCGCGCATTTTATCCCCGTCGAACGAACTCAGCGCGATACAGACGTGATCGACATTGCGTCCGCCCTGTACCGGCGGCACAGCGGAGGAAGCACCCGGGTGAGTCATATCCCACAGCACGATCAGCGCCGAACCGCACCACACCTGCTCCATCCCGATCGCTGGATAGGAATAGCCGGGCTGGCAGCCGAGGACGTCGGCATACCACTTCACGGCCTTCTCGAGGTCATCGACTAGAAAGACGACATGGTCGATACCGACCAGCGAGAAGGGCGGTCTGGTCATGCCGTCTTCCAACGGTCGCGGGCGTGGTCGTCCTCTTCCTTCGCTTCCACCCAGCGCTCGCCCTCGGGCGTCGCTTCCTTCTTCCAGAAGGGGGCGTCGGTCTTGAGGAAGTCCATGAGGAACTCCGCGCCTTCGAAGGCGGAGCGGCGGTGAGGCGCCAGCGTCATCACCTGCACGATCGGCTCGCCCGGCTGCAGCGGGCCATAGCGGTGGATCACCGAAGCCTTGATGAGCCCGAAGCGGCTCACCGCCTCGGCAATGGCGTTGGCGATCTGCGCCTCGGCGAGCTCTTCGTAGACTTCGAGCGTCAGCGTCGAAACCGGGTCGCCGGGTTGCGAGCGGACGAGGCCGGTAAAGGTCACGGCCGCGCCCGCCCCGGCATTGGCCGCAAGGAACGCGTTGGTCTCGGCGCCCGGGTCGAAGGCCCCGGTCTGGATGCGGATCGACATGTCTCAGCCGCCGGTCATCGGTGGAAAGAGCGCCACGACCCTGGCGTTGGCGATACTGGCCGTATGCGGCACCACCTGCGCATCCACCGCGGCCTTGATGAGGCTCGGCTTTTGCATTGCCAGATCAGCCGCTTCGTCGCGGCTCCTCAGCCATTGAATCAGGTCGGCTACGGTTGCCACCTCGGGCGGCGGCGACACGTCCTCCTCGCCACGATTCAGCCGCTCGCGCAGCCAGGCGAAGTACTTGATCTTCATATTTCGGGTCCCGAGAGATGCGGCCAAGTCGAGCGCAGGTATTCCCAGCCGGTCCACACCGTCAGCGCGCCGGCGATCCACAGCACGACATGGCTGATGAAGCCGAGCCCGAGCAGCATCGGGGCGGCGATGATCAGCCCCAGCGCCACCAGCTGCACCGTGGTCTTCCACTTGGCCAGCATTGTCACCGGCACGTCGATCGAGCGGCCGCCAAGATACTCGCGGAGGCCGGGAATGAAGATCTCGCGCAGCATGATGGCGATCGCGGGGATGAGGTCCCAGCCGTTGAGGTCGCGGGTCCAGGCAAGCGTGATCAGCAGTGCGCCGACAAGCAGCTTGTCGGCAATGGGGTCGAGCATCTTGCCGAGCGCCGAGTTGAGCTTCATGCGCCGGGCGAGGAAACCGTCGAGCCAGTCGGTGATGGCGGCAGCAATGTACAGGAGCAGGGCGATCCAGCGCAGCCACTCCCAACCGGGGCCACCCCAGGCCACGAAGAGGCAGATCAGGGGGATCGCCAGGATACGCCCGATGGTCAGCTGGTTGGGAAGCGTCAGAAGCTGCGCGGGTATTTGCATGGCGTGGACAACACTCCATCGGCTCGTCGTGGTCAAGCTGAACCCGCCACTGGCCACAGAGGTTGCCTCCGTCGCCCTGTCGTCCCGGGGACGACAGGGCGGGGATCGGGGGTCAGGCGACCAGCTGGGCGGTGACGCGGCGGCGGGCTTCCACCGCTTCGGCAAGGCCTTCGAGGGCGGTAACGGTGGTGTCCCAGTCGATGCAGCCATCGGTGATCGACTGGCCGTAGACGAGCTCCTTGCCCTCCACCAGGTCCTGGCGGCCAGCGACAAGGTTCGACTCGGCCATGACGCCGATGATGCGGCGATCGCCGGCGCTCACCTGCGCGGCCACGTCGGCGAGCACGAGCGGCTGGTTCTCGGGCTTCTTCGACGAGTTGGCGTGGCTGGCGTCGATCATCACGATCGGCCGTTCGCCGGCCTTTTCGGCCTCCTTGCACGCCGCATCGACGCTGGCCGCATCGTAGTTGGTGGCCTTCGAGCCGCCGCGCAGGATGATGTGGCAGTCGTCATTCCCGGTCGTCGCGGCAATCGCGGAGCGGCCCGACTTGGTCACGGCGAGGAAATGGTGCGGGTTGCTGGCCGACTTCACGGCGTCCAGCGCGATGCGCACATTGCCGTCGGTGCCGTTCTTGAAGCCCACCGGGCAGCTGAGACCCGAGGCGAGTTCGCGGTGGACCTGGCTCTCGGTCGTCCGCGCGCCGATGGCTCCCCAGGCGACGAGGTCGGCGAAGTACTGCGGCGTGGTCATGTCCAAGAATTCGCAGCCGGCAGGCAAGCCCATATTGTTCACCTCGAGCAGCAGCGAGCGGGCGAGACGCAGGCCGTTGTCGATGTTGAAGCTGCTGTCGAGGTTGGGGTCGTTGATCAGGCCCTTCCAGCCCACCGTGGTGCGGGGCTTCTCGAAATAGACGCGCATCACGATCTCGAGCTGCCCTTCGAGGCGCTTGCGCAGATCGGCGAGGCGGCGGGCGTATTCGAGCGCGGCCTTGGGGTCGTGGATGGAGCAGGGGCCGACGACGACGGCGAGGCGGTCGTCATGCCCGTGGATGATATTGTGGAGCGCGTGGCGGGCGGTGATGACCGTCCTGGTCGCGGCATCGGTGCGGGGGAACTCGCGGATCACCTCTTCGGGCGTTCGCAGTTCGCGAAGTTCCTGGATGCGCAGGTCGTCGGTGGTCTTGAGCATGGTCGTCGGTCTCCTGATTGGAACCCGGCGACGAAAAAAGCCGCCAGGTGCTGGCGGCTCTTCGGGTAACTTCGTTTGTCGGTATTTCAGATCAAACGCATCCCTCCGGCTGCCAGCGGCTTCCGTTGCTAAAGTACCAATAGAAGTAGGCGGCGCGGAGGTTCATGGGCCGAGTCTGTATCTCAGCGCTCGGTGCTTGTCACTAGGCTTGATTGGCGTCCCTGGCGGCCGCTTCCTTGAGCGCGGCGAAGACGCGGCCGGTGGCCTCGATGTCGGCGGGGCTGACGCCGGCGAAGATCTGCTCGCGCAGATTCTGTATGTCCTCGTTCACTTCCGCCACCACTTCGCGGCCCCGCGGGGTGAGCGAAACCACGTTGGCGCGGCGGTCCGACGGGTCGGGTTCGCGGGTGACGAGGCCCGATGACTGCAGCTCGTCAATTAGTCGTACCAGCGACGCCCCTTCGATGCCGATCGCCTCGGCCAGCGTGTTCTGGCGGACGTTCTCGCCCAGCCGCTCGATCCAGATCAGCGGCGCGGAAGCAGCTTCCGAGACGCCGTGGCGGGCAGCGGCCTCGCGCGCCATCTTTCGCCACAGCCGTCCCACCAGCAGCAGATCGCGGGTCAGGTCGCGCAGGGGGTATGCGCTTTCGCTGGTTGGCATGTAGTCACTATCCTGGTTGCAGGTACCGGGTACGCGGGTTCCGATGCGTGACTGCGAACAACCACAAACGGATGAGGTTGAGCAACACTGCTCGCTCGATTGGCCACCGTCAGGAAGTTATCCGGTTGCCGGCGCGGGTAGGGTGCGTCCGTGCGGCGGAGCGGATCGTATGCGGCCGGATTCAGGCAAGAGTTCAACACTCAGCCGCCGAGGCTGAACGTGTACTGAACGGCAGTTAATCGGCTGTGCGTGCAGTGCATGCCTCGGGTGCGTAATATACTACTGCTCAAGTCGACTAAGCGGCACTACATCAGCGGCATCCAAAACGAAGGGGAAAACGAAATGAACACGCTCCGCCAGAAGATCGCCCAGTATGCCGCCTACCAGCGCACTGTTCGCGAGCTGAGCCAGCTCACCAACGTGCAGCTGCGCGACCTCGGCATCACGCGCGAAGACATCAAGACCGTCGCCCGCACCGCTGCGAACTAAGCAGCGCACTCGAAACGGGTTCGACAACAAGGCGCCCCAACGGGCGCCTTTGTTTTTGGTCTCGAGGGAGGCTCAGCTGCCGCCGTTGAAGTGGTCGTAGATCTGCTGGGCGAGTGCGTTCGAGACACCCGGCACCGAGGCGAGGTCGGCGAGAGCAGCGCGGCTCACGGCCTTGGCCGAACCGAAGCGCTGGAGCAGGGCGCGCTTGCGCGTTGGGCCGATGCCCTCGATCTCATCTAGCGGGTTGGTGACGGCGGCCTTCTGCCGCTTGGCGCGGTGGGTGCCGATAGCAAAGCGGTGGGCTTCGTCGCGCAGTCGCTGCACGTAATAGAGCACCGGGTCGCGATGCGGCAGCATGAAGGGTTCGCGGCCCTCCATGAAGAACTTCTCCCTACCAGCGTCACGCTCCTCGCCCTTGGCGATGCCGATGAAGGTGACCTCGCGCGGCAGGTTGAGCGCCGAGATCACTTCGCGCACGGCATTGAGCTGGCCGGCACCGCCGTCGATGAAGACCACGTCGGGCCAGTCGGGCATGACACCTTCCTCCGGCTCCTCCATCGGATCGCTTTCGTTGGCAAGGCGGGTGAAGCGGCGGGTCAGCACCTCGCGCATCATGCCGAAGTCGTCGCCGGGGGTGATGTCGGTCGAGCGGATGTTGAAGGTGCGGTAGTGCTTCTTGCTCAGCCCTTCCTGGCCGGCGACGATCATGGCGCCGATGGCATTGGTGCCCGAGATGTGTGAGTTGTCGTAGACCTCGATGCGGCGTGGCGGCGCGTCGAGCCCGAACAGATTGGCCACCCCTTCGAGCAGGCTCTTCTGCGTCGCGCCTTCGGCAAGCTGGCGACCCAGAGCATCTCGGGCATTGTTGAGGGCATGCTCGACCAGGTCGCGCTTCTCGCCGCGCTGTGGCACGAGGATATGGACCTTGCGACCGGCGCGTGCCGAGAGCGCCTCCGCCATCAGTGCCGGCTCGCTCAGCTCGTGCGAGAGCAGCACCTGGCTGGGTGGGGCGCGATCGTCGTAGAACTGGCTGATAAAGGCCTCGAGCACTTCGGCTTCGCTGAGCGAAGCGTCGGCGCGCGGGCGATAGGCGTGGTTGCCCCAGTTCTGGTAGGCGCGGAAGAAGAAGACCTGGATGCAGAACTGCCCCGCTTCCTCAGCGATAGCGAAGATATCGGCTTCCTCCACAGTCTTGGCGGTGACATCGCCCTGCGACTGTACCAGCGCCAGGGCCGACAAGCGGTCTCGCAGCACGGCGGCGCGCTCGAAATCGAGGGCTTCGGCCGCCTTGTTCATGTCCGCAACGAGATGGTCCTGCACCACCTTGGACTTGCCGGAGAGGAACTGGCGGGCCTCGTCGACCAGTTCGTTGTAGTCGTCGAGGCTGATCTCGCCGGTGCAGGGGGCCGAGCAGCGCTTGATCTGGTGCAACATGCAGGGCCGGGTGCGGCCCTTGTAGAAGCTGTCCGAACAGGTGCGGAGCAGGAAGGCGCGCTGCAGCGCCGTGATGGTGCGCTTCACCGCCAGGGCCGAGGCGAAGGGGCCGAAATAGTGGCCCTTGCGGTTGCGGTTGCCACGGTGCTTCCTCAGCTCCGCCGCCTCATGCTCGGTAGCGATGAGGATGTAGGGGAAGCTCTTGTCGTCGCGCAGCAGCACGTTGAAGCGCGGCTTCAGGCGCTTGATCAGGTTCGCTTCGAGCAGAAGCGCCTCGGCTTCCGTCTCGGTTCGGACGAACTCCATATTGCGCGTCGCCTCGATCATCCGGCGGATGCGGATGTCGAGCCCTTCGGGGCGGGTGTAGTTGGTGACGCGCGCCTTGAGGTTGCGCGCCTTACCGACATAGACGACCTCGCCCGCCTCGTCGAACATGCGGTAGACGCCCGGCGAGGTCGGCAGTGTCTTGACGAAGTTGCGGATGACTTCGGCGCCCGAAATCCGTGGCGGCGGCGCGCTAGGAATGTCAGTCATCGGCGCCTCGGAGTAGGGGCGCGCCGCGCCGGCCATTCTAGATGCTCGCCGCCATCGAGCGCCAGCATCTGCCCAGTCATGGTGGGCAGGCCGAGAATGGAGATGACGCCTTCGGCGATACCCTCGGCATCGGCGGCCGCGCCGAGCGGCAGCTCGGCATTGCGGGCGGCGTGCGCCTCGGGCGTCACGTCGGGTGGCGGCACGGCCGGTCCCGGGGCGATGGCGTTGACGCGAATGTCGGGCGCGAGCGACTGGGCCAGGGTGCGCGTCATCGTCCACAGCACCGATTTGCTCAGCGTGTAGCTGAAGAAGGCGGGCGTGAGGTCGAGTACCCGAGCGTCGATGAGGTTGACGATGTTGCCCTTCGCCCCCGGGGGCAGTTGCGCGGCGAAATCACGGGCGAGGAAGGCCGGAGCTTCGGCGTGGATGGTGAAGTGCTGGTCCCACAGCGCCTCATCGAGGTCGCGGGCGGAATCCCGCTCGAAGCTGGAGGCGTTGTTTACCAGCAGGGTCAGCGGACCGAAATGGGCGGCGGCGTCGGCAATGGTGCGGGCGCGCTGCGGCCGATCGGCAAGGTCGGACTGCACCGTGGCGGCCCGGCCTCCAGAAGCCCGGATTTCGGCGGCGAGCGCCTCGGCCTCGGTGAGCTTCGAGCGATGGTGGATGACCACGGCATAGCCCTCGGCCGCGAGGCGGCGCGCAATGGCGGCGCCGATGCGGGTAGCGGCGCCGGTGACGAGGGCGATATTGGTGGGGTGCGATGTCATGAGTCGAGTGCAAGATAGGCGGTCGGAGGCACCGGTTCAATTCTGACAGAACCGGCAGCACCCTCATCCGCTCCCATGAACAGCGTGATGCACAATAAATAGGCGACTCGCTTGAACTGGCGTAGGCTCTTCCTCGCCAGTGGGAAGCCCACTCGGGCTCCCCGCGTTGGATGAATAGGGGAAAGTCCAATGGAAGCAGTGGTTTCGATACTCGTGCAGTTGATCGGCGGCGGGGTTGGCGGCAACGGCCTCGCGGCGATCGTGAAGAAGCTGAGCCTCGGCCCGGCTGGGAACACCATTGCCGGCGCCATCGGCGGTTGGCTCGGAACCTGGCTTGCCGGCATGATCCCGGGGCTGGATGCCATTGTCAAAGGCGCGGCTGCTGCCGGTGGCGCCGCGGGCGGTCTGGACATCGGCGCGCTGGCGGGGCAGGGAGTAACAGGCCTCGTCAGCGGCGGCATCCTCACGGCCATCGTCGGGGCGATCAAGAACATGAGCGCGAAGAGCGCCTGACGAGACGACCATTTCTGCCCCGGACCCTTCCGGCCCGGGGCCATCCAGACGAGTTTTCCTTGACCGCACCCGCCACGGAGCGCCGCCGAGCCGATAATGTGGCGCTCGGCATCGGCCTCAGCCTTCTCGCCATCATCATCTTCGGCATCCAGGACGCCATCTCAAAGCTCCTGGTTCAGGACTATTCCCCGTTCCAGATCGCGATGATGCGCTTCTGGGCCTTCGCGGCCTTCTCGCTGTTCCTCGTGGCGCGGCAGGGACCGCTGACGCAGGCGTTCCGCTCGAAGCATCCGTGGCTGCAAGCGCTGCGGGCGCTGCTGCTGGTGGTGGACATCTGGTTCTTTGCTGCATCGCTGCAGACGGTGCCGCTGGCCGAACTGCAGGCGATCACACTCGTCTATCCGCTGATCACCACGCTGGTCGCCATCCCCATTCTCGGCGAGAAGGTGGGGGTGTTCCGCTTCGCCGCGGTATTCGTCGGATTTTGCGGCGCGCTGATCATCGTGCGGCCGGGCGGGCTGCCGCTCGATCTCGGCGTCGCTTACGCCGTGGCCTCGGCCTCGTGCTACGCCGTCTACCTGGCGCTGACCCGCAAGGTATCGGCCGACGACACCACGGCGACCAGCATGGTCTATGTCGGGGTCGGCGGACTGGTGCTGACCACGGCGGTCGGCGTGTTCTTCTGGCAGCCGCTCGACATGCAGTCGGGGCTGCTCATTCTCATGGTGACGATCACTTCGGTAGCAGCGCACGGTCTGATGATGGTGGCGATGTCGCGGGCCCCGGCGAGCGCGCTCCAGCCCTTCAACTACATGTCGCTGCCCTGGGGCATCGTGCTCAGTTACACGGTGTTCGGCCACCTGATCGATCCGATAGCACTGGTGGGCGGAGCGGTGATCGTCGGGGCGGGCCTTGTGGTGATGGCACGTGAGCGGCATCTGGCGCGGCGCGGACGCAACACTGAGCCGGTCGAGGCCGAAGAGGGTACGCCGCACTGAGGCTCGCCTCGCCGCCTGGGACTTGAACCAGCCGGCAAGCATGGACATTTCATTGGCGGTGCAGGGACTTCCCCGGCCCGCCGAGAGGAGTTCGCGATGGTTATCCTGATCGAGATCGTGCTGGTGCTGGCGCTGGTTGCGCTGGGCGTGAACTTCCTGTTCCGCGGCCGGCGCGAGGCGAAGCGCGCGGCGCTGATCGAGCAGCGCGTCTCGGCCTACATGCAGACCATCCGGCGCGAGGGCGGTAATCCCGAGCTCGCAGCGATGACCGATACCGAGCTGCGCGACGTGCTGACCGCGAGCGCAAGGAACCTGCGCGCCCAGTCCGAGCGCAAGTGGTACCTGATACTCGGCGGCGCCATCCTCGCCTTCCTCGCGGCCATCGTGGTGGCGACGCAGGACGGTACGCGCGGCTTCGGCATCGCCATAGTCGTCAGTGCGCTGGTGCTGTACGGCCTCAACGAGTTCCTCGGGCGCCGCATGCGCGAGCCGTTGACGGCGCGCGGGATCGACGTGGAGCGGTTGCGGGTCGAATAGCGGCTAGAGCCGCCGCATCTTGCCGACCATGAAGATGATGGCGGCGGCAAGGATCAGCGCAAAGGGGGCGATGACCAGCAGGCCCAGCAGGTTGGAGTCGAGATGGATGCCCGCGCCGTTGTTGAGGCCCCGGAGTTCGTTGAGCCCGTAGCGCTCGAGCATGAACAGCCCCGCGCCGAGTGAGGCGAGGCTGGCGGCGAGCTTCATGTAGGGCTTGTTCATCGGGAGACCGGAGGCTGGTGGCGAGGCCTAGATAGGCATCGCCACTCCACCGGGCAAGCTCGCGTCAGTTGGAGATGCAGAAGCGCGCGTTCGGGCCGCCTACGCAGGCGCGGTTGCGGTAGTAGGGCCAGTAGTGGATGCGCGGACGCGGCTTGATGATGAAGAAGTCCGGACCGTCGTCGTAGTCGTAGTAGCGATCGTCGTAGTCGCGGCCAGAGGTCAGGTAATTGGCGTTGACCCAGCCATCCGGCCCGGGCTTCGAGATCGCGCACCAGGTGCCCTTACAGTATTCGACCTCGACGCGTTGGCCGGGGCGCAGCACGTCGACGACGGGATAACTCGTGCCGCCCCCGGCGCGAACATTCACCGTGGTTGAGGCGAAGGCGGTGGCGGCTGATGCCGCGGCGGTTCCGGCCAGGATCAGCGCGGTCGCAGCAGCAGCGATGAAGGAAAATCGGGGCAGGTGCATGAGCGGCTCCTCGCGAAGTACAACGTGACAACCCCCAAGCGCGCGGAAATTGCACCGGCCTGCCTGAACGGCAAATGAACGGCGGATGAACGGATGCACCCCCGGAGTGGATCAGTCCGGGGGTGCATCGGTGATGAGGGGATGGGCTCAGTAGCCGATCGAGAAGCAGAACGAGGCGTTCGAGCCGTTGGCGCAGAACGAACCGCCGCCGTAGCCCGGGCCGTAGCCGTAGGGGTAGTTGACGTGGTGCGGGGCCCAGTCGAGCTTGTTCTTCTTCACCCAGCCGATGTCGCCATTGGCCTTGATCTTGGCCCAGCTGGACGAGGTGGCGAGCACCTTCACCTTCTGACCTTCCCAGGCGAAACCGACCTTGTCGGACGAGGTGTTCTTGTGCTCGTAGAGGTAGGAGTTGTGATCGACCCAAGCGTACTGGGCGGCCATCGAAGCGCCGGCGGTGGCGGCGAGGATGACAGTGGCGAGAGCGGCGGTCTTGACGGTACGGTTGAGCATTTTCCGGTTCCTTCCATTGGTGCGTGGCATCACTGCCTTGACGCCTGTTTTAGAAGGACCTTGCTGAACCCAGGCTGAAACGGCCGTTTATCTGCGGTTTTATTCCAATTCTCGGTGACCGGGGGCCGGCGCCACGATTTGCGGCGCCGGTGGGTTCGCTAGAGCCTGACGGCGCCGTGATCGCCAACGGGCGGCTTGGCGCCGGTGGCGGCGGCGGTGAGCATCACCGCATAGGCGACGAGCTTGTTGGGGCCCTCCCAAATCTCGGCATTGTCGGGGCGGACGGTAACGAGGCGGATATCCGGATCGTCGGCGCTGTCCCACCACGCCTTGGCGAAAGGCGTCCACAGCTCGCGGATCTTCTCGCGATCGTTGCTAACCGCGGCCTCGCCGGTGATGGTGACATAGTCCGAGCCACCCTGATCGACGAAGGCGATGGTGACGGTGGGGAAGCGCTCGATCTGCTCGGCGAGGGTGAGCGAGGGGGCGCCCGTCGCCGCGGCGAGGGTGGTGCCGCCGGTAACGCCGATGAGAAAATAGATGGCGTGCGCGTCGCGATCGACGGTGGCGGTGAGCGGGCGGATGCGCTGCTGCGTGCCGTCCCAAGTGGTGAACATGCCGATGCGGATCTTCTCGGCCAGCTGCCACGCCTTGTCGGCGAGCTCGCCCGGGCTCAGGCCTTCTTCTTCGTGCGCCATGGGTTTCTCCTTGAGTTGGGATGAAGGCGCAACGGTTGAAGGGGCGCGCGGGTTGCGGCGCGGGCTCAGTCGAGCCGGGCGCAATAGTCGTAGCTGTCGGCGCCGTCGGTGAAGAGGTAGCCGAGGATGATCACCGGGTTGCCGTCGGAGACGCGCAGGGTGGCGCGGCCATGGATGGTGGCGGTGTCGTCGGGCGCGAAGGGGCCGGAGAGGAAGGTGAGGGTGCCTTCGGCATCGAAGGCCAGCGTGCCGTCGGGGTTGTCGAGACCGCGCACGTTGTAGCGGGCTTCGTCGAGATCGAAGGTGTAGGTGAAGCTGTTGAAGTCGAGCCCGCTGCGGCAGGCATAGGTGCCGGGCACGAGCGCAGTGCTGGCGCTGTAGCTGTCGGATATGCCGAAGGGCACGGCGGCGGCGGGCGTCGCAAGGGCGAGGAGGGCGGCGAGGACGGTCGGAAAGCGCATGGGAACCCTCGTGAGCTGGGCGGAGCGTAGCGCGAGGCGCCGCCGGACGGAAAGAGGCGCGACGGGACAGGTTCGTAAACGTCCTCAGGGGGCGTTGCGCATGTGCTGCGGACGCGACTCGGGTTGCCTGACGGCTTTCGAGCAGGAGGCAGCGATGGCGCACTACTATGTGAACGACCGGGCACAGGCGAACGGAGACCATGAGGTGCATAAGGACGGCTGTGACCACATGCCGGCCCCGGCCAACCAGAGGTATCTCGGCGACTTCGGCAACTGCAGGGACGCCGTGGCAGCGGCCCGGCGGTACTACACGCAGAGCAATGGCTGCTACTACTGCGCGTACGCCTGCCACACGAGCTAGGACACATTTCACGGTGGGGCAGGGCCACCATCGCGGCGGGGGCATCCGGCGTGTCATCCCCGGGCTCGGGCCGGGGTCCAATCCGGAACCTGCGCGGGTGGTGAGTTGGGTGCCGGCTGTTCCGGCGGGATGACAGGTCCGTGGCTCTGGGATGATGGCGCGGTGGCATCGGGATGCGATGGGGCGTGTTTCGGTGGTGCGGCGTGGGCAGGGCGGGCTCCTGACGGGTTGTGGCGGACGGCGGGCGTGAGCTGGCGCCCGGCGGAGAGGACTCCGTCGGGGGAGGGGTAGTTCAGGCGGTGCCGGCGAGGCTTGGCCTCGTGCGGTAGTCCGCGAAAAAATGGCAAGGCGTTCGCCTCGCCGGCACGACCGGGATTTTGGGCCTATGACGTGCAAGGCGGGGTGCATCCCCTGCCGCATCGCGAGGACGGTGGGTGGCCGGCAACCGGGAATCCACCCGCATTGCCACCTCTCCCAGCCGCCAAAAGGGTGGCGGCCTCCGCCCCTGGGAAGCGCCCTTAGCTGCCTCCCCCGCGTTGCCAGCGGCTTGACCGGCGAACCGGCCCCTCCCGACACGCTTTCAGCCTGGACGGAAACGACTCCCCGCCCCCCAGCCATCCCCCCGCGAACCGTTCGTCTCGACTCCGCCCGAGTGCGAGGGGACGAGGAGAGGATAGGGGAGGGGGTTGGCGCGGGGATAAGTTTGTTGGGCGGAAGGTGAGAAGGCCAGCAGGACAAGCGGAAACAGGGCCTAGGTGCAACTGGACGGGCGGCGGTGAGGGAGTCTGGCGAGGTCGCCGAAGTTGGTGGAGGGGCAACGTCAGGCGCCGGTGGTAGTCGACCGTAGGGAGGAGTCCGGATGGGCGGCGGGACGACTCGGGCTTTGCTGCGGGCTTTCGGATGGAGGGCCTGATGACCGCAGGGAACTACTACGTGAATGACACGCCGCAGCCGTTAAGCGGCGACCATGAGGTGCATGTCGAGGGCTGCTACTGGCTCAGCCTGGCGCGGAGCACCACGCCGCTCGGGTATCACCTCAGTTGCACCACCGCCGTGGCGGCGGCCAGGCGCAAGTACCTGCGGAGCAATGGGTGTGCGACCTGTTCGGCGGAGTGCCACACGGGATAGTGTTGCTTACCGCGAGCCTCGGTACGAGGCGAGAGATGGCCCCCTTTTCGCTGGAATGACAGCCGGAGAACATGGCGGGCGGGGGCGCGACCGCTCCCCCGACCCATGACGTGCGTACTGGAGCCGTGACCCAGAACGGGCGCCCCACACAAGGCATTGCGAGCATCGCTCTCAAGGCCTTCCTGGCTCGGAGAGCTACACTGGAGCTTCCCGACCGGTTAACTCCGGACCGCCAGCGAAGGACACAAAGTTCACCCGGCAGGAGGCGGAAACGCTCGGGCAGAAGGGTCTTCGGTTCTTGCCACTCGAGCGTAGTTCTCATGGCCCGACGTGGTCCTAGGCTCTGGACGCCGGCGGGGTTGACATGCGACACGTATCGCGCATGAACCAAACCATCGGACGACATGTCTGAGGTGAGTTATCCTCTTCGAAGATAATTCGCGTCATGATATGGAATCGGCCACGGACCATGGGAGCGGAAATGTCGTTTGAGTGGCGTCCTCGACACAGCGAGCACGCAATCGAAGTAATGTCTTTGGGCATAGCTTTCCCAGAACCGCTTCCTGTTCGACTTTCGCAGCGGCTTCAGCAATCTGTCTTTTCCAGAATGACCGCCGACGGTGATTCTATAGATCGGAAAGTAATACGTGGCATTCAGGTTACGAACGGAGCCGCTAGCTTTGAGCAAGTTGGCGTTCAATTGAGCGTTCCTGCCGAAGGCCACTTCGCTGCAAGCACTAAGTTAAGCTCGCAAGTTGAGATCAATCCGCAGGCGATAATCTATCGAACGTGGGCATATGAAAAATGGGACGCAGAATTGGCGCGTATGCGTGCCTGGATGGCGGAGGCTATTGATCTTGCAGCCAGCGTCTCCTCTATTCAGTCGGCTCGACTTGAGTATCAGGATCGCTTCTCCTACGACGGTGACGTAGAGGATGCTCCAGTTGCTCAGTTGCTTCGGAGCGACTGCATGTGGTTAGCTCCGCATATCTTCTCCTTGAGGGAGGGGTGGCATTCGCACACGGGTCGCTTCATACCATCGACACATGGACAACGATCGGTTGTCCAGTTGCACGTCGACGTACAGGACTTACCTTTCCCGTCCCCGCCGGGTGTTCGGCAAACTCGATGGATTTATATGATGACTGCATTCGAAGATCGGTACGATTTTACCGAAATCGATCCTGACGGACTGAATGCAGATTTTCTATTTGAACGCTCGACGGCAATGCATCACAAGCTGGACGACATCATTAAGCAAGCTCTGACGGATGAGGCTTGTGCCGCCATTAACCTGACCTGACAGCAACGTCATGACCTATGTCAAGCTGAACTCACCGGTTGGAACGTTCGACTATCGTCGGGCAGCCCGCCGTTCATTCACCGACGCCGCGTTCCACTTGAGCCCAAAGTCCTTCGCGGATGAGCCGACCTTTACATTCATCAGCACGCCGGTTTCATCAAACCGTTCAGTTGGAACGGTATGCAAGTGGAGGCACGACGATCGGCAGTTTCTGGTAGGGATGGGAGGATCTTTAACCGATAAGCCACGATGGCACACTGCGGCGCCTGCCGATAATCTTTGGTGTGAGCGCACAACTTATCTGGCCAAGTTGTTTCCTGCTCTGGAGCCACTTGAGGTTCTTGACGTTCTTGTTTGGACCGGCTCTAGCGCCGAGAATCTAAGTGCCGGAGAGGCTGAAACTCAGGCCACTGCCCTCCTCGACGAAGACATCCTAAGCGATCTCAGGGGACTAACGGATGGGTGGTCGGGTAACGGGTCGTCGGCGCCGTCCGCGAACGTTCTTAATGACGTGGCGGATTTGCTTGACGCATTGAAGTTCAACGAAGCAGGTCTTGTGCCTGACGTTGCGGTGGACGAGGACGGTAGTGTTACCCTTACATTTGAACTTGCGGGCGACCGCGTGTTGGCATTCGAGGTCAGTGGCAAGGGGCGCGTTTTAGCAGCGTTTGTTCATTCTGAACCCGAGAAGAGCCAAGCTAAGCTGGTGAGGCCGATTTCTCGTCGCGAGATAACGAAGTTCCTAGAGTCGGTCGACGTGTCGGAGTTTGCTTGAAACTTGCGTTGCCCTACCCATTGCCTGCGTGAAACTGTCTCCCAGCACCCCGCTTCTCCCGGTGTGATCGCGGATGATGAGCGCCTTAGTAGAGCTGGTTACGGCCCAACCACGCATTACAAGAAGGGGAAGGTTACGGCCCAAATCGTGCGAAAAACTGATATTCTTAATGGAGGCACGCTCTCCCTATGGCGGACGCCTGCGGGGAACGAGGCGCTTCTGGATATAGCAGAGAATAAGCTCCGCGCGAATACGCCCGCAGGCCAATGGCTCTATGACCATTTCATTCCAACAGACCGCGACTTCCGAGCGATAGTTCTACCCGATGGAAAGCGGGGCTTTAGTGTTGTTGACGATTGCGAGACGGGCTCGGGTCCGGACCCTATGCATTGTGGACTAAAAGTATGCGATCACATAGGCCCCCTCACAGACGAGGACGAGCGATACATAATCCTCAAGACTGCGCTTTGGAAATTGTTCAAATCGAATCCGAGAGATACGCATACGCCGTCAACGCCATGACTTGAACTCACATTGTCGACGCTGACGCCCCTTCGATGCTGACCTTATAAAAGCGGGGTGACGTGACTGCTACTCCGCCCCCTCCCGTGCCTCCAACACATCCAGCTCCATCTCCCGCAGCCGCTTGATCTCGTCGCGTAGGCGGGCCGCCTTTTCGAACTCCAGGTTGGTGGCCGCCTCGCGCATTTCGCGTTCGAGGTCCTTGATGACCGCCTGGAGGTTGGCGCCGGCCTGGATTTTTTCCTTGCCGGACTTGTCCTTGCCGATGCTGACGGTGACGTGGTCCTGTTCGTAGACGCTGTCGACGATTTCCTTGATGTTCGACTTCACGCTCTGGGGGGTGATGCCGTGGGCCTCGTTGTAGGCCATCTGCTTTTCGCGGCGGCGGGTGGTTTCGGCGATGGCGCGCTCCATCGAGCCGGTCATGTTGTCGGCGTAGAGGATGACCTTGCCGTCGACGTTGCGGGCGGCGCGGCCGATGGTCTGGATGAGTGAGGTTTCGGAGCGCAGGAAACCTTCCTTGTCGGCATC
>ENA-UOVV01001385-UOVV01001385.1-compost-metagenome-genome-assembly--contig:-NODE-1385-length-18255-cov-13.487582_pt1 | contig 18255 bp, 14 predicted proteins | sample MGYA00238155_ERZ761577 | MGnify/ENA primary metagenome ERZ761577 (study PRJEB28898, sample SAMN06268775) | compost metagenome | isolation source: Emeryville, CA | place: USA:Emeryville, CA | collected...
TGGCGCCACGCGATCTCCTCGGGCACCCCGATCTTGAGCCCCTGGCGCTGCTCGACCGTGCGCACGAAGGCCCCGGCGTCCGCGAGGGAGTCGAAGGAGCCCGTGTCGAGCCAGGCCGTCCCGCGCGGCAGCACCTCGACGTGCAGGCGGCCCTCGCGCAGGTAGTGACGGTTCACGTCCGTGATCTCGAGCTCCCCGCGGGCGGAGGGCTCGAGCCCGCGAGCGACCTCGACCACCGAGCTGTCGTAGAAGTACAGCCCTGGGACCGCGAAACGCGATCGCGGCCGGGTCGGCTTCTCCTCGATCGACACGGCGCGGTGGTTCTCGTCGAACTCGACGACGCCGTAGTCGCTCGGGTTCGAGACCCGGTAGGCGAACACCGCCCCGCCGTCGAGCCCCGAGAAGCGGGACAGCTGGGTGCCGAGACCCGGGCCGTAGAAGATGTTGTCGCCGAGCACGAGCGCGACGTCGTCCTCGGCCACGAAGTCCGCACCGATCACGAAGGCCTGCGCGAGACCCTCCGGGGCGGGCTGGGTCGCGAAGGTGATCGAGATGCCGAACTGGCTGCCGTCGCCGAGCAGGCGAGCGAAGGCCTCGGCGTCGTGCGGGGTGGTGATGACCAGCACGTCGCGGATCCCCGCGAGCAGCAGGGTCGAGAGCGGGTAGTAGACCATCGGCTTGTCGTAGACGGGGAGCAGCTGCTTGCTCACGCCGAGGGTGATGGGGTGCAGCCGGGTGCCCGAGCCGCCCGCGAGGATGATGCCGCGCACGATCAGTCCTCCGCCGCGAGGAAGGCCTCGACGTCCGCGAGCCGGGGGAGGATCCCCGATCGCACGGCCTCGGAGAGGCTCGGTGCGGCGGCGTCCTTGGCGGAGGTGAACAGCTCGAGCGGATTGCCCTCGAGGTCCTCGCGCGGCCAGGCGATCGCGAGCTCGGCGTCGAAGGGGTTCACGGAGCGCTCGTGCTGGGGGGCGTAGCCCGTCGAGCACAGGTAGGTCACGGTGGCCTCGGGGGTGAGGGCGCAGAAGCCGTGCCCGAGCCCCTCGGAGAGGAACACGGCCCGGCGGTCGACCTCGTCGAGCAGCACGCCCTCCCAGGTGGCGAAGGTGGGCGAGCCCACCCGCAGGTCGACGACGACGTCGAGCACCGCGCCGCGAGCGCAGGTCACGTACTTCGCCTGGCCGGGCGGGACATCGCTGAGGTGGATCCCGCGCACGACGCCGGCCTTGGACACCGAGGTGTTCACCTGGGCGATCTTCAGGCCGCGGCCGGTCGCGGCGCGCAGGGCGGAGTCGGAGAAGACCTCGAGGAAGGTCCCGCGCTCGTCACGGTGCTGGACGGGCGTGAGCTCCCACGCGCCGCTCACGGCAAGGGGACGTGCCTGCACGGTGGCTCCTCAGGGCTCGGTTGAGCGCCAGGTTAGCGGGACATGTCCCGGTCTGTCCGGCACCGCTAGGCTGACCGGGCGAACGAGGGGAGCGGCCTGTGCGATGGCTCGTGACCGGGGCCAGCGGGCTCCTGGGCAGGGAGATCGTCTCTCGGCTGCGCGCCTCGGGCGCCGAGGTGCGCGCCGCGGGCCGGACCGAGCTCGACGTGCGTGACGAGCGCGCGGTCGCCGAGGCCGTCGAGGGGGTCGACGTCGTCCTCGGGTGCGCCGCCTGGACGAAGGTGGACGAGGCCGAGGCTCACGAGCCCGAGGCCTTCTCCGTGAACGCGACGGGGGCCGCCGTCCTCGCCCGCGCCGCGAACCGCGCGGGGGCGCGCCTGCTGCACGTCTCGACCGACTACGTCTTCTCGGGAGACGCGAGCGAGCCCTACCGGGAGGAGGACGAGCCGTCCCCGGTCTCCGCCTACGGCCGGAGCAAGGCGGCGGGGGAGAAGGCCGTGCTCGAGGAGGGGCACCTCGTGGTGCGCACCGCGTGGCTCTACGGGGCGCATGGACCGTGCTTCCCGCGCACCATCGCGCGTCTCGTGCGCGAGCGCGGCGGGGTGCGCGTCGTGGCCGACCAGGTGGGCCAGCCCACCTGGGCCGCCGACGTCGCGCGCGTGCTCGTCGACCTCGCCCGCACCGAGGCGCCCGCGGGTATCTATCACGCCACCTCCGCCGGGCGGACGACCTGGCACGGCTTCGCGCTCGCGGTCGTGGCCGCGGCGGGCCTGGACCCGGGCGTGGTCGAGCCCTGCACGACGGCGGAGATGCCGCGCCCGGCGCCGCGGCCCGCATGGTCGGTGCTGGGCTGCGAGGCCCTCGCGCGCGTGGGCGTCGAGGCTATCGGGCCCTGGGAGGAGCGCTGGGCCGAGGCCGCGGCGGCGGTCCTGGACAAAGCGGACACGACGGTCTGATCCCGCTTTTCGGTGTGTCGCGGTGCTGACCAGGAAGGATGCCGCGATCGGCGCGGCGAGGCCGGGAGCGGTCTCACCGGGCCTTGTTAACGTACGCCCCCATGGGCAAGTTCTTCCCCACTGCCACTGTCCTTGCTCTCCTCCTCGCGGGGGTCACCGCGGTCCCGGGCGCTCAGGCGTCCGCCGACGACGGTGCGGTCTGGTCCGTGCCCTTCGAGGCACCGACCGCCAAGACCCTCCGCGTCGCGGAGCGCGCCCTCGCGGCCGCCGAGCACGAGGAGAACCACGACGAGGAGCTCGAGGCCGAGCCGGCTGCGACGACCCCCGAGATCGAGACCGAGGAGTTCCAGGTCGCCGGCGTCTCCTGGGAGCCCGACGCCGAGGTGACCGTCTCTCGGGTCGCGCTGCGCGTGCGTGACCAGGGCACGTGGACGGACTGGTTCGAGCTCGGCGTCGTCGATCCCGAGCTGCCCGGTGCGCGCATCGCGAGCGAGCCCGTGATCGCGGTCTCGGGCGACGCCGTGCAGGCCGTCGTCGCGACGACCTCCGGCGAGGCCCCCGAGGACCTGCGCGTCGACCTGGTCCGCTCTGCTCCGGACCCGAAGGCCGCGGCGCTGAGCAAGGCCTCGGCGGCGGGCATCGCCTCGAACGGCAACGACCCGGTCGACGGGGGCAACGACGGCGGCGGCAACAACGACAAGGGGACCAACGCGAACGAGCCCCTGCGTCCGAACATCGTCACTCGCGCCGAGTGGGGAGCGGACGAGAAGATCACCAAGGACTCCTCGCGCTCCTCGAGCCTCAAGGCGATGTACGTCCACCACACCGCAGGCTCGAACAGCTACACGGCCGAGCAGGCCCCCGGCATCGTGCGCTCGATCCACAAGTTCCACGTCCAGTCGAACAAGTGGCCCGACATCGGCTACCACTTCCTCGTCGACCAGTTCGGCACGGTCTACGAGGGCCGCCGTGGCTCGATCGACGAGCTGATCGTCGGCGCCCAGGCGGGTGGCTACAACACCAACACGATCGGTGTCTCGGGCCTCGGCAACTTCCACGGCACCGGTGTCCTCGCGAGCGTCGCGATGGAGAACGCCATCGTGCAGGTCCTCGCGTGGCAGGCCGACAAGTGGGGCCTCGACCCGAGCGGGACCGTGCGCCTGCCCACGGGCGGCAGCACGGGCTCGGGCACCCGCTGGAAGCCGGGCGAGCTCACCGACCCGCTCCCCGTGATCCGCGGCCACCGGGCGACCAACTACACCGCGTGCCCCGGCGACGACCTCGACGCTCGCCTCGAGGTGATCCGCGAGGCCGTCATCACGGCCGTCTCGCGTCCCTCCGCCCCCGCCGCCGTCCCGCTCCTTCCGGCCCAGGCCCCCGTGCGCCTGCCGGGGACCGTGACGCTCAAGTGGAAGGCCGTCCCGGGCGCCGTGAAGTACCAGGTCCTCTCGCGCCAGGCGGGCCACGGCGCCACGATGCCGAGCAAGTGGAAGGTCGTGCGCACGACGACGACCCTGCGCTACGTCGCCACGCTGCGCCTCGGCGAGCACCACGAGTACCGCGTGCGCGCCGTCGACGCAGCCGGCATGAAGAGCCCCTCGACGACCCTCGGCTCGGTGACGCGACCCGTCGTGAGCGGCAAGCTCATCGAGCGGTCCGCGAGGGCGTGGAAGATCACGAAGTCCTCGAAGCTCTACCGCGGTCGGGCCTTCCGGACGACGACGGCGGGCGCCCAGCTCGTGCTCAAGAAGGCCAAGAAGGTCAGGGAGATCTGGATCGTCGCCGCCTCGGGGCCGGGGCACGGTCGCATCCAGGTCCAGATCGGCGCGACGAAGGTCCGCACCATCTCCCTCGCCAAGAGCACCTACCAGGCACAACGTCGCATCCGGGTGGTCCTGCCTGCCGTCAAGAACGGCAACGTGAAGATCACCGCTCGCGACGCGGGCAAGCGGGTGGACATCTCGGGCATAGCGCTCGTCAGGAAGTGACCGGGCCGCACCGAACGATTGCGGGAGGGCCCAGGGCTATGCATGCTGGGCCGATGAGCAAGAATCGGACGAGCCAGCACATTGCGGCCCTGGCCCTCAGCGTGGTCCTCGCGATCGGCGGTGCAGCGGCCCCGTCGAGCGCTGCCCCTCGGCCGTCCGAGACGACGCTCTCCTTGTCCCACTCGACCCTGCGCAAGGGCGAGATGGTGTGGCTCAAGGGCAAGGTCAAGACCTCGAGCGGCAAGGCCGTCAAGGGAGCCAAGGTCCACGTCGAGCGGCGTCTCGCCGGTGGGAAGTGGAAGCGCTTCGCGACCCTCAAGACGAGCTCGAAGGGCTCCTTCAGCCAGCGGCAGCTGGCCACCAAGGAGTACGAGTACCGTGCCAAGGTGGTCGCCTCGAGCAAGGTCAAGGCCTCGACGAGCAAGCGCCGCAGCGTCGACCTCGTGAACCGCGACCAAGGGCTCGGGCCCCGCGCGAAGCTGCTCTCCTCGGTGCTCGGCAAGGGGATCAAGGCCGCCAAGACCGTCAAGGTCTCCGGCACGGAACGGGTCCGGTACCGCGAGTACCGCAAGGGCATGCTCGTCGAGGTGCGCAAGTCCGGCAAGACGCGCACCTGGCTCGTCTACGGGGACATCCTGCGGGCCTACAAGAAGGCCGGCGGCCCCACGGGCAAGCTCGGCGTCCCCAAGTCCGACCCGCGCTGCGGGCTCATGGAGGCCGGCTGCGCGCAGCGCTTCACCAAGGGCGCGATCTACGACAACAAGGAGGTCCGCGGCGTCGCGGTCACCGGGAAGGCCAAGGTCGCCGAGGTCCTCGCGGTCGCGAAGTCCCAGGTGGGCACCGCGGAGATCCGCCGCAACGTCTCGAAGTACAACCGCTGGGTGGGGGCCGAGGGCCAGGCCTGGTGCTCCTCCTTCCAGTCCTGGGTCTCGCGCGCGGCGGGCCGGGGCAACCTCATCCCCAAGCACAAGCGCCTCACGGGCCTGCTGAAGGACATCCGCGAGAACAAGGCCCTCAAGACGGGCAGCTCGCCCAAGGTCGGTGCGCTCGTCTTCTTCGACACCTTCGACGACGGCGTGGTCGAGGCGACCCACATCGGCATCGTCCTGCAGGTGAAGAAGAGCACGATCGTCACCGTCGAGGCGAACACCTCGAACCCGAAGCGGCCATCGCAGCGAGGGGTCTACCAGAAGGAACGCGAGCGCAGCCGCGCACTCTTCTACGCCTACCCGGAGTACTGACCATGAGGGACCTCGCTCCTCGCTCCTTGCTCGGGCGCCCCGTGGCGGCGCTCGCGGCCACCCTCGCCCTCCTCGCCGGGGCCACCGTCCCCGCCGCGGCGGCGGACCGTGCCTCGATCAAGGTCAACCAGGAGGACTTCCGCACCAAGGAAGCCGTGTGGATCACGGGCAAGGTCCCCGGGAAGAAGTCCGGCGTGAAGGTCTACGTCTACATGCAGGACCTCAAGACGGGGAAGCGCGGGCACGTCGCAACGGTGCGGTCCAACTCGAAGGGCACGTTCAAGGCGCGCATCGTCCCGAGCGGCTCCTCGAAGTTCTACGTCAAGGTCAAGGGCCACGACACGAGCAAGAAGGTCTCGGTCGCCAAGGCGAGCGGCAAGCGCACCCTCGAGGACCGCGCCCGCACGGCGTACTCGCTCGGCTCGCCGCAGGGTGGGAAGAAGACGCTCTCGCGCAGCAAGAGCTCCTCGGTCAAGGGTGCCTCGGTGGACCGCGTGCGTCACCGCAACTACGCCAAGGCGCTGCTCGTCGAGGTCACCAAGGGCTCGACGGTGCGCACCTGGCGCGTGGACGGCAAGATCCGCAAGGCCTACCTCAAGGCCGGTGGCCCGACGGGCAAGTACGGGGTCCCGCTCGGGGACGCGCGCTGCCACCTCATCGAGGAGGGCTGCATCCAGCGCTTCACCAACGGTGCTCTCTACGAGAACAAGAACATCAAGAAGGCCACGGGCCAGACGGGCAGGACCCGCGAGACCGAGCTCCTCGCGACCGCCCGCTCGCAGCTGTCGTACCGCTCGACGCGCCTGAAGTCGAAGTTCAACAAGTGGACCGGCTCCGTGGGCCAGCCGTGGTGCTCGGCCTTCGTGTCCTGGGTCTCGGCGGCCTCGGGCAACGGCTCGGTGATCCCCAAGCGCGCTCGCCTCTACCAGCTCATCCCCGAGGCGAAGAAGACGATGCGCACCTACAAGAACTCCTCGAAGCGCGAGCCGCGCCTGGGCACCCTGGCCTTCTTCGACTTCGGGGGGCGCGGGGAGGCCACGCACGTCGGCTTCGTCATCAAGGCGACCAAGTCGAAGCTCTACACCCTCGAGGGGAACGCCTCGAAGACGGCGAAGTTCACGGCCAAGCGCGGAGTCTTCCTGCACGAGCGCCCTCGCTACCGCGTCAACTTCTACGCCGACCTGCGCTGGTGAGCTCGCCTCGTTGGTAGCGTTCTGCCCCGGGCGGCACCGCCCCGTGGACGGAGCGAGGAGCTGAGCGAGGGATGCTGAGCAAGCTGCGGCGACTGCCCCGGCAGATCAACCGACGGCTCGCGGTGCGCGAGGCTCAACGGGCCGTGAACCGGATCCTCGAGGAGCGCGGGCCCGTGCTCGAGGGCTACGCCGAGGTGGTCGTGTTCTTCCCCGACGGCCAGGTCAACCTCTACCAGCTGCGTCAGTGGTACGAGCCCTTGCGCGAGCTCGCGAGGACGCACCCCGTGGTGATCGTCACGCGCGTGGCGCACTCGACCCTCGCGGCCCTCCAGGAGAGCGAGCTGCCGGTCGTGCAGCTCCGGCGCATCGGCGACTACGAGGCGTGGCTCGCGACCCAGCGGGTGCGGGCCGTGCTCTACGTCAACCAGAACATCCGCAACTTCTCGGCCCTGCGCTTCGCCGACCCGGCGCACGTCTTCGTGAGCCACGGCGAGTCCGACAAGTCCTACATGGCCTCCAACCAGATGAAGGCCTACGACTACGTCTTCGTGGCCGGCCAGGCGGCCGTCGACCGCCTCTCGCGCGCGCTCGTCGGTCTCGACCCCGCGCGCCTGCTGCGCATCGGGCGCCCGCAGGTCGACGTCGCGCACGTGGGCCCCGAGCTGCCCGATGACGAGCGGACCACGGTGCTGTACGCCCCCACCTGGGAGGGTGACCGTCCCTCGATGTCCTACTCCTCGGTCGCGAGCCACGGCCTCGAGCTCGTGCGCGCGCTCGCGGCGACGGGTCGCCATCGCGTGATCTACCGCCCGCACCCCCGCACGGGCTACGTGGACCGGGACCACCAGCTCGCCGACCGCGCGATCCGCAAGGCCCTCGCGGCGGCCAACCGCTCGGACCCCGGGGCGCACCACCTGGTCGACACGGGCGGCGGCTACGGCTGGCAGATGGCGGCGGCCGACTACTGCGTCACCGACGTGTCCGCCGTCGCCTTCGACTGGCTCGCGACCCGCAAGCCCTTCACGATCACCCGGCCCGTGGCCCCGGAGGCCGTCATCGACCCCGTGGGACTCGTCGGCTCGGTGCCGCTGCTCCGCGCGTCCGAGGCTGCTCGCATCGTCGAGCGCGTCGACTCCGGCGTGGCCGAGGGCATCGACGAGACCGTGCGCGGACTCGTCGAGCACTACTTCGGGGACACAAGCCCGGGGGCTTCCATGCGCCGCTTCCTCGAGGCTGCGGGGCTCGTCGTCTCGCGCCGCGAGGCCGAGCTCCTCGAACGGGACGCGCGGGCGGCCGTCGTGGGCGGACCGAGCTCCGAGGACGCCTGATGGGCCTCGCCGACGACGCGCGGGCCTTCTTCCGCCTCGTGGGCGAGAAGCTCGCCGAGCGGCGCCTCGACCCCCTCGTCCGTCGGCGGGCGGCCCAGGGGGCGGCGCTCGGGCCCTTCGAGGTCGCGGTGCACTTCCCGGACCCGCCCGTGAACCTCTACCAGCTGCGGCAGTGGTACGCGCCCCTCGAGCGGCTCGCCGAGCAGCACCCCGTGGCGGTGCTCGTGAAGTCGGCGCTCTCGGCACGGACGATCCTCGAGGAGACCTCGCTGCCCGTGGTGCTCGTCCCGACCGTCGCGGAGCTCGAGACCTGGCTCAAGGCGAACCAGACCCTCGCGGTGCTCTACGTCAACCAGAACTCGCGCAACTTCACGGTGCTGCGCAGCCCCGAGCCCGTGCACGTCTTCTGCAACCACGGGGAGTCGGACAAGGCCTACATGGTCTCCAACCAGGTGAAGGCCTACGACCTCGTGCTCGTCGCGGGGGACGCCGCGCTGCGGCGGCTCGAGCAGGGGGTCTACGGCGTCGAGCGCACGCGGCTCGTGCCGGTAGGTCGCCCGCAGGTCGACGTCGGGCACCGCGGCCCCCGGCTCCCCGAGGACGGGCGCACCGTCGTGCTCTACGCCCCCACCTGGGAGGGCGACCGGCCGAGCAACGCCTACTCCTCGGTCGCGAGCCACGGGGAGGCCCTGGTCGCGGCCCTCGTCGCGAGCGGCCGCCACCGCGTGATCTACCGACCGCACCCGCGCACGGGGCAGGCCTCGCGCGCGGAGGCCCGGGCGAGCAGGCGGATCGTCGCGCTCCTCGAGGCGGCGAACCGTGCCGACGCCTCGGCGGGCCACCTCGCCGACCTCGGCCCCGGCTTCGGGTGGCAGCTCGGCGCGGCGGACGTGTGCGTCACGGACGTCTCCGCCACCTCCTACGACTGGGCGGCGACCGGCAAGCCGCTCCTCCTCACGCGTCCCGTGTCTCCCGAGGCCTGGGTCGACCCCGAGGGCATCGCGGGCGCCGTCCCGCTCCTCGAGGCCCGCGAGGCCGGTGACGTCGTCGAGCACCTCGACGCGCTCCTCGCCGAGGGCACGGGAGAGCGCTACGCGGAGCTCGTGCGGGACCACTTCGGGGACACGAGCCCCGGTGCCGCGACCGAGCGCTTCCTCGCCGTCGTGCACGAGGCGATCGAGGAGCGCCGTGCGCAGCGCGCCGAGCGCTCGGCGCCGCGGCCGTGAGCAGCCCCCGGGACGCGGGCGCGCGGGTCTCGCGCTCGGGCGCCCTCCGGCTGGGAGCGCTGCGCGTGCGCGGGGTCCTCGCGCGGGGGCTCGCCCGCCTCGCGATGCGCCTCGTGCCGCCCGCGCCTCTCGCGCTCGTCGCGGGCCTGCCCGACGCCGAGGAGAACTCTCTCGTCACCGCCCTCGCCCTGGCCCGGCGCTTCCGCGGCCGCACTGTGCTCGTCGCGCGTGACCCGGAGCTCGCCCGCGAGCTGATCGGGCGCACCGCTCGGCAGCTCGGGCAGGAGTCCTTCGCCGAGCGCGTCGAGGTGCGGGCGAAGTCGCACCCGCGCACACCCCTTGACCTCGTGCGAGCGAGCTGGGTCTTCTACACCCACGGGCTCTTCGACTCCCCGCGCCCGGCGGGCCGCCGCCTGCACGTGAACCTCTGGCACGGCACGGGGCCCAAGTGGAACGCGAACGCGAACCAGTCCGTGCGCATCGGCGCGGACGCGCTCGCGGCCTTCGGCCCGGTGTGGGGAGCCGAGGTGGCCAGGGCGCTCGCGATGCCGAGCGGCTCACGGCTCGTCACGGGCAACCCGCGCCAGGACGTGATGCTCGCCGCGGACGCGAGCTCTCGCGAGCGGCTCGCGGCGCTGGGGCTCGACCCCGCGCGCCCCGTGGTCCTCTGGATGCCCACCTTCCGCCGCTCGGCGAGCGCGGGCCGGGTCGGGCTGCGCGAGGGGGAGCCCTTCGGGGAGATCCTCGACCCCGTCCTCGCGGTGCTCGTCTCGGCCTGTGCGGAGCGCGGCATGCAGCTCGTCCTCAAGACGCACCGCCACGACGACGACGACTACGCCGCACTCGGGGTGCGCGCCCTGAGCACCGAGGAGGTCCTCGCCGCGGGGCTGAGCCTCTACGAGCTCGTGGGCCTCGCGGACGCTCTCGTCTCGGACTACTCGAGCGTGTGGGTCGACTTCCTCGCGACGGGCCGCTCGGTCGCCCTGCGCTGCCCGGACCTCGAGAGCTACGAGCGGGAACGAGGGCTCAACCGCCCCGGGCTGCGCGAGCTCGCGAGCGGGATCTTCCTCGAGAGCGAGGCGGACGTGCTCGAGCTTCTCGAGGACCTCGGGCAGGGACGGACCTTCCGCGCGATCGCGCTCGCCCAGCTCTGCGAGGCGCTCGGCGTCGGACCCCTCGACCCGGGCGGGCCCTCGCGCGCGGACGTCATGCTCGAGGAGCTCGCTGCGCTCGCGCGCGAACGCTTCGGCTCGACGCTGGGGATCTCGCCCCGCGAGGACTGACGGGCGAGGGGCTCAGCGCCTGGCCGAGGCTGCGACCTCGTCGTAGAGCTTCTCGAGCTCCGCCGTGCGGTCGAGGATGTCGAACTCGCCCAGGGTGCGGTCGCGGCCCTGGAGCCCGAGCTGCTCGGCCAGGGCCCGGTCGGTCAGGAGCCGCTGGAGGTTCGCCGTGAGCGCCGCGACGTCGCCCTCGGGGGCGAGCAGCCCGGTGCGCCCGTCCACCACCGCCTCGCGCACGCCGCCGTGGGCGTAGGCGACGCTCGGGGTGCCGAGCGCGGCCGCTTCGAGGAACACCATCCCGAAGCCCTCGGCGTCGCCGTTGGGGGCCGTGAGCGAGGGTGCCGCGAGCACCTCGGACTCGCGGAAGAGCTCGCGCACCCGCTCGGGGGAGGAGTGCCCGAGGAACTCGGCGCGCACGCCCCGCTCGGCGGCAAGCCGTTCGAGGTTCGCCCGCTCGGGGCCGTCGCCCGCGATGCGCAGGCGGGTGCCCGAGCGCAGCTCCTCGGGCAGCCGCGCGAAGGCCTCGATGAGGTGGTCCACGCCCTTCTTGCGCACGAGGCGCCCCACGAAGCACACGCCCGAACGGCTCGCGAGCTCGGGCAGCGGGCCGCGCGAGGCGCTCAGGTCGATCCCGATGTGCCGCACCACGACGCGGTCCTCGGGAGCCCCGAGGGCGACGAGTCGCTCGGCGATGAACTCCGAGACGGCGACGAGACGACTCGCGTAGTCAAAGACCTCGCGCAGCCGCGAGCGGTACTCGCGCCCGAGTCCGAAGCCCACGCCCGGGGTGCTCGTGACGTCGTAACCGTGGAAGGTCGCGACGAGGGGGAGCCCCGCGCGCCGGGCCACGGGCAGGGCCTGCACGGCGCTCGTGCCGAAGTGCGCGTGCACGAGGCTCGCCCCGCTGCGCTCGAGGGCGGAGACGAGGGTGCCACGCATGCCGAGCGAGCCGAGCACCTGGGTGCGCAGGGTCGCGAGACGGCCCGAGGTCAGGGGAGCGGCGTCGGGCACGACGCCGAGCACGTTCTCGCGCCGGCGCAGGCCCACGAGGAACGGGCGCCACCGACCCAGAGCCCGCACCTGGTCACGGACGAAGGTCTCGGTGTCCGCGAGCCACACGTCGCGCCAGACGGCGACGCAAGGCTCGTCCGGTGCTGACATCGGCTGGCACTTCCCTCGTTCGGTTGCGCGTCATCGTATCGGTCGTGTGTCACAGTGAGCAGCATGACCGTGCGCTCGACGTGGACCGAGCCGAGCCCCCGCCGCCGGAGCCTCACGGCCCTCCTCGGCGCGGCGCTCGCCGCCACTCTTCTCGCCCTCGGTGCGGCTACCCCGGCCTCGGCCGCGAGCACCGTCCTGACCGTCTCCGGGCCCTCCTCGATCAACGTCGGGGCGAGCGCCACGCTCTCGCTCACGTTCTCGAAGGGCGGCAAGAAGGCCACCGGCAAGGTGACCCTCGAGGCCCGAGAGTCGGGAGGCAGCTGGACCCCGGTCCAGAAGGTCTCGGTGACGAAGGGCAAGGCCAAGGTCAAGGTCGCGCCGAAGCGATCGACCTCCTACCGGATCACCCGCGGCTCGAAGGTCTCGAAGGCCTTCAAGGTCAAGGTCGCGCAGAGCTGGCTCGGCTTCACGGTCTCCCCGTCGCAGGTCGACGCGGGCTCCACGGTCCAGGGGAAGATCGTGCTCACGCGCAAGGGCAAGCGCTCGAGCGGCTTCGTGTACCTCGAGGAGAAGGTCGGCAAGACCTGGAGGGCCGTCCCGGACGGGAAGGTGAAGGTCCCCTCGAGCGGAGTGCTCTACGTGGACCTCAGCCCGTCGAGCCCGACGACGACGTACCGCGCCGTGCGCGGCAAGCTCGTCTCGAAGACCCGCTCGGTCAAGGTCGCCGACTGGCTCGGCCTCGAGCTCGACGCGAAGCGCGTCGCGACCTCGAAGGACTCGGTCAAGGGAACCGTCACCTGGTTCTCGAAGGCCAGGCCCGCGAAGGGCACCGTCAAGCTCCAGGAGAAGGTGGGCGACGCGAAGTGGCGCACCGTCCAGAAGGTCGAGGTGAAGGACGGCAAGGGCAGCTTCTCGGTGGTTCCCGAGACGACCCGCTCCTACCGCGTCTTCGTGGGTGACCTGCGCTCGCCCAAGCGCAAGGTCACGGTCGACGTCGTGATCCCGGCCTCCTTCACGATCCACGGCTCGGGCTGGGGCCACGGCCTCGGCATGTCGCAGTATGGGGCCTACGCGATGGCTCTCGCCGGGCGTTCGGTCTCCGAGATCCTGACGCACTACTACACCGACACCGCCGTCGAGCAGATGTCCTTCCCGACGGGCACGGCGAGCGCGGACCAGCTCTCGGTCCAGCTCATCGGCCCGAGCCCCGACGCGAAGACCTCCGTGGACGTGACGGTCAAGGACGGCGGCTGGCGCCTGCAGAACGCCGACAACAAGACGGTCGCGGTCGAGACCAAGGGCTCGAAGATCACCTTCAAGGTCGAGTCGGGCAAGGTCGCCGCCTACGTGAACTCGGCCTCGAAGCCCTCGGAGACCGACTCGAAGCTGCGCCTGCACTGGGAGGGCACGCGCTACTACAAGTCGGGCTCCTCGGCCAAGACCTACGTCAAGGTGGCCGGGGCGCACGGCTCCTACCGCCACGGTCGCCTCGAGATCACCGTCAAGAACGGCAAGCTCAACATCGTCAACAACCTCTTGCTCAACACCGAGTACCTGTACGGCATCGCCGAGATGCCCTCGAGCTGGGGCGAGAAGGGACCTGCCTCCCTCCAGGCCCAGGCGATCGCGGCGCGCAACTACGCAGCGAGCAAGTTCTTCGACTCGACGGGCAAGCCGCGCACGATCGACTCCGCGTGCCGCTGCCACCTCGTGGACGACACGCGCGACCAGAACTTCACCGGCTGGGACAAGGAGAACGAGGGGACGAACGCGAAGTTCGGCAAGCTCTGGAAGAAGGCGGTCGACGCCACGAACTCCGACGGCGGAGCCACGGGCAAGGTGCTGCGCTACGTCGGCTCCAACACCTCCTTCAAGGGCAAGCTCGTCACGGCCTACTACTCCTCCTCCTCGGGCGGCGGGACGCTCAACTCCGAGGACGCGTGGGCGAGCGTCGTGCCCTACATCCGCTCGGTCGAGGACCCCTGGAGCCTCGAGAAGGCGTCAGGCAACCCGAACATCGCGTGGACGGCCACCTTCACGCAGTCCCAGGCTCGCTCCTTCTTCAACCTGCCCGACGTCGTCTCGATCACCGTGAGCAGGTACTACGCCGGTGGCGGGGTGGCCGAGCTCTCGGCGACCTCCTCGCAGGGCGTGACGAAGAAGGTCTCGGGCAAGGCCGACTCGATGCGCACCGGGCTCAACGCGGCGGCCTCGGGCTACGTCAAGTCCGCCTTCATCAAGTCCTTCGAGCCCGTGGGCGTGTACTGAGCTCACCCGCTCGGGCCCTCGTGGGGGCGCGGGGGACTCGGGCACACTGGGGCACATGCGACTCCTCGTGACGGGTGGCGCCGGGTTCATCGGCGCGAACTTCGTGCACCTGCTCGTGCGCGAGCGTCCCGAGGTCGAGGTCCTCGTGCTCGACAAGCTCACCTACGCGGGGCACCGCGAGTCCCTCGCGGCCGTCGCCGACCGCGTCGAGCTCGTCGAGGGGGACGTGGCCGACGCCGAGCTCGTCGACGCGCTCGTCGCCCGGGCGGACGCCGTCGTGCACTTCGCGGCCGAGTCCCACAACGACAACTCCCTCGCGGACCCCTCGCCCTTCGTGCGCACCAACCTCGTGGGCACCTTCACGCTCCTCGAGGCCGTGCGCCGCCACGGGGTGCGCCTGCACCACGTCTCGACAGACGAGGTCTACGGGGACCTCGAGCTCGAGGACCCCGCGAAGTTCACGCCGAGCACGCCCTACAACCCCTCGAGCCCCTACTCGGCCACGAAGGCCGGCTCGGACATGCTCGTGCGCGCGTGGGTGCGGTCCTTCGGGGTCGAGGCGACGATCTCGAACTGCTCGAACAACTACGGCCCCTTCCAGCACGTCGAGAAGTTCATCCCGCGCCAGGTCACCGGGCTCATCGACGGCGTGCGTCCCAAGCTCTACGGCACGGGCGAGAACGTGCGCGACTGGATCCACGTCGAGGACCACAACCGAGCCGTTCTCGAGATCCTCGAGCGAGGCAGGCCCGGGCAGACCTATCTCATCGGGGCCGACGGCGAGTCCTCGAACCTCGCGGTGATCCGCACGATCCTCGAGCTCATGGACCGCGACCCCGAGGACTTCGAGCTCGTGCCGGACCGCCCGGGCCACGACCTGCGCTACGCGATCGACGCCTCGCTCCTGCGATCCGAGCTGGGCTGGGAGCCGCGCTTCACGAGCCTGCGCGAGGGCCTCGCGGCGACCATCTCGTGGTACCGCGAGAACGAGGACTGGTGGCGCCCCTTCAAGGAGGCGACCGAGGCGCGCTACGCGGTGCTCGGGCGCTGAACCGGCTCGCCACCGGGCCACCGGAAGCCTCCCAGAGGGCTCCACGCGCTCCTCGGCGCGAGCCCCTGGCCTGCGGGTGAACCGCGCGCAGAAGCGTTTCGCCCGAGAAGTTGCTCGGGATACGGTAGGGGCCGCTGCTCGCGCCGTCTGGGCGCGGCGTGGTCCAGGAGGAATCGGTGCATCGCTTGACGGGGGTCCCGCGGCACTACGCGTGGGGCTCGCCGACGGCGATCCCCGAGCTGCTCGGCCTCGCCCCGAGCGAGGAGCCCGTGGCCGAGCTGTGGTTCGGTGCCCACCCGAGCTCCCCGAGCCCTCTCGACGACGGCGAGCGGACCCTCGAGGACCTCCTCGCCTCCGACCCCGAGGCGCAGCTGGGGCCCGACGTGATCGCGCGCTTCGGGAGAGGGCTGCCCTACCTGCTCAAGCTGCTCGGTGCCGAGCGGCCCTTGTCCCTCCAGGTGCACCCGAACCTCGAGCAGGCGCGCGTCGGCTTCGCGGTCGAGGAGGCGGCCCACGTCCCGCTCGACGCCCCCGAGCGCTCCTACAAGGACGCCAACCACAAGCCCGAGGTCTGGTTCGCGCTGAGCCCCGTCGAGGCCCTGTGCGGCTTCCGCGCCCCGCGCCGCGCGGCCGAGCTCTTCCAGGGGCTCGACGCCCCGCTCGCGCGCGAGATCGCGGACATGCTCCGGGCCGACCCCTCGCCCTCGGGAGTGCGGACCGTGTTCAGCGCGCTCCTCGGCCCGAGCACCCGCCCGGAGGCCGCGCTCGTCTCGGCCGTCGCCGAGGCCTGCCGCGAGCGCCTCGAGAGCTCCTCGCCCTCGCCGCGCTCGGACGCGAACGTCGTGCTGCTCGAGTCGGAGTTCCCCGGGGACCCCGGCGTCGTCGCCTCGCTCCTGCTCAACCCGGTCTCCCTGCGCGAGGGGGAGTCGGTCTTCGTGCCCACGGGCGGGGTGCACGCTCTGCTGCACGGCCTCGCGGTCGAGCTGCAGGCCTCCTCGGACAACGTGCTGCGCGCAGGGCTGACCTCGAAGCACGTGGACGTGCCCGCCCTGCTGTCGACCGTCGACTACGTCGCCGCCCCGCCCATCCGCCTCGCCCCCGAGACCTTCCACGAGTCCACGCGCGTGTTCTACGCGCCCGTCGACGACTTCGAGCTCTCGGTCACGAGCCTCGAGGAGCCGGGGGCGGCGCAGCCCGTCCCGGGGCGCGGCCCGCGCATCGTGCTGTGCGTCGAGGGGCAGGTCGAGGTCTCCTCGGCGAGCGAGTCCCTCGAGCTCGCGCGCGGGGAGGCTGTGTTCGTCGGGGCGAGCGAAGGCTCCCTCTCGTTGCGCGGCCAGGGCAGGATCATCCAGGCCGACGTGCCCTGACCCAGCCCCAGGGTCCGGCCTCAGCCCCGAGTTGCGGCCTCAGCCCCAGGGCTCGGCGCGCTCGCTCGCGCAGATGCGCTCGAGGTCCTGCTCGCCCGCGAGAAGCACGAGCGAGGTCCCCGCGCGCAGCGCACCGAGCACGAGCGCAGCGAAGGCCTCGAGCTCCGCGGGCTCGCGCGAGCCCACGCGCACCGCGAGCCGGGCCCCGGCGGGCAGCTCGCTCGCCCAGCCCTCGAGCTCGGCGTGCGTCGTCGTCGTCCCTGCGCGGACCACGGCCGGAGCGCCCGGGTCGGGCGGAGCGACGAAGCCGACGACGTCCCCGAAGCCGCCGACGACGCGCGCCGCGTCGATCGCCCCGCGCGGCAGCTCGCCGTCGAAGGAGCGGGCGAGCGAGGGAAGCACCTGGGCGAGGAGCTCCCCGAAGTCCCCGTCGAGCTCGCCCGCGGCGGCGGCCGCAGGGCGGTCCGTGACGAGCGCACCGGCGGAGCCCGAGCTGCCGTCGAGCACGACCCCGGCACCCGTGCGCCAGCTCGCGAGGGCCCAGACGGCCGTGCGCCAGTGCGGAGGAAGGTCGATCCGGATGAGAGTTCCGGGCCCGGCGTCGAGCTCCTCGACGAGGAGGTTGACCGTCTTGGCGACCCAGTTGGCGGTCACGGCACCGGAGAGCTCGATGCGCTCGCCCTCGGCTCCGTACCAGGTCAGGAAGGGTCGGGGCCCGAGGGCGGGGGAGTCGACGAGGCTCGCGAGGGTGGGTGTCACAGGCTCAGCCTAGGCTCCCCAGTTTCGTCGTTTTCACCCGTTTGGCGGGCTCTACCTAGCACAACTCCACTTGACACGCGCAAGTGACACGCGTGTAATTCCACCAATGCATTTCCAAGGGGAGGCGAGCACGGAGGCACGATGATGTGGAATCTGCTCGACCCTGACGGCCCGTTCCCGTCGCAGGCCGCGACGCCGGCCCCGGCCACGCCCAGCAACGTGCTGCCGATCTTCGGCACCCCCGCTGACGACTCCATCCTCGGCTGGCAGGAGCGCGCCCTGTGCGCCCAGACCGACCCCGAGGCCTTCTTCCCCGAGAAGGGTGGGTCCACGCGCGAGGCCAAGAAGGTCTGCACGGGTTGCGAGGTGCGGGCCGAGTGCCTGGAGTACGCCCTCGCGAACGACGAGCGTTTCGGCATCTGGGGCGGACTCTCGGAGCGGGAGCGGCGCAAGCTCAAGCGGCGTGTCGTCTGAGCCGTCCTCGTTCTCGAGCCTTCCGCGGCTCACCCCCGACGCGACCCCTGCGCGGTCCGGCGGCGTCCCGGGCGAACCTTCCACCTCCCCGGTCACCGCGTCCCTGAGCCTCTCGGGGCTGCCCGGGGACGCGACCGCCGTCCTCGTCTCGCTCGGTCGGACCGAGTACCTCGGCCGGACCCTCGAGGCCCTCGCCGCCCAGTCCCGGCCGCCCGCGCGTGTGCTCATGGTGGACGTCTCGCGAGACTCCGAGCTGAGCCTGCCGCCGGGTGCCCCCTCGAGCTGGCACCTGCTCGCAGCCCCCGGTGCCCGGACTTTCGGTGCTGCCGTGCGAGCGGCCCTCGCTGCCGATGCCGCCTCGCAGGCCGCCGCCCCCACGAAGTGGCTGTGGCTCCTGCACGACGACTCCGCTCCGGAGCCCTCGGCTCTCGCGGCCCTGCTGCGCGCGGTCGAGCACTCTCCGTCCGTCGCCGTCGCGGGCTCGAAGCAGCGCACCTGGAGCGAGCCCGTGCGGCTCCTCGAGGCAGGAGTGACGACCTCGCGCTTCGGTCGCCGCATGACGGGCGTCGCCGAGGG